>Ga0137448_1000107_pt1 | contig 8948 bp, 9 predicted proteins | sample EasRivERMGT418_2_FD_102316 | JGI IMG/M metagenome (GOLD analysis project Ga0137448, IMG submission 102316) | Soil microbial communities from meander-bound floodplain in the East River, Colorado, USA - East River MetaG ERMGT418_2 | ecosystem: Environmental > Terrestrial > Soil > Floodplain ... | reverse complement strand
CGCGGCCTCCGCCTGGGCGAGGCTGTCCTTCGCCTCCCTTACTCCGGCGAGGGCGCTTTTGAGAGCCGGCTCCGTCGCGCCGATCGCCTTCCGGAACGCCGCGTCCCGGGCCTCCCCCTCCTTTACGAGGGTGTCCGCCCGCTCCTGCTGGACCTTCTCGGCCTTCTTCGCCGCCTGCATCCGGCCGCGGAAGTGCCACGCGCCGGCAGCGGAGACCAGGGCAAGGACCAAGAGTACCGCAGTGGCCGCCGCAACGACCTTGTTCGCCCGGCTGGAAGTAATCCATTTCCGCATACCGCCCCCTTTACGGCCCCAGTTGCAAGGCCGCCATGTCCGCCTCGTAGGTGCATTCCGCCTTCGGCGTCTCGGCCGTCGATTCATCCTTGAAGTGCGGGCAGACCTCCACCTGCGTCCCGAACCCCACGACGACATGGAAGCACGTACGATTGATCGGGCATTCAGCGTAACGGAAGCCTACCGCCATCGGGTTGGAAACGGATTCGTCCTGCTTCAATTTAGTGATGTCGATGTTCATGGCGTGCCTCCCGCCTTCGGCGCCGCGGGGTCGGGGGGCGGCGGCTCCGTTGGCGTTGCCCCGGCCTTGGCGTTGACGTACGTGTTGATGGGCTTGCCGAGCCAGAATAGCCCGAGGATCGCCATGTAAACTCCCGCCAGACCGACGTACCATTGCGGGGCCGCGTGCGTAATGAAGATTTGCGACCGGCCGTCGGGGAATGACACGACCATCGGGGTCCCCGAGGCGTACTCGGCGATCGCCATCCCGTTGATGACGAGCGTGGACAGACCGACGTACGCGCCTCCCGACCAATTGAAAATCCTGTCGATCAGGTCACGGAAGGGAGTCATCTACAGCTTCCCCACGGTATCCTTCAGGTCGATCCCCGCCTGCACGACCCGGATGCCGTGCTTCTTCCCGACGAAGAACCCGACGACGAACGCTGCAACGATCAACACTCCGGCGATGATGTATCCCATGTCAGTCTCCTTTCAGCAGTTGTTTCATGCACGGATACCCTCTCAATCGGCATCCTACTGGCCCCCTAATGGAGCAATCCGAGGGTTGCCCGGAGTGGTCAAAACACCCAAAGGGACGGTCCACGAGTAGGGCGGCGACCACACCGATTCCTCTCCGGTCTGCAACATGGCTTTCATGGTGAACGAGCGGGTCAGCCCGTGCCCGGTATCGGTGAAGGCGATCGACGTGGCGGTCGTGTTCGTGATGAGCACCACGTTATCTTTCTTCGCCTCGTACCTCACGGGCATTTTCGACGGCTCGACAGGGGACCCGTCCGTGTACGTTGTAACCGGATCCCACGACAGGGTCCACGGATACGCCGGGACCGCCACGAACAGCGCGAGTAAGACGAGGAATCGTTTCATTTTACCCCCTTCAGGAACGTATGATTTCCGATCACAGCTACCACCTCCGCGCCAACAGCCCAAGGCGGGGACACGATGTTGTGCGCATAGTAGTGAAGGCAGTCCGGTACGAGTTGGCTACCCTTGTCGGCCTCCACCCACGCCCGGGCGCACTCATCGACGACTGGAACCGATGTGTCGATCTTGAAGGACCGTATGCGGTTCGCGGAGTCGGAGTTCATACCCGAAAACTGTAGGCGGCGAAGCACCGTTCCAGCCACGGTCCCGTCGCTCATGTACTTGCGCTTCGTGCGCCGAAGGATGACTTCCGCGACGGCAACCTTGCCCTCGTAAGGCTCGCCCTCTGCCTCCTGAAAGACCGTGACGATGCCGAGAAGGTAGTCAGAGATCAGCCTCATCTCCACCTTCCCCTACCGCCGAATCTTCCTCGTGGATGACTCAAATCGGCCGCAAAAGAATGCGTCAGCACCGTCCACACCTGCGACCTTGTACCCGCCGTGAACGTGCAGGATTTAAACGTATTGTGCGTATCCGATGACGTGACCCGCAGGACAACGTACTGCCCCGCGTCAATCGTGCTTGGCGTTGAGGTGGAGTACCCGCTGCCGTCCACGGCATACTCGCAACCCGTGCCGCTGATGGAGATGCTCGCCCCGTTGTCCATGCCGATGATGGAGGTCGTGTTGCCGGACTCCGTTGGGGTCGATAGTTCCGCGCCTACGATATTGTCCCAAGAGAACGGGTCGGGGGTGGTGTCACCTGCTTCCGAATACTGCACCGCCCCGATATCCGTGATCGCCGTGCGCTGCGTCATCAGGTAGGTGGACGGGTTGTACTGCATCATCGGGGGCAACGCCGCCGCTTTCCCCGGCAGGGATGCGCTTGCCCCCACAAGCGGACCAGCGGCGGTAGGGATATAGGTCGTTGCGGAGAACGGCAGGGAAGTATCTCCGATGAGGTTCCCTGTCCCGTAGACCTGCGTGTTGATCGTGCCCATCTGCCACGTATACGCCGGGTTTACCGGGTTCGTGCTGGCTATCCCCGTGCCATCGCCTCCCGTAGAGTTCCCGGTTCCCCACGCCGTGCTGATCCAGTTCTTATCCAACGCCACTCGGTCAGAGCGGTAGCGGTTCAAGAAGAAGATCGTGTCGTAGGGAGACACGGTGGCGTCGGTATAAATGGCGTTGTTCGTCACCCTCGCGATGGGCCACGTAGTATGGTCGGAAAGGGCGTACTGGTACGGCCCGAAGTCGAAGATTCCAGACCGGTAAGCGATGCTTCCGGCAACGACTATGTGGACCGTGTTGTGGTAGAAGTATATCGTCCCGCCGTAATTATACTTCTGGTCCCCCGTATCCGCCGCCCCATGCACCATCCATCCAGTCGCAGGGGAGCCGAAATTGTGTAGGATGTTCCCGTACACAAACGGGTCTTGGTACGCCTCAAGATTCGCTACGATGTCTGCACGACTGGTGTTTACTAATTCGTTCGCGTCTATCCCGTACCACGGGAACACCATCCCATTGTCGTCCTGTTCCTCCACCAAGTCGAACATTCTCGCGGCAGGTTCAAAGTAATTGTACCTATAGAATCCCTGCACGGCGCGGGCCTTTAACTGACCCCCCAACGCGCCGGTTAGGTTCCTGCCGTAATAGTTCCCCTGCACCACAAGACCGAACGCCTGGAGATAGTTCTGATGTTCAAGATAATCCCCGTCAACCCCGTTGCCGTGGAAGTAATTACCCTCTACAAGCAGGTTTCTAGTGACCTTCGATTCCACGTTGTTTGACGCCATCGCAAAGATTCCGTTGCCGCATCCGGTTACTTCATTCCCTCTGAAGGATAAATTTCCGCTATGTTGCGACCGGATAGAAGCGGCTCCGCCAACGTAGTTCTTTGACGTGTTATCGTTTAAGTCTGTATAGGTATTGGATTCATGGAATCCGCTGAACTTTAATCCCTCGATGATGATGTAGTTCGGGTAGACCGCCCCCCCATAGTAAGACGAACCGTATAGATAAATCACGATGCCGCCGTACCCTTGAATACTATTCGGGGACGGCCCGTAATTCTGCCCCGGAGCGGAAGTGGCGTTAGCGCCACTGATTTCAGGCAGCGCACCATTATCCGCCGGTACGCCGCATATTCTGATCGGTTGAGAAGCCGTGCCGGATGTCTTTATGTTGGCTTGTTTGTGGTAGACCACATCGGAGTAAATCATAACTGTATCGCCTGCGCCAAGCGTGTTCCATGGCACGGAGTCCCAATCCGCCTCACTATGAACCTCATACGCCGTGCCGGAGCCTACGTGCTGGCAGTCAATCGGCATCGTCCTATTAGGCGTGGCACTGCCAGACCATGCGTTGTCCGTTACCACGACCGTCGTGGTGCCGGTTTTCGTCCCGTCTGCGCCACTGGTGGATGTGATCGTATAGGTGCCAGAGGAGGAAGAGGAAAATACCACCTCCCGGCCCGTGCCGGTAAGCGTTCCGCCAGAATTATCCCACGTCACCGCCGTATTCGTACTACCCCACAGAATCGACTGAATGACAATGGGTTGGTTCTTGAACACCGTCGCCTGCGAAGGGATATTCGAGAGTCGCACCGTTGCGTTGTCCCACACGACGAAGGTGGCGACGGCGTTCTTCGTTCCATCCTCAACACTCGTAGCCGTAACCGTACAAGTAGTGGCCGAACCGGGGGCGGTCCAAACGGTGAATCCCGTATTGTCCACCTTCGACCCGCAGGAAGTCGTCCACGTTACCGAGTTGTCGGACGTGGCCCCGGACACAAGGGAGTGGACCTTGCGCCCCCCCCCCGCCAGCGTGTTGTCGCCGGTAGGGATGACGGATACGGAGACAGCGGAAAAGGCTGTCCCCCCAACAAAAAGGCTTAACGAAATAACCGCCGCCAGAAATGCTATTGTTCTACGCATCCGGGTCACAGTTATATACGGCATAATCGTCATATGTAATAACAAGAGATGTGTTGGTTATGCCGTTAGATAAAGAACCAACGGTAGCCCGATCCGACGTTGTTTCCCTGTTTGAAAGGCTTGTTCCATTGATTACGCTTGCCCCGTCTATCCATAATCCCAATATCGCATCATTAGATGTTGGATGAGACGTTTCAGATTTGTACCTTGTTTTTATTGTATAAGTTGTACCGGCGACAGGACTCCATGAATAGGTCAATGTTTGTGTTGCTGATCCATCGTGGTAAATTAACTGGATGGCATTAAGAACCCCCGTTCCGGTATCGTCTTTTAACCGTAGTTGGTGTGTGTGGGTTTCGGTAGTCGTGCCTTCGATGTTTGCAATAATTATATTTTTAAACGCCCCCATCGAGGTATTGTGGCTAAGTTTTAGTGTGAATTTTACATAAGTGTCTGCAACGCTCCCCAAACTTCTTTTGGTGACGTACCTACCCGTTGGCACAGCATTTGTCATTTGCAGCGTGTTCGACACCACCTTCAATTCCGATGTGGCAGCATCGACTTCTGTGTACCACCCGCCCGGGCCATACACGTTGTCGTTGTCGGCCCGGTTGAAGTTGTCGGCGAATATAGGCGTGGTACATGCCCCTCCCCCCGCCGCTGCCGCCGTTCCTCCAATCATCATCATCGTCGCCCCGCCCCCGGCGTTGGCAACCGATACGACGACCGCGAGAATTACGATAGATTGCAGGATGCGAATGAGTAGGTTCCTCATGGGGTCGCCTGCGTCCACGTCCCCTGCTTACCGGCCACTCTCCACTTGACCGCCGACGTTGCGATCACGCAGATGTAGTCCCCCGCCGCCTCTGCCGTCGTGTTGATGATGGCTTCCCCGGCGTCCATCGTTACCCCTGCGAGGACGAACGTATCGGAGCCGTCCAGTTCCACGATGATCTCCAACGCACCTTCGGTGGCGATGCAGGTGGACATTCCAGCCGCCGCCGCAGGAAGAGTGACCGTACCGGCGGTGGTGATCGTGTTCCACGACCCATAGACTTGCGCTGCGGTGGGGGACACCACGTTGTCGAGGATCATGATGCCGCCGGTAAGAGTGCCGGTGGTGGCCATGCTCATTGCGCCAAGGGCTATGTTCGAAACGCCCGTTGACGACGACAGCGTGACGGTATCCGACGCACTTCCTACGGCTATCTTCAAGTCCTCGGAGTTCTCACCGTAGATGATGAGGCCGGTTGAATAGCCGATCTCCCCGGCGGCGTCGGGGGAGGCGTCGCCAAGGATCAGTCCGCCAGTAGCGGTGCCCTCCACGACTGCTGTGACCCACGATCCGGCGGATATCCCCCCAGAGGGCGCGGCGAACTGTAGCACCTGCGCGGAGGGGTTCGCGTTCGGCAGGGTGAGCGTCAGGTTGTCCGTGATCGCGTCCGGAGCCTCTATCGTGATCGTGTTCGTCCCGTTGCCGGAGAGTTCCGACAGTTGGACGTATCCGGCAACGGTGGCGGATTGCGAGGTGATGAACCCTTCCGTGGCGGTGACGGTATTGAACACTACGTTGTCCGGGGTCCGCACGTTCTGATCCATCGCGTACAGTTCGTAGGCCCCTTGGCCGGTGTTTAGCGTGGTAGCGGAGGCCGCTCCCAACGTCGGCGTAGTGAACGAGGGCGAGACGAGTTTCGCGTACCCCTGCGCGATGACGAACGCGGTGGTGGCGAGTTGCGTCGTATCGGTATCGGCGGCGGCGGTGTCGGCGGCGGGAACGCCCGTGAACGTGGGGCCTGCAAGCCGCGCGAGGGCTGACAGCGCGACCCCACCATCCTTGATGGTCGTGTTATCTGCGCCCCACGTAACCACGTTGTCCTGCGTGGCGGTTGCGGGGCCTGTGACGGTGCCGCCCCCGGCGGGGGTGCCGCAAGTAAGGTTCCCACCGGCATCAATACCCGTGGCAAAATCCCCGCCGCCGCAGTCGGTTGGATTCCCGGCCAAGGCCGTCGCGGTCGCTGCGTTGCCAGTGGTCGATTGATTCATCGTCGGGTAATTCGCCGCATTGTCGAGGACCGCGCCCGTCACCGCGACCGAGTTGATCGTCGGGCGGTTCGCCACGGAGGTAGCGCCCGAGGACTGATCCCAGTCGATGTACTGCGCCGTGAGCGCGATAGCCGTGATCGGCGGATAGACCGCCGAGTTGTCGAGGATGTTCCCGACGATCTCCTGCCCCATGATCGTCGGCTTGTTCGCAACGTATGCTCCAGTCAGGGCAGGGGCGTTCCAGTCGATGTACTGACCGGAGAGGGCGGCGGCCACATCTACCACGTTGTCGGTATCGGCATCGTAGGTGGCTGCCAGCATGTCACCGGAACCTGAAGGAGTGCCGCACGTAAGGTTGCCACTTGCGGCGATGCCGGTGGCAAACTGACCGCCGCTACAATCGGTGGGGTCGCCCGCAAGAACCGTCGCAGTAGAAGCGTTGCCGGATGTATCCTGATTGAAGGTCGGCCACGTCATGCCCGTGCCGAATGTCTTGTTGGATAACTGCTGGTTATCCGACGTCCCGACGATGGCCCCTGATGGAGCCGTCAAAGATGTCCCCCACGCGGACCCCGTGCTCACGGCGATCCCCGAGCCGGGGTAGACCATCGACGCCGCTCCCGCCGCCGCCCACTTGAACGTATTGTCCCCGTTGCTCGTCAGGACGTAGTTGAGCACTCCGTTGTCCGCGGCAAGGGCCAATTGGTAGAGGAGTTCAAGGGACACCGTATTATCCGCGAAGAAGGAGAAATGCGAGGCGTTCAGGCCACAGTAAGTCACTCCTTGTCCAGAGACAGCACACGTATTCCCGAGGCGAATATCACTCGCCACGCCGAGGCCGCTACTGACTCGCGTACCTAACGGCCGCAACTCCGCCGCGCCCGCGTACAGCGCACCCCCGAGGAGGGCGATTCCTGCAAGGACGGCGAGGGTCTTTCGCATGGCGTTTCTCCTGAAAAGGAAATGGCCCCGAAGGGCCGTGGGTTGAGCGAGTGCGAGGCCGCTAGTATTTCTGCGCCCGCCAGTAGACGGAGGCTCCTGCAACCGCGCTCCCGGAGTTCACTGTAAAATTTGTACCGTCAATGTCAGTAACCCAAACCGCTCCTACGTTCGCAGACGGCGCAACCGTAACGGAGGTCGGGGTTACCGCCAGCCCGTGCGCCACAACGAGGGAGGTCACATTGTCATAGGCGGCGGTGCCGCCGTTCAATGTCAGGAAGGATGAATCATGCCCGTAAATCCTTTGCATAGACCCGGTATCGTTGGAGAAGGTGGTGATGTTGTCCACAACAGGGTCGATCACTAGGATGTTGCGGGTGGAGGTGTCGTTACGAACGGCTGTGGCAGAATTGCGGAAAAAGAGTTTGTCGAGAATTACACCGTTGTCCATACCCTGAACCAACACGGCGGAGTTCGCCGCCCCGTCGATCTCGACGTTCAGTACATTTATTAGGTCGAGAATGGAACCGGCGATGTACCCGCCGATGATGGAAATGCCATAGGTGAAATTCGTCGCCGATGCCGCCTTCTTTATCTTGATATTTTCGAGCGTCCCACGTCCTGAGTAAATCTGGATGCCCGTGGAGCCGGTGGTATACCCGTACACGTCCGTTGCGTTTATGTTTGATGCGCAAACCTCCGGGGCACCACCCGCCATTCCCATCGCTATTATGGTGTCCACGCCTTTTATGATCGCGCCGTTGACGGTGTGTTTCCCCTTTCGGAAATCATAGGCATACGTAACGTTATCGAACGTATCGTTGGAATACTCCCAATCGCCCCCGTCCATGTAGTACGCCTGCCCATCGTTCGTGGCGTCGGTACGGGGAGAAGTGTTCCGGCTGAAATGGGTGTTTGAGAACTTGCCGGTATTGTTCGTGCCGGAGGAATACACCTCGGACATGTTCCCTTGCCCGAAGCAGTTGATGAAATCATTCCCCTCGGCATAGAAATTCGTAGCATCTTCCAGGTACAAGGCGTGATACTCGATATCCTTGAACTTGTTGTAAAGAAATTTCGCGGAATCCGCCCCGCTGAATCTAAGAAAGATAGTGTCAATCGTTTGGTTCGCCTTGTTGCCGTCCAAAGTGCATCCGATCATCTTGAAGCCGTCGCCGGAGATGGTGACAGCGAGGGAGTTGGCGGAGGTAGAGTAAAAACTATCCGACAACTTTAGCGTAGCGCCATCGCAACGGATCGTTATGTTATCCGTGCTGATCGTCCAGTCATCGGAAAACACATACGTTCCCTTCGGGAAGTAGAGTGTCGAACCGACGACGAGTGCCGTTACCGCCGCCTGAATCGCCGCCGTATCGTCCGCTACCCCATCCCCCACCGCCCCGTGATCCCGCACGTCAACCGCGAAGGGGAACCCGACCTGATTGGAGAGGTAGTGGCCCTGTTTCCCGCCCGCGCTGGTCCATGTATTGTCGGGATTGCCATATCTGAAGTCCTCCCGCTGGATCTGCCGCTGCTCGACCGCGAACGCCGCAGGAAACGCCAGCGCGGAAACCAGCGCGGCGATGACGAGCACGTATGCGAATCGCTTCATCTTTGCCCCCTATATCTG
>Ga0137448_1000104_pt1 | contig 9036 bp, 9 predicted proteins | sample EasRivERMGT418_2_FD_102316 | JGI IMG/M metagenome (GOLD analysis project Ga0137448, IMG submission 102316) | Soil microbial communities from meander-bound floodplain in the East River, Colorado, USA - East River MetaG ERMGT418_2 | ecosystem: Environmental > Terrestrial > Soil > Floodplain ... | reverse complement strand
TCGCGGCGGAAAAGGCCATCCTGACCGGTCAAGCATACAGCATCGGCGGGAGGAGCCTCACCCGGGCCGATCTGAAAGAGGTCCGTGCGGAGAGGAAGGAGCTTTCCAGCCTGGTGGAACAGCTGGCTGGAACGTCCAACGTCGCCCGGAAAATCAAAGTTTACGGCGGGACGCCGGCATGAAGATAGGGGTCAAGGTCGGAGGGAAGACGGTATCGTTCGAGGAGAATCTTATCGACCGGGCCATCCGGTACCTGGACCCCCAGAAGGCGAACAAGCGGGCCGGGGCCCGCCTCATGGCGATTGCCGGGGGATATGTCGGCGCTTCCACCATTCGTCGGCAGACCCTCTCCTGGTCGGCACAGAAGGGAGACGCGGACGCCGTCATCAACCCGGATCTGCCGCTCCTGCGGGAGAGGTCCCGGGACTTGCTGCGCAACGCTCCCTTGGCGGTGGGGGCCGTCAACACGGTGGTCACCAACGTCGTCGGCACGGGGCTGCGGCACAAATCGAAGATCGACCGGGACGCGCTGAAGCTGACCGAGGAACAAGGGGACGCCTGGGAGGCGCAGACCGAGCGGGAGTGGCGACTGTGGTCCGAATCCCCGGAATGCGATGTCGCACGTACGCTCCGGTTCACTGCCATGCAGGACCTGGCGTTCCGGCAGACGCTGGAGAACGGAGATGTCTTCGCCCTGATGCCGAACCTCGTCCGTCCGGGATCCCCGTACGGCTTGAAGGTTCAACTTGTCGAGGGAGACCGTGTCTGCAACCCGAACTGGGCGCAGGATACAGCGACGATCGCCGGAGGCGTGGAGCGGGACGTCAACGGCGCACCGGTCCGGTACCATATTCTCGACAAGCACCCCGGCGCGGCGTTCTTTTCTCGCGGCTCCGTAACCTGGCTTCCCCGCGATGCGTTCAGCAAGACCGGCCGGCGCAACGTGATCCACCTTTTCAAGCCGGTCCGCCCCGGGCAGTCCCGCGGAATACCGTACCTGGCACCGGTGATCGAGCCGCTGAAATCGCTGGATCGGTACACCGAGGCGGAGATCGCGGCGGCCGTCATCTCCGGGATGTTTACGGTGTTCGTCAAGTCCGACTCCGGGAATGTGAACCTGAATCCCATGGCGCCGACCTCGGAGACGCAGGGAAGCGATACGGACGAGGATTTCAAGATGGCCTCCGGGGCAATCCTCAACCTAGCAAAGGGAGAGTCGATTGAAACGGCGGACCCGAACCGGCCGAATACGGCGTTCGACCCGTTCGTCCAGGCGGTTCTTCGGCAGATCGGCGTGGCGCTCGAGCTTCCTTTTGAGGTGTTGGTCAAGCATTTCACAGCCTCGTATTCGGCGGCCAGGGCGGCTCTCCTTGAGGCGTGGCGGTTCTTCCGGACCCGCCGGCAATGGCTCGCGGAAAACTTCTGCCAGGTCATCTACGAACTCTGGATGGACGAGGCGGTCGCCCTGGGCCGCATCAAGGCTCCGGGCTACTTCTCGGACCCGATCATCCGGAAGGCGTACCTGGGCACGGAATGGATCGGGCCGGCGCCGGGGCAGATAGACCCGGGGAAGGAAGTCGATGCGGCGCAGAAGCGTGTCGACGGCGCCTTCTCCACGATCGAGAAGGAAACGATGGAGCTCACCGGCGGAGATTGGGAGAGCAATATGCCGCAGATCCGAAAGGAACGCCGGATGCTGAAAGAGGCGGGGATGGGACAGGAACAGAAGGCAATCGCCGCTCCCGCGGCTCCCGAGGAGCCGCCGAAGAATCCAGACAAAAGCGATACCGACTTAGAGGAGAACTGACATGCGCGTGATCGACGTCCTCACAAGCCCTTGGGCGATCGTCCCGGAGAAGTTGATTGAGATCCAGGAGATCTACCGGACGCACCTGCGGGGGGAGAAGATCGACCTCGAGGGGATCGAGGCCCGGATCGGCCATCCCTTGGCGAACGATCCGAAACCCTACGAGACTGTCCGGGGCGTGGCGGTGATCGAAATGGAGGGGGTCGTCTCCAAGCGGATGAGCCTATTCACAAAGATCTCCGGGGGGATCTCCACCTACCAGGTGCAGGAGCAGCTTCAGGCCGCGCTGGCGGATCCGAAGGTCCGGGCGATCATCCTCTCCGTCGATTCCCCCGGCGGGACGCTGGACGGGACGGCGGAACTGGCCGGCGCGATCCACGCGGCCCGGGACGAAAAGCCGATCGTGGCGTTCACCGACGGGATGATGTGCTCCGCCGCCTACTGGATCGGCTCCGCGGCCTCCGCAATCTACATTTCCGGGGACACGCCCCAGGTGGGGTCCATCGGCGTGGTGGTCGCCCACATGGACATCTCCAAGGCCGAGGAGAGGATGGGGGTCAAGACCACGGAGATCACCGCCGGGAAGTACAAGCGGATCACCTCCAGGCACACTCCGCTGTCGAAGGAAGGGCGGCAGACCATGCAGGAGATGGTCGATTACGTCTATTCGGCCTTCGTGGGAGACGTGGCGAAACATCGCGGAATTTCCGAGGAGCAGGTACTCGAGCAGATGGCCGACGGGCGGATCTTCTTCGGCCGCCAGGCCTTGGATGCAGGATTGGTCGACGGTGTCTCGACCATGGAGGAGTTGGTCGGAAGGCTTTCCGCCGGGGAACCGGTGGGCAAACCCGTTGCGGCCGGTGCCGTCGCGACGGCAATCGAGGAAACCAAGAAGGAGGACCGCATGAAAATCAAGATCGGATCGACCGAGATCGAGGCCCAGGAGGGGCTGGCGATCGACGCGAAGTACATCTCCGAGAACTGCTCCGACATCGCCGACGCTCTCCGGGGTGAGGGCGCGACGACGGAGCGGGTTCGGGTACAGGGGATCGAGGAGAACGCCCTGCCCGGGCACGAGGGGATCGTGGCCGAGGCGAAGAAGGACGGCAAGAGCACGGGCGCGGACGTCGCGCAGCGGATCGTGAAGGCCGAGAACAAGATGCGCACCGACAAACTCGGCGAGATCCGGACGGACGCCGTGAAGTCGGTCCCGGCGGTGGCCGTGGACGGTGTCCTGAAGCCGGTAGCGGAGGAAGAGAAGGGATTCATGGCCCTGGTGGACGCGCACCAGGCGAAAGAAGGGTGCTCCCGCGGGGAGGCGATCAGGGCGGCTGCCCACGGTCACCCCGAGGCGCACGAGAAATATCTCGCGGGGCTGCAGGAGAAGGCGGACAAGTAATAGCTCGCCGGTGAAGCGGGCATCAACTTCAACGAAAAAGAAGGAGGAAGGCTATGTGGAACGAAGGACCCATGACATTCACCGCGAACGGGGCCATCGGGGCCAAGATTCGCGTGAAACTGACGGCCGGATCCAGCACGACCCCACCCCAGGTCGAGATCGCCGGGGCTGGAGAGCAGCACATCGGCGTGACGTTGTATGGGGTCGCGGACGGCGCCCTGGTGGCGGTCAAGGGACGGGTCCCCGGGCAGATCGTCGAAATGACGGCTTCCGAGGCGATCGAGGTCGGCGATCCGATCTACGGCGCCGCGGCGGGGAAGGTGAAGGACACCTCGGACGGTTCCGCCATCGGGTACGCGATCGAGGCGGCAACGGCGACCGGCGACATAATCCAGTGCATCGACGAGGCGATCCTCTCCACCACGGCGGCGACGGTGTCCGTCGCGGATGCGGGTACCTTCACGACCGAGGAGACGGTCGAGGCGGCCCTGGCGGAGATCTACCAGGGCCTGCTCACCGCCAAGGGGATCATCCCCATTCCGACCCCGGCGTTCGATTCCGCCGGCGTCGCCCTGGCCGCGTTCGTCAGCGCGGACTCGGTCACCGGCGGCTACTGCGTCACCGCCAAGGGGCTGGGCATCCGGTGGAACAACCATGCCACCCCGGGCCCGGCGGTCGGGATCAAGGTGATGGTGCCGCCCGACGCGGACATCACCGCCGACATGGTGCTCCACATCCTGGCGGCCAAGACCGGCGCGACGATCGGGGACGCCACCACGTTCACGATCGGGGCGTACAACAACACGGTCGGGGACGCCTTCGACGCCGATTCCACCTTCGGCGGGGCGACCGACGCCATGGTCGGGGACGCGACGGCGAAGGACGTTCAGCACGTCACGCGGACCCTCGCGTTGGCGGATCTCGCCGCCTATCCCGCGGCGATGGAGCTGACCATCAAGCCGACGAACGGGACGCTCGGTACCGACGACGTGATCCTGCTCGCCTGCTGGATCGAGTACCAGAAGAAGCTCCTGACCGCGTAAGTCTGGCCACATAACCCGCGAACCGAAGGGCCGCCATCGAGCGGTCTTTTTCATTTTCCAGAAGGAGGAAGGAAATCATGGCCAGACCGACAAGCGCGACCACCGTGGCCCGCCCGGATCTCGGGGCGATCGCCTACGAGTACATGGAAAAGGGGGGGGACAGGGGCTTCATCTGCCTCGACCTGCTTCCCGTGCTGGACGTAAGGGAGGAATCCGGGAACTACCCGAAGATCCCGATCGAGGCCCTGCTCAAACTGCCGAGCACGGCGCGGGCGGCCAGCGGGGCTTACAACCGGGATGCATGGGAGTTTGAACTCGGCAATTACAACTGCGTGGAAAACGGCATCGAAGAGCCTGTGGAGGATTCCGAGGCGCGAAAATACAGCAGGTATTTCGACGCCGAGGAAATAGCAGTTCAGCGTGGCGTGGACATCCTTCTCCGCACGCAGGAAGCTCGCGTGGCTACAAAAGTGTTTAATACCTCCAACATCACCGCAACCGCCGATGTGACGATCGCGTGGGGAACCGCCGCAACCGCCGTGCCACGCGCCAACGTCATGGCCGGGAAACTGGCGATGCGTGCGGCTTCCGGCCTCGACCCCAACGTCGTCGCCATGAGCCGGAAGGTGTTCGACACGTTGATGATGACGGCGGAAGTCACGGCCGCCTTCCGGTACACCAACCCGATCGAGATCGGCGGGTACGACGCGCAGAAGCGCCTCATGGCCCAGTATTTCGGGGTGGATCGGGTGCTCGTTGCCGGGGCGGTCAAGGACGGGGCGAAGAAGGGGCAGTCGTACTCCCTCTCCGATCTGTGGGATGACGAGTACGTCGGCCTGTTCAAGGTGTCCAATGGCGGACCGGACCTCCGGGATCCGTGCCTCGGGCGTACGTTCCTCTGGACCGCCGACTCCCCGCAGAACGTTGTGACCGAGACGTACCGCGAAGAGCAGACCCGGAGCAACATCTACCGGGTGCGTCAGAACACCGACGAGGCGTTCGTCTTCACTGGCGCCGGGTACCTGCTCGGCAACATCATCCATCCGTAGCAAACGCCTGACGGGAGGGGCGGCTCCTCGCCCCTCCCTTTTCCGGGGGGATGATGGCGTTCACCGAAGATCTTGATGTTTTCTTCGCGGATTACGGGGTGGATGCGATCTATACCCCCCTGGGGGGAGCCGCGAAGAGCATTTTAGTCATCTTCGACAACGAGTTCGCCGCCGCCCAGGGGCTTGGGGCCATCGGGGTTGACAGTTCTGTCCCGCAGGCACTCTGCAAAACCTCCGACGTGTCCGACGCCACCCGAGGGGCGACACTTCTTGTCGGAGGAATCACCTACAGCGTAACCGAACCCATGCCGGACGGCACGGGCATGACCACGTTGCGACTTTCGAAGGACTGACATGGCCCCGAAACGACAGCAGATAATGGACCTCATCGCGGCCCGGATGGAGTTGATCCGTACCGGTACCACAGAGGCGGGCGTCTACACGAGCGAGCTAGAGCCGGGGGCGCTCACGCTCCCGGGGACGGATGGTGCCTACACCGAGGGGGGGGCGGCAACCTACTACTCCGACCTCGGGTTGAACGTGATCACATCCCGCCCCCAGCTTGTTCTTCCGGACGGGTCGGTCGGCCGGGTACCGGTGGAGCCGTCGGAGTGTCCCTGCATCATGATCCGGGATCCGGTGGACACGATCTCCCGAATGGACATGAAAGGGAACGAGAAGCATGTTCTGGACATTGAAATCGAGATCCGTCACGAAGGAGGGGCGATCACCGACTCCGACCTCAGGAAGATGGAGCAGGACGTCCGCACGGCGATCGGGTTAGACCCCACGTGGGGCGGGATCGGGAAGGACATGGTTATCAACTCCGGAGAGAAGATCCTTTTGCAGGCCGACAAGATCATCGGGGGCCTGTTGATCCGCGGGAACGTGACGTTTTACACATCTGCATGGTCTGAAACGTAAATACACCGTCCTCATGGGGCGAATGGTAAGGAGGAAGAAATGCCAAGCAACGCGCAGAACGCCCAGGGGACGACCCTGGAGATTTCCGGTGCGGCGGGCGGAGCGGTCACGCTGACGGATATGACCCTCTCCAATCCGACCATCCTCACGAAGGCCAGCCACGGACTCTCCAACGGGGACGTGGTGACGTTGGCAAACTTCGCCGGGGCGGACGCGGCCACCCTGAACGGGCAGGTCGCGGTGGTACATTCCGTCACCACCGACACCTTCGCCGTGGACATCGACACCACGGGGAAGACGATCACCGACAACACGAATGCCGCCACCGCCACGCCGCTCGCATGGGTCGAGGTTGGCGAAGTTGTCTCGGGCGATGGGTTCGACGGTGCCGCCGCGGTCATTCCGAAGACGAACCTGAAGTCCACTGCAGTGGAGAAGGACATCGGGCTCCAGGACTTCGGGTCTCTGAAGCTGGAACTGCAGATCTACGATGCGGACACGGGACAGACCGCGCTTCGTGCGGCGAAGACCGCGCAGACGAGCAAGAGTTTCCGGGTGTCGTATCCGAACGGAGAAACCCGCACGTTCTCGGGGTTCGTCATGTCCTTCCCGGAGAAGTTCGGCGTGGATTCCATCGTTACCGGCTCCACCGAGATCCTCATCGACGGGGAAGTCACCTACGCATAAGGAGGGTTGATGCTCAAGGCGTCCGAGTACCGCAAGCGTCTCCGCAAGGTAATCACGCTTCCATCCGGCGGGGAGGTGGAGATCCGGAAACTATCCGCTTCGGATTTCCTCTCCGCCGGGGAAATCCCGCTGGCGTTCCAGGAGGCAATCCGCAGCGGAGACAAGGCGGCAGTGGAGGCCGCGATGAAGGCCGATCCGGGGCTGTCGAAGCGGATCAACAACGCCGTCCTCATCAACGGCGTCGTATCCATGAAACTCGTCGACAAGCCGCCGAGGGAGTGCTCGGACGACGAGATATCCGTGCATGAGATCGACCCGGTAGACCACAAGTTCATCGTGGACTCCATCTCTGAACTGAACAACACGAACGCGGAGGCAGGCACATCCCTCCGTAGGTTTCCTGAAGAATCAGCCTCTCCAGGTGACGCTGGACGCGATGGCGGTGCGGTACGGGAAACTGCCGACGGAGATACTTGATCTCGACCTCGACGCTTTCTCGCTGAATAACATCATCTTCGCCATCGGCATGAAGTACGAGGCGTCCTTAAAGAAGGGCCGCCCGATGACGCTCACGACGTACGCGGACGACGGGATGGAACTCCCGGCGAAGCTAGATTCCATCTTCGGTCAGGTATCGGGACGGAAGAAAACAGGCAAGCGTGGCAAGGGGAGATAGATGGCGAACACGGTGGAATTAATCCTTCGCGGATCGGACCAGACTTCGAAGGCGATCGCATCCTCCGTCAAGGGCCTGCAAGGGATGGAGTCCGTTGTCGGCTCCATCAGTCGGTCCCTCGCGGGGCTGGTGTCGGTGGGGGCGCTGGGCGGGCTTGCGAGATCCGCCATCCAGCTCGGGTCCGACCTCGACGATGCATCGAAGAAGTTCGGCGTGTCTGCGTCGGAATTGTCGAAACTGCAGTATGTGGCGAAACTCTCCGGGGTAGAGTTCGGGGACTTAGGCATGGCGTTCAAGTTTCTGTCGAAATCCATCTCCGAGGCGCAGGACCCGACGAATACGCAGGCTGCGGCGTTCCGGTTATTGGGCGTCAACACAAAAGACGCCAATGGGGTACTGAAATCCACAAGCCAGATATTCGACGAAGTGGCGGACGCCTTCAGCAAACTTGAGGACGGAGCGAATAAAACAAGGTTGGCGTTGGCATTGTTCGGACGGTCTGGAGAGAACATCCTCCCGGTGTTCGAGAAGGGGGCCGCGGGAATTAATGCCCTCAAGAAGGAGGCTGTCGATTTTGGGGCGGCGCTCTCTGAGGAGGAGATCAAGAACCTAGACGCCTACGGGGACGCGATCGACAAGATCGGCATGGTGGCGAAGTCTACCGCCGGAAAGATCATCGTCAACCTGGTCGCCGCCGTCGATGCGCTGGCGGAATCCTTCGGGAGGGCGTTGGGCGGGGACGTATCCTCCAATATCAAAACCGGGAAGATCGCCGACATCCTCGTCCCGAATCCGGACAAGAAAAAAGCCGGGAGCATTGCGGAGAAGACGGGAACGAAAAAAGATGACAAGGACGATGCCTATTACAAGTCCGCGAAAGCCCGCCTTGATTTCGAGGAAAACCTCAACAAGGAAATCTCCGACATAACGATGAAGTTTTACAAGGATGAGGAGGAAGCGGCGGAAAAGCGGTACGAGGAGGACAAGAAGTTCTCCGAGATGGAAGCCGCGAATTGGGGCGCCGTCGCGGAGGCCAGGATCCAAGCGGACGAAGAGGCCGCGCTTGCCGCATCGGAGATGATGAAAACGCAGACCGAGGACTCCGACCTCTACAAGATGGCTTGGATGGACGCCACCAACGCCGTCGCCGACGCCATGATGTCCCTCTACTCCGGGATGCAGGGCTGGATCTCCTCCTCGTTGCAGGGCCTCATCACCGGCACGATGGCCGTCTCCGACGTCCTGAAGAACCTCGGCAAGATGATGCTTTCCGTCATCACGGACTACATCGCAAAGTGGGTCGTCTCCCGGCTGTTCATGGCGGCGATGGGGAAGACGTTCCAGGCGGCGGAGATCGCGGCGGCGGTAGTCGCTGGCACGGCGGTCGCGGCGGCGTGGGCGCCGGCTGCGGGCGCGGTATCCCTTGCTACTCTCGGATCAAACTCCATCCC
>Ga0137448_1000097_pt1 | contig 9238 bp, 9 predicted proteins | sample EasRivERMGT418_2_FD_102316 | JGI IMG/M metagenome (GOLD analysis project Ga0137448, IMG submission 102316) | Soil microbial communities from meander-bound floodplain in the East River, Colorado, USA - East River MetaG ERMGT418_2 | ecosystem: Environmental > Terrestrial > Soil > Floodplain ... | reverse complement strand
CGCCACGGGGCGGAACGAGGAGCAGGTCGCGCGCGAGATCGGCGCAGACGCGGTTGTTTATCAGGATCTGGACGCGCTCAAGGCCGCGGTGCGCGCGGTCAATCCGAAGCTCACGCAGTTCGAGACCTCGTGTTTCGACGGGGTGTATGTCACCGGAGACGTGACGAGCGAATATCTTGCCTCGATCGAGCGGCAGCGCGACGCCAACCGTCAGGAAAGCGAGGAGGACAGCGAGAACAACCAGCTTGACCTCAACGCGGCCTGAAAACAGTCCTCTAGAAAGCTCTTGGACCGCCGGCGAATTTGACATCGCCGCGCCGGGATAGTAAGGTGCTCACTGCGCCGATTTGATCGACAGCTTGCGGGCGCTTAATAAATACGGCTAAAGCGTGGCCAAAACCCGTCTTAGCGAAAGCTGGACGGGTTTTTCCATTTTCAGGATCGAGAATGCAGGACTACGATATCGAAACGCTTGCGGTCCGCGCCGGAATCGCGCGCAGCCAGTTCAACGAGCACTCCGAGGCGCTCTATCTCACGTCGAGCTTCGTGTTCGAGAACGCCGCCCAGGCGGCCGCCCGGTTCCAGGGCAGCGAGCCCGGCAATATCTATTCGCGCTTCACCAATCCGACTGTCACGGCGTTCCAGGACAGGCTGGCGGCGCTGGAGGGCGCGGAAGCCTGCGTGGCGACGGCATCGGGCATGTCCGCCATCCTCGCGACAGCGATGGCACTGCTCAAATCGGGAGACCACGTGGTGTCGTCCTCGGGGATCTTCGGTGCCACCGTCCAGCTGTTCAGCGGCATCCTTTCCAAATTCGGCATCGACACCGACTACGTCGACGGATCCGACCCCAAAGCGTGGAAAGCGGCGCTGAGGCCGAATACCCGGCTGCTCTACCTGGAGACGCCGTCCAATCCGCTTACGGAAGTGTTCGACATCGAAGCGCTCGCGGGTCTGGCGCGGGGCGCGGGCGCCTTGCTCGTCGTGGACAACTGCTTTTGCACCCCCGCACTTCAGCGTCCGATCGATCTGGGCGCAGACCTCGTGATTCACTCGGCGACCAAATATCTGGACGGCCAGGGGAGGGTTCTCGGCGGAGCGATTCTCGGCAAGCGCGAATTGGTGATGGACGGCATCTACGGTTTTCTCCGGACCGCGGGTCCCTGCCTGTCACCGTTCAATGCATGGGTGCTGCTGAAGGGCCTGGAGACCCTCCGGATCAGGATGGAAGCGCAATCGCAGAGCGCGCTGGAGCTGGCGCGATGGCTGGAAGCGCATCCCCGCGTCCAAAAGGTGTACTACCCGGGCTTGCCTTCGCACGCTCAACACGAACTTGCGGCGAGGCAACAGCGTTTGGGAGGCGCGGTCGTGTCGTTCGAAGTGAAAGGCGGCCGCGAAGCGGCGTGGAAGGTCGTCGACTCGACTCGCATGATCTCGATTACCGCCAATCTGGGCGACACCAAGACCACCATCACGCATCCCGCGACTACCACCCACGGCCGCATTTCGGAGGAGGCACGGGCGCGCGCCGGCATCACGGATGGGCTGGTGCGGATCGCCGTCGGGCTCGAATCTGTGAAAGACATCCGCACCGACCTGGAGCGCGGATTGGGTCGATAGCTTCAGAGGATCTGTACGGGGGCGCAACCGCGCTCATCGCAGCGCAGGTAGCTGCCGGTGCGATACCAGTCGGCGAGAACCCAGCGCTCGCACGTCCTGCCGTCGACGCGGTGCTCGTGCCGGGCGGGCCGGTGCGTGTGGCCGTGGATGAGGCGCGGATAGCCGTGCTCTCGAAACACGGCTTCCACCGCGCCGGTGTTGACGTCCATGAGCACCGGCGCCTTGCGCTTTTTCTCCGATTCACTCGCCCGGCGCATCACCTCGATCTGCTCCTTGCGCTGCCCAAGCGGCAATGCAAGAAAGTCCTTTATCCGTGCAGGAGCACGAACCTTGGCGCGGAATTCCTGGTAGTCCCGATCGTCAGTACACAGCGTGTCGCCGTGCATCAGCAGCGTCGGCGTCTTGAAGAGATCGAGGGGGTGGGGGTCTGCGATCAGACGTGCGTTGCAGGCTCTCGCAAAGTCCCCACTCAGCAGGAAATCCCGGTTTCCGTGCATGACATGCACCGCGGGGCCGGCGCGGGAGCATTCAGCGAGCGCCGAAATCACCGAGGCGTTGAACGGATCGTCCAGATCGTCGTCTCCGGCCCAGTATTCGAACAGATCGCCGAGGATGTAAAGGGATTCTGCGTTGCGCGCAGGGCCGCGGAGAAACTCGAAGAAAATACGGTTGATCTCCGGCCGTGATGCACACAGGTGCAGGTCGGAGATGAAGAAAACTGCCAAAGGACCTCTAGACTGCTTCCGCGCGCTCGATGACCACGTCCTCCACCGGCACATCCGCGTGGGATCCGCGCTTGCCGGTCTTGACCCGTTTGATCCTGTCGACCACGTCCTGGCCTTCGACGACTTTGCCGAACACGCAGTAACCCCAACCGTGTGCGTCAGGCGCCGTGTGATTTAGAAAGTCGTTGTCCTTGACGCTGATGAAAAACTGGCTCGAGGCCGAATGCGGTTCGGAAGTCCGCGCCATGGCGATCGTATAGCGGTCGTTCTTGAGGCCGTTGTCGGCCTCGTTCTTGATGGGACCTCGGGCCGGTTTCTGGCGCATTCCCGGTTCGAATCCGCCCCCCTGGATCATGAAACCGTCGATGACGCGGTGAAACACGGTGTTGGAGTAGAAGGCCGATTCGACATATTCGAGAAAGTTCTTGACCGTCTCGGGTGCGCGTCCGGTATCGAGCTCGATCGCGATGATGCCGAATTTCGTATGAAGCTTGACCATGGCGCTCCGCTACTTGGCTGGTTTCAGTGTGACCGACTCGATCAAGACAGGTTTCTGCGGAACGTTTTGGTGCTGTTGGACCGTCGTGGCCGGCGCCTTGGAAATCCGCAGCACAGTGTCCATCCCTTCGACGACGCGTCCAAACACCGCGTAACCGAATCCCTGCGGGGACGGTTCGCGGTAGTCGAGAAAACCATTGTCCTTGACGTTGATGAAGAATTGCGCAGTCGCCGAATGCGGGTTCGGCGTGCGCGCCATCGCAACGGTTCCCAGCTCGTTCTTCAGGCCCGTCTTGAGCGCGACTCCGGCCTCGTTTTCGATTGGGGCACGGGTCGTTTTCTCGCGCATTCCCGGCTCGAACCCGCCGCCCTGAATCATGAAGCCGTCGATGACGCGGTGAAATATCGTGCCATTGTAGAAACCGCTCTGGGCGTACTGAAGAAAATTCGCGACCGTCTTGGGAGCCTTCTCGGGATAGAGCTCGAGCGCAAAGCTGCCCATGTTGGTCTTGAATTCGACGCGCGGATTTTGCGCCCACGCGACAGGGATGGCGAGGAGGAGGATGGCCAGCGTGGCAATGCGTTTCATGGGTGGATTCCTGAGAGATGCGGATCGTGTTCGCGCACAGGGAGCAGCCTCAGCCTGAGGCTTCGTGGATGATGCGCCAACGCTCGTTTTCGCGGACCCAGTACTGGCGCTTATTCACCGTGTTGGAAAGGTTGCTCGAGCGATACTCCTGATCGAAGCTCACCAGTACCAATTCGTCCTTGCCGGGATCGCGGAACATGCTGAGGTTGCTCAGCTTGACCTTGATCCAGCTCTTGCCGCCGTTCACCAGGCGCTTGTGCCGGCTCCAGCCCTCGAAGTCCTGGCCCGGCGCGGAGAATCTTTTCGAATAGTGCGAAAGGTAGCGCTCGGTGTCGAGGCTTTCCCAGTCGGCCCGCCATTGTTCCAGCTGGCTGCCGAACGCCTTGCGCTCGCTTGCCCAATCGTCAAAGCTGAGCCATTCCACGTCCTCGCTGATGATCACCGGCGTCAGGCCCACCTGGAGGTTGCGCGCGAGCGCTTCAAGGTCGGAGTTGGCGAGTACAACGCAGCCGTTGCTCGAACGCGGGGGCCGGCTGTAGGTGTCCGACGGGGTCCCGTGCAACCAGATACCGTGGCCGTTGCGCCCCTGAATGCGGTCCCACTCGTTCGGGTAGTTGATGGGGAATGCGCCGCTGCCGTAGAAATCCGAGAGTTTTTGCCGGGGCAGGCTCGCCGTAACGTGATAGACGCCGACGGGCGTCTTCTCGTCCCCTTCCCGGACTTTCAGCGGCCCGTTTTTTCCCGAGCTCACGTAATAGTCGGCGACAAAGCGCGGTCTCCCGCCGTCGTTCAGGTACAGATAGAGCCGCGAGCGGCGCGTGTCGACGACGACTGCGAACTTTTGATCCTCGCGCAGCTGCATCAAATAGCGCGGCACCCGGTCCGCCGGCGAGCGCTCTCGGTAGGCTCGCAGGCGGGCGAACGCTTCGGCCCGCAGCCCTTCCATCTGCGCCTCGGGCGCGTTGGGGGCCGCGCCGATCGTATTGATGGGCCGGGCGCGCGCGAGCAGCAAGTCGCCCTTGATCAGGTGAGCCAGGCGAAAGTTGGGTTTGACTCGTATCAGTCCTTCGATATTCTGAAGCGCCACGTCGAGATGTCCGCGAACGATTTCTTCGTAGACCCCCGCGAGCAGGGCGTCTGCCGTCATATCGATACGGGCGCCCTTTGCGGGTGAAAGCGTGGAGGGGGCTCCGAAGGCGATGGCCGCAAGAGCAACACAGGTGAGGATTCGCGTCGACATCAGCCTCCCGCCCGCTCCTCCTGGATCAGCCAGCGGGCGTCGCTCCTGACCATGTGCAGCGTTTTTCTGCCGCTGATCTTCAGGCTGTCCGAACGGTACGCCTGCCGAAAGGTGACCACCGCGCTGTCGCCCTTGAGCGTGACCTTGGGCGATTCGACGGCGACCTCGATTTTTTTCGGCGTGGAAACGCGCTGCTTTCGCGCGGCCTCCCATTCGGCGCGTGTCTCGCCCTTAGGCGTCTTGAAGTCCCTGGCGTAAAAGGCAAGATAGGCGTCCACGTCCTGTTTGGACCACGCGCCAGCCCAGGCGCGCACCGTCTGCAGCACCGCCTCGTTGTTGCCGTCTTGCGCGCGCGCCTGTTTTTCCGCAGGCTTTGTTGCCCCGGATTTTGCCTGCCCTGCGGCGGGCATGGCCTCGGTGGCAGGCTTCTTCGGGGCAGTCGCCGCCGTGGGTGGCCGCGCCGGTTCCGAGGCCTTCCCGGCAGGGGCGCTCGAGATGGCCGGAAGTCGGGTTTCGCTTGTCATCAACAAGTCGCGAATCAGCGAGAGCTTGCTTTTTGCAGCGGAGTTGGAGGAATCGAGCTGCAGCGCCTTGTCATAGGCCTGGCTCGCGAGCTTGGTGTACACATCGCCCAGGTTTTCATACGCAGTCGCAAAGCGCGGATCGGTACGGATGGACATCTCCAGTTGCTGCCGCGCCTTTTCGTACTGACCCTGGGAGGCGTAGAGCACCGCGAGATTGTTGTGAGGTTCGGGCAACTTGGGGTAGTCCTGCGAAAGCTTGGTGAAAACCTCGATCGCCTCCGCGACTTTGTTTTGCTCGGCGAGGATCACTCCCTTCTTGAAGCGACCCTGAGTGTCGCCCGGATTCTGCGCGAGATACCGGTTGACCCGATCGAGGGCCTGGGCGTGCTGGCCGCGTTTCAGGAGACCGTCGATATCTTGAAGCTCGTCCGCGCGCGCCGACGAGACGGAAAGCGCCAGAGCGAAAAGCACAACCGCAAGGCGCGCGGGAGACCGGGCGATGAAATTCATTGTGCTATACTTTTTTTGAGCCGAGGGGCACACGTCATTCTATCAAGAAGCTCGTAAAATCTACAGTAATCAGCCTCTTGCGGGAATTTTATCGATTTCGTCACTTTTCTCTCCGGTCGCCGCACCGCGGTCCGACTTGACGCCGCCGGAAATCTCGATCTGCTCCGCGAGCATGACACGCGCGCCTTTGTCGCTCACACGATGAGAGACGGGCACGACCCGAATTCAATGCCATGCTGAAAATCTACAACAGCCTCAGCCGCGCGGAGGAACCCTTCGTCCCTCTCGATCCGGCGCGGGTGAGGATGTATGTGTGCGGGATGACCGTCTATGACTTCTGCCATCTCGGGCATGCGCGGATGATGATCGTATTTGACGTGGTACAACGCTGGTTGCGCGCAAGCGGCTACCCGCTGACTTATGTACGCAATATTACCGATGTTGACGACAAGATCATCCGCCGGGCGGCGGAGACCGGTGAATCCGTCGCTGCCTTGACCGAACGCTTTATTCGCTACATGGACGAAGATGCGGCGGCGCTGGCGGTGCAGAAGCCCGACTACGAGCCGCGCGCAACTGGCCACGTTACCGAGATGCTGGAGATGATCGGGAGGCTGGAGGAGCGCGGTTTGGCCTACCGGGCGGAAAGCGGCGACGTGAATTTCTCAGTCCGGAAGTTTCCAGGTTACGGCAAGCTCTCGGGGAAGTCGCTCGAGGATCTGCGTGCCGGGGAGCGGGTCGAGGTCGACGCGACCAAGCGCGATCCGCTCGATTTCGTTCTGTGGAAGCGCGCCAAGGAAGGCGAGCCTTTCTGGAGGTCGCCCTGGGGCGACGGGCGTCCGGGCTGGCACATCGAGTGCTCCGCAATGAGCACCCAATTGCTGGGGGCGCATTTCGACATTCACGGCGGCGGGCAGGACCTGCAGTTTCCGCACCACGAGAATGAAATCGCCCAGTCCGAGGGCGTCCTGGATCGAAATGACACGCGACCCTTCGTCAAGTACTGGATGCACAACGGCTTTGTTCAACTGCAGGACGAGAAGATGTCGAAATCGACGGGCAACTTCGCCACTGTCCGCGAGCTGCTCAAACGCCACGATCCGGAAGTCGTGCGTTTCTTCGTCGTCCGCGCACATTACCGAAGCCCTCTCAACTACTCCGACCAGCATCTGGACGACGCGCGGCACGCGTTGGCGAGGCTCTACACCGCCCTGAAGGGGGCGCCGCCCGACGCAGCGTCGCCTGACTGGGACGAAATCCACGGCCATCGTTTCCGGGAGGCAATGGACAATGACTTCAACACGCCCGAAGCCGTGGCAGTGCTTTTCGATCTTGCCAGCGAAGTCAACCGCGCGCATTCATCAGCGCTCGCGCGTCAGTTGCGCGCGCTCGGCAGCTTGCTCGGTCTGCTGGGGCGGGAAAGCGAAGCTTTCCTGCGTGCCGGAACGGGACTGTGAGACGAGATCCCCGACGCGCAGATCGGAGCCCTGATCGCCGAACGCAACGAGGCGCGCCGTTCCAAAAACTTTCGGCGCGCCGACGAGATCCGAGACGAACTGCTTCGGAAGGGAATCGTACTTGAGGACGGCTCTCAAGGCACAACTTGGCGGCGGAGCTAATCGGAGCGAAATCTGCCGTGCTGATCGTGTGGGCGGCGTGCGAGTCTCGATGACTCGTACGCCGTCAGAGGGGGGTAACGGAGGAGCCTTCCCCTGCGTAACCTACGCGGGTTTGCTTGTTCTAGTAAGAAAACCTTCCCGCTTTGCCGATGGCAGTCAACTCCACGAACCTGGAGCCATTGTGATTCGACGGGCTGAAATCGACCAGATATCCGCCGACATTGAAGTTCTGCATCGAGTCGAGCGTCTTGAGAAGGCCTTCGCGCGTCGGGTTCGCGCCGGCGCGGCGAATCGCTTCGACAAGCACTTTTGCTCCGATGTACGACTCCAGCGAAGTGAAGGAATAATTCTTTTTGCCGAGCGATTTCTCAATTGCCGCCTGGTATTCCCTTACGATGGGGATCGAGTTCCTGGCATAGGGCGGCACCACCTGCGAAACGACGACGCCCATGCCTTCGTCGCCGAGCTCGCCGGCCAGCGCGCTCGCGCCGACAAATGAGATGCTGGCGAACTGGGCGCCGGCCCCCGCCTTTCTTGCCGATTTGATGAAATCGCCGGTGGTCTTGTAGAGCGTGGTCGCTATGACGACGTCCGGGGCCGCCTTGATTACATCGGAAACGGCGGCGCCCAAATCCGTCTGATTGCGCTTCAAGGTCCCGATCGACGACGGTTTCAGTCCGCGCCTGGTCAGCGCGAGTTCCACGGCGGCGAGATTTTCCTTACCTACGGCGTCATCGTAGTGGATGACAGAAAACTTCTTACTTCCGGTCGTCGTATAGAAATCGACGATCTTCTCAAGCTCGTCGGCGTAGCTTGCGCGAATGTTGTACACGTTGCGGCGAAATACCCGCATCGGCTCCGCACCGGTAAACGGCCCGACGAATGCGACCTTGTTCTTTTCCACGAATGGAAGCGCCGGGAGGCTTAGCGTGGCGCTGGCGTAACCGATCAGCGCGAGCACGCCTCTTTGTTCTATCAGGATCCTCGCGTTCTCGCCAGAGCGTTTGGCGTCGTTGCCGTCGTCCAGCGCGATGAGCTCGAGGGTGCGTCCGTTGACTCCGCCCGCCTCGTTGACCTGCTTGAAATGGGCCTGCAGTCCTTCGCGGATGTCATCGCCGAGCTCCTTGTTGCTGCCGGAAAACGGAGATGATTGGCCGATCAGGATGCTTGTCTTGGTTACGCCCTGGGCGTGGACGACGCCGCTCGCGAACAAGCAGGCCAGCGCCCCGACCGCCGCAGTCAATGTCACACGAATCATGTGGCTTCCTTGTGAGGATGCCCCCTGTACCGCCGATTCTAGATCAATCAGGCACTTAAGGACCGGGTATGTTGCAGCATAGCGAGATTGGAACCCGCTGAAATCCACTACCTACGAAACAGGGTCTGAAGTCCTGCTTTCCTCAACGTTATGATATTTAAAGACTATTCCGAGCCTTCTCTCCTCTACTGAGCGAAGAATTCTTTGACCTTCTCCATCCAGGACTTGGCGCGGGGGTTGTGCCTATCGCTGTCTGTCTGGCTGATCGTCTCGAACTCGCGCAGCAGATCCCTTTGCCGGTCGGTCAGGCTGACCGGCGTTTCGACGACGACGTGGCAGAGCAAATCGCCGTGTTCCCGGCTGCGCACGCCGCGAATACCCTTGCCACGCAACCGAAATACCTTTCCCGATTGAGTCTCGGAGGGGACTCTGATCTTCGCCGAACCGTCCAACGTGGGGATTTCGATCTCTCCGCCGAGCGCCGCCGTCGCGAAACTGACCGGCATTTCGCAGTGCAGGTCGTCGTGGTCGCGCTGGAACACCGGGTGCGGCTTGACGTGCACCTGCACGTACAGGTCGCCCGCGGGGCCGCCGTTCACGCCCGATTCGCCTTCGCCCGACAGGCGCACGCGGTCGCCTTCGTCCACGCCGGAGG
>Ga0137448_1000095_pt1 | contig 9248 bp, 13 predicted proteins | sample EasRivERMGT418_2_FD_102316 | JGI IMG/M metagenome (GOLD analysis project Ga0137448, IMG submission 102316) | Soil microbial communities from meander-bound floodplain in the East River, Colorado, USA - East River MetaG ERMGT418_2 | ecosystem: Environmental > Terrestrial > Soil > Floodplain ... | reverse complement strand
GAAACAAAAGAGCGGCCGAAGCCGCCCTTTTTTGCTACACCTGCGAAAGCCGCTCCTTAGCGGCCGAAGTGGGCTGCGCGGTACTTGATGGTCAACGCAATGTCACCAGCGTTCGGCGTCACCGCGCCGGTGGTGATCTTCGCCCCGAGCATGCGCTTGGTCGCCGGCAGCGGGTTCGTCGCCCACATCGCTCGCACCGTGGGGCGCGCAATGCCGCCGCCCACCCCGATGGTCGAGCCCGTGAGCCACGATGCACCACCGTCGTCCGCGCCCGCGCTCAAGTCCGTCTTGCCCGCGTTCAGCAGACCCACCGCAAGCACCATCGCGGAGGCTCCCAACGCAACGGAATCCAGCACGAAGTCCACAGGAACGTGGTCCTCGGGCAACTCCCCGAACTCGATGATGTCGTTCAGGGCGTGGGTGGCCGGCAACGTCACCACGCAGCGGACGGAGACAATCTCCGACCCGCCGGCGATGGGCATTTGCCGCATCTTCTTCGCGTAATCCGATTGATGATTTGCCATTTGATTCTCTCCTTGAAGCTATTGAAAAAAAGGTAGGGCCAGAATCCTTCCGGCCCCTGTTTCGCTACCCGGCGGTGCTTACGGGTTCGGGTCGGCCGCTGCGGTATCCAGCGCGATCACCCCGAAGTCCCGGCTGGTGCCCTCGATCGTGAACGCCGTCTTCTTGATGCCCACGATGGTGTCGGTGGTGATGACCGCCTGGTTGCCACGGTCCTCGGTTTCTTCCGTCCACCCGAAGCGGAGACCTGTGCCAGGGCTGCCGAAGGCGCAGACACCCGCCTGACGGCCCAGGAACAGCGCCCGAGCTGCCGCGACGTTGGCGCCGGCACCGTAGTCCGTGAAGCGAATGACGCCCTTGTGCGACTGGAGAATCGTGTTGCTGTACATCCCCATCGCGCCCTTGAACATCGGGTTATTGCGCCCTTCCGCGCCCGCCGCCGCCTTCTGCACGTCGATCCACTGGCCCGTGCTGGTGTTCGTGCGCATGTCGAACGCCTGCCAGGGGGACATGCAGATGACGTAGTGCGGCTCACCGTCGATCTCGCACGCCTCGATTGCCGGGATACCCGCGGTGCCGCCGCCCAAGGTCTCGGCCTTGGTCTGCGCCCGCTCGACAAGCGTCAGGTTCATCTTGTCGCCGACAACGAGGGTGGCTTTCGAGGTCGCAGCGCCCCCGTACAGGATGTGCTGCGCGTCCGGAGCGACGAAGGCGTTCGTGGCAAAGCCAGCGAAGTTGGTGGGGTAGATGTAGTCGCTGTTCACGCCTCGGGCTCCCGAGAGATACATGAAGAACAGCTCATCGAAAACGCGCGCCCACCACTCCGACTGCCGCACCCGCGCGATCTTGCGCAGGTCGTGGATGGTGCGCTTGCGGGTCATGCGCCCGCCGGTGTTGACACCGCCACGGAGCTGGTCGATGTAGACCGAATCCGTGAAAAATTTCAGATCTTCTTCTTTGCCTCTGAGCGTGTTGTCACCTTCACATTACTTTCAAGCGGGATCGCAATTCCCGCCCCGTTGACCTACGCTCGAACAGTCAACTGCTGCGCATTTCTGCGCAGATAGGGCTATATCATCACCCCCGTTTTTTTGGGGGTGGTGGGCACTTCGGGCCGCTTGGCCCTACTCCGTTTCCGGATAGTCTCTGAACCTTCCTGATGCGGGCATATACCGCCATTGCGAGCCTTTCCCAAGTTGCAGTTGAAGCACAGGAGTTGGTAATTCTTGGGGAAGTTCTTCGCGACGATGTGGCGATAAAATTGTGATCCATTCGTGTAGGCGCCGCTCTTCCTATCGGAGTGACCATCATTATTGACGTGGTCCACCGTGAAGAAGCCCGGGTTCTTCTCACCGCAGCAAGCGCACTTGTTTCCATACGCCTCGTAAATCAACCGCCGATCTCGCTCACGATATAGAGCTTTGTATCGACAGTTCCGCGCGTTGTAAGCAACGCGATCCTTTTCACGAAATCGCTTCGCGCTTGCTTTGCTCGCAAGTCGATTGGCTTCGAGATTTTTCTGGTAATGCTCTCGAAACCACTCTTTCTCGCAATCAACGCAGATATTTTTGCGGTAAGTCTTCTGTCTGTTTACGTACATCTTGAAGCAGGAGATTTCCATTCTCCGCTCACAGACCCTACAAACTTTCTTCTTGCCCACGAACAAGCTTGGTTGCTGATTGTCCATTCCGGCTGCCTCCTGTAACTTAACATCATTTTACTGATGTCCGTTTACAGTTGCAACAGAATACTCGACCTTTTCAGGCTCTTCCGTCTACCCTTTCGGGCTCCGTTTCAGCGTTCGAGTCTTTAGGACTTCCCAGCAATTCACCCACTTCTTTCAACGCTGCTTACGCAGCGAGGCGGCTGAAATCAACCGGGACCATCTTCAACTGCATCACGAGGTCGTAGGTGATCTGCTCGCCGGCATCGTTCTCCAGGTGCGTGAGCATCTGGATCGGCGTCTGTGCTTCCTCGCCGCGGCCCATGAACTTCTTGCTGAAGTAGGACTTTCGCCCTACGTCCACGGCGAGAAACGCCGAGAACTTCTTTACTGCTTTTGCGTCATTAAGCCCTATAACGGTCTTTGCCATGTGGAAGTGCTCCTTCATGTAAAGAGCACTTCCTGCGCTCTGTTCTTACGAAATGCAGACCGCCTTTGGTCTGCCCTTTACCCGCTGCAGCGATCAAGTAGGCCCGCTGCAACGTGATTCCTTTCTCTTTGCAAAATGCACCGATGCTCTCGATTGCCTCACGTCTTCCATCGGGGAATATCACGAGAAAATCCCATTTCTGCGCGCGCTGGTTCCCCATCTGCGCTCGCGCCATCTTCTCTTTTGTCTCTGCCGAGAACTTGCGGCCACGCATGAATTGCGCGTGCGCGGCACACTGCTCCGGACCGTGGCCCTTACCCTTCACGGCTTCACTGATTTTCCTGCGCGTCTCGTCCGATGTGTTGAGCCGCCCCTGACCGCCATGCTTCATGTTGAGTAGAGGGATGCCGCGCGAGAGCGCCCTGGCAATCCAATACTTCTCGCGGGCAGCGGATTCCACCGCCGAGCATTCCTCTATGACGATCATCTCCGGCCTGAGACCTACCGCGTGTAATTCGCGCATCCACTCACTCTTGCGTGAGCGTTCCCACTTCCACTGCTTGAAGTGGTTACGCTCGCGCAGGGCTACATCGAGCGCTTTACCGATGTAGCAAGCCTGATGCGTCCGAGGATCAATGAGAGCGTAAACAGCGGCCATCATGTTTCCAATTTTACAGGTTCTTCCGCTGAAACTCCCGACCGTTCCCGCAGCGGCTCGATCGGCACCGACCGTTCCGCCGAGAAATGCAGGCGCGCCCGCTGTCCGCTCTTTTCCCTGAGCGTCATGACGACGCGCCCGCTGTCGATTGAAACTGAGTCGCCGACCTTAAGCTCGACGACCAGTGATTCCCGGTCCAATTACACCGCCGCGCTCGAGCGCGCCCACTTGTCCTGCTGGGCGGGCGTCATCCGGGCTACCGCGTCTTCGAGATCGAGCCCGTCCAGCCCTTCCAGGTGGCCGAACTCCGGGTCGTCGCCATCACCAGCCGAATCGGCGGCCGGGACCTTCGCCAGCGTCTGCGGCAGCTTCTTCGGGTCCGTCTTCCGTGCCGCCGCGGCTGCCGCTTTCTTCTGCTCCGGCGTCTCGGCGGCAGCATCGGCTGCAGCGGCTGGCTTCCGACCGATATCCTTCATCACCTGCTTGTGGGCCTCGCGCAGGAACCAGCGCCCCGACTTCTCGTCGTTGATCAGCTTCCCGTCCTTGTCCTTCGCGTTGGCGAGATCCTTCACCGTCTGGTCGAGCGCGGCATTGAGCGTGCGGTTGCCGCTGTAGTCAATGCCGTCGGCCTTCTTGGCCTCGCGCATGAAGCGCGCGATATCGTACTGCCACTTCTGAGCATCGGACTGGTTCGTCTGCTCGACCGAGATATCGTGCTTCAGCTTCGCCTCTTGCAGGGTACGGCGCTCGCCCTCGATCTTACGGTCCTCGGCGCGTAGGGCGTCCAGTTCGAGATCCCCGGCCTTGAACTTTGCCTCGGCCTCGGCTTGGCGGGCATCGAGCGCGGCTATCTTCTCGTCGTACTTCTCGACCGGCGGGGCCGTGTAGCGCGGGAACTGCGGCTCGGGGTCGTCGTCATCGTCCTCGGCCTCACCCTCGCCGGCAGTGGATGCGGTTGCAGCGTCAGCCGCGGCTGCCTTCTCGGCCTTCTCGGACTTGGCGTCAGCCTTGTCGTCGTCCTTGGCGCCAGCCTTGGCGTCCTTGTCGGAGCCATTGCCGGCGTCGGCATCATCATCGTCGTCGTCATCCTCTGCGGCGGCGGGCTTCTTTTTGTCCTTCGCCTTCCCCTTGTCGCCGGCCTTGTCGCCGGCTTCGTCGCCCTCACCCTCGCCCTCACCCTCGCCCTCCGCCGCGAGCTGCTTCAGCGCAGCCGCATCCGTGGTGTCATCGCCCTCCAACGCCTCGCGCTCCTCGTCAGAGAGATTGGCGAGTTCCGCGTCCGTTACCGCACCATCACCTTTGGTCTTTGGCATGTTTGCCTCCAGAAAAAGCCCCTTTCGGAGCGGTTACTTGTCCTGTTTCTTAATGACTGATTCCATCTTCGCCATCCGCTCCTTCGCAATGCGGTGCGCCGCCTTCAGCCGCTTCGGGTCCTTGCGAATTTCGATCGCGCGCATCAGCGTGTCGCAGTCACTTTCAGCTTGCCAATCTCGATCAGTTTGCGGCGCAATGCCCATCACCCGGTTCGCCTTCGCTTTCTTCGCCATCATCGTGCTCCTTGTTAGTCCTCATCTTCCAATGCGACCGCTACGGCCACCGCCATCAAAATGAATTCCTCGTCCGCAAGCCGCTTCGCTTCGGCCAAGACGCCATCAAGCTGGGCTCGAGACCGGGCGCTAATGCGGGCCTGTTCGTCCGTGAACGCGCGGACACGACCATCAACCAATGCGGTCGGGTCCAGCGGCGTGGGCCTCGGCAGGTCTGGTACTGCAAGGGCCTCAATCTCGACCTCTGGAAGCGGCGCCTCATGGGTTGGTTCCGCCGGTACTTCTCTGGCATCGCGCGCCAGGCGCTCCCGCTGCGCCTTGAGCCGCAGCTCCAGCAACTCGTGCCGCTCCTCGACCTCGGCCGCTGTGGGGCCGTCCCGAAGCCTGCGCCGGCGTCCGCCGCCGCCGTGGTAGATCTGCGCATCTTCGACAACCGGCGGGCTTTCTACGTCTCCGGCCGCGCTGAGGGTGACATTACCGAGCGTCACGTCCAGCGTGCCAACGATAACGTCACCAACGATGCCAGATGCCGCCAGCGTGGTATCAGCAAGCGTGCGAGCGAGGGAACCTTCAACCTCGACCTCGCCGGCGGCAGCAAGGGTGGCATCCGCAAGCGTACGGACCAGGCTTCCTTCTGTCTCGACCTCTCCGGCAGACGCTAGAGTGACACCCGCAAGGGTGGCGCTCAGCGTGCCGTTGATGTCGTCCCCGATAGATCCCGACGCCGCCAGCGTCACGTCCGCGAGCGCGCGCGAAAGACTGCCCTCTACCTCAATCTCACCAGCAGCCGCCAGCGTTACACCCGCCAAAGTAGCAGCGAGTGTGCCGGTTATATCCTCACCGACCGCGCCTGATGCCGCTAGGGTGGCATTCGCCAGCGTCTGTGCAAGCGAACCCTCAACTTCAATCTCACCGGAAGCAGCGAGCGTTACGTCCGCCAAAGTCGAAGCGATCGAGCCGGCGATATCGTCGCCGACCGACCCCGACGCCGCGAGCGTTACGCCAGTGAGCGTCCCCGCAAGCGAGCCCTCGACCTCTACCTCGCCCGCCGCGGCAAGACTGACACCCCCCAGCGCGCTGCTCAAACCGCCGTGGACGTGCTTGACCAGTCCGTCGCCGGCCAGCGTCGTATCCGCGAGTGTTCGGGAAAGCGCCCCTTCTATCTTCAACTCGCCGGACGCGGCGAGCGTGGCATCGGCAAGCGTCCGGGTAAGACTACCCTCCGTCTTGACTTCACCACTGGCGGCGAGAGTAACGGCCTCGAGTGTTACCGCAAGTGGTCCGGTGATATCTCCGGTCGCCGTGGGAAGCCACCGGTTTACCGGCGGCGACCAGCGTGGCGGGCGCCGGTACAGCCCCATCAGCCGATTTCCTGCACCACCAGGTGGCCGTAGATGTCCATCGTGTCGGTGGGCGCATCCACCAGTTCAAGCGTCGCGCGCCGGGCCGCGATGAGAAACACTTCCTCGCCTTCCGGGAATTTCTCGACGTACGGCGTGCTGCGCACGTTCCACGGCCACGGCCCATGATCCACTATGGTGCCGGTGCCCGCTTTGGTGGTGTTGAACTGCTTCGCGGTAAACCCCGCCGCCGCCCCCGTTCCATCTTTGTTGCTCGGGGTGACAGCACTCCCGCCCGAACCGCTCACCGTCTGGCCGGACTTGATGGTGATGCGCAGATTTTCCTCCTGCGCGTCGCCGACTTCGGTCTTTTGCCCGATGACGAAGCCCCGGATCATCAGCGGCTTCGAGGCATGAGCGACGATCTCGGACAGATCGATCGAGGTCGTGACCCCCGCGCAGGCGAAGGGGACGGTGTAGACGCCGGACATGGAATATTCCTCTTAAAATCGCATCAGGTTGACCAGCGCCATGGTCGGGTTGGGCGGCGGCGCCAGCGTGACGCCAGAGCCCACCTCCAGAAACTCGCGGTCGAACAGCCCGCCCGCGACGTCCGGGTCGAACAGCGCCTTGGCAACTGCCTCCGGGGAGATGACGAGCGTGGTCACGCTTAGTTATCCGTTTGACGAATCCAGCACCACGAACCCTTAAGCACGGTCAATCCCGCGGAAACCGTTACTTCCGATGTGGCCTTGATCGAAAACGTCCCGCTGGCTGACGGCTGGAAACTCCCGCTCATTTCGTGCGGCTGATTGGCCGCCGCTCCTGTCGTCTGCGCCATGACCGCCGTATCAACTGCGGTGACAACGCCCGTTGTGTTGGTCGAAGAGCCGGTCGGAGAACCGAGCAACACGGACCGGCCCATTGCAACCATATCCGTCATCGCCACACCGCCGATACCGAATTGCGCTCCGGTAGTGGTGGCGTTGGTGATGCAGGCGAGGCCGCAATTGAAGGCGTAACGATTGCCGCTGATTACGTCACAGGACAGCCCGGTGATCGTTGCAAGCGTCGCGGCCGTGGCGTGAACGGAGTTCGCCGTCACATACAGCATCTTGTTCAGCTTCGCTGCCGAGGTCAGCGTGAAGAACCCGATGCCCTCGATGTATTGCAGCGTGTCGCCAGCGGCGAGCGACACCTTGTGAATCTCGTAGTCCGTGGCGCTCACGTCAACGAGCACGGTTACGTCGCACGCCAGAGAGGCGTCCGCATTTCTCCACGTTGCAAACTTCATGCGGCGCAGGACGCCGGCTCCGGGTGTTGCCAAAACGTCTGTCGGCGCCGCGCTTGCGATGGCCGTTTTCTGCGTGCCGCCGCCAGCAAAGGCGCCCGTAGAATCGCTGGAGTCGATGTAACTGACGACTGATTTGATCGTCGCAGCCGAGCTGGTGACGAGTTGAATTTTGTCTCCGGCGACGAGGATCATCTCAATAAGCTCCTTGGCCCTGCGGCTAGTTTTTCAATCGGGAACTTCGAGTAGTCGATCACTTTTCCGAGGGCGACTTCCGCCGCAGTCTGCGCCTGCAACTCGAACGCCACCCAAGCAATTGTTCCAGCGGTATCCGTCTCGCCCAGCGTGAACGCGCTGGTGTCCGGTAGCGGCTGCGTCGTCGGACGAATCAGCGTGAAGGTGGCAAAGGCCGGTGCGTAAGTCTGTTCTAACGTGCAATTCGCACGAGCTACAAACGTGTTCCCTGCCGACCAATCTCCTGCGATCATGCACAGCATCGAACCGGCAGAAGTCGGCGTGATGGCTTGGCTCACGTCTGTTGCCCCGACACCGCTAAACCTGTTTCCAGCAGGAACCGGAGTAGTGGCGTGCTGTCCGGTATGTTGAACGACTCCGATGCAGGACGCCATGCTCGAACCGGCTCCCCCACCGCTTCCAGAAACCGTAACCGTCATCGCCTGCGTTACCGACATGATGCAAAACCAACCCGCCATTTTGCAGTTGCCAGCGGTATTGGTGACGGGAAGGGCAGTCCAGATTTGCGCCGTTCCGCTATTGGCTATCGTGAGCGAAGCGGCATCCGTATTGTCCGACGTGCCAAAAACAACAACAATTAGTTCGCCTGAGTTATACGTCCTCGACGTGCTGGTGATGTCACCACCCGTCCCGGTCGGGCTGGCGGTTTCCCAGAATAATGTTCTGGTGAGAGCCACTTAAAACGACTCCACCAGCACTGCCGTATTCAGCGTCTGCATGAACTCTATGCGGGCGACACCGCTTGTAATACCGGGTGGCTTTGAGCAAGTTCTACCCGTAATCATGGTCCCGCCCGTCGGGGTGCCATCCTTGCCTCGAACCACGCCGCCGCCAGTGCTAAATACGCCGCTACTCACTCCACCCCAAAACACTTCGGCCCGGATGCACTCGCCCTCCGGCCAGTCTCCGTGAGTGAGCGTTGCAACGATCTGCGTTGCATCGGCCGCAACGGTCAGCGGAAAGTCGCGAGTCTGCGGATTAAAATTACGCGCTGTGAGGTTGGCGAGGACGGTCATCTATCAATCCTCATGTCGGATTTATCAGCGTCACTTGCTGATCGTTCGTAATTGCTGTTCCGTTGCCGCTCATCCACGCCAGCCGGTCAATGGATGAAACGTAGATCAGCGCACGGTAAGGAGCGGTGACCACGTCGCCCCCATCTCCGAACGCGGGAGGCGTGTCTCCGGTCAACGTGATCGTGTCGTAAGTGGCCGATGCGGCCCCCGTCATCACCAGCCGGCCGAGTGTGGTTCCACCTCCGGTAGGAAGCCGATAAAACTTATTAAGCGTCGGGTGATAGCACCAGTGCGTGTTGTCATCTGTCGGCAGCGTTCCCGTCACAGTCACAGTCGCCCAACCATTGTTCGGAGTGGCGAGGTCTATCACGCGCAGCGCCGTCCCCGTGTGCGCGATGATCAGACCGTTCGTGCTGTCCAGCGAATAGGTGCCTTCCAACGCTGCCGGAAACGAATACGAGCCGAGAGTCGCATACGCTCCTGTTCCGAGATTGAGATAGTGCAGCGTCTGGTAGTTGTGAAAATT
>Ga0137448_1000093_pt1 | contig 9256 bp, 7 predicted proteins | sample EasRivERMGT418_2_FD_102316 | JGI IMG/M metagenome (GOLD analysis project Ga0137448, IMG submission 102316) | Soil microbial communities from meander-bound floodplain in the East River, Colorado, USA - East River MetaG ERMGT418_2 | ecosystem: Environmental > Terrestrial > Soil > Floodplain ... | reverse complement strand
GTCCTGGCCACGTTCTTCGTGAGCGCGCTCGCGAACGCCTCGTTGTGCCGCTCGATGCCGTCCGCCATGTGCGTGCACTCGTGCACCGCCGCCGCGTAGAGCCAGTTGACATCGTCCCTGTCCGCCAGGCTGTAGATCTCACCCTTCTTCGGGTCGCCCGCCAGGAAGGGGTTCAGCATGAGCCAATGTTGGTCCTCCTCCTTCAGGTACGACGCGAGCGCGTAGCCCCCCGACTCGTCCGTGTCGAAGTGCCAGCCGACGCCGTACGATTCCCGGCTGCCGAGCTGGATGAGCACGTACCGGCAGAGCTCGGCCCAGAACCGCGCGAGCTTCTGGATCTGCGGCGTCATCTTGTCGGGCATGAACCGCACCGGCACGTGGAAGTCTTCGATCTCGTTGTAGACGAAGAAATCCGGCTCCCACATGAGCTGCTTCGCAATCGCCTCGACGTGCGAAGGGCCCATGATCGGCACGTCGATCATGGCTTCCGCCGCCTCGCGCGTCGGCCGAAGATCGATGCCCGCCGTCGTGTCTTCGTCTTCAGCCTGCTTCGGCTGAAAGTCCGCAACGGCCCGCATCATGACGCCGGCCTGCTCCTCCGAGAGCTCCCTCGGCTTGCGGGGACCGCCCGGGCCGACCGGCTCGAGGGAGCCCATCGACATGAGGAGATCGGCCTGGCGGCGCTCGGCCGGCAGCGCCCGAAACTTCCCCGCGCCTTCGAACTTTTTCTTGACGATGTTGCGCTTGCCCTTGGTCGCGCTCTTCACGTCGGCGGCAAGCTTGTTGATGTACGCGTCGACATGCTGCCGGGACTCGTAGTCGCGAAACCCGTCCCGGTTCGCGGTGAGGAGCTGGATCGACGGCCCGGTTACCTCGACGATGATCACGCCCTTCGCATCGCTCGTCACCCAGCGGTCGAACATGTAGAGCCCGCGCACGCGGACGAGACAGGTCGGATTCGAGAACTCCTTGCTCGTCTTCTTGTAGGTGATGTCGAGCTTGCCGGCGAGCTCGCTCACCGTATGTCCCGCCTTCTGGTTCGCCCGGTGCGTCGCCCCGTTGACCGTGAAGTGCACCCCAGGGAGCCAACACTTCTTGATGAACGACAGCGCATCTTCCGCCTTCGTGTACCGGTCCATCGGCATCGACACGGTGATACCGGTACCCTGACGCGCCGTGCCGAGCCGGCGCACGTCGTACTGGATACCGTGGCCCTCGACGATCGCGTTCTGGCTATGTAGGTGCCACGACAGCCACGGAAGCAAGAGCAGCTCCTTCGCCTTGCCAAAACCGCCCACGGTGTCGGCGCTGCGCTTCGTTGTCGCACCGAGAACAAGAAACTTCGTGAGCATGGTTTCCTCGTCCATGCCCTTGCCGTTGTCCTGACACGACACCTCCACGCTGCGGGCGCTGCCAAGCAGCTCCGTCGGCTTACCGTGCTCGTCGAGCATCGTCACGATGCAATCGATCTGGTCCGCCCCCGCATCGACCGCGTTCTGAATCGCCTCGCGCCACCACTTTTCTTGCCAGTCGCCGTAGTCGCGCAGCGCTGAAACGAAGAAGTCGCTACCGATCGCGATTTGCCCCGCTGCATTGGGCCTAGCCTCCGACACGCGGACGGCGACAACCAGGCGTTCGTCCGGCAGGTAGGTTTCGCCAAGGAAGTGCGCGAGCCCCGCATCGACCAGACCCTTGAGGACCCCGTAGCTTTCGCTGCTCGACGGCGCCACGTAGACGCCGGGCGTGCGCAGGACGACGTTTGGGTCGCTGGCGTCCTCCAGGATGATCGCGTCCATGGCGCACGATTGTATCAGAGCTCCGTGCCGGATTCGAACCGACCTCACGCCCTTACCGAGGGCGGACTCTACCTCTGAGCTAACGGAGCAAAAAAGTGGAGCCGAAGGGGATCGAACCCTCGTTTTTCGGGTGCAAGCCGAACGCTCTCCCGATTGAGCTACAGCCCCATTCTACCAGGGAAGATTGGCGAGTTCCTCGCGCATGAGCTGCGCAGAGCGCACAAGCCCCGCCTCTTCCAAAAGCAAAAGCCGTTCGTTGTCATCGAGCGTGTAGTGCGTATGCGACGGTCGCCTCAGATCGTGCCGTTCGTTGAAGTCGTCCATTCGATGCTGATCGAACGCGCTCAAAATAAGCACAGGAATGCGCGCGCCCACACCGAGCACCTCGACCGCTGCAGCGTAGCGATGGCTACCCGTCCAAGCCTGATAATAATCGGCAAGATGCTCGACCAGGAGCGGACGCCCATCCCATCCGCGCTTTTGCATCGAATCGACAAGGCGCGCGAGTTTCTCTTGGTCCATTACGCAATGGAGTGGTCGAACTTCGCGCAAAAGACCGTGTCGAACCTGCTCACCGGCCGCGCGTGCATCGCGTACGCCGCCACGCTCACTCGAGCGGATCGAGCGGATCGCTGGATGGCGACGCCCCTTCGGGCTCCGGCTCGCCGTCGTCGGGCGGCGGGGCCGGCTCGGTCTTCCCTCCGTCTGGCGGCGCGACGGGCGCGCCCGTCCTATCGACGAACCCCGCGGCAAGCTGAAACGCCTCGAACCGCTGAATCCCCAGCGCGTCGGTGAACGTAACTCCCACGCCTACGATGCGGTTCGCGTCATCCACCACGAAGTTCGCCATGCGCTCGACGCGAGGTTCGATGATGGGTGGCCTACTCGGATCGACCTTCATCCCCCTCGGCAACAGGAAACGCTCCGTCCATGCTGGTTCCCCTTCTTCTTCCGGTACTTGCAGCTCGAGCACCCGAAAGTGACCCCCTGGGTGAAGCGATAAAGTGACTTCGGTGCCAGGCGGGTGCACGTACCCGGGACGGGAAACGCTGGGGATTTCGCTCGTGGTGCGCACGAGCACAAGCGTATCATTACCCGCCAGCGTCCGAAAAGCCTTTCGGGTGGGCCCAGCCGCTCACGAGCTCTGCGAGCTCAGGCGACGCAGCGTCCACCTTTGCGAGCGCCCGTTCCTCGATTTGACGTACGCGTTCGCGCGTCACGCTCATCGCCGCGCCGCAACGTTCGAGCGTCACCCCGCCTTCTTCAGCGATGTCGAGCGCGCAGCTATCCACCATCTCATCCGGCTCGCGGTCGGGAAAATTCAGTTTGATTCCCCCTGTGCTGCTCTGGATGTCCAAAAAAAGATTGTGCCTACACGCAACAAATGGGCACGGACGTGGCACCCCCTCGCAGTCCCCTCGCGTAAGGGGCCTCCAGTACGGCTCGCTTGCCTCAGGGACCGCAAGCGCGAGACGCCGCCGCTCGCGCTTCGTCATGCGTTTGACGGCGATGACGCGCGAGCGAATCGCGTGTTTTTGCCCACTCCTTAGCTGATCGCAGGTCGGCTTCTCTTCGTCATCCACCATGCGAACGCAGAGCCGCGACACCTAGCAGCACAGACTCACGCACCTCGGATGGTTATCACCTGCGCGGCAAGCGGACAAGGGCCGTGCCATTTATCGAACCGGCCAATACGCGAACCTATCCCTTTTTTATGCCTAGCATCACTTCCCGCGCCGCCGCGCGTCGCTCAACGAGGCTCGGACTGGCCGCGCACGCGCAGCGCACATGGTAGCGCTCAAGCGTCCGCGCGCACGTTGTCCTCGGCATCGTCGCCTTACAACTCCAACAGGTCCAAACGCAGCCGTAGTTGGCCCGATCGACTGCCGGACACACACCGTCGCGTTCGTAGCGCTCGACGGCGGCTCTGGCTGCGGTTATTTCCGGCGGCTCCTTCAAGGTAATTCTTTCACCCACTTTTTGCTAAGCGCTGCCTCATCGCCAAGCAGGTAGCGAAGCACGGCGGTCGCCTTCGGCAGAGGCTCCCCCTTGGCCTCCTCGAACACGGTGAGCAGGCGCTCGAGGTGCTTGCGACCGCGCATCCGCGCGCGCGGGGTGTGCCCGGTCGCGCCGTTCACCTCCTTCGCTCCCCGCTCCCCGTGAAGCTCGCCTTGTGCCTTCAGCTTCTCGAGCACCGCGGGCTGCTCTTCACGCGGCAGCTTCGCGAGCTTGACAGCGATCGACGCCGGCATCTCCCCTTTCTCAACCGCCGTCTGCACTTCCTTCGAGCACTCGAGCAATTCGAGCCACGACCGAATCGTTGTCGTGGTCACGCCAAACGTGACCGATGCCTGCGTCTCTGTCCGCCCAAAGGCCATGTATCTCGCACATTTACGCGCCCTCGCGAGGGGGCTGTCGTCCCTGCGAATGTCGTTCGTGCTGACCATCACCCCAAAGAGATCGGCGTCCTCCCCTCGGCGGCGCACCGCGGGCACGAGCACCGGTTCCTTGCCCTGGGCTTTCAGGCGACGATTGGCCTCGCGCGCGTGCTTGACGCGCTGCTTGCCATCGACGACCTCGACAATGGGCTTACCCTTGTGCTCGCCGTTCTTGCGCACGATGATGGGCTCGAAGATGCCGCCTGCCATGATGTTGAGGACCATCGTCTCCTCGAGCGGCAGATGCACGCGCGGATCGTAGAGCGGGTGACCCTCATCATCAACGAGCACGAGGCTCTCCGCATGAAACCAGAGGAGCTCATCGCGTCCCGCTGCCCCGTACGCTTTCTTGACGTCGCTGCCCATGGGTACGTCCCCTTTCGGACGTACGAACGTACCAGTACGATCGTATCGGTGGCAAGAGCTTCCTTGCTTGGTGGAGACGGAGGGAATCGAACCCTCGACCTTTCGAGTGCGAACCGAATGCTCTCCCAACTGAGCTACATCCCCGAAATCGTTATCAGCAGGCCAGCACGGAATCGAACCGTGTCCCATCGATTTGGAATCGAATCGGTCACCATGACCTCTGACCTAGAAGCGCCGACTACGGGATTCGAACCCGTCTCACACCGTGGACAGCGGTGCCGCTACCCGAGCTGCGTCAGTCGGCGAATGTCACGTGTCCACCCAGTCAGGTTTCGCTCGGCCTCTCGGTCCTGCGTTTACCCATGGAGAGGAGGACCAGTAGTTGAGCCGTCGCCCACACGTCGTGCAGATGAGCTCGAATCTTGGACGCCCGCCACGTGTCCCAAGCGCGAAGCACTTCGCCGTATGCTCGCGGCCCTCTTTCCCCTTGCACCACCGCCGAGTGTCTTTCTTCGCGTGCGTGCGCACCGGCGCATCTGGCACCGCGGTGTGACGGATGTCGCGCCGCCGGATAGCGGACTCTTTCCAGTCCGAGCTCATTCGCTGCCTGGGAGGTCGCAGGCGTCGTCCTCGTCATCCCCATTTTCTTCGTCGTCATCTTCATCGTCATCTTCATCTTCACCGGGACCGACAAGCCAATTTTTCACGAGGCGCCTCCTTTGAGTAGTAAGATTGTACCACACATGATAACGACAAAAACTGAGCCAACCAAGCAGCCGGAATGGGATCATTTTCTTGCAGAACTGCTCGCCGAAACGAAGTACCCAGAACGCCAGCGCGCAGCGATTCAGCGAACCTGGCAGCACATCGTGGAGCTTGTTCCGAAGATCATGCGACCAACCGTTCGCTGCTGGTCGCATCCCGCGCCAGCGAACGGAGAGGACGCCGCCAGTAAAGAGTGGACAATCTGTTTTTCGTGGAGCAAACGCAAACTTTCCATCGAGGTCGAATTCCACAACAGCGGCATATTTAGCTGGCACTTCGCCGATCATTCGACAACGTACTTCGCTGGCTCGGAAGAACCGTCGGCTGAACTCGACCGCCAATTCTTCACGCTGCTGAAGCTGTTCAAGAAGACTCGCAGTCGGGGAGGCGGGACTTGAACCCGCGATCTTGAGTACCCAAAACTCACGCACTACCGCTGTGCTACTCCCCGGTGGTCCGAGCCGGACTCGAACCGGCAACGCGGAGTTCTTCAGACTCCCGCTCTTCCATTGGAGCTACCGGACCGTTCACGAAAATGTTACACTTTCGCTTCGGGGTCGCGCCCTCTCCCCCTTTCGGCCCTCCTAGGAAGAAACATGGTTGAGAGGGCCGACCCCATTTTTTGCGCCACCGGTCGGAGTCAAACCGACGTCTCCGGCGTGAGAAGCCGAGATCCTAGCCGCTAGAACGACGGGGGCTCACCGCTCACCCATTTCCTTCGCCGCTGCAATCTGGACAGGTTTCGTATCGCCCGCCCCAGCAGCGACAACAAGTCCGCACGGCACCCGTCAGATCTTCTTCGCCATCATGATCAGTGTCCTGGATGGTGACCGTGCCGCCTCCCCCACAGCATGAACATTCGACACGGCCGTCACCATCACACGTCGAGCACGGCTCCTTGTCGTCTTCGATTTTTTCGCGCCTCAGGTCGCTCACGAAAGTCTCGGGACGACGCCCGCTCCGTGGCACTTCTCGCACTGTCGAGGAAGCGCAGCATGCTGCGCCCACCTCACCGTGCGCACATCGCTCATGCACAGCTCGAGCTGAGCCCAAACGGCCGGCACACCGTCGAGTATCAAGCTTTCGATGTTCGGCGACGCGACTTTGCGCTCAATCTCGAGGATAGTCGGTTCCGCCGACCATATTTGGTCTGCCGCGTGAGTGCTCCCCTCTGGCGACCAGCATTTACCTTGCTCAAGCACGTCACAATCGCTCGGCGCTTCTGCGGTGCGCACCTGCTCCGCGAGCCAAACAAAACCGAGGTGCGTATGGAGGTACGCCGGTAGGATGGAGCGCTCGTCGCCGAATGGGTGCTCCACTCCATTGCGGACCGACGTGAAGAGCGAAAGCGTCACGGCCACGTCGCCGCGTCGCACATCGAGCGATAGTTCATCACCGTGCTTACCACCGTGCGCACCATGATCGTACCCGGCCACCCAGCGCACCCGACGCCAGATGCCGCTTCCTCCCCTCACCCATGCCGTCGTTCGCGTTGCAAAACCCATCTCTTTCCTGTACTAGTACGAACGTACCAGGTCAATCCGTGAACCCTCGCCGCCGCCAGAAGGCCCGTCAACGCCGCAAAGACCGTGAGGCCACCTACTGCGCGCTCAAGCTGCGCTCGGTGCGCAACATCGATCAACTACGCCGCGTCCGAGGCTTCGAGCACATCGATACGGCGTGGACCGTTTTCGTGCGCTCGATTCGCGCATGGGTCCGCTGGGACGCGCGCTATCTTTCGCGCATGAGCGACAGCGCTGTCGTTCGACCTTGAGAGCTGACGCGGGGACTCGAACCCCGAACCCCCGGTTTACAAAACCGGTGCTCTGCCAAGTTGAGCTACGCCAGCACATTCTCTGGAGCCCCCGGTCGGTGTTGATCCGACGTCGGCGGTTTACGGAACCGCTGCTCTACCGTTGAGCTACGAGGGCGGATTTTTCTTGAGTCGTAGTCGCCACTAGATGACATTTGGAATCGCGATGGCCGAGAAGGACTGGGACCGCCCCCTCGAGTACCGGTGCGACGGCTGCGGCGCAACTGCCGTTGGAACTGTGGCCGGACATGGCTATTTCGGCGAACGTATGTCGCCCACGATGCCGCCAGGCTGGCGCCGCCGCTTGGTAAAGGACAATATCGTACGCGCCTGCTCGACGGAGTGCGAGAAGCTCGTCGACGCGCAGGCGGGCTGAGGCATTTTAGGCAGCTCGCTTGCGTCTTCTCCAGTCCCGTATTGTCCTGGCGTTTTCAGCTCGACATTGCTGGCACCTGCACCGGTGATAGCAGTACCGAACTCGTGTGCCGTGCGGCGGCAGCTCTTTCCCAGCTAAATAGTCAAGCATGGCGTGATTTCGACAGCAAAAGTTGCGCTTGTAACCAACCTTCATCGCCGTTCTCGCCTTGCGAGCTAAACGTTCAAACGTCTTCCGACACCAATCACACCGTAGGGTCCAAATCTCTGCGGGTGGCGCATGATCTCGCGCATGGTCTCCGCACGTCTTGAGCTCTAGATTGCGGAAGCGATTATCTCGTTTTCGTTCGTTTTTTATGATGCAACACCCATCCGGGAGGCACGATCTTGCCGGTGCGCTTCCACCAAATTAGATGATGTTTTTGAGTGTACCTTCCTCTGTACTTTTTCCCTGGGTACTCAGGCGGAGCAACCACAAGATCGTAGTTACCGTTTCGCATTTGAACGTTTGTAACCCAATAACTCATGTGCAAGTAGTGACATTGATTGTCAAGCTGCCGGCCCGGAAGTCGAATCCGGATCACCTCGCTTAACGGGCGAGTGCATTTCCAGTTATGCGAACCGGCAAAAATTGAGCGGGGACCCCCACGCTGGCAAGGCGCAGCGGCCCCCGCTCCTCGTTCTCGAGAGAGGCCCACACGAGCTGCGCCGAGCCGCGGAGGCCCCCAGTAGAATCGGAGACGCGCGAGCTCGTACGCGTTTCGACCACGTGGTCGCGCCGGCACGAACCAGATCCCGTTAGATTGTCAGTGAACAACGCCTCCCGAAAGAAGCGAGTAGCTCGGGGACAAGGATTCGAACCTTGATGACCAGCTTCAGAGGCTGGCGTCTTCCCAGTTGGACGATCCCCGAATGTCTGTGCACGTACCCCCGACCCCAGAAACGACGAAGGCCACCTTGGTTTCCCGAGGCAGCCTCACTTGCAGAACGAAACGAGTGAGTGCCGCCTAGGTATCCACCTCCTGATTTGCCTGCTTCGTGGCGGAGGTGGTGGAATGCGCACGAAGCAGGGTTGAATAGCCGAAACCGAGACGCTCCCAGATGACGCACCTCGGCGCGGCGGCGGGGTCCCGTCGCAACGTCGATTTCGCTGTCATGGTGCGAGTCATGGCCTTTCCCCGAAGGTATCACAGCGCTTGCTACCGTCAAGTCTGAAGTGGTACGAACGTACCCATGGCCAAGCTTCCTCCGACGACGCGCGCCGAGTTCGAGACTGAACTAACTGCCATCTCCGAACGTGAATTCCGCGAGGCCATCGAACGCATGCAGCGCGCTGCCGATGATTTACAGAAACGCATCCTCAACAATGCGGAAGCACTGGTCGATGTGCAAAAACAGTTAGGTGGCGACAATCCTCTTTTTGGAGCCATCGAGCGCCCGCGAGCTACGCGAGGAAACCGGGCTCGTCACGTTGAACCGCGAGCTCGTTTTCGAGGGAACGTTCGAGCTGCCGACACAGCCTGATCGCTCGAGCCACGTGCACGTCTTTCGGGCGACGACCTTCGGCACCGCGCAAACCGGTGAGGAAGGCTGCCCTCTCGCCTGACTGACGCGCGACGAGCTGCTCGCGCAATCGCCCTTCGCGGCGTTCTACGCGACGATGTTCGCTCGGCTCAGCACAGCACCGGCGTGAGCCCGTGCCC
>Ga0137448_1000092_pt1 | contig 9289 bp, 6 predicted proteins | sample EasRivERMGT418_2_FD_102316 | JGI IMG/M metagenome (GOLD analysis project Ga0137448, IMG submission 102316) | Soil microbial communities from meander-bound floodplain in the East River, Colorado, USA - East River MetaG ERMGT418_2 | ecosystem: Environmental > Terrestrial > Soil > Floodplain ... | reverse complement strand
TTGCGCCGCCCAAGCGCATCGCCACGGCGGGTTCCACGAACAGGCCGCGCGCGAGCATCCAGGTCATGCCGAACTGCAACTGGTAGCGCTCGCGCGGCGGTGGAATCGAAACGCCGTTCGGCGAGCTCGCGTTGCGGTAAGTGCCGATGAAAAGCGTGCTGAGGGCAAGCGAGTCGTTGAGCGCATAGGTGTAGCCCATACTCAGGCCGACGTTGCGCTTGGCGAGCGAGCGCTTCGAATCCGCAGGATCGATGTCCGTGCCGTTCAGGTAGCTGATACCGGCGAAGACGACGGCCGGATCGTAGCTCTTGGACAGCACCAGACCGCCGCCGAGTCCCTTGTCGCCCTGCCCGGTGGGCCCTACGTAGTCGATGCTCCAGATAACGTTGGGCCGGCCTGCCGCTTCGTGCAACGCGACACCCAGGAACGAAATGGACGCGTCCGAGGTGAAACTCTCGTGCGTGATGCTCGGTGAATTCGTACCGGCGATCGTGGCGTCCGTGAAAGTCGAGGTGCGGCGCCAGACCCGGGGCGCACGTACCGTGAACTGGAAATCGTCGAGCATGCCGAAGCGCAGCGCTGCGTTGGCGCCGACACTGCGCTGCTCCACCCTGGCGACCGGGAACAGCGTCTGCTCGCTGTGCGCGTACGCCAAGCCGAAGTCGATCGTCGCGGCACCCCGCTTGAGCAGCACGCGCTGGTCCCGCAGAGCGATCTCCTCGGCGGTGGGGGTGTCGGGACGCTCGCCGACGGTGGGCGGCGGGCTGCCTGCCTGTGCAGCGGACGCCAGCGCAATCGACATGACCAGCGCGGTTGCGGCGGGCAGCCGCCGGAGTGCGGACCGGTTCAAGTCCTTACCTGTTCGGTACGATCAATGGAAAAGGCTTGCCGATCGACATCAAGCGCTCCGCGCTCAGCACTTCCAACGGAGGGTCCGCCACGCCGGCGAGCTGTAAAGCGTATCGCTCCGGCCATTCGCCCGCGGCCCTCTCCACCGCAAAGATCACCCCGTGGCCGGACTCGTCGGCCCACATGTCGAGGAAGCGATAAAGCGGCATGCGCACATTGCCGAGCGAGGGATCGGCCAGCCGCATGCGATCGCCCTGCAGGCCTTTCAATACGGCAAAGTGCTCGTACCCGTTGGGCTTGATGAACACGATCACCGGGCGCGACAGCCGCGCAAGCTGGCTCCGGTGGATGCGGAACCCTTGCGCCTTGTGGCCGCGCTTTTGCGCGAGTCGCTGCAGATCGAACAGCGACATCCCTTTTTTCGTAAGCGTGGTGAGTTCATCGGGAGAGAGCGGCTCGATCAACGCGCGCAATAACGCATCCTCGTCGACCGGGTCGTTCAACCCGTAGGTCAGCAGCGTCGCGAGCGACGCCGACCCGCAGGAGTAGTCGTAGCGCTGCTTCACGACGCCCGCGTCGCGCTGCGCGCGCAGGGACGTGACGCGGAATTCGATTCTGGCGGCACCGGAGTTGACGACGACTTGCGAGTCCGGGCACCCGCCCGCCTCGGGCCCTGTGGCCGCGCATGAATCGACTCCCGCCCGGCGCGAGGCGTCCTGCGACGCCTGGGCCCATGCGCCGGAGGCCAACGTCGCAACGCATAGCGCGACGAAAGTTCGCGCGCGCGCGGCGCGGGCGGCGTGGGCGCGATCGGCGCTCCGGGAAGGCTCGGCGGCGTTCAACATGGGCGAAGGTGGGAGGCACACTACCACACGCGGGCGCCGCGTTCGCATCGCGATGCACACGAACGTGAAAACGGCCCCTTGACGGGGCCGTCCGCACTTGACGCTTACCGCGGAAAGATTACGGCGTGTAGACGCCGAGCTTCTTGAACACCTCGTTGATCGCATCAGCGTTGGTGCTATAGAACGCCGCCAGCTTCAGGACAGCGGCCTGCAACCTGGGGAAAGCGTCCAGCGTTGCCGCTTTGGCGGTCAGTGCGGCTGCGATATCGTTCGCGTTGAGCTCGCCGGTGATGGCTTGCATCTCCTCGACCGACAACGCCTGGGCATCGACCCCTTGCAGGGCGGAGAAATCGCCTTGTGGGTTCTGCGGCGCGGCAAAGGCAGGAAGCGACAACAGCGTGGCGGTAGCTACGGAAGCGATTGCTTTCTTGAGTTCCATAGTTGCTGACTCCTCTCGATTTTAAAGTGGACAGGGTGTGCAAAAAAGAAACCTCGCGACAAGGCCATACGAACCTCATTACGAAGCTATAGGAATCCTAGTTGAATAATTATGCGTCGGGTTTGATCTAGCGCAAATCGCACTGCGACAAATTGCCGCGTTTGTGAAAATGTAACGGAAAATTCGTCGGAAATTCGCCGCGTTGGGGCAAAACCCCCGAAGCGCCCAGCCGATCGCGTGAGTTTCACTCGAGCGCGATCCAGCCCGATACCGGCACGAGTCCGCGCTCGCGGTCGAGCGCGACGATGTAGCCGCCGAGCGCGCCGATGCGCCGGTCGGGGCCGTAGCTCACCGGGGGCGCGAAGCCGCCCGGGTCGAAATTATTGAGGCTCTCGAGCGCCCGCACGAGGCGCTCGCGGCTCAGATCGCGGCCGGCGCGGCGCAGACCCTCGATGAGCACGGTCGCGGCCGCGAGCGCCGCCCGCTGCGCGGCCTCGTGACGCGCGTCCAGCTTGAACTCGCTGCGCAGCTCGCGCAGCGCTTCCGCGCCGGCCTGCTCGGCCGGCGACGCGGGATAGACGAGAAACACCTCCCCGTCGAAGCGCTCGCGCGCCGCGAGGGCCGCACGGGCGAGCGAGCCCGGCGCGTACACGCGCGGCCGCCAGGCCGCGTCGAGAGCGGCGCCCGCTTCGTCGAGCAGGCCGGCGAATTCCTCCTCGGACCCGAAGAAGAAGATCTGCTCGCGCTTTTCGGCCTTGAGCCGCTCCACCGCCGCCGCCGCGTTGAGCGGTCCCGCATACGAGCCGATGCGCACGATCTTTCCGCAGCCGAGCTTTTCGCAGCGCCGGCTCGCAGCCTCGGCCGCCTCGTGGAAGGGAGACGCCCCCGAGCCGACGATCGCCGCCCGCCAGCCCGAGGTCTTCGCGGCGCGCGCGGCGAAATCGACCAGCACAGCCGCCTGATCGGCGAGTCCGGGGAGCACGTGAAAGGCGAGTCCGCTTCGCCTTTCGACGCGCTGCGGGTTCGCGGTATAGGGTCCCACCGCGGGCAGCTTCGTCTGGTCGATCAGGGCGCCGAACGCGGCTTCCTCCTCGGACACGAAAGGACTGACCAGCGCGAACACGGGCTCGACGGAGAACTCCTTTTTCGCCGCGTCGAAATCCTTCGCCACGCGCAGCTCGAGCCTGCGCTGGTGGATGCCGCCCGCGCGGTTGACCTTTTCGAAGTACGCCAGGAGCGCCGCGCGCATCGCCGCGGCCGAAGGTGCGAGCGGTCCGCCCGACGGAAGGACCGTCCCGATCCGCAGCGACCGCTCGGCGACCCCGGGGTCGGTCTGCGCGCTCAGGCGCTTGAGATAGGCGACGAGCGCGTCCCTCTCGGACCGGGACAGCGCATAGCGCGGCATCGTCCAGTCCAGCCGGTTGCCCGCCGGATCGAGACCCTCGTTGACCGCCACGCCGAAGCTGCCCGCGGTAAACGCGCCGTGCCTGCGCGCCGGATGTGCGTGCCCGTACGGCGTGGTCAGATATTCCCAGTTGGTATCGAGCGGAAGGACGCTCCCTTCCGCCCGCCCCTTGCCGTCCGCCCCGTGACAATTGCCGCAGGCGAGCGCCGCGCCCGAGAGCGGCATCTGCCCGGCTCCGACCAGCCCCCGCAGCGGTTCACCGGAGGGCGTGATCGCGTCGACATAAATTCGCTGTCCCGCCTGCTCCTCGGCGGTGAGCGGCTGCGCCGCGAGACAATCGAGCACGGCCGGAGCGCAGAGCGCTAGGGCTGCGGCGGCGAAGCACAGGCGGCAACGCATCGGCCGGGGACGCCGCGCCCGATCCCGCCCCTCGCCTTACGGGCGGAGCACGGCGCCGGGTGCGGCGGCGGTCTTGCGCGTCTCGATTTCTCCGGCTACAAGATGGCGAATTTCCTCGGCGATCGCCTTGGCGGGGGCGTCGGGGCGCACCTTCTTCCAGCGGCCCTGAGCGGGGCTGCCGACGATGATCCCGGTAAAATGGTTCTCGACGCTTTCGGTGTAGGCGCCGAGCTTCTTCAGCACCTGGTTCACGTTCGCTTCTTCCCCGGTGAGAAACAGCCACCCGGGGTGATCGGCGTCGAATTTGCGCGCGAACTTCGCCAGGTCCTCGGGCCGGTCGTGCAGCGGATCGACGCTGATCGAAACGAAGCGCACCTCGCGCCCGAAGGCCTCGCCCAGGTCGTTTTTCGCGTGCACCAGCTTCGCGGTGATCAGGGGGCAGGCGTCGCCGCAGCCCGCAAACATGAAACTGATGGCGACCACCTTGCCGCGCATCGTGTCGCTGTAGAAACGCACCGAACGCCCCTTTTGCGTCTTCAGCACGGTATCGGTGAAGTAGTCGCGCGCTCTCGCGTCGCGCTCGGCGGGCGTGAGCTTCCCTTGCTGCTGTCCGGTCGCGGGGACACAGGCAAGCGCCACGGCGAGCGCAGCGAGCCACCGCATCGATCCGAGCGCAGCGAGCCACCGCATCGATCCGAGCGCAGCGAGCCAGCGCATCGATCCGAGCGCAGCGAGCCAGCGTATCGATCGATTCACAACCCGCCCGCTGCTTCCCTGAGACGGGCGCGGCGCGACGCGGCGCGTCACAGCGGCGCAATTCGCCGCGTCTCCAGTATTCGCGTCTCTAGTATCCATGCTGAGCCACCTTTCCCTTGTTTTCGCGCGCGACGCGCAGCGCCTGCACGCGCCCGAGCAGTTGATCGACCGAGGGGAAACCGAGGAAGCGCGTCCAGCCGCCGGCGTCGCCGACCAGCACCATCGCCGGATGGTCCTCGTAATTGGGCGTGTAGGCCCCAAAACCCCTGAGCACCGCGTCCACGTCGGGCTTCGCGCCGGTGAGCCAGGTCCAGCCCGCGCGCGCCTGATAGCGGGCGGCGTATTCGTGCATCCGCTCGGGGGTGTCGCGCAGCGGATCGACGCTGATCGAGACGAGCACCACTTCTTTGCCCAGCGCCGTGCCCAGCTTCCCCTGCAGCTGCTGGAAGGTCGCCGATGCGACCGGGCACACCGTGGTGCACGTCGTGTAGATGAAATTGACGATCGCGATCCTGTCCGCGATCACATCGTCCGCGAGCCGCACGCGTTTGCCCGTCTGGTCGAGCAGGGGCTCGCCGCGCAGAACGACCTTGGCCGGGGCCGGCGCGGTCGCCGCGACCGCGTGCTGCGGGTGCACGTCGTGCGCACGCGCGGCGGCCGGCGCTCCCGCGGCGAGAACGCCGGCCGCAAGGGCCACGGCGAAGCGGGCGCGATTCATGGCGTCTTCTCGAGGGGTCAGTTCGGCCGCTGTTGCTCTTGCTGCTTCTGCGCAGCGACGCGCCGCTTGATCTCCTCGTCCATGTCCGGCCGCACCGTGCGCAGGGTGAAGGTCGCCAGATCCTTGAATTCCTTTTGCAGCTGCTGGGAGGCGACGTTGATCGAGTAAGCCCCGTGCTCCTCGATCGCGACCGGCGCCTCGTAGACGCCGGGCTCGACCTCGCGCGCGATCGTCTCGTTGCGGCGCTGCCCGGGCACGAGGAAGGACAGCACCCGGAGGTCCTTCAGCCCGATCTGCGGCTCCCCGCCCTCGGTCCTCACCTTGAAGCGTACCGGCACGGTCGCGCCGAGCGGCACCTCGCGGTCTTTCAACAGGAACTCGACGACGATGTGCTTGCGTTGCGAGGCGAGCACGGGGTTCTCTTTCGCCTCGAGCGAAAAGCAGTTCACCAGCCGCGGCGATTCGAGGAGGAACGCCACGTCGTAGCGTCCGGCCACGGGAATGCGCACCTTGCTCGCGTACACGCCCGGTTCGGTTTCCTTCAGGGCGCGGTCGATCACGGTGACCGCGCGCGCGCTCGCGCCGTAGGACTGGTAGTTGCTCGCCGGCGCGTTCATGCCTTCCATGTAGTAGTAGACGGTGTTGTCGGCAGGATTCACGACCAGCACCGCGGCGTCGCCGATCGCGGGCGCGAGCGAGTCCGCCAGGGGCAGCTCCCCGCCCGCCTTGGGCGGGGCTGCGCCGGCGGCGAAGGACTGCACGATGGGCTTGTTGCCGCGGCCGAGCGAAAGCAAATTGATCATCGACACGCGCTCGCTCGCGAGCGAGCGCACGTAGGCGTAGGCGCGCGTGAATGCGACCTGGAAGGGTTGCCCGGAAACGGGAATGTCGTGAAGGAGTTCGTTGCTCGAGGTGTCGATCACGTGGACCAGGTCTTCGCTCGTATTGACGATGAACGCGTAGCGCCCGTCCGGCGTGAAGCGCAGCGGCCCCAGGCCCGGGCGCAGGGCGATGCGTTTCACCGGCTCGAAATCCCGCCCCGCGAGCACGGTCAGCTTGCCTCCTTTGCCGTCGGCGACGTAGGCCGCGCGCGCCAGCGTAGAGTAGCCCACGGAAATAGGTACGCCGCCCACCTTGATCTCGCGCAGCGTTTTCAGCTCGCGCACGTCGATCAGGCTCACCGTGCCGGCGTCGCGGTTGGTGACGAAGGCGATGCGATTGTCTTCCGATACGGCGATCTCGTGATGCCCCGTTCCGGTGAGCAAAGTCTTGACCGGTTTGAGGGTTTCGGTGTCGATGACGGTCACGCCGCTCGCGTCCGACACTTTCGCGTCGTTGCCGACCCAGAGGTAGCGGCCGTCGGGCTGCAGAAAAACGCGCGTCGGGCTGCGCCCGGCGTCGATGTTGGCGGCCACCTTGAAGGTGTCGGCGTCGATCACCGCCACCTGGCCCGCGAAGGGCATGCTGACGTAGATGCGCTTGCCGTCGGCGCTTTTCACCCAGTCCGCGCCCGGCCGGGCGATCTGGATGCGCGCCAGCGTGCTCGTCGCCCGGGCGAGCGACACCATCGGATCGAGCACGGACACGCTCGCGTCGTGGTTCAGGACCACGACGTAGTAGCTGTTGAGATCCAGCATCGGCCGCAGGCCGACGATGCCCCGCATGTACAGCGCGACCTTGTCCCTGCACGATTTCACTTCCGCGCCCGGCCGACCCTGGATGACGCTGCCGATGTCCAGCCACGCGCCGGGGTTGTTGCCGCGCAGCGGCTGGCCGCTCGCCTCGTCGGTGAGCTTGAAGCGCAGGTCTGCGAGTTCCCCCTCCATCAACTCGCGGTTCTTGGACTCCTGCGCCGGAGCGGCGCTGAACTCGATGACGATCCCCTCCCTCACGTAGCGATTCGGCGCCGAATTCGGCGCCGAGGCGGAGGGCGGGGCGCTTTGGGGTCCGGGGGCGTCGGCCGCGATCGAGGCGCCGAAAGCGGAGGCGAGGGCGACCGCCGCAGCGGCCGAGAGGTAACGGGTGTGCGTGGTTTTCAACATTTCATACCTCGGAAGTCCAGGCCGATCGGGCGGCGAAAAGCGCCGTTCCTCTCAGCGGAAAAACAAGTACAGCGCCAAACAGCGGCCCCGGTGATGATCTAGATCAAACTTCATTAAAACGGTTGGCCCAAACAAGTGCAGCCCCTCGTGGGGGCTGCACCCTCAGCATGGCGCGGTATGCCGCGCCATGCCATCCAAGCTACTGCTACGGCTCGAGCCCGAGCGCCTGCACGCTGGCACCATCAAGTGACTGCGCCGACAGAGAAAGCGACTGCACCGTCGCCGCAGCAGCAGGCTGCACCCGCAGGATCCCCCATATGCCGCTCGTAGCGCCGAAGCCGGCGTTATCGCGGAACAGGTAGTCGCCTGTCACCGCGTTGCCGCCGCCCGCGCTCGGCAAGCGGAACGTCCAGTGCGCCGCGGGGGTCACGCTTTCGATCGCGCCCTGGTAGAAGTCGTACGGGCTCGTTCCGATGTTGCGCGAGGCGACCTCGGTCATGGTGCACGCTCCGGCCAGGCCGTTGCGGGCCGAGCCTTCGCAGACGTAGGGCTGGCGCTGCCACAGGTGCCCGTGCACGTTGAGCGTCGTTCCGCGGGTGGTGCCGAACGGGGCGACCACGTGCATGCGCGCTTCCTTGCCCGCGTTGGCTTGCAGCACCGGGGTGACCGGGTCCTGGTTCGCCGTGAGGATGTTGCTGAACGACTGGTGCGAGTTGGGCACGCCGCCGAAGCCGCCCGGCTGGTTGTTGAACGGCGCCTGCGGCACGAGCCCGAAGCGGAACCACAGCGGCTCGATGCCGTAGTTGAGCACCATGTTGGTCGCATCCTGGCTGTCTTCGGGTATGCCCACGGCCTCGCCGTTGATGTGCTCGACCGGCGAGCTGTCGCGGTAGTAGTGCGTGTTCCCCTTGGTCATCACCACCGAGAGGCTGCGCAGCGCACCCGGTGCGTCCGACGTGCACGGGTTCTGGCCGCCCGGGCACACGGTCGCCTGCGCGCGCGTCCCGCGAGTGCCGACGCCGTCCTGGTGATCGAGATTGAGGCTGTCCTGGACGAAGCTTGCGCCCTGCCGCTCGACGACGAGCGTGCCGACCAGCGATTTGGCGCCCTGCTTGATCTTGTCCGCCGGCATGAGGCCCACGCCGCCGAACTCGATCGGGGTGGCGGTCAGGTGATACTGCCCGCCGACCTTGGTCGCCGCGATGTCGCCCGCATACCATTTCACCGTCTCCCTGAGGAAAGGCGGCGTCAGCCCGGCGAGGCCGTTGAGGAGCCCCGCGTTGTTCAGGCCCACCAGCGTCCCGTCGGACCGGCTCGGGTCGAACTGCACCAGTTGCGGATGCAGGCCGACGTACGAGGACGGCAGGATCAGGTTGTTGTCGAACCGGGTCGAGCCTTCCGGATCGAAGCGGTTGCGCTTCACCACGCCTTGCAGCGTCGAGTAGGTCGCCAGATTGGGCATGTTGGCGTCGAAGGGCAGCCGGTTGCGCAGGGTGACGGTGATGCAGTCACCCGCTGCTGCGCGCAGCACCAGCGGCTCGATCGGCGCGGCCGGATTGAGGATCACCGGGCACAGCGGGTTCTGGACCCCGCCGGCGTTGCACAGAGCCGTTTCGACCGGGGTGGTCGGCGCCGCCTGCAGATCGGAGGTACGCACGTAGAGCATCGCCGTCGGGTCGTGCAGCGGACCCTGGTGAGTCGGCAGCAGCACGATCTCTCCGTCGACATCGACCGTCTGCCCGCCCACCGTGGTGGTGCGATGGTTGTAGACCAGCGTGCGGCCGTTGTTGGCGGGAGTCACACCCACGTGCCCTCCCGGCGCGACGTCCTGGATCG
>Ga0137448_1000090_pt1 | contig 9314 bp, 20 predicted proteins | sample EasRivERMGT418_2_FD_102316 | JGI IMG/M metagenome (GOLD analysis project Ga0137448, IMG submission 102316) | Soil microbial communities from meander-bound floodplain in the East River, Colorado, USA - East River MetaG ERMGT418_2 | ecosystem: Environmental > Terrestrial > Soil > Floodplain ... | reverse complement strand
TCCTGGGGCCGTACAGCCGTGCGTCCTCATCGTCCTCGTCAGGGACCAAGGTCACGGGGCCGTACATATCCAGGATCTCCAGCCACGTCCATGTCCGTGTCTCCACCAGGGGAGCGCGACCGCCTAGCGGCACCGGCCCGGACAGCCAGCGGAACATAGCCTCGTCGTCGACGCGGGCAACGTACTCCCACACCCGAGCACTATCGTCGGTGACGCGGCTACCTTGTGGCGGCGGGCCGGGTATCTGATACCGATCTGGCGGCGGCGGCGCATCCTCATCGACGAAAACGGCCGGGTGTAGCGGGGTACAGTCCGCCGGGGCGGCGTGGTGAAATTGTGGCTGACCGCAGCTGCAACGGATGCACTTTGGGCAGACGCACACAGGCCACACGGTGTCGGGCGTGGCCACGGGCGCTGGCCGCGCTGGGCAGTTGCAGTTAACGAGTGCTTCCATCGCGGTGACCATTGAGTTGATCACTGCGATGAGTTGGCGTTCTCTGGCTAGCATTTTTGTCCTCTCGTTTGGTCGGGGTCTTACCAACCTCCGGCGGCGGCGCGGGTCAGCCACCAGTCCACATCGACGACGGGGCGGCGGTGCCGGCCCCGGTACGCGACGCGGCGGGCGTACGTCCATGCCCGTCGCCACGGTGTGACGGGCTGGAAGGCCACCCATGGGACTAGCGGCGTCAGTACGACCCATACCGTTGCTGCTACGACGATTGCGGTAGACGGGGTCATGAGAATGATCGACTGAACCCTACAACCTCGAATTGCCGCAGCGTGGAAGCGTGATCTCCATAGTGTTCCCTACGCAGGACGCAGGTAGCTGTGTGTCCGTTGCCCACCGCGACGACCGCGGCGCACTCAGCGACCGTCGCCGCGGTGAGTTCAAGCATCAGCCTGTCGGCCACCACCTGGCCAACGGGGCGGTGGCCCAGTCGGCGACAGGCTTGCAGAATGCCGCGCTCTGCTCGTCGCATGGACGAGTAGAGCGTCACCTCATAGGCGAGCAGGGCGGCGTTGACTAGCGTGACGGCCGCCAGTATCCAGATCGTCACCTCGCGGCTTCCTTCCGGAACTTGGCCCACGCTTGGCGGGCAAGCTCTTTATCCGGGTGTTCCGCGCCCATCAGGTAAGCGATGGTGGCCTCCATGAGGGCACGTTTCGACACGCCGCTGAGCCTCGCCACTTCATCCACTGCATTGTACTGAACTGAATCGACCTGTACGAATAGGTTGATGCGTACCATAAGATGACCCTTCGGTTGGGGGCGCGGTCCGATGGATGGTAGCGCATCAATAAATGGTAGGCAAGTCGCTACTGCCCCGACGCGGGAGCGCGTCGGGGCAGCGAACGGGGCCGCAGGGCCCTACAGGAGATGCTCGAACTGTGACCCGGCGGCGAACGTGCGCCGACATAGGTCGGAGCAGAAAATGTAGATGAGCTTTTCGCCGGGGTGGCGCGGCGCGTCGTGCGACACCGCTATTGTGATCTTGCTGTTGCCGGGGAGTGTGCACGGCCCGTGGCAGCACAGTAGTACCTGCTCCGTAAGGACGTTGCGCACCTGGTTACTGCCGCTCGTGCCCCCGCGCAGCGTGTGGGGCCTGTCAGCGATGAGGAGCCCATAGCGGCCCCTCCGGTAGCGCCTCCCGCTCACGGCCAGCCACGCACCATGGTAGTGAGCCGCGACCACGTGACCGGCCCGATGATGCCATCGACGGAAATTTTGGCCCACGTTTGGAATACGCGGGTCTCAGCCAGGGTGCGGATCCCGAAATCTCCGTCCAGCACCAATGACGATCCTTGTCCGTTAAGCATAGCTTGCGCGTATCTGACCGTTACTGCGGCGAGCGAACCCTTGGCGATGGTTGGCGGGACGGTCGGCGACCCAACAGCCATCGTGATCGGCGACCATCGAACGAGCGACGATTCGGCGCTACTCGAGTACTGGATTGACTCGTGGATGTGGGCCTTGTGAGGGTTGCTGCCGATGTACGGGCGTGGCCGGTACAGGTCCCAACGTGCCCAGGTACGCCGGTTGTGGATGACGTATGAGGTAGATGGATGCAACATCAGCGCGGCGAGCACGGTAGGCACGTGGACGCCGTCCGCGTCGATGTCGCGGGCGTGGATACAGCCGCGCCTATCTGGGTTGTGGTCGGATTTACGCGCGGCGTGGTCCGCGTCGCCGATCGTGCCATCGCTACGGCGGTCCCGATCGGGCCACCGATCGTCCAGCTCTTTGCGCAGCACCAGGAGCGACACAGGGACATACCAGCTAGCCATGATCGCTCACGTCCCCTTGCAGTCCTTTGTCGAGGGCATCGACGGCATCGATAGTGTCAGGGATGAACGGCGGAACGCCCTCCCATCCCGTAAGGGGGGGGTATCCGTAGGCCACGGGCTGGGGTTCATCCTCGCCGCGGACTGTAGGTTGATGGTCCGCAGGGATCTCGGACGGGGGGGCTTCGTGCGTTGGCATGAGTCTCCTTTGTCAGGTGGGTGGGGCCAGACGTAGGCTAGGGTACTACATCGAATTAGCGCCGGGAAATTGCGTATCCGCGCCTATATCCCATGCATGCATTTCCATGCGCTGATTAGCTAGGTTGGCGGATACGTTGACGAGGTTTACGGCCGTGGCGTTTGGGCATTGGATGGTGACACACCACGTGTCAGTGATATTGGCACCGGACGCGTTCTTCCACGTGCCAAGGAATGTCACGTTAGCGCTCTGTCCGACAATCGTGTTCCACGCGCCAGGGCGGCTAAGCGTTGTGCCTGCCGTGGTGTTGCCTCGTCTTATTCGGAATATCGCGGGCTGAACGATAGGCGATGATCCGATGTTGAGCACTACATGCGCTTTGAATGCGCGGGTATCACGGAACAGTCCAGATGTCGACGTGGCGACTACGACCTCGGCGGCGGCGACGACGCTAACGATGGGGTTGCCCGTGATCGCATCGTATGTTATGACGGACCGCGGCGCCGATATTCCGTCGATAGTGAATCGGCCGCTTGGATTTGCCGGGGTTCCGGCATCGTTTTGGATCTCTAGCAGACCGGTAGTCGTGCCAGCAGCTATTCGAACGGTAGATGAGTCCCGGATTACCAGGTTTGATGACCCGGCCAAAGTAATGGTGGTAGCTGACCTGGTCCCGTACACTACTAGTCCCGCGTCGGAGTAGCGGCCCGTCTCGGTGACTACCCCGTTATATCCGCCGAATACCCGGAATACGCCCCCGCCCACGGTGATCAGCCCGTCGTATTCGTAGCTCGTAGCCGACAGCTCGTATAGCTGCACCATCGCCATGGTTGCGGCTTCGAGCGCGTAGAACGTGACTAGCTCCGCGGGAATCTCGGTAGTGACAATCCAGCCGGGCAGGGTGCCGAACGGCACCTGGAGGGTGGATCCCTGTACGCCCCAATCACCCCTTGGCATCGATTGCCTTGGGGCGGTCGCGGCCGGTCATTGCTTTCAGTGCGGCGAATTTTGATCCGCCGTTGGCAAGGGTTGCTATTGCGCGGATGAGACCGGGGGGGATGCGCTGGTGACGGACGCCGCCGAGCGAGTCCGCGTCGAGAGCCACCATCAGCCCGCCGTCCTCCATGGCGTACATGGCGAACGTTCCTTGCGCGATTGGGGCGGGATCATGTGCGCTGACATGTGCCATGTTCTCCAGCTCGCTGACGAGGTCAGCGACGGCGGTCTGGTCGGGGATGAGAGTCATATTCTGCCTACCTCCGGTTGCCGAAAATAGAGCCACGCCCGCGGTGCGGCCCCTGTCGAAATAGTCCAGTTGAGAGTTACGGTCTCGCCTTTGCGAATCAGCATCGCGCCACCTGGTGGCGCGTATTCGTTGATAGTGCCGTTTTCGCCTACGCCGAACAATTTGTCATCGACGTAGACCAGAAAATATCCGCCCGGTCCGCGAATTGCGCCGTGCCAACACTCAAATTCCTGATCAGATGGCATGTCATTCTCGTTAAACGTGCACACCCACCCTCCGGCCACGGCAAAGTTTGCAGCCGAAACGGCGCCGACCTTGAATGCGTGCCCGAGATTGCGTGCCACTACAGCAACTGCCACGCTAGCTGCACGGGAAGCTCTACAGCCTGGCCGGATAGGGTGATGGGTGTCCCTGCTACGCCGGTACTACCGCCGGACACAGCTAGTCGCTCGCCACCGTTGAGGATCAGACCCGGAACGTTCCATTCGTGAGCGGCAGTAGAGGCTGCTACACCCGGCACGCCCACGACAAACTTAGACGCGGTAATTTCATCGATGAATACCGAGAAACTGTCTGCGGCCGGGAGAAATCCGGCGCCGGACATGGCGACGCGAGTCACGGCCCATACGAAACCGGGCGCGGGGCCGAGCGTCTCGGCCACACTCGCGCCGAACCCACCTATCGTAAACGTAGCGGCGGTTAGATTGACCGTGGCTGAGAATTGTTTGAACTTGATGCCGCGAGTGATTTCTAGACCCCACGCGCGCAATTCGGCGCGCACTTCATCTTTGGTCAAAAAATCCAATCGTGCCCCGGCCTCCAACTTAACTTCCATTACTCCCTCACTTCTCGTGCCAGAAACCAAATTCCCGCGAATACCAGCACGGTTCCGAATATTAGCGCGGCCCCGCGTAGCAGATTGGATGGCAGGAATGCGCGGGTAGCTAGTGTGGCTAGATTACCCACCCCGATCGCGCCCTGCGCTACACCTGCCATGGCGTTGCCTATGTTTGTCAGTGATTCGGTGACGTTACCGGGATTCGGAATTAGTGATGCGACGAGCTTGGCGGGGGTCAGGAGCGCGTCTAGGGCGCCGCGTTCTTCGCCTGGTGCGTAGCCGCCGGCGGCGGGTGCGTAGCCGTCAACCCCGGGCACACGGCGGTATGCGTCGGTGTGTGCCCAGTAGCCGGGGCCCAGTTTCGTGACGGTGACCGTCTGCCCGGGCGCGGGCGCCTCGATGATGTTGCCCTGACCGTCGAAAATGCCTACGTGGCTCGATTTCCGGCCGCTCCAGTTGGAAAAGACTAGGTCGCCGGGCTGGAGTTGGGCGCGGGTGATGGGCTGCAGGCGGTCGCTCGCCATCATGTCCGCGGTCGTTCGCGGGGTGGTCAGCCCGAACCGCTTATAGACGTACTCCACCAAGCCCGAGCAGTCGAACGCGTTGGGGCCCTCGGCCCCCCACACGTACGGGTCGCCGCGTTGGGTCAGGGCGTAGCCAACGATGTCGGCACCAGCTACCACCGGTCGTCACCCCCGCTGCTGCCGACCGGAGAAAAACCGGTGCCCCCGCGCCGATGGCGGGTCCTGGTCCTCGTCCTGGTCCTCGTCCTGGTCCTCGTCCTGGTCCTCGTCCTGGTCCTCGTCCTGGTCCTCGTCCCGGTCGCTGGCCCGGTCGCTGGCCCGGTCGCTGGCCCGGTCCCGGTCGGACCCGAACATTGTGGCCATGAACGAATCCGCGCGCCGGCCCGCCAGCACGATAATTCCGTCGTCGCGGTCGTCGTCGTCGTCTTCTTCCCGTCGCCGCGGCTGGCGTTGGTCGGTGCGGGCTTTGGTCTGTAGCCGCTCCAGCTCGGCACGTTCCCGTCGGGTTAGAGCCATGGGGGGTCTCCTAATCTATTGGCTTGACGATTACCAACCGCCGACCGGCGGCGACGCGCGTCGTGACCATTGCGGCCTGCCCGGATGGCAGCGTGACCCGGACCCAACTACCCGGTCTAGGCCCTTGGTTTGCGGCGGGCGCGGTTGTCGTCATGACCGGTAGCATACGCATCGACAACTACCAAGGGGAGACACGATGCCACGTCGCAGGGCCGACTTAGTGGACGCAGATTTAGACTTTGATGCGGATCCGGAGCCAACGGCCGCAAGGGCCAGACGGACCCGGCGGACCCCGGCGAAGGCGACGCCGCCGCGAGCTCGTAGCCGGGCGACCAGCGGACGAATCCTCTCCAAAGCCGCGATGCAGACCAAAGTGCGCGAAGAGATCGAAATGTATCTGTCGCTCGCGCAGGGAGCATGGTCGCTACGTGACGAGTGCGCAGAGGCAGCGTCGCCCGAGCGCATTGCGGTCATTGCGGATTCCCTCACGGCAATGATCTCGCGGTCAGATGCGTTGCTAGAGATGGCATCCAAGAGTGGGATCATCGGCGAGATTGTCAAATTGCTCACGGTGATGATGCCGATTGCGCGGGCAGTGTGGTCCGCGCATGGGCCTAGCGGATCCGGTCACCGTCCGCCGGAGGAGGCACAGCGTGATTGGGCGCACCAGTACCCCGCGCCGACCATCGCCTGATCTGGGCGTCGCCCGGGTCGCATGGGATGACGGGCTGGGGGCGGACTTCCTGGCTAGGTGGGGCCGGCCTGATGGCCGCTACGATCCGGAGCATTTGACGGTATATGGCAAGAGTGGCGGCGGTAAGACCTATTTTGTTGGATACGTACTACAAGAGCGTGCGCGGTGCCGGGGATCCCACGTGGTCGTGGTCGCGACCAAGAGGGCGGACTCCACCCTGACGCGGTTGGGTTGGCCGATCATCTCGACGTGGCCACCCGGGTACGGAGAGAACCAGGTCATCTACTGGGCTAGAGCCAAGGGCATCACTGCCGAGCATCGCGTCCCGCAGCGAGCTGCGATCAAACGATTGATGGACCGACTCTGGGTGCCGGGGTCCAACGTCATAGTCTATTGGGACGAATTGACATATCTAGAGCAGGATCTACGGTTAAAGACCGAAATCGCCACCTTTTACCGTGAGGGTAGGACTCTGGGTATCACCAACGTAGCCAGCATGCAGCGGCCGGCGGGGGTGTCCCGGCTCGCGCACAGTGAGGCGGGATGGACGGTGGTCTTCCCGCCCAAGGACCAAGATGACCGCAAGCGGGTAGCGGAGGTTTTGGGCGATAGACAACGTTTCGGCCTGATTCTGGATAGCCTAGATAGGGGGAAATATGAGTTTTTGATCAGACATGATCGATCCGGCGAAACGTACATCAGCCATCTACCGCGGCCGTCCCGGGAGACGCGAGTTCGCCAGCGGGCGGCTACCGGCCGTATGGGGTATGGGGTACGCTCCGCACGTCAGTGATCTACCTACCGCGAAAGGCGGATGGTGATGCACACTCACTTTTCAGCCGTATCTGCGCTCGGGGTCTTCCTCGTAGTCGTAATCGTGGGCACCGCATGGAGGCTAGGTTCCGCGCGGCTGGCAGCGTCGCCACGCGCCGAGCTGCGCAACCTAGGCGCCGCAATGTCTTTCCAGTACTAACAGAGGAGACGAACGATGGTGGCTACCGCCGTCGCGGGGGGCGCGAACCACGCGCCCGCCGGACCGCCAGCGGGTGGGGGAATGGTCCCGTACTTTTATGGCGCCAATCAGTACGTCGAGAAGTTCAATTCTTTCTCGCAGCAGATCGACACCAATCAACATGAGGTGGTGTCGAACGTCAACCCCGGCGGGTTCTTGCGCGGCGTGCGGGTAGAGATCCGCAGCACTGGCGGTGTGCTCGGCACGGGTGCAGTCGCGGCCGACGGCCCCTGGACCGTCGGAGCGTCCGCTACCCTTGAGAACATTGACGGATCCCCGATCATCTATCCGATGGCCGCGTATGCGCATGGCGTGCGGCAGTGGTTTTCGAGGCCCTGGCACGGTGACCCGTCACGGCGGTTCGACTTTTCGAACACGGTCAATCCGTCGTTCTCGCTGTGGATGCAGCCGGAAATTCGCCACACCGCGGGGGTGCTGGCAAATACAGACGCGCGGGCGCAATACCGGATCCGGTGGACGTTCGCCACATCGGCACAGTTCCTCGGCACGGTCGGAACCGCTACGCTGCCGGTCGTCACGGCGACTTTCTACCTAGAATCATGGGCACAACCTGACGCCGAGGATCTTCGGGGAAACCCGATCGAGGAGATCCCACCGGGACTCAACCTCGCCACGATCGCGCGACACCAGATCATCAACCTGTCTGCGGCGGGCGCCGACAATACGTTCCAAATCTCGAACGTTGGTAACGAGGCAAGGTGCTTCATCTGGATCACGCGTAACAGCTCGAACGCTCGCGTCGACCTGGCGTCTAACCCGATCCGGTGGCGGCTGGACAACCGGTCGTTGGGCGTGTTCAGTACCGACGAAGTGTTCAACCGGATGGCGGATTTCTACTCGTCACTCCAAAACGGCTCCACCCGGCCGACCGGGGTGTATGTCTGGCCTAGGTTCTTTGACCCAGGAAACATGGTCGGGGAGAGCTGGCTATCTACCACCAACGCGACCTATCTCATCTGGGAGACGGCAACGGCGGCCGGCGGTTCGGGCGGCACATGCGAAATCATCACGGACGAGGTTGTTCCGGTGGGGCCGGTTCCGATGGAGCTTGAGAGCATCTGATGATGTTCAGGCGGGACCAGGGCGCGTTGCCCGGAAGTTGGCGGGGGGCGCCGCCTGTAGTGGGAGGGCAGGGATCTATGGCAGGCCCTAAAGGCGCTAGCCTTACGTCGTCACCTAGCGGCACGTCTGGCTGGACGCCTACGGTCGCTAATCTGATCGTTCTCATCACGCTCGAGATCGCGGCGTACGTCGCGCTCAGGTGGGCGTTCCGTACCGCTCACGGCGGCTAGCGAAAGGTACCAACATGGGCAAGAAGGTAGTCCTGGCGTTCTTGGCTGGGTGGGCACTGGCAATCCTCGTCTCGCCGCGTGACGTGCTGGGTTTTCTGCGGCCTAAGACGGCATGAGCGGCGATAGTCACGTCCACCAGGGCGTGACTGATAGCGGCGAATACGCGCACTGGTTCCGGATCTTGGACGTCCTGGTCTGGTTGTCGGTCGCGGTTATATTCGCGATCGGCATCGAGTGGATGGTCGGGTACGTCGTGCGGGAGAAGATCGCACGCGGTGCCGATCGGTATCTGGCCAAAGTCAGCGCACCAAAGCGCGACTAGCGGCCGGGGGGGGGGAGGGCGAGATGAATCTAGCGTTCGGCATTCTGTGCCTCTGGGTTGGATGCTCGCTACTCTGGCTGGGTTCCCACGGCCTGGAGGCATCTACGCCGTGGGCAGCGTTTCAGACCGTGCTCGGCACCGCGCGGCGGGGGATCTGATGGCCCCCCGCAAGCCGGCCCATGAGGGCAGACGTCGCGCGGCAGAGGAGTCCCCGCGTGAGGGGCAGTTCATCCAGCCGGTAGGGCCGTCTACAGATCAGCGCGCTAAAACCCGGCGAGCGTCCAGGCCGCGTCATGCTGCGGCTGAGCCGGTAAGCGGGACGCCGCACCGGGCCACGGCTAAGCCGGCGAAGGCCGCACCGAAAAAG
>Ga0137448_1000089_pt1 | contig 9319 bp, 13 predicted proteins | sample EasRivERMGT418_2_FD_102316 | JGI IMG/M metagenome (GOLD analysis project Ga0137448, IMG submission 102316) | Soil microbial communities from meander-bound floodplain in the East River, Colorado, USA - East River MetaG ERMGT418_2 | ecosystem: Environmental > Terrestrial > Soil > Floodplain ... | reverse complement strand
TGAAAGCACCTCGTACTCCCTGTCCGCTCGCGAAAAGGACTTGTCCGTCTTCACGCGCGCGTAACCGGTCACCACACGCTCCACCTTCTTCTTGCTCTCCCGTTCGCGCTCGAGATCGCGCTCGAGATGCGGATGCCAGCGTTTTTTCAGGTAACGCGCTTGCTCATCGGCAGACCAAAAGCGCCACTGCGGAACGAGAACAAGGACTTGCTTCGCGTTGTCCCTCACCCGCCACACCCGCACCTTTCGCCCCGGGGAAACGTCTTGGCGCAGGCTTCGCAGAACTCCGCGTCCGACTTACCGTTCAGCTTCGGGACGTCGCGGTTCGCGATGGCCATAAACAGGCGCCGCGCGAGCGATCCCATCACCGACGGTGGAAGCGGGATCCCGAGCGCTTCGATGTGCGCGTAGATCCGATGCGCGCTGGCCTGCGGCGGACCAAAAGCGAGCAGATCGATGCAAAACTCGAAATCGTGCGACTTCAAAAGCCGCGAGGCGATGATGCTCGGCTCGACCGTCGGGAGCTTGCCCGCGTTCGTGAAAGCCTCGACGATTTGCTGTTTCAGCCAGGTGGCCGTGAGCACGACCCCTCGGTCAATTTGATTTTCCTGCTCCGTGTCCGCCGGCAGCTGCGGGCAGCGAAGCAGGTGCTGCTCGTCGATACACGCCTTCATCCGGCGCACGTGCTCGTCGCGCCCCGCCATCTCCCTCACCTTCGCTCGAAAGGATTTTTCCGTGTCCCTTAGCGCACGATTACGCGCAAGCATTCCCGCCCGCTCCTCGGGCGTCAGCGGCGGCGGCATGCGGGCCACTCGCCGGGTTCAGTTCTTGATTGATTGGGACAGGCCAGGAGCGTCCACGCTCGGGAACGGGACCGGTTGTCCCGTTTGCCGTGCGTGACGGTTCACTTCGCGCTGCCACTCGCGACGGTAGTTTTCTAGGTCGGTCCACGCGACTTTAGCCCGCTCGCAGGACTCATGGGCTTCTGCAAACACGGCAGCCGTGTCCTTCTTCGCCTTCTCGCTCGCCTCCCGCGTCGCGGTCCAGTACCTGACATCGATCGCTCGCGAATCGTTATCGAAACACTGCTTCTCGTGAGCCCACCATTCGAGCCCCCCGCAAACCACGCTGCACGCAAGTACCAGAAACCAGAGTGGGTCCGCTTTCGGCAAAGGAGAGAAGATCGCCAGTAGGCTGAGCGTCCACAGCAAAACGATCTGTACTCTCCAGAAAAAGAGGGGCGGCTTGATCTCCATAACCCCGAACGGTACTCGGACCCGTACGACTCGGTCAACCCTGTTGACACCTGCAAGCGCGTGTTGATACATGGTAGCACCGTGAACAAAGGGCACGACGTCCTTACGTTGAGCGAAACCGCAACGCTTCTACGCGTCGCCTCACGCACCGTCATCCGGATGATCGACGACGGCCGGCTCGTCGCCGCGCGCGTTGGCGCGGGCCGCAGGCGCCGCGACTTTCGGATTGCACGGGCCGAGGTGCAGAAACTCCTCAACGGGAAGGCCGACTGATGGAGAAGACGTTCACGGTGAGTCTCGATCAGGCAAAGGAGTGGCTCGCTTCCTTCGCCAAGCAAGCGATTAGCTTGCCGATCAGTTTGCCGCCGTGGCTGCTCACCGCGATGGTTTTCGTGCGGCAGCTCGAGGGCAAAAAGAAAATCGAAGTCACCGTGCGCGTCGTGGACGACTAAGTGTGGATCCGCCTCGTGCATCGCTACGGGGAGGAGAGACTGGTCGAGGCCGGACTGACGGGCAGCAAGCTCCAGATCTACTGGCCGATCGCCGGTTGGTACCACGTTTACATGTCGAGCGGCCGCATCGCGGGGGCCAAGAGTTGGCACGTGCATCCAGACGACATGCAGAAGATCATCGCTGCTCGCCCGAAGCGCACCCGCAAACCACGGAGCATCCTTTCGTGAGCCCCGAGGCGAAAGCCAATCTCGCCGAGCGCCGCAGGCGCCAGCGCGCCCACAGCAACTGGGACATGATGAACGCCGTGCGCGAGATCCTCGGTCTCGATCCGATCGCAGAGAACAACGGCAAGCGTGGCAAGCGCAAGGAGCAAAATCCGTGAACTCCATCACCTGGGAGGAGCGCGCCAAGGCGCTCTGGCAGCTACTCGACGACATCGACACGGCCGACGATGCGTGCCGCGAGCACGACAGGACGTTTCGGGAGCGCGTCCGCGCCCTCGTCAAGCGTCGCCACGGCATTCTTGTCTCCGACGGCCACGTTCTCTCCGTTTCCAAAGGCCACGTTCTCTCCGTTTCCAAAGGCCACGAAGCGCCTCCACCCGAGGCCTACCATTTCGAGCCTGCCAATCATGCGACCATCCGGCGCATCGGCGACCACCGTAGTTTTTTCGGCTCGGGTGGGCCTACTACCTCAGGCAAGGGACCTCTCGTGTGGGTAGGCACGGACGCGAAAGAACGCGCACAGCGCGTACTCGATGAGCAGGTCAACAGCGGTGCACTCGAGCCGAATAAGTGGGAAGTCGTGAGGGGCCCGCTGTCGTGAAGAAGTTTTTCGATCGGATCTTTCTCTGGTGCATCGGCTGTTTCCGTTGCAACGAATGCGGCAAGTTCTTTCCGAAAACGCGCCCCTTCTGCAGGCGCTGCCTCATCTGTCGAATCGAACAGTTCGATCACGAGCGCGCACTCCGGCCCCGCAAGCATTGGATCGATGGCGAATTTCAGTCCGACAAGTATCCCACCACGCCGCGTGGCAAGGTCCCGCTCAGCGTCAAGGACGTGACGGCGCAGGATCTTTTGTGGGAGTACGCCCAGCGCCGCCGGTCGGTCGACCCGGAGTTTTCCGTCGACCTGGAGATGGCGCTGCTAAAGGCTGGTTTTTACCCAGAATGATGATCCCAACGAAATCTGAAACCGACGCTATGCCCACCGACGAAACAAACGCTTCCGCCCGCGCCTATCGCGGCGCCGCCATGCAGGCGCTGACGAGCCTCGGCCAGGTCGGCGACGCGATCCACAAAGAGATGGCCCATCTCTCGAAGATGCTCGATCAGGCCGCGACGCCCGATGTCATGCTGGCGGACCCCGACTCCCCCATCAACATCCTCGAGACACTCACGACGACGCGCGCCGAGGTCGTCGCCGCAAGGGCCGCCCTGCAGCCGTTCGCGCGCGCGTACCTACGCAAAATGGATCAGCTCGGCGAGGTCCAGATCCAGGTTTTCACCGATCCGCTGCGCCCCACCTACAACCGGACCATCAAACTGTCCGACCTCAAGGAGGCGGCTCGGGTCTTTGCTTCGATGTCGATCGGCGCCGAGGCTCTGTCGCATTTGCGCAGTCTCGAGGAGTTCGCCAAAACGACCATCGGCGCCCTCGAGTCCGTGCTCGAAAAGCTCTCCGGAGAGGACCGTCACGCCCTGCAGAACTTGCTCACCATGGCCAAGGCCCTCGCGAGCCGCAAGTCACTTTAAAGGCGGCGCAGAATCCTCGCTGAGCTCGTCCTGTAAGCGTTGAATCTCCTGTTCGTATTCATCTTCCAGCTCCCTGACTCGGCGCGCTGGTAAGTTCTCTTTGGCAATTGCGCGCACGTAATTTAGAGCGAGCCCAACGTTGGCCTCGAGCAGTCGAATGCGCGTTTTTATCTGTTGCTCAAATGAGAGTTCCTCGCTCACCTGCATTATCATATCGGACCCCACGCTCAATCTTAGCGCGGTTTTCGTCGAGCGCGAAAAGGAACGACTCAGCTCCCGGACCGCCGCCTCACCCCGCGGATGATCCCGAGCAAGTTCCGCTCCTTCTCGGTGTCCTCTTCGAGCTTCCTCGCGCACGCTTCGCAGCGTGGACCGAAAACCGTCTCCCGCGCCGCTGGCTTGCCGCAGCGTTCGAAGTCCTCAAAGAGAGCTTTGAGTCCCTTCCACGTGGGATCCTTCGGGGCCCCGCACTTCTGCTCGTCCTCCATCAACTCCTACTTCCTCCACCCTCCACTCAACAGAAAGCGATCTCTCGTTCGCTTCCACCTGCATGCAGCGCAAGAAATCATCGCGCCGAAAGCCGCCAAGCAAGGCCGCATTCGCATCCTTGAAGACTTCGAAATCATCGCCCTTCGGCCTTTTCCACACAATCGGTATGACCATCATGCCCCAGCTGCGCGCACGCAGCACCCCGACCGCTTGCTGCACCGCCTTGTCGTTGACGGTGGCCAAAAACCAAATCGAGAACCGTCCATGGATGGGCGAAAGATCCGCCGACATCGCCGAGGCGTACCCGTCCGGGAGCGAAATCGTATTCAAGATCCCCGTCGAGCGGACGGCGAGCGCGTCGAGCTCGCCCTCGAACAGGATGACCGGATTGCGGCGCGACGTTACTGAGAGCTCGTTGGCGAGATAGAGGACGTCGAGCGCCCTCGCCTCGCTCGTGTCCCCCGCAGGCAGGCGCGGCTCCACCCAGAAGCGCTTCTCCTTCGTTCCGCGCACCTTCACCCGGCACGGGAGATCAGTGAGCGGGTTTACGTACGTGAAGCCCACGAACGGTCCCCCCATCTCGATGACCCCGTGGGCGCGCAGAAACTCCGGATCCATGCCGCGCTTCGTGGCGAACTCCTCGAGCACACCTTCCCGGGGCCGGTCGCGCCAGCGCGCCCATCGCGCCTGGTCGAGCGGCAACACCTTGGCGGGACGAATGCCCTCGACCGGGATGATATGAGCGGTCTCTTTCTGGGTTTTTGCGTACATCTCGCGGTCCTTACCCTCCCGCCCCGAGTCGCCCCCCCGTTCCCTGCCCTCGCCCTCCTTCAGCCCCGGGACCGCGAAGCCATCATCGCGCAGCCGCTTCCAGGCCGTTTTGCGGTCGACGGCCGCCAGCGTCGCGTAGAGCGTGATCGCGTCGCTCGTCTTTTTGGTCTCCCCGTCACTGCACGACCAGCAAAAACAGAGCTCCTCCCCCGTCTTGCGGCTCTTGAACACGCGGAACGTCGGATCGCGCCGCGCGTGCTTCTTGAACGGGCACTTCGACCGGCTCCGCCGCCCATGCCCAGCCTGCGGCAGATCAAGCCCGAAGAGCGCACCAACGTCGTGGATCGTGAGCGGCTTGCCGGCGGCCATCAAATCGTCCCTTCGCCCGTGGGCGAGCCCCTCTCCCCTCGGCGCCGTCCGTTTCGCTTCTCGCGCTCTCCCCCCGTCTGCGGGACCGAGAAATCGTCCTCCCAGTCGAGCATGCACCCCGTCGCCTCGCTCACGTGAATGATGTACCGGCGGCCCGCCGATCGCGCCCACTTCAGCTTGGCGACCCGCGCGTGCAGAATGTCGGCGTCGTCTCTCCACAAGAGGAGCATGATCTCCGCTTCATTCTCGATCTCGCCCGCCCACTTGCAGCTCGTGATCGTCGGTTCAACGCCGTTTCTGTACTCGTCCCGCGCGTATTGCGACATCAGGATGAGCGCCACCTCGCAGTCGTCGCAGCATTTTTTCAGCTCGGCCACGATGAACGCCGTGTCGTTCGCCTTCTGATTGGTCACCTCGTCGGGCATGATCGCTTGGAGGTAGTCGACAATGACGACATCGATGCCGCATAGGTGCCGGTGCCTTCGAATGACATCGCAGATCTTCGAGACGGGCCACTTCTTCGCGTGGAAATAGAATATACTATCACCAAGCTCTTCTCTCGCTGCCTCCTTGGTTCGATTGACGACTTCCGGATCGGCTGACTTGTCGCGCACCTTCGCTGGCGGTGTCGCCCCCTCTTCCCCTTTGCCGTCCTGCAAACTAAAGTCGGCAATGAATCGACAAATAAATAGATCCTGACTGTCTTCTACTGATATGTAGAGCGCGCGATTGCCGAGCTGAGCCTGGTTACGCATCAAACGTTGCGCCACAAAACTGTTGTGCGTGACAGTGAAGTCGCCGAGCAGGAAACGGCCGTCGCCGTCGAGCATGAACCCGTAGTAGTCCTCCACCTTGCCAGTCGGAATCACCTGAAAGCCAGTGCGGAGCCGGTCTCGTTTGTCCATTCGTTTGGGCAGCTTCTTGCGCGGGATCCGAACCGGAATATCTGCTACGGTGTTCCCCGAGATTCCAACACGGTAGTAGGTTCCCACTGCACCGGTCTGGCAACCCTTTCGGCACTCCGCTACGTACGCCGCCATCCCTAGACTGCGAGCGACGAAGGCTACGTCATCAGCCAGTCGCTTCGACTTCGAGATGAAGTCGTACGCGGAATCGTTCACTGCACCATCGGTATCCATGAGACCAGCCAGCAACTGCATTCGATCGGAGTACGTGGATGTCTTGTAGATTTGAGGAATGAACTTTGTTCCGCTTGATGACCCAGCCAAACCAAACAATCCGAGAACACTCGTCACTGGGTTCTTCGGCCTAGCCCCGCCGTGCTTTCCACTCAAAGAGTAATACGGCGCAGCTTTCCACACGTTCCCAACGTGAACCCGAAGCCCAAACGCACCCGCCTGCAATCGTATCTCTTCAACGATTTCTTCATCCGCCGTCGTCACATTCGGCGTTGCATGCTGGATTGAACCGTCACCGATTAGCACACCTAAGAAATATGGATCGATCGGAAAAACAGCGCGAGGCACTCCGAACTCAACCGCATCAGCCCTCATCAACTTGAAGTTCCATTTTCGCTTCTTTGACCACTTCATCCACTCACGAACGGAGACATCGACGACCTGTCCGCCATAGCGCGTCCCCACCTTCCCTTGTCGTCGAGCCGTAGCAGTCGGGGCGCGCTTCCCGGTACCGACGAGCGTGAGAATGTGATCGATGTTGCAGAAGAACGAAGAGCCGCTCGCTGGACGTACCTCGTACATCTCGCCGCGGCCCACTTTCGTCGTCAGCACCCGACGAGGCGAGCCGTCGGGACCCATGAGACGGTCCCCTACGACAACGTCTTCCACCATCCTGACCGTTCCGTCGTACATTAACACTTTCTCGTGTAATTGCAGACACTTACCGTGATTTGTCCCGCCGCCGACAACCATAAGTTCCCCGCGTCCGTGCCCCCCTCCGCTCGCCTTGTCAATTTGCGGGATCCCGAGCGGGATGATGTTGCGGTTCTCCTTGTTCTCGGGGTCCCATTCCGCCATCAGTTGCGAGACGGGCTTTCCGATGGCGCCCCCGTCGTGCGTCTGCGACATGGAGTACGCTTCCATGCGCCAATCGGTGTGCAGCACAACCGGATCGGTTCGCTGCTCGTTGATGCGCTCGATGTAATCTTCACTACGAAGCCTCCAGTGCTTCATGTCATGCCGGGCGTGCAGGCGTGGAATAAGATCTTCAATGGCAAGGTTCACCCCACACGGGTCCCTCATCATCAAATACTCGATCCAATTCGACCCAGCGTGACCGCGAAAGTACGTATCGTCGTCGTCCTGGTTCGTTAGCTTCGATAGAAGCACACCCCGTGGGAACGTTTCGCCGGGCTTAATGTACTGAAGCCCATCGAGTAGCGCCGTCCACGCCATCCGATAATCCTTCACCTCGAAATACGCAGGAGGCAGGCTTAACGACACAATAGCGTGCGGTGTCTCTATGGCTTGCCGGATGAGATCGTGCTCCCACGTCACCCGGCAGAGAAGTCCTTTATCAACATCGGCACCGCTATCGATTGCAAAAACGATGTCGCGTAGACACCGATACGTAAAAGACACTTTTCCATCTTCGTTAGCCACACGAGCCCCTTATGTGGTCGCTATGTCGATTCTGTTTGACTTTGCCAGACAGTATTCACTCGCTCGAGGGTCCACCAGGTAGACTCGGGCCCCAGCTCCCGAACCAGGCAGAGATCGGAACTTAGAAGCATGTGCCGCGGGCTTTTGTCGGCCTGAAGGTGGCGCTCATCGGCGGCGCAGCCCTCGCACCAGACCATGAAGAGGGCAAAGCCGCGGGCCTCGTCATCCTTCGCGATGTTGATGGCCTGCAGGTAGATCTCATCGAGCGCGGCCCTTTGGCCATCGGTTATTGGCCGCAAATCCGCCCATTTCTCTCGATCGGTCGCCGCTCGCATCGCGCACTCGTACCCCCGCTCAATCGCCACTTTCAGCGTGTCGCTGATGAGGGAGGTCCGCGGGGGCGGTTCCGCGACGTACTTTTTCCATTTCCTAGCGTTGTGCGTGGTGATGATGTCGTCGAGCTCCTCGTCCGCCTTATCGAGCGCTGCAAGGTCGAGCGGCCGAAGGCTGTCACCCGCTACTCCAGCGAGCAGAAGTGTGTCCTTGCGCTCCTCAGCGGCCTTCATTTTGGCAATTGAGGCCGCGTAGTCCGGATCGTTCGACGGTAGCGGGAACTTCGGTTTTGGCAGTTGCCCTAGAACGGCGCGTTCGAGGTTATCGAAACGCCGGGTGAGCATCAGCACCAAGAGCGTTCCCTGCTCAGTCCTCCTCTTTATTTCCGACCATAACGTTCTATCTTGTAGTGTAAGACCAGCATTGTCTCGTGAGACATTCGATTGTCTCATTGTCTCACTTATTGTCTCATCCAATGTCTCACTTTTTTTGACTTCAGTAAGCTCTTCATTGCTGCGTATTATTTCACGTTTTTGAGTATGTTCTTCGACGGTATTGTCTCGTGTATTGTCACACTCTCGTGCGCGCGCGTTGGTGGGTGTTGTCACCCCCCCTAAAGGGGGTGACACACCCAACCCACCAACGGGAGTTGTGACATTGGGAGAGACATTGGGAGAGACATTGGGAGGCTGATTTTGGTCTGTGGAAAACGGTCCCATGCCGCCGGCTTGGGCCATGGTGTTTGGCTCAGACTTCTCGCCTCCGTGAATTAGCGTAAGTGATGGTGGGTCAACAGGAATATCTCGTCGAGACGGCGCAATCCAATCTTTCACTGGCTTACCGTAGAGCGTCGGCACGTACGGTTGTTTTGGTGGCGCAGAAGAAGGTCGTTTTGTGTGACTTTGAGTGAGACTTTGGGTGTGACTTTGTGAGACATTCGATTGTCTCATTGTCACACTTTGTGACTTTGAATTGTCTCGCGTATGGTCACTATGAGACATTCCATTGTCTCCGTGTGACATTGGTTGTCCACGCGACTTAGCTTTTCGGTTGGCGCGCGCGTCCATGACGCGTAAACGAGCAAAATACGCAACGTCGGTCTCACCAGGTCTCCGGTGGCGACGTGTATTGTCCCGAGTATTGCTCACGTTATCACCTCAGCCATACGTGACGTGAGGTGACTTGACAGGTGCCGTAGAGTGGATATTCTGGGGACAGGTTTTGAAAGCGGACGGCTTGATCTCCAGTCCATCTACGAAACCTCCAGATGCCCCTTTACGAATCACGCCAGGAGCGGGCATCCCGCCTTTGTG
>Ga0137448_1000088_pt1 | contig 9325 bp, 11 predicted proteins | sample EasRivERMGT418_2_FD_102316 | JGI IMG/M metagenome (GOLD analysis project Ga0137448, IMG submission 102316) | Soil microbial communities from meander-bound floodplain in the East River, Colorado, USA - East River MetaG ERMGT418_2 | ecosystem: Environmental > Terrestrial > Soil > Floodplain ... | reverse complement strand
TGTGAAGGGAGGCACATATGTACATCTGCAAACTCAGAGAGCGCGGCGGGAACCTCGTGGTCACCATTCCGCGCCCGCTGTGGCGTGAATTGGGATGGACGGAAAGAATGATCGTCGCCGTCGCGCGTGGCGAAGGGAACCGGCTGACCGTCACCAACATGGAGGTACACCTTGACAGCATCAAGCGACTACGCGCGCATCCCGTTGGACCTGATCCGCGAACCAGCTCACCGACTGCGCGAGAGCATCGACCCTGAGCAGCTCGGCACGCTGGCCGACAGCATGGCGGCCGAGGGCTTGCACCAGCCGGTAGGCGTGCGCGGCCCGCTGGACGATGGCAGCTACGAAATCATCTACGGCCATCGGCGACTGTTGGCCGCGCAGCTCTTGAAATGGCCGGACATTCCGGCGATGCTTCACGACGCGCACTTTGATCCCCTGTTGGCCGCCGTCTCTGAAAACCTGCAACGGGCGGACATGACGCCCGTCGAGGAAGCTAACGCCATCGCCCGCTTCGTCGAGCGTGGCGAACCGGACGCCGCGATAGCGCGGCTGTTCCGACGCTCGGCGGCCTGGGTGCGCGCGCGGCGCGAGCTGCTCGGCATGCCCGCCGATCTTCAAGAGGCGGTTCACTTGGGCGCGGTCAAGCTCGGCGTCGCCGCCGCGCTGGCCGACATTGACCACGGCGAGTACCGCCGAAGCCTCATCGCGGAGGCCGCGAGGACCGGCGCCACGACGGCGACGGCCGAGCTGTGGCGCCAGCACTACTTGACCGACCGCGAGCGGATCATTGGAAACAATCTCATCGTGGAAGAAATCAACGCGCGCCGCGAGGCGTGGAAAATCTACGTCGACTGCGACCTCTGCCGCGAGCCCAAAGAGTACCCCGACACGGTGAGCCTGCGCGTCTGTGTCCGCTGTCGTGACGAGCTGGCCCGCGCCGCCGTCGAAGTCGCGGGCGAGCAGAACGGGCACCCGCCAGCCGTTTAGTACACACCCGGCGACCCGGCAAGAACCGTGCCACGGCCGCCACTACTCGCCAGCCGTATAGTCAACAATTGCCTGTGGACAACCTGTGGATAACCTGTGGATAACCTGTGGGCGGCACCTTGGCACGCTTTATGATCCGATGCGTTTGGCGGGGAGGGCAAGAACCGTGCCCCCCCCACTCCCCCCTAACGTCAAAGTCAAAAACAGGAGGAGAGAGGGGCGGCCTTCGGCCGGATTCTACTAAACGTCAAGGGCCACGACCGCGCCGGAAACCGCCCCGGCACGGTCGCGGCGCGCCTTAGCTGCTCACGGGGCCACCTGTGGGGCTTCGCCCCCCGGCGTGGCAGCCTCCCCCCAGGAAAAGGCTGAGGGGAGAGGATGGGCCGGGGCGTGGTCATTCCGAAAGAATCGTGCCAATGTTCCGCGCGCGCTAGCTGGCGTGTAGAGCTGGCGTCGCGGCCTCGGCGGCCGAGTGCCGCGAGAGCTGGTAAGCGACCTCGAAGAGCTTGTCATCGCCGGGCAGGCCGCGCGAGCAACATTCGAGCGCGAGGGCGCGCGCGTGGACGGCAAGGCCGCCCGCGTCGAGCTGGGCGAAGTAGGTTCGCAGATTCGACGTGGCTCTCGTCTGTGGGTCCATGATCATTCCCCCCTGTGGTTGACGAAATCGAGGCGCGGCGTGAGCGTCTTCACCGAGGCGCGAAACGCGCGCCGCTTGACCGTCGCCGGGCTCGGCCCGAGGCCGAGGGCCGGACACGTCCGCGCATTGTGGCCGACTGCCCCGCAGCCTCGGCACTCGTGGGCCTCGTGAATCTGGGCGACGCCGCGCCGCCGCGAGCGTCTACGTCTGGTCAAGGCTCGCCTGGGCCACGCCCGCCTCGGCGCTGTCGAGGACCCCGGCCGAGGGCAGCTCCGGCTGTACCGCCTTCAGCAACAGCTCTACATTCCGCTTCGCTAGGGCGAGCTTTTCGTCAGCCGCCGCGAGCGTCATCCGCGCGCGCTTCTGGCGCGCCATCGAGCGGATTAGCTCGCCATTGGCCGCCTTCAATTCCTTGAACGCCTGTTGTGCTACCGGGGAAATCGCTGTCATGTGGGCGGGTTCCTTCGGCCCCGCTGGCGTACTATGTAGCACGTCGCGTGCCACTTTTGCACCGCGAAGAATCAGGCACTTGGCGGCCGGGCGCGTTTCACACTTGACACCGGGTGACGGTCTGTGTCTCCATGCTGACACTCACTCGCAACCCCTAACCGGAGGACGCCATGCCAGCAAGCATCGTGCCGAACATCTCCCGAGTCGCCGACAAGTGGGCGCGCCGGGCCGCGAGCGCCGGAGGCGAGTACGAAGCCGGAGTCTCCGGCACGCCGAAGAGCTGGGCCGCCGCATCGACGGCCGCCGAGAAGAATTACACGGCCGGAGTCACCGCCGCCGCCGCCGCTGGCCGGTACGGCAAGGGCGTAGGCAAAGCGGGCGATGCGCGGTGGAAGAAGGGCGCCACCGAGAAGGGTCCCGCGCGCTACTCCCAGGGCGTGGGCCTCGCGCAGCCGGACTACCAGAGCGGATTCGCTCCGTACCTGGAGCTGATCGGCCGCACCGACGTGCCGCCGCGCGGCGCTGTCGGCTCCGAGTCGAACTATATGCGCGGCGCCGTCATCGCCAAGGCGCTCCGCGCGCTGAAGGTCGGCCGCTAGTCGCGGGCCGGGGAAAGGACTCAGACAATGGCGGCGCGCTTCCTGCATAGCATCGTCCGGCCTCTCGGAGACTTCGCGGCCGGAACCATCGGCCCCGTGGACCTTCCGGTCAATCCGCTGTCGCTCCTCCTGCTCCGCTTCGAGCTAACCGACGCGGCCGATGGCGCGGCGGCCATCGAGTCGCCCCTCGATGATCTGCTGACGAACGTCAACAGCGTCATCATCAAGCACAAGGGCGAGAACATCATTTCCGGCACCCTGCGCGACCTCGTGGCCGTCAATGCCCTGGTCGGCCGCCGCTTCCCCGGCTGGGATCGCGTCAACTCCCGCACGGGCAACATTCGCTCCGTGGTCGTGCCGCTGGGCTTCGGCCGCAAGACGTACAACCCGCTGGAATGTTTCCCGGCGACCTCGCGCGGCAATCTCACGCTCGAAATCACGAGGGCCGCGAACCCGGCCGCCTTCACGGACGTAAACCTGAGCATCGAGGCCGTCGAGCTGATCGAGGCGACCCCGGCCAAGTATCTCAAGTACACGCCGAACGCGCAGACGGCCGTGGTCGGCCAGTTCGACCAAGCCCTGCCCATCGGCAATCCGTACGTCGGCCTGCTCTTCTTCGACACCGGGATTGCCACGCTCGACACCATCGTGTCGAGCTGGGGCGCGGTCAAGCTCCTGAAGGACAACATCGAGCAGTATTACCCGCTGTCGGATGCCGCCACCCTCGCGGGCATGCTCAATATGCAGATGCGGCAGGCCTTCCCCGAGTGGGGCCACGTTCACGCGACCATCGACGCCATCGCGGCGGGCGCGCTGACCTCGGACTTCAAGACCCCGGTGAGCCAGGGGCTTCGCGGCTACTTCTACATGGACTTTGATCCCAACGGGGACGACATGTATCTCATGGACACCGAAGGCGCCTCGGATATCAAGGTGCGCGCGGTGGGCACGAGCGCGACGGCGGTTCGCGTCATGCCGGTCGAGCTGGTCTCCTCGGGAGTCAAGGCGTAGTGGGATTCGATTCGCGCGGGTTCGAGCTGGCGCCGGTAGCCGATCCACCCGGCTACCCGGCGCTACGCCGGAAACGCACCGGCCCCGTCAGCTTCCTCACCCCGGAAGAGCTGACCGAGCTAGCGGCCTCGGAACAACCCCCGCGCACGCGGGTCTTTCCGTGGCTCATGCTGACCACGGCCACGTCGCGCCGTACCGTATCGACGCAGCTCATCAGCGGCCCCGCCATTCTCCGCAAGCTCAAGTGGGGCAAAGCGACCATTTCGACCCCGCCCGTCAAGACGCTGGAAATCGGCTGGGCGAATCAGATGATTCTTGAGGCTGGCGTCGCGCTGGCGACGCCGCGCCCCTATACCAACCTCATCGAGCTACAGGACCCCTTCGCCATCGGGGCGGCCGGGCTCGGCGCCGGGTTTCCGGGCGACAACACGAGCACGAGCTACCCCGAATACGAGTTTTCCCTTGACCTCATCATCATGGAGTCGCGGTTTTGCTTCACCATGTCGCTCGTGAACCAGAGCGCGCAAGCCGAGCAACACGGCGGGCACGTCGTGGTGCTCGAAGGCGTCAGCAAAAAGGCGCTCGCGCTCTTCACCGGGTCGTAGTCCGATGCTGCTGGACGAGGTAACGGCCGAGCTGCCGGCCTGGGCGACGCAATCGGCCGGCGTAGGCGCCGCCCGCGTCGCCCCCGTCGCCGGGTACATCCAAATCCAAGACCTCGCCCATCCCTGGGTGGTCATCGACTGGCCCGCCGATGAGCCGTTGCCGTTCGGCTGGATCACGCTTGCCGCTGTGCGCGCCGACTACGCGCCCGGCGTACAATTCCCGCCCGGCGCGCCGCGCGTCGACGTGGCTCCGCTGCTAGGGTATGCAGATACCCTGGCTCGCCTGTCGGCTGAGCGCGCGGTCTTCGGGGCCGACGCTCGCCGCCAGCGCGAGGAGCGCGCGAAAGCGTACGCGCTGGAACAGCTCGCGGGCAAGGTGACGCCGGGCGCAACCTCGCCATTCGGCGCGCCGCGCCAGCCGCGCAACCCGCGCGCCCCGCGCCGGTCGAGGCCGCCGCGCACGCCGCGCCCGCCACGGCCGCCGCGCGCGCCGCGCGTCGCGGGCACGAAGGGTACGAAGTGGGGCGCATGGTGCCGCCCGGTCAAGCCGGAATGTTGGTTCTCGCAGGGGCCGTGCGTCGCGTGGCCCCTCGGGGAGAAAATCAATCCCTTCATCCCGGCCAACTGCGCGGGCTCGGTCATGCCGACGTGTAGCGGGTGCGCGGCGCAAGGCTGCACGTCCGCTAATGCGTGGCTCTTGAAGCCCATTCTCAAACTGCTCCCGAAGGAGTGGACCGCGCAGCCGGTCGCCGAGCGTGAGGAGTCACGCTCCCGGCCTGGGTTCCGTGGGCCGCTGGCGCTGACTCCGCGCTTCCCGCCCGTGCCGGGCGCGCTGCCGCCCGTCGCCGTCGCGCCGCCGACCGTCGACCCGCGCGCCCTCGGCGGCGGGTGCCTCTGCTACGACTGGCCGGGGTATGTCATCTGCCCTGATTGCAAGGGGTCCCAGAAGTGCCGCTGCCTCGGCCCGTGCATCGCCATCGCGCCCGGTAGCGGGAGCTGCACGGCGTAGCGGTGCCGAGTGTCTATCCGGTCGAGTGGGTCCCGTCGACGTTTCGGGGTAACTACCGCCACATGGCGAAGCGCGACGCCGCCGTGTGGGAGCGGTTCTTGCTCCTGTATACGGAGCGCTTCGACGCCTTCGCCTACGACGTGGCGCTCGGCGGGATCATCCTCGGCGGCCTCCCGATGGAAGAGCACGAGCGGCAAGGCTGGCAGTATTCGACGGCGCTCAAAATCGACGCCATCGGCCGCACGGGCGACGCCTTCTGGATTATTGAAGTGCGGCCGGATGCGACCGTGAGCGCGCTGGGCTCTGCGCTGACCTATGCCCTGGTCTGTGAGCGTGACGAAGTAGTCCCTGGCCCGCTGCTCCCTACGGTCGTCTGCGAGTACATCCAACCGGACGTACGCTGGGCCTGCGGCAAGCTCGGCGTGCAAATCATCACGGTCCCAAGTGTCTAGCGCGGAGTTTCTCCTGCGGCTCCAGCTCTACTGCCACTTGCTCGGGGCGAGCGTGACCTCGTGGGGCCGAAGCATCAAGCACAATGCCGACGTCGGCGGGGTGCCCCAGTCGGCGCATCTCTACTGGCTCGCGGCCGACGTTGTGTATGATGTGCCGGTCGACCCGGCGCGCGCGCTGGACACGGCGCGCCGCCTCGGCCTGCTCCGCATCCCGGAATCGGATCACGACCACTTGCAGCCCTTGGACTGGCGCGCGGGATGAGCGGCGCCGAGGTCGTGACGCTCTTCCGGGAGCTTGGCTTTCCGGCCGCTGTGGCAATCTTCGTCCTCTGGCGCCTCGACAGTCGGCTGAAGGAAATTGCCGAGAAGCTCGTGGCCGTCCACCTCGCGATGGCGACGCTGATTCGCATCGGGGATGAGACCAACCGCACCCTAGAGAAATCACCCCCGCCTTTCCCTCTCTCCCCTCCGGGTCGTTCCGACCGTGCCGGGTAGCGGGGGAGGCCGCCACGCCGGGGGCAGAGCCCCCAGGGTGGCCCCACACCCCACAAACACCCCCACGAGCCATGCCGGAGCCCTACCCCGGCGGGGATCGTGGCTCCTGGGGCAACTATGGCCCTCGGCCAACTGCTAGACAGCTTCTTCACCGAGGAGTGGGACCGCTTCCGAAAGGGCCTCGCCCAGCTGGACCCGGCGCAGCGCGAGCTGGCGATGAAAGCCCGCTATCAAAAGGCTCTGCTCCCCGGCGAATCGGCGACCATTTCCCTACCCGGTTGGGATGATGTGATCAAGCTGGGGCCGCGCTACGCGCCGACCGCGCCGGAGCGGGCCGAATACTATTCGGCGCTCCGCGAACAGCGGGCGCCCCGCCTCTCGGCCGATGCCGTCGCCAGCATGGCGTACAGCGCGAGCGTCCGCGAGCGCATCCGCACCAGCGCGCAGCCCGGCTACGCCCAAGCCTGGGGCGAAATCCTCACGGCCGTCGATAACGTCCAAGACTTCTTTTCGAGCGTGTCCACGCTCGGCCGTCTGTCGATCTGGGCCGGAGAACGCGCCTTCAACGCCTTCATGCCCGGCCTCTCGGCGCAGCTCGCGGCCGAGGCCGGGCGCGCCGCCGCCCGCGAGGCCGGGCAGCTCGCGTTTACGAGCTTCGAGCGGCTGCTACTGGATGCCGTCGCGCGCGGGGAACCCGTCGCCAAGTTTCTCTTGGGCGACGCGGCGGCGCTCACGACGGCGCGCCGGGCGGCCGTCGTCGCGGCCGAAAAGGCCGCCTTCCAAATCGCCTTTCGCTCGGCGCTCCTCGGCCTCGGCTCCCGGCTCGCGCTGCGCGCGGTGCCGATTGTCGGATGGGCCGTCCTGGCGGCCGATCTCTTGAACACGTTGAACCTGTTGGGGATGGCCGCGATGGCGGGCTATACGTTGCTCTGCCACGGGCCGCAGGCCGCGCTTATCGCGGGCGTGCCCGTGGCCGTCTCGAAGGGCGCCGGGAAAAAGAACAGCTGGAAAAGTCATCTGCTCTCGCCCTACTCCCGGCAAGGCCGGGCGACGCGGGCCGCGCGCAGCGCGGGCCGCCTGCCCGGAATCGGGAACCTCCTCGAGCTCTTCCAGACAACGGACAACCTCTTTGACTACGGGATCACCCTCGGCGGCCTCGTGGGGACGGTCATGGAAACCGGGTTTGCGGCCGAGCGGTTCTCGCGCGGAGAGGCCACGACGTTGAACACGTCGAGCCTCTCCGGGTCGTACACCGACCCGGCGCGCGCGACGCAGACGGCGGCCGGAAAACAGCTCTTCGAGCTGGGCGCCCGGTTCCGTCAGCTGATGGGGCCGCGGCTCACCGGCATGGATTCGGCCGAGCTGATGAAGAATCAAGCGGCGGCCACGGTGCTAGTCACCGCGCCCGCCGTCCTGCGCGTGCAGGAAACCTTTGACGACGACACACACCTCAAGGCGCTGGTCGCCTACGCCGCTGCGCTCTCTACGCTCGCGCCCGTCGTACGCGGCACCGGCTGGCAGGCCTTTGCCGCCGAGCTGGCCGACGTGCCGATCCGGCCGCCCGGCGACCCCTCGCCGGAGTCGCTGGAGTGGGCCGCCTTCTACGGCTATGACCTCCCAGCCGCGCGCGGCTGGTGGTGGGAAGGGCGCCCGGCCGAGGCGACCGGCGCCGAGTACGTCAAGCATCACGTCCCCGCCATCGCGGAGGCGCTCCGCGACTGGCTCACCCCGAGGCGCAACACCGTTGAAGGCGCCTTCTACGGCGGCATGGTCAATGCGGTGACGGAGGCCGTCTGGCTTCTCTTGGAAGAGGATCCGAATTACTTTCGCTGGGAGCTGACGACGGAGGCGCGCCTGCTCTCGTCGTTTGTCGAGGCCGGGCGCATTATCAACATGACGGCCGACCCGGACAAGCTCTGGGCGATGTGGCAGGAGGCAGGGAAGCTGCTCGAAGCGACCGGCGCGACCTCGCTGCTAGCGCCGGATTGGGACCGGCTCGCGGCCAAGTATGGCGTCCCGATCATTCGCGCCCTGCCCCCGGACGCGCCCTGGCCGGTCGAGTGGGAGGCTTTCTCGTTCGAGCCTAACGACGGGCCGCCCCCGGCTGGCGTCGTCATTCCTGCGCGCCCGCAGCCGCCCTACGGCGACGTGTTCGGGAGCGGCTCGCCCGTCTAGGCAGTCGGCGAATCGCGATCGTTGTTTCAACGTCTCCCGCAAATCTTCCGACGTTCACGCGCGGTTTTTTCGACGGGTCGCGGTTTGTGGTCGACCGTGGGCCGGATCGGAATTCCCCCTTTACATAGTAAAGGGGGAACCGAGGATGAAGGACGAGGCTAGCCCCGCCTCCCGCCCATCATCCCCCTAAAGGGGGATGATGGGTCCTCCCTCGCTGTCGTAAGCACGCGCTGTGCGCACGACGGCGAGGGCGGGAGGCGGGGCTAGCCTCTCCTTCCGTGCTCGGTGGGCGCGCGCTCCTGTCGTCGCCCCGTGCGCGCCCATTCCGACCCGGCCCACGGTCGACTGCTGTACGCGGTGGTTTTTGCTTGCACTACACCGAAAACCATGCTGTATACCTAATAGGCCTAATCTGAAGGAGGCGCATCCATGCATATCGTGAAGCTCCGCGAGCGCGGCGGCAACCTCGTGATAACCATTCCGCGCTCCCTGTGGCGTGAACTGGGCTGGACCGTGCGCGAGCTGGTCGGCCTGGACCGCACCGAACAACGCGGCATCATCGTGACTCGATTGGAGGCACACCTTGACGGCATCAAGCGACTACGCGCGCATCCCGCTGGACCTGATCCGCGAACCGGCTCACCGACTGCGCGAGAGCATCGACCCTGAACAGCTCGGCACGCTGGCCGACAGCATGGCGGCCGAGGGCTTGCACCAGCCGGTAGGCGTGCGCGGCCCGCTAGACGACGGCACCTACGAAATAATCTACGGCCATCGCCGACTGTTGGCCGCGCAGCTCTTGAAATGGCCGGATATTCCGGCGATGGTCCACGCGGCCGATTTTGACCCGCTGCTCGCGGCCGTGTCTGAAAATCTCCAACGGGCCGATATGACGCCTGTGG
>Ga0137448_1000087_pt1 | contig 9339 bp, 11 predicted proteins | sample EasRivERMGT418_2_FD_102316 | JGI IMG/M metagenome (GOLD analysis project Ga0137448, IMG submission 102316) | Soil microbial communities from meander-bound floodplain in the East River, Colorado, USA - East River MetaG ERMGT418_2 | ecosystem: Environmental > Terrestrial > Soil > Floodplain ... | reverse complement strand
TAAGCATTTCATGTGTGGGCTATTTTTAGCTCCACCTGCTTTTATATTATATTTTCCAGGACGATATCCAGAGGATACCACCAAAGGATTAGCATAAAATTCTCTAAAGTCATTTACAGCCTCTAATAGTAAAGCTAAATTATCTTCTAATTCTGGAGTTAAAGGGTATTCGAGATCTCTATTCATCAAAATCTCTTCTCTTGTAACCTTATATTGGTTTTTTGGTGTGTTTATTAGATTTATATCTATCTTTATGTTCTTTTGGAATATCTTCTTCAGGAAGGATTTCACTATATCCACAAACATGACATTTCCTCCAAAATTGGTATTCGGGGTGGTCGGCTAACAATCCCGAATGACATCTTGTGCAAATTTTTCCTTGCAATAGTAACCATCTTCCATTGTATTTATAGTTGTTAGGCTATAATTCTAATCTATTTTTATAGCATATAGGCAATATTATATTATTTCACTTTTTACTTAACAACTATTATTGTAGGTTTTCCACTAATGCCAACAGTTCGCACAATGCGACGAAATGCCAGATAATAGGCTGGTAAGTGGTTCACGGTGAGAAAAGCTTCTTTACTTGAAAGGATATCAAATGGATTATAAAAAGTTAGTTCCTATGGGACTTTTTGTCTTAAATTCCTGCAAGGTGCTATTTTTCTCACCTACTGTATATGATTTAGGTTGTTTATTTGTATTGGGATGTGTTGCAGCATTTTATGAATTTAAAATGGAAGATAAAAAGCAGCAAGAAATGTTTAATGAATTAGAAAAGCATAAAATAGCAATCGAAAATACATATAAAGAAATTATTGAAGTAAGAAAAAATGTTGCAGCTTCTAAACTTACAACAGTATCTCCAGTTAAGGGAAATCCTGGTCTTAGATTCTAATGGTTATAGATTTTAAAAAATTTAAAGGAGCTTTAGAAATTGAAGCTTATGCAACAGAGTTATTTGTTCGTTGTAAAAAACTTACCGAGGAAAACATTTCTTTAAGAGAAAAAATAAATCATTTACAAAATTTATTAGGAGATATTCCATCACAATTAACAACACAACCTCTTAGTGATGAAGAATTTATTTGTATTAATGAGCTTAAGAAAATAAAGGCTTTGTCAGAAGAACGTATATTAACATTTGAAGAAACTAGAAAAACAGAAACCTATTCTAAACTTTTGCTAGGTTTTAAACAAAAAGATAAAAAGAAAGATTTAACTGATAGCTTAAGTGCCGAAGCTTTATTAAATATTATAGATGAGCCAGACAAACAAAAATAATATTTCGAAAAAAGATGCTATAGAAGCCCTTTGGCGAAAAGGCGTTCTTAGTTGGAAATTAGATAATGTTCAAAAAGAACTATATGAATTATATCATAATCAAGAAAATAGAACTAACGTTTGGTTACTTTCTAGGAGATCTGGTAAAAGTTATTGCTTGACAGTATTAGCTTTAGAACAATGTATTAAGAAAAAAAATTCCATTGTTAAGTATTTAGCACAGACAAAACTCCAAGTAAAAAGTGTAGTAGAGCCTTTAATTAGAATCATTTGTGAAGATTGTCCGGTTGATTTAAAACCTCAGTTTAATAGCAAAGAATATTCATATGATTTTCCAAATGGTTCTAAAATTCAGTTAGCCGGTGGTGATTCTGGTCATGCTGAAAAGCTACGTGGAGGAGACGGTCATTTAGTTCTAGTTGATGAAGCGGGAAGTATTACAGGCCTGAACTATATTGTTAATAGTATTTTACGTCCAACAACTCTTACAACTAAAGGTAAAATTATATTAGCATCTACTCCACCCTCTGATGCAGATCATGACTTTTTAGGATTTATTGAAACAGCTCAGGGAGAAGGGACATTAGTTAAAAAAACTGTATACGACAATCCCCGAATTTCCAAAAAAGATATTGAAGATGCAATTAAAGAGTCTGGTGGAATAAATACAGATCATTTTAGAAGAGAATATTTATGTATTGTCATAAAAAATGCATCCACTTGCGTGTTTCCTGAATTTACAGAAGAGTTAGAAAAGGAAATTATTAAAGAATGGAAACGTCCTAATTTTTTTGACGCCTATGTTTCAATGGACATTGGATTTAAGGATTTAACTGGTATTTTATTTGCTTATTATGATTTTTTAAATGCTGTATTAGTTATTGAAGATGAAATTGTATTTGATTTTCAAAAATCGGATATGACAATAAAGAAATTAACAGAAGAAATTTTAAATAAAGAAGCTTTATTATGGTCTAATCCTTATACAAATGAAGTAAAAAAGCCTAACTCTAGAATAAGTGATATTGATTATATTGTAATGCAAGAAATTATGAAGCATAGTGGTGGTAAGCTTTATTTTAGAGCAGCCAAGAAAGATAATAAAGAAGCTGCTATTAATAATGCCCGTTTTGTTTTAAGTAATAAAAAAGTGATTATTAACCCTAATTGTAAGAATTTAATTCATCATTTGCGTGCGGCAAAATGGCATGATGGCGCGAAAAGTATTTTAGCTCGTTCTAAAGAAGGTCATCACTATGATCTGGCGGATTGTTTTACTTACTTAATAAGGGAAGTTAATTTTACCAAAAATCCATATCCATCTACGTATAACTACGATCCAAAAGACTTGTATATTCATAGGCCAGATAAGTTTCAAAACAATAGTCAAACTATAGAAGTTTTTAAGAAAATTTTTAGTAAGAATGAAATAAAGGGAAAGTAATGGACTATCAAGATGTATATTTTGCGAATAAACCTAAAGATGATGCTGCCGCTATATTATTAGATAGGGCGGCCAGTTTTTATCAAACCTTAAATTCTAATGCTTATTTAGATAAACTTTGCCGAATGTGGGAGTTTTATCACGGACACTACAATTCTGGTTTTGGAACAGGGCATTCAATTTCTTTTACTGGTGAACAAGGAGAACTAACTCAACTTCCTATTAATCATTTTAGAAATATTGCAGAACATATTATTACAATGATTACGTCTAATCGTATCACGATGGAGGCTCGTTCTGTTAATACTGATTATAAAAGCATGTCTCAAACCTATTTAGCAAATGGCATATTAGATTATTACATGAGACAAAAGAATCTAGAAAAGTTTATTTATAATGCAGTTCGAATGGCCGTTGTTTTAGGTAGCGGGTTTATTAAAATAGAGTGGAATGCAACTGAGGGAGAAGAATACGATTTTGATGAAGAAACCGGAAAATTTAATTATAATGGTGACATAGAGTTTTCTAATTTATCTCCTTTCGATGTTGTTGTTGATGGCACGAAGGAAAGCTGGAATAACGAATGGATTTTAACCAGAAGTTTCCAAAATAAATATAATTTAATGGCAAAATATCCAGAATTTAAAGATAAAATTCTAACAATTCAGGATAAAAATACTAGAAGTAATTATTATAGAATGGTTATTTTCTCAAATGATCAAACGGATGATATTCCGGTGTATGAGTTCTTCCACAAAAAGACTGAGGCGTGTCCACAAGGTAGATATATGCTTTTCTTAGCTAGAGATATTGTACTTTTAGATATCCCAATGCCGTATAAAGAAATTCCCGTATTTCGCTTGGTTCCTGGAGAATATATCGGTACTCCATATGGGTATACCCCAATGTTTGATATTTATCCAATCCAAGAAGGGATAAATTCTTTAGCATCTACTATTATGAGTAACCAAAACGCTTTCGGAGTACAAAACGTTTGGTTAAAACGTGGTGGAGATATCTCCATCAATAATATTGCTGGGGGATTAAACCTAATTGAATCCGATGAGCCTCCACAGCCACTAAACCTTACCCAAACTCCAAAAGAAATTTTTGATTACCTAGAATATTTAGTTAAAAGTAGTGAGATGGTTTCTGGTATTAATAGTGTTGCTCGTGGTAATCCGCAGCCAAGCTTAGAATCAGGTACAGCATTAGCTCTAGTTCAAAGTATGGCTTTACAATTCTTATCAGGACTACAAAAAAACTATGTAAAGTTCGTGGAAGAAGTTGGAACATCACTTATTAACATTTTAAAAGATTTTGCTTCAACACCAAGACTTATAGAAATTGTAGGAAAAAATAAACGTTCATATTCTAAAGAATTTACTGGACAAGATCTTTCTAACATAAATCGTGTTATTGTTGACATCGGTAATCCTCTTTCTAGAAGCGTAGCCGGCCGTGTTCAAATGGCCGAACAGCTGTTACAAATGAAATTACTTAAAAATCCCGAGCAGTATTTCCAAGTAATGGAAACTGGTAAGTTGGAACAAGCTTATCAGGGTGCTATGGGAGATTTACTGCTTATCCAACGTGAAAATGAATGGCTTTTAGAAGCAAAACCCGTACAGGCTGTTGCAACAGACAAACATAGTATGCATATTGATGAACATCGAAGTGTAATTAATGATCCTGATTTACGTGATAATCTAGAATTAGTTAGAAATGTACAAGATCATATTCAGCAACATTTAGATTTCTTAAGAAATACCGATCCTGGACTTCTAATGTTAGTGGGAGAAGAACCGTTACCTCCTGTTCAAAATATGATGCCTAAAACCGTTCAAGGCGGTGCAAAATCTCAACAACCATCACCATCTAATACAAAAGAAATGATGGGAATAGAGGAAGGATCGGTTGCTCCAGGAGAAAATATCATTGGTCCAGAAGGAGCACAAGAACTTCCACAACTTCCAGAAGTTGATGCATCGTTACTTCCAAATCCGGAACTACAAGAACAAAGTTTGGGAAATATTACAACTTAAGGAATAAAAATGCCTGGACCAAATCCGACAAAGTTAGATGCACCACAAGTTTTACAGCATTCTTTTGATGAATCCAGTGGAAGTTTACGAACTACAGACATTATTCTCGAAACGGCTTTAGGTAATATACCTAATAGTGAATTAGTTCGTGTTTTTGGACATAATACTGATATAGATGCTGGAAATACTGAAGATGTTTGGGATGCTGGGGGATCTTATGAAGGATTTTTGGATATAGCATCTACAGTCTCAATAGTTAGTACTAGCACAAACGACACTGAGGTTGGTAGTGGAGCTAGAACCGCTACCATACAAGGTTTAAATAGTGATTATGAAGAGATTACAGAGATTGTTACATTAAATGGAACTACTCCAGTAATAACATCTTTAAACTACTTAAGGGTATTTAAAATTGTTGTGAGTACGGCCGGTGTATCTCAAGCAAATTTAGGAAATATTACAGCGACTGTGGGCGGAAGTCTAGTCGGTTTCATAAATGCTGGCTGTAATACCACACATCAATCATTTTATACTATTCCGGCTAACAAAACAGCAATTCTTTTTCATTTTTTTTCTATGATTAGTCCCACTCCTACTGCATTTGGAGAGAAATATGGACAATTAATTTTCCAACTTAGAGAATTTGGTGGAATTTTTTTAACTAGATCTGTTATTTTAATAAATTCTAATAATTCACCAACAGAGTTATCTGTTACATCTACCTTTAATGAAAAATCTGATTTAAGATGGCAATTTGCCTCTGATACCAGTAATACTTTTGTTGGTGTTTCTTATAGAATGTATTTGGTAGATAATGGCTGAACTTATTAGTTTTATAGATTTTGCTAGCATTGGCTTTTTACGAGCCGAAAAAGATGTTGTTGGCGGAAGTACATTTTATGGTTTTGCTAAAAGAAACGATGCTGTAATATTAAGTCCAGAATGGTTAATTGCCAGAGAAACTGTTTCTGGTAATCAAACAGAATTAGTTTGGGCTAGTGAAAAATTTGATCAAATTTGGAATGACAGACTTGATTTATTCGATACTCCCCCATTTAATAACAATGTATCTACAATATTTCAAACAGGTAATCAAAATTGTAATATAGGAAATGTTTCTTTATTAAATTTTGATGGAACAGATCCTTTTAGTATATCTTCCTGGTTTAGAACAGCAACGACAGCAGAACAAGCTATTATTTCTAAAAAAGGAACTGGTAATGGTACCGGTTGGATGGTTGCACAAAATTCAGGAAGAATTGACTTTCATATTTCTGGAGGATTGGCTGGAAATCGATTAGAAGTTAGAACTCCAAATCTTTCTTTATCTAATGATAACTGGCATCATGTTTTAATTACATATAGTGGAAATCAACTAGCCTCTGGATGTCAAATATATGTAGATGGGGTAGTTCAAATTCTAACTGTCTCATCAAATACTCTCACCTTAACGTCGGCGAATGCATTTAATGCACAGATAGGCATTAGACAAGACACAGCAAATGATTTTGATGGTTTTATTGATGAAGTGGCTATCTGGGATTTAGTATTAACAGCACTAGAAGCGGTTGATGTTTATGATGGTGGTATTGTAAGAAATTTTACAGCCTTGGGACCACAAGAATCTAATCTGATTGGTTGGTGGAGAATGGGAGATAACGATATATTCCCAACTATTACAGATTTAGGTACAGGCGGAAACGATGCGACTATGACGAATATGCAGGCTAGCAATTTGGTTGGAGAAGTACCCTAATGTCAAATATTGTTGATTTAAAAGATTATAAAAAAAGAAAAACTAGAGAAAAAATACAGAAAGAATCTCTAGATATTTTTTTAGTAGTTACTATTATTATAGGAGTTTTATTCTCTTTTGGAATTTGTCTTATGTTATTACGTTTTTAACAACTATAATCGGAGTTTTTATGCCAAAATCTAATTCAATATGGGACGCTTATCAAGCTGCTACAGGCAAATCTGGAATAAAACGTAGTGCTAAATTTTTCACGGAAGTGGAAGATAAATCGGAAGAAGATCGTAAGAAAAAAGCCAAAGAAGAAGCTTTAAAACGTTTGAGAACAAGTTACTAAAATGAGTTGTACTAATTTTAGAAACATACCTAGTGGTAGTAGTGAAGAAGCATTTTTTGCGTCTTCTGGATTTGGAGATGGTTCTGATGGAGATGTTACTATTTCCGGTCCAATAACCCTTACTCGCGTTATGTATTACAACAATCTCACTGTAAATAACGGTCAAGTCTTAACTACAGGAAATTTTCCAATACATGTTAAAGGACTTCTTCTAAACAACGGAACGATCACTCAAACGGTAGCAAACGGCGCTTCCAACTCAGGAACAACAGGCGGTGCTGGTGGTGCGACAGTTGCTACAGGGTGGCAAGCTACTCAGCAAGCCGGACTCGCCGGAGGCAACGGAACCACAACGACAGGGGGGAACGGAACAGCAGCTCCAGCGATGACAACGCTAAAATTGCTTGTCGGCCAACCCGGAGGCATTGGGGGTACAGGGACAGCAGGAGCCGGAGGAAACGGTGGAACTGCGGGAGTAATAACGTATTGGCCCCTAAGACTTCCTGTTTCATTTGATCTGTTGCGCAGAGGCGCTTCAGCTATGTCTACAGGCGTTCCTGGAACGGGTGGCGGCGGCGGCGGCGGAGCTAACCCAAATATCGGAAATGGAGGCGGAGGCGGTGGTGCAGCTGGAGGTATAATATTCATTTCATGGGATAGTTTTAACAATGCAGGAACAATTTCAGTGCCCGGTGGAAACGGTGGAAATGGCGTGAGTACAAATCCCGGTAACGTTGGTGGTGGGGGTGGAGGTGCTGGAGGTTCGGGTGGAACAGTTATCATCTATACTGCTGAAATAATTTCACTTGGAACCATCACGGCACCAGGAGGTACGGCTGGTACGGGTGGTCCTGGTACAGGCACCGGCACGGCTGGAGCTACAGGAACTCCGGGAGCCGCTGGAATTATTGAAATCTATAACACTACTACCAATGAATGGACTATTTCATAAGGATAAACAATGCCAAGTTCTCCAATACAAGATACAAATAATGTTATTTTAGATGCAGTTTCTACTGGGACTGACCAAACTACAAGTTCTATAAGTATAAGAAATATTAAAGGATATGCGGTACAGCATGTGTGGACTGCTGGTACTGGTAGAACTGGAGAAATTGATGTCTCCGGTTCTAATCAAGAAAATGGAATATATACATGCGTAGATTCATATACGATTGATACCAATTCTGGAGATCGTCTATTAAATGTTGAAACGGCCAATTATTCTTATATTAAAGTAACTTTCACTAATACAGCAGGTACAGGCGGAACACTTACTTCAATACTTTCTACAAAGCTTTATTAAGGATATAACCTTAAATTTTTCAGTAGAAATAAGGTTATAATCGTAAATTAACAACTATATGTATTATTTGTTGCATACCCTAGCATTGGGCTTAGATTGTAACACCTAGGTATCCTTAACAGGACCATAAAAGGAAAATATATGGAATCATCGAATACCCCTTCTACTTCCGTTGCACCAAGTTCTTCTAACTCTTCTCAACAAGTCAATCCTCCTTCAAATATCGGAGCTGAATCTACTGAACAGAGTATTGTTCAGGCAACCCAACAAAATCCCTCTGATTCATTAGAAGCTGCTGAACAAGCTATTGATAATGCACAAACCGTCGAAGAAAAGAAGCAGGCGGTTAAAACTCTAAAAAAACTTAAACTGAAATTTAATCAAAAAGAATACGAAGAAGAGCTTCCTTTCGAAATCCCTGATACTAAAGAAGCTAGGGATTATATGACTAAGCAATTACAACTAGCTCGTTTAGGTCATACCAAATCACAAGATTATAATAAGCTAGAACAAGAAGCTCTTGAATTTATTGAACTTTTAAAGAGCGATCCTGAAGCAGCTCTTACTAATGATATGATTGGTGTGGATGTTAAGAAGTTTGCGAAAAAGATCATAGAAAGAGAAATTGAACAGGCTAAGAAAAGCCCCGAACAGATTGAAAAAGAAAAGATGCAAGCTGAGCTTAAACAAGAACGTGAAGATAAAAAGCGACTTCAAGAAGAATTTCAACAAAAAGAGCTAGAAAGACTTACTGAACTTGAGTTTGAAAAGCTTAATCAAAAGATTGATAATGCATTTATTGAATCAAAACTACCTAAAAATCCATATTTTATCAAGAAAATGGGTGATTATCTTTCTCAAGCGCTAGAGTTGGGATTAGACCTAGAACCTTCTGATGTATTACCCCTTGTTCAGGAAGAAGCGATGAAAGACTTCCAACAGATGATTCAGGCTATGCCAGATGAAGCTCTTCCTCAACTTGTTGGTAAAGATAGACTTAATAATATGCGTAAACAAGCTGTTGCTAAAGCTAAAGCGGTTCCTACCCCTGTTAAAAAATTAACACAAGACGTTGGTGTTACTAAAGAACAAAAAGCTTCTGAAAAGAAGTCCTTTAAAGATTTCTTTGGTGGTGGGTTTTAATAATATTTTTAGTTACTATAGTGG
>Ga0137448_1000086_pt1 | contig 9360 bp, 13 predicted proteins | sample EasRivERMGT418_2_FD_102316 | JGI IMG/M metagenome (GOLD analysis project Ga0137448, IMG submission 102316) | Soil microbial communities from meander-bound floodplain in the East River, Colorado, USA - East River MetaG ERMGT418_2 | ecosystem: Environmental > Terrestrial > Soil > Floodplain ... | reverse complement strand
TCTTTCGCGTAATTGTCGGCGTACAGGGCTGCGCTCATCCGAGCGTTGAACGTGGCGGGGTATCCCGCCGCCAGGGCTTGAGCAAGAAAGGTCGAATCCGGATCCCCGACGTACCGCGCTTTCTTCCCGATCCTCGAGCTCACCAAGGCGAAGTCGGTCGTTGAGTTCCCCGTGACGAGCGCGAGGGCGTCGATGAATTCCTGCTTTGTCCCGGCGAGACGGTTCCCCTGAATCACATCGTCGATAAAAGCCGTCGCCTTGGAAATGACGGCATCCCCCCCGGCGCCTCTGATAGCGAGTGCCTGGATCCCGTCAGCCTCGTTCTGCGGCTGCGCCGCCACGATTTGCCCCGTATAGGCAACGAGAGTCTGCACTTGCCAAAGATCGTACGCCCGTTGAGCATACTGCTTCACATAGTTTTGAGCCCACGTTGGGACGGTTACGATGGTGTTGGTAGACATTTATTCCCCTAATCCAGCGGGATTCCCATATTGCTATTGCTATTCGGGTCATAATTTTTTACAGCCCCACCAGCCCCGGTCATCCCCTTTGCGTATGGATTCATCGTGGTCCCGGAGTACATCGAATAGAGAGACAGCCCCGCGATTGCGAAGCCGGCAATCTGCGAAATGAGGGACGGCTTGTGATACTGCGTGGTCTGCGTCCTTGTGGTAGAAAGGATCGTCTTGATCGCGTTTCCGGCAATATCGAGGTTCCGGACCGGAAGGATCTGCACTTCGTTGTAGTGATCCCAGGCATCTTGAAGCCCCCCCTGGTCATATTCCCGCTCGTACGCGCCAGCCTGTCGAAGCATTTCGCCGTCACGGATACATTGAAGTCCGTACGGGGTCGCGTGAGCAACCCCCTGGTGCTGCATCTGCCGTTCGATCAAGTAATCGTCGTAGAACATCTTGGCAATCTCGTTGATCTTCCCCATCATCAATTTCGACGCCAGGGCTTCCGCTACGTTGTGGTCGCTGCCACCGAAGGAAAAAACGTGCTGATGTTGAATCATCGGCATCACATGGTCATCGAATTCCTCGAGAAGCGCCTCAATCTTCTTCGCGTAAAACGCCGCGATCTTGGAATTCGTGTTGATGAGCAAGCCGTCATACAGGTTCCGGAGGAATTCTTTCCCGTCAGCTTCGACAAGAGCCCCCGAGGTCCCGCGCACGGCGAGGGCCGCAATCCCGGCAAGCTCATTCGCGTTCTGTGCCGCATACGTCGGATCGGTATACTCCGTGAAATTCCCGGGAGCCTCCATCATTGATATGGCCGAGGAAAGGTACGCGGTCGCCCAAGTCTGAATCCCGGTGATATAGGTAGGAAGAAGGTTCGTGTAGCTGACCATATCCTGCGAACCGCCCCCGCCGCCGCTTTCATGCTCCTGGTGAAACGATTCCCGCTTTTGATGACACGAAATCGCTTCTTCGAGAAACGAAAAGAGCTCTTTGTGAAACGAATGAAGGAACATTTGCTACTCCTTGCCGAGCTGCTTCCTGTAATTCGAGGTCGTTTCGACGTACCCGAGGCTGGACAGCGCCCCCGAAGCGTCATGCCTCATCGCCATGGAGATGAACGGCGATCCCATCTTTTTCGCCTCTGCCTCGAGGTACGCAAGGCCGTTCTGCATCATGTTCGAGTCCCTGAAATCGGGCATGATATAGACCGCGAAGATATGGAATCCCGCGTTCCGCAAGGGCTCGATGACCGAGAAGCCTACGAAATCCCTCGCCGGTTCCAACAGCTTCTTGGCGAACGTCTCCTGGAACTGTTCCGGCGTGATCCCGGTTCGATCGGCATATCCCATGTGGAGCTGCTTCGACCCGAAAAGAATATCGTTCATCACCTGGTAGGCCGTGAATTCCCCCATGGACGCCTCTGCAAGCTCCTTGATCCCGGGGAGGATGATCGGAGCCACCGCGTTCAGTAGAAACTGATTCATGCAGGGAAGGAGCCCGAGGATGAGCTGTGCCCTCACGGAGCCTGGATCCACCTTCGGGATTCTTCCTACCACGTTGGAGCTGTTCATCTTGTCCCTCCGAGTTCGTATTTTACTGTGAATCCCGCAAGGGACCATGGGGAATCCATTTGATCGGAATAAAATCGGATCCGCACCCACTTCCCTTCCTTTCTGAAATCGTCAAAGTCGCACTTCTCCGATACCCCGATCGTGAACGGGACGGGATCCGACCACTTGATGTCCTCGCCCAAGCGGTTCCGAACGCCTACCCGGATCATCATTTCGGAAACTTCGGGCTGCACTTTCAGGTCCGGGATCACTTCGGCAATCCGCTTCATGTGGTCCGGAAGGTCGAAATCCAGATCGCCCGTCTCGATATATCCGTCGATCGCGTTGTAGATCGTGGCCGCGTATCCGTTACCGCCGCCGTCGAGTTGCAGGAGATCCCCAGCGGCCGTCCCGATGATGTCCCTTGTAATCCCCGTGAGGGATTTTTCCCCGCAACAGGAGAAAGAGATACCTTGGATCGTCCAGACTTTCAGCTCGTCATTGTAGATAAATGCCGTGTCCGGGACCGTGTTCGTGCCCGTCGCCACGCAGAACCATACTTCGGACGCGGCCCGGACGGGGAAGCAGAAGGCCGTCTCGAGGGCGCTCTCGTTGAGGTTGTCGAACAGCTCGTCGCGGATCGGGAGCCCGATCGTATTAGGCATCACCCCTGCCGTCTTGAAAACGTCCTGCTTCCCGAGGTAGAAAATATAGTTCCCAAGCCGGCAGACGCATTTCGAGGAAAGGATCTCCGCGTCGGGATCCGTCTCGATGAATTGCTTGGTCGCCTGGGCGAAGTCCGAAGTCCACATCCCGCGTTCCGCGAAGAAGAACATCTTCTGGCCGTTGGCAATCTGCGCCTTGATGTTCGCCAGCGCCTCAATGCCGGTGTTGTAATCCATGATGTCGAACCGGCCGGCTTTCCCCGTCGTGTCGATCGTCCAATTCTCCGGGTTCCCGGGCTCCGTCCATCGGACGCGCCCCGGGTAGGCATACCCGCCCTCGAGGATGTTCGACACAACGAGCCGGTGCATACAGGAGGAAATCCGTTTCGCCCAGGTAGGAGCTCCCGAGAGAGCCGTCAGCGTAGAGGCATAGACCGGCCATTTCCAAATTGCATCCTTCCCGTTCGACACGATCGGCAGACCAGCGACGAGCTCGAATTGCCATACATCCGAAACCCCGCCCGTGGGCGCCGGCGAGGGCGTGATATCGGTGTACGAGGTAAAATCCTCGTTGAAGGCGTAGATCACCGTGTCGCAGCATACGATCGTCCGGACCGCCCCATCCGTCCCGATGAACGTGAAGGTTGCCCGGACCGCAACGTGCCCGAAGGTCGAGGCGAGATGCGCCACGCCGAGGGTTTTCGAGACGTACCCGGGGGTAAATCGCACGTTTCTTCCGATCGCCCACAGGACGAGCGACCCGGGGAGCTGGCTATTGATGCCCTTGTCGAGCTGCTTCACGGGATGATATTTGACGGCCATCATGGGAGCTCCTGGACGTTCATCCGGACATTCTTCTCATAGGTGTACCCCGCGGCCGTCGTTCCCCGGACCCCAAGAAGATACGTTTCTCCATCCGATCCCGCCGCGACATGAACCCCCACCCTGGGGGTGATCGTCTCGATGAGGGCTACGATCGTCGCTGAAACGTCCGTCCCGTCCGATTCCTTCGTGACGAGGACCGCGCCAGAAGCGATCGCGTCTCCCCCCTCGAGGCGCCGCGAATAATTCACATCGAACAGGAGGCGATCGGCCGGCTGCTTGTTGAAACTGTCCGTTACGACCGTGGCGATCCGGAGAAGGAGGTCACGCTGATAGATGTTCCCCAGGTTCGACGTTATGACGCATTGGATCGTGTGCTCGTCTCCCTCCGTCCCGCCTTTCAGGACCACGGACACATCCGGAGAGTCGATCGCGGAGCTGTCGATAATGGAGGCCGAGCTGTCAACCCCTGTCGCTGAATTTATACAGGTCAGCGCCTCGTAAGAAACGATCTCCCCCTCAAGGAAGTCCGTCGAGAAATTGAAGTGGACCGGAAATTTCTCGATCGGGCTTTTAGTTATATTGTCCATTGTCAGAACATCCTCGATCCGATGCCGGACCATGATCTTGTAGGAGCCCCGAGAGCTACAAAATCAGTGTCTCCGCTTGGAAGCATATAGATATCTCCCCCCGCAACCGTGGCGTAAACGTCTCCATTCTTCGTCGTTCCCATTCCTTGCCAGGTCCTAACGCCTTGGCCCATCGCAGTAAAAGTCGCACCACCATTTATGCTTTTATAAATATCTGGCCCTCCATAATTGACACAGGCGTATATTGTCCCGTCAACGCCAGCTCCTACTCCTTGCCATCCGTATCCAGGATTCAGCCCAAGAGGATTCCAAGACCCCGCCCCTCCGGTCCTTTTATAGATATCCGCAATCCCGACGTTGGAGTGAGCGCAGAAAATGTCACCATTCGGCGCCGCTGCCATGTAAGTCCATTGTTTCCCGGAAGGAGCGCCTGTCCCGACAAAATTCCCGACCCCTCCCGCCCGGATATAGATATCGTTCGGGTTGCCGCCTGTATAATGAGCGAGGTAAATATCCCCATTCGATGCCGCGCACATTCCCCAAAAATTACCTACGGTTATTACCGGGACGATCGGCGCCCCGAGAGCGATGAAATCCCCCGCCCCACCTACGCGAACATATACTTCCGATCCGGCACAACAGTACACATCCCCATTGAGACTGATACAAATTCCGGCCCATGCTCTGAATGTTTGACCAAGAGGACCGAAATTACCTGTCCCGGAAAACCGTTGATATATGTCATTCGTGCTTGCGGCCGCATAGATATCCCTCTTTTGTTCCGGGGGCGAAGGCGGGGGATCTGCTACAAGAACCACGCCTACCCCGCACGAAACAAATAGCTCTACCGTATTGCTGAATTGGTAAGTCAATCCCACGTTCGCCCGGACGTAGAAAGTATATGTTTTCGACGGTTCGAGATCCGGCGTGGTAAAAGAAAAGGCATTCGTGCTCCCGAGAAGCACCATGTCTTGTCCGGCCGGGACACTCGATTTCCAGAATATCTCAAAGTTAGCGTTCTGCCCGTAGGTCCAGGTCAGAAGAATGGCCTTCTTCCCTGAAAGAGTCGCTGTCAGGACAGGATCATCCATTCCTGCCACTCCTGAAAAATCGGGTTATCGAACCTTCCTTCGAGAATCGGTACTTCGCTTTCGCGCTATAATCCATGGCGATCCGATACAAGAAAGTCATTTCCCTGCCGATGTAAGAGTACACATCCCAAATAAACGTGAATTCCTTCGTGACGTACGCGAGAATATACCAGGATGCCGTAAATTCCTTGAGCACTCGAAGGAAAACGCTATAGTTGAAGGTGAATTCCTTCGATACTCCCTCGAAAAGATTCCATTTCGCGGTCTTTTCGACCGAGATGGAATACTCGTCTCGAAGGATGTAGAAGCTCATGCTACGGCGCCGATCCCACGACAACGGTAAACTTGCCTGTGTCGGACGCCACAGCAGCACCCGCCGAAACGGTCCTACGGAACCATATCCGTGCCACCCCCGAGGCGGCGATATCGCCCAAGGCGATCCCTGCGGCCAGGGAGAGGGGAGTCGAGAAGGAGAGGCCAGCCGGCGCCGTGTCCTCGTTCACGATGCTCTGCGTCCCGGTCGAATCGAAGGCGATCGCCACGGTCGTATCGGCCGAGCTCGTTTCCTGGGAGAGATAGATTATGGCCCCGTACGCCGTCTCCGCGGCGAGGTTCTTGAAGGACAGGGCCCGATACTTGATGCTTCCCGCGAGGGCTTCGGCCGGCGAGACGTTGGCGAACAGGTTTTGGAGCGTGTTGTCGGTGAAGGCGGTATTCGAGATCACCCCTCCAAGGGACGCGGCGGGGAGCGCGTTCCCGGCCCCTCCGGTCAGGTAGAATGCCAAATTCGCCGCGATGATCGCCATTTCGCCCCCCTACTGATTGATGATGATGAACCGATCCCCTGCCGTGGGGATCTCCGTGAAACCGGACGTTACCAGCATCAGTTTCGACGTTCCCCCGTACCCGGGCGTGGCGATCTTTTTTACCTGATTGATGAGCGCCCCGGTGATGAATTTCAAGAAAGATCCCGAACAGTAATTGTCCGTGGTGGAGGGAAGATCGGTCTTGAAACTGATGATCGAATTACTTGCGTCGGCCACTACAAGCCCCGTCTCCGGTACATCGACCCCGGCATCCCTTGTGGACTCGTACCCAATGACCAAGCTCGTCGAATCGACCACGATCTCGATGCAAAAGACGCCGTTGAATGGAACGATGATCTCCGCGGCGAAATAGGAGGTCGCCGGATCCGAGTCGGCATACTCCGTGAGGAAAGCCTTGCAATCCGTCCCGATGACGCCCCAGGAGAGCGCGACGAAATCCCAAAACTGCCCCGTGGCGTTCCGGATCCTCGCGTAGAGCGCCGCATCTCCGAGCCCCGTGGTGTACCGGACGAAAGCAATCATGGCCGCTCCCTAATCGTGGAGATAGAAAATGAAATACACCGAGCTCCGCACGGTGATGTTTCGCCCCGCGGTGTTGTTCATAACCTCGAAGCGAAAGGTCTTGTTCGCTGCGTCCGCTTGCAAGTGCAGAGGGAGGGAAAGCCCCTGAAAATTGGATGCCCCCGTGGTGGTGACTCCGATCGTGTAGCCCGAAGCCACGTTGTCGGTGACGTTGAAGGCCCGGACGAAAATATCGTCGCCGCTGGTCCCGGAAATCGAGAGCGTCATGTGCCCCATGTAGTCGCCCTTGTTGGCGAACACAAGATTATCGTTCGTGACGGCGATCCCGTCTCCGTTGATGGCGACCCACAGATTGTCCGTGGCGTTATGGATCGGATACCAGGTCCCACTCGAGCCGATCGTGATGGTCGTAGATGAGAGCTGGAACCCCCCGAAGGAGTGCCAGGTCGTGAGCTGACGGACGGGCCCGGGCGCGATCCCGAGGCCAGGGGTCAGAGGAACGGCGAAAGCAACGGCCGCGATTGTGACGAGAATTACAAGGAAACCAAATATCTTTTTCATTTCCGTTCCCCCATCAGAATCGAGTCTTTGTTTTCGCCATGATGAACGTCAGGGAAGCCCGTCCACCGTACCGCCAGACTTCCTCCGTGTACGTCGGATACGAGAGAACCGCGGCCGTCAAATAGGCCCTATCGTAACGGCGCGCCGGGAGCGAGGGCCCCCATTTGTCCGAGTTCATTCGTTCAGCCCAGGAGAGCATCCTTGGCTCCGTCGAGATATTAGGAGCGATCGCCTTCGAGAGATACCGAGCCCTGAATTGGATGTCGGGCAGTTTGGGAGCCCACTTGTCCACCGTGGACTTCCAAACCATTTCCGACAGCGGAGCCGCCGTCGAAAGAGACGGCTGAATCGCCGGAAGGATCCCCCGTTTCCGGAACCGAATATCAGGATAATAGACGGCCGGAAGGACCGGCCCGAATTTCGCCGGGGTCGGCGCTTCCTGCCAATCTCCCTCAAACCTCCTTGCCGGAGGGAGTTCCGCGAGCTGCTGGTACTGCCACATGAAAGGCATTACGGCCGTTTCACCCCATGGCGTTCCATCTGATCGAGCCACTTCTCATGCGGGAGACAGGTCGCGCATTGAGGCCCACAGAACGGCCCGTGACAGCGGGTGCAGAAGCCCCTGAGAATCCCCGACCCGGGGATGACTTGCCAATGCCCCCCACAATGGACGCATTGGAGGGTGTCGAATTCCCGAGCCGGGGCCCCCGGTTCGGTGATGAGGACGTTGCCGGCCGGCTTCCGGGCGGTCGCGTTGAACATCATTCCTCCCAATAGAGGGAAGAATCCACGTTGTAGGCGCCCGTCTGCGCCGCGGATCGGATCCCCATGCCGGCGTACTGCGTGTTCGGGATGACGAATTCCTTCGTCGGTGCGGCGACCCATCGGAAGGTCGCCCGGAGGTTGACCGCGACGAGCATCAGAACCGTGCTCATCGTGCAGCCGCCCGTCGCCGCCTGGTATGCCGAGGCGAGAGCCGCTGGATCCGCGAATTCCAGGGGTGCGATCGTCGGAGCCGATCCCCCCGTGGGCGCCGCGGTCGTGTGCCGGTCGATCGAGAACCGCGAAGCGTTGTCGGCCGGGGTTGCCGATGAGCTGATGAGGAATTCGTAAATCTTGGCACGGACCCCCGCGGCCGTCGCCATGAAGATGCACAACTGCGGATACGAGGCGCTTGCGATTGCTGCCGTGTTCTGGATCCCGTAGCTTCGAGCCATGGCCTTTCCCTCCCGGGTTTAGTAGCCCACGATCCGATTCTTGTGCAAAAAGGCCGGGGGCTGTTCGGTGTTTCTCCACCACTTGTCGGGCATATAGGTATTTTCCACTACCAGGGGCTTGAGAGCGAAAAGGACGCCCATGCTGTAGTGATTTGCATTTGCGGTCATCGTTTTCGTCCCTGTGGCCCCTGCCGCGGCCTGTACGTCTCCGCTCACCCCATGCCGATTCCCGGTGGGATGAAGCGTTAATGTGCTTGCAGAAAAGCCCGTTGAAACAATGCAGCAAGCGCCATATATGACCGCAGCGTTTGCCGTGGCTGTGACAATTCCACCGTTTGAGATTACTCCCCCGCCCGGGGGAGCCGTATAGGTGCAACCCGAATATGCCAGCCCCCCGGAGTCCAGGGGATCCCCGGCGCCTATAACCCCGGTGATCCTCCACAAAGAGACGCTATGGGTTGATGTGGTCCCGAAAGTATAGTTTGCCGGTTCAGAGGCTCCCGCCCGTTTCCAATACAGGGTGTGACGCATCGAGCCGTAGTCGGTTTGAAGATACGTTGTGATTTGGGTCCAAGAGCCGTCCGGGGGGGTGTGGGCGTTCGTGTCTTGGGCATAAACGGACGCAAGCAGGAAATCCCCTTCTACCGTGTCCGTGGGTTTGTCAATCGTGGTGTTCCCACTTTCACCGTAGACGAATTTCCAATTTAGCGTGAGGTCGATCGCCAAGTGAAGCTCCCGTCAGTTCCCGAAAAGAATGAAGGTTCGATTCGCCGCTTGCGCGGCGCCGGCCGTGATCTTCAAGAATCGGCACGGGCTGATATCCGGAAGTTTCAGAACCTTCCCGCCTGTCGTGGCCGCGTAGGTAAAATCAATGAGCGCCGTCGCGCTATAATTCGTGGCCATCGTTCCGAAGGTGGTCCCGTCCACGCTGCACCCCAAGGCGATCGCAGCGGAGTCGATCGTAGGAACGTACAGGTACATCGCCTTTGGGACGCCAGCCCGAAGGGTGAACGTCACGGTTGTATTGTCCGCGACCACGCCCCCCGTCAGGGTT
>Ga0137448_1000084_pt1 | contig 9442 bp, 9 predicted proteins | sample EasRivERMGT418_2_FD_102316 | JGI IMG/M metagenome (GOLD analysis project Ga0137448, IMG submission 102316) | Soil microbial communities from meander-bound floodplain in the East River, Colorado, USA - East River MetaG ERMGT418_2 | ecosystem: Environmental > Terrestrial > Soil > Floodplain ... | reverse complement strand
GCCGACAACACGCCCGCACTGATTTCGTACGTCGATTCCGAGCAACGCTACCGCTACGCCAACGCCACCTATCGCGAGTGGTTCGGCATGTCGCCCGAGGAAGTGTGCGGACGCACCCTGCGCGAAATTCTGGGGGACAGCTATGCATCGCGCGAGCCCCACATCCGCGATGCGCTCGCCGGCAAGGAGGCGATATTCGATCTGCCCGTCGCGCTCCACGGCAGCGAGCGCCACACCCACACCCGCTATGTCCCGGATGTGCGCAGCGACGGCAGCGTCGCGGGATTTTACGTTCTCGCGGCGGATATCACGCCGCTCAAGCGCACCGAGCAGATGCTGCGCGAAAGCGAACAGCGCCTCAGCCTGGCGCTGGAGGGCTCCCAGCTCGCTCTGTTCGACTGGAACGTCGCCACCGGCGAGATCTTCCTGAGCGAACAGTGGGCGGTGATGCTGGGTGGGAAGCCCGCTCCGACCCGCACCACGTTCGCGGCTCTCGCGGAGCTTTCGCACCCTGACGACCGCGCTGTCCTGCGCCCGGTTCTCCGGGACGTGCTGAAGGGCTCGGTCTCGCACTACCGCGTCGAGTACCGCGTGAAGGCGAAGGGTGGAAAATGGATCTGGGTCCAGACCCACGGGCAGATCACCGCGCGCGACCACCGGGACGGCCGCGCCGTGCGCATGGTCGGCACCACGGCCGACGTGACCGAGCGCAAGCGCGCGGAAGCCGACCTCGCCGAGAGCCGCGCGCAACTGGAGCGTGCCGCGCAGTACGACAGCCTCACCGGCCTGCCCAACCGCAACCTCCTCGGCGACCGGCTCGAGCAGGCGCTCGCGCGCGCGCGCAGAAACCGGCAGTTGATCTCGCTCTTCTACCTCGACCTCGACCGTTTCAAGGAGATCAACGACGCGCTCGGGCATGCGGCCGGCGACGCCCTGCTCAGGGCATTCGCCGAGCGTCTCAACGCGTGCGTGCGCGAAACCGACACGGTGGCGCGCGTGGGCGGCGACGAGTTCGTCATCCTGCTCGAGGACGTGCGCGAGGAAGGGGATGCCCGCGCTATGGGCGAAAAGATCATCGACGCGATGCGCAGGGGATTCCACCTCGACTCGAAGGCGCTGCGCGCCACGACCAGCATCGGCATCGCGTTTACGCGAGGCGACACGACCGGCGAAGAATTGATGAAGCAGGCCGACGCGGCGCTCTACGAGGCAAAGCGAGCCGGCCGCAACAAGTATCACCTCGCGCGTCCGGCGCTGGTAGCGGTCGAAGGCCCGGCGCCGGGGCTTGGGGCGAAACCGGGGCAGAGCGCGAAAAGCTAGGGAAGCTCTGATTAACGTCATGCAGGTCTATCCGATCGCCGGGGCGGTGCCCGCCGCGAAGAACGCGGGCGCACGCGTGGTGATCGTAAATGCCCAGCCGACGCCGTTCGACGGCATCGCCGACGCCGTGCTTCGTGGCGCGATCGGAGACACGCTATCGCGCATGGTCGGAATGGCGGCCGTCCAGTCCACTTGACGGCGGCGCCGTTCAGGTGCCAAATGCGCACCCGTACGATCAGAGAGAGAGAACACATGGAAGCGGTTTCCGCGGGAGCTCCGGCCCGGCGCGAGGGATTCTGGGATCGGTTCTTGCCGCTCGGGCACTGGCTGGGCGCGGGGGCGGCGGGCGGCTTCGAGCTGGGTCAGGCGAAAACGCGCCTGATGTGTGCCGTCGTAGGGGTCGGCGGTTTCGTGGTCATGGGACGCTTCGCCGGTCTTCCCGACGGCATCGTCGGTACGGCAATCGTTTTTCCGCTGTACGCGCTGGCCACCCTGATCCTCGTTCACAAACGCCCCGCGGCGACGCATGCCAGGCGGGGTTTCGCCGTCCTGATGGACAACCTCGTTGTCAGCTACGTTGCGTACTTCGGGGGCGGTTTCGCCCCGTACGTGGGGTTCCTTTTCCTCACGACGGTGGGGTGGGGCCTGCGGTTCGGACCTCACTACCTGTTTCTCGCGACCGCCATCGCCATCCTCGGCATGGTCTGGAACCTCGCCGCAAGCCCCTATTGGCAGGAGAACTGGCTCTTCGGCGCCACCATCATCTTCGGATTGGTCGCAAACACGGTCAATGCCTCGATCCTGCTCGGGCGGATTGCAGGCGGGAACCGCCTGCTGGCGGAAAAAATGGAGGAAGTCTCGCGGCTCGCGTGGCAGGATCAGCTGACCAGGCTCCCGAACCGGCCTTTTTTCCGCGACCGTCTGGCGCAGATGGTTGCCGCCGCGGAAAGAAGCGGACGCCGGGTCGCGCTGCTCCTGTTCGACATCGACGGCTTCAAGTCGGTCAACGACACGCTGGGGCACGAGGCGGGGGACCGCCTGCTTCAGGAGATCGCCGATCGCGTGGGACGCCGGGTTCGCCAGGCGGACACTTTCGCGAGAGTGGGCGGGGACGAGTTCGTGATCCTCATGGAAATAGCCCACGACAGGTCCGATGCCGTTCCCGTCGCCGAAACGGTGGTGGCGGCGATCGGCGAGATCGACATGTTTGCCGAGCACGGGCTGCGCGTGGGCGCGAGCGTCGGCATCGCCTGCAGCGGCACCCATCCCGTTCGGGAGCGAATCGCCGACGAATTGCTGCTTCAGGCCGATCGCGCCATGTACGAGGCCAAGCGCGCCGGGAAAGGCTGCTACAAGTTCGCCGAAGAGGCCGCTGAACCGCCCCAGGCCGCATGACGCGATGCCGAGCGCATCGGTGAATTCATCCTCGATTGCCCCCCCGGCGTGCATCGGCTTTGTCGGGCTCGGAAAAATGGGCCATCCCATGGCGCGCAATCTCGCCCGTGCGGGCTACGGGATCGTCGCGCACGACTCAGACCGCGATGCGCTCAGGCGCGCCCGCGAGGCGACCGGGGCCGAGGCGCCGGGGACGCTCGAGGCGATGGCCTCGCGCTGCGAGGCGGTGATCACGATGCTTCCCGACGGGGAAGCCGTGCGCGCGGTCCTGCTCGGGCCGGGCGGGGCCGAAGATTGCCTGCTCGCGGGGCTTTCCCGCGGCAGCGTCCTGATCGACATGAGCTCGTCTTCTCCGCTGGGGACGAGGGAGCTCGGCGCGCGGCTCGCCGAGCGCGGCGTGGCGATGCTCGACGCGCCGGTATCGGGCGGCGTGAGGAAAGCGATGGACGCGACGCTCTCGATCATGGTGGGCGGCGACGCGCACAGCATCGCGCGCTGCCGGCCGTTGCTGGAGGCGATGGGCAAACAGATCTTCCTCACCGGCCCGCTCGGCTCCGGGCATGCGATGAAGGCGCTCAACAACTATGTCTCGGCGGCGGGCCTGGTCGCGGCGGCCGAAGGCGTGCTTGCCGCCCAGCGCTTCGGCCTGGATCCGGGAAACGTCGTGGACATTCTCAACGCGTCGACCGGGATGAACAATTCGACCCTCAACAAGTTTCATCAATTCATCCTGTCGCGCGCGTTCGACTCGGGCTTCTCGCTCGACTTGATGGTGAAGGACTTGAAGACCGCGCTCGAGGTTGCGCGCTCGACCGGATCACCGGCCCCGCTCGCCGGAGCGTGCCTCGAAGCCTGGACCGAAGCGCAGGCGGCGCTCGGCCCCGGCCTGGATCACACCGCCGTGGTGCGCTACTGGGAGAAGCTCGCGGGAACGGAGCTCGGGAAGAAAACCGATTGATCCCGCCTCTTGACGCCGGAGGAGGCGAAGGCCAAGCTCGCAGCCTTTGAACTCACGGAGCCGACGCATGGCCACGCCCGACCTCAAATCCACCGAGCTGAAGCTCGATCCGGACAAGCTCTACCTGGAGGAGGTATTCACCGACCGCCGCATCGGGACCCTGCGCCGCCTTACCCCGGTCACGAAGGACGGAAAGACGGACGCGGCGCGCGCCGTCGTCTACGTCGGTGAGACGCAGATCATGACGCCCGCCGGATCCATCCCCATTGGCTTTGAGATCGGCGCCGGGTCGCTCGAGGAGGCCGCGGAGATGTTCGGACCGGCCGCCAAGGAAGCGATCGACCGCACCGTGCGCGAGCTGCAGGAGCTGCGCCGCCAGGCGAGTTCCTCGATCGTCGTTCCGCAAGGCCCCTTGGGCGGCGGGGGCGGGAAGATCCAGCTTCCCTGAGATCCCCGGCTGCGAAGGCTTACTTGACCAGCCCGGATTTCGCGGCGATCTCCGTAACGCGCCGGTGCTCGTCGCGGATTTCGGCGAGGAGCTTCTCCGGCGGGGAATAGTCCATCAGCATCCCGAGGGGCTTCAACTTCGCGCCGATGGCGGGCGACTTGATCGCGCGCTCGAGCGCGGGAACCAGCGCCCGGGTGACTTCGGCAGGCACGCCGGCGGGGGCGAAGAATCCCACCCAGATCCCGAAAAACGGCTCGGAGTAGCCGAGCTCGGCGAGCGTCGGGATGTCCGGAAAATCCGGGTACTTTCCCGAGATGACCACGCCCCGCAGGGTGCCGCTCCTCAGATGGCCCGTCATCGTGCCGAGCGCGAGGATCACGCCTTCCACGTGCCCGCCGAGCAGGGCGGTGAGGGCGGGCGAGGCGCCCGTGAACGGCACCATGGTGATTCCCGCGCCGGTGGCCGAGTTGATCGTGCGCAGGCAGAAATCGCCCACCGATCCCACCCCCGCGGTGCCGACGCGCACGCTCCCGGGGTTCTTTTTCGCGTGCTCCACCATCTCGCCGAAGGTCTTATAGGGTGCGTCGCCGCGGATGGCGAGAATGCTGGGCGAGCGCATCGCGAGTCCGAGCGGCGTGAGGTCGGTGAGCGGGTTGTAGTTCGTGGTTTTGGGATCGAGGATCGAGCGGAATACGAGCGAGGCGTTGTTGGTGAGGATGATGGTATAGCCGTCGGGCTTCGATTTCACGACCAGCTCGGTGCCGAGCGAGCCGCCCGCGCCGGGCCGGTTCACCGGGACGATCGCCACCTTGAGTTCGCGGGAAAGCTCGTCGGCGATGGCGCGTGCCGAGGTATCGGTCGCGTCCCCCGGCGCGAGCGGAATGACGAGCGTCACCGACCCCTTGGGGTAGTCCTGGGCGTGGATGGGGGTCGCCGCGGCGAGCAACAGCGCCGCGCAGGCGTTGAGCGCGATTTTCATTGTCCTGAGTCTCCTTCCTTCTGAAGCTTCGGGCTTGACCGCGCCTATTGTATTGTCCCTGGTCCAAAGCGGGTGATCAGGTCCGCAAGGCGAGAGCTTGCATCACGGCACTTCGTATCCCAGCTCCTTGCACTGGGCGTGCGCGTAGCGGACTCCGGCGGCGCGTTCCAGTCCGTCCCCGTTTGCCGCGACGACTTTCCCTTCGCGAATGTAGGGAACCGTCGGATAGAATCCCTCGTAAGCGCCGCGCAGATTCCTGTCGCTGATCATCACGCACACCGCCCAGCCGTATTGGCGATCGCGCAAGACCGTTTCTTTCTGGTAGAGGGGCGAGGGCCCGGCCTTGAACTGGATCAACGCAAGATCCGGCTCCATGAGACGGGTTCTCAGGTAGTCGCGGACGATCTTTTCGTGGCCTTCGGGGCGCGGGCCGTAATCGAGCGCCGCCAGCTCTTCGCGGGACAGGGGTTGGGATTGGCAGCCGGCGAGCAACGCCAGGGCGATCCATGTCGCGGCAAGGAGCCTCATGCGGGTCGGTCGATCAGGGCGTCACGAAAGGCGCGCCGAGCTCGTTGCATCCGGTGCGCGCGTAGCGCCAGCCGATGATGTTGTCGCCCACCCCGCCGTTCGCGGCCACGATTTTCCCGTTGCGGATGAAAAACACCATCGGGTAAGGACCGTCATACGCGCCGCGGGTGTTCTTGTCGTTGATCCACACGCAGACGGCCCAGCCGTACTGCATCGAGCGCAGCGCCGTGTCCTGCTGGTAGAGCTGCCGGGGTCCGGCCTTGAACTCGACGATCGCGTTGCCGGCATCGAGAAGCTTGGGCGAGAGATAATCCCGGATGAGCTTCTCGTGATTTTCCGGGCGCGGGCCGTATTCGTAGGCTTGCATCTCCGTCTGGTCCGGCGGGGTCTTGCATCCGCCGGTCATGACAAGCGCCGCAGCGGCGCCGAGGAGTGCGAGAATCATCGCGATGCGTTGCATGAGTTCCTCCGTAGGTTTCAACCGAGTGCGGCAAGATCTTCAGGCGCAAGCTTCAGGGTCGCCGCTGCAGTATTCTCCTCCAGATGCGCGATCGAGGCCGTGCCGGGAATCGGCAGCATCGCCGGCGAGTGCGCAAGCAGCCACGCGAGCGCCACCTGCGCGGGCGGCAGGCCGAGCCGTCGGGCGAGCTGTTTCACGCCGCGCGATTCGAGCGCCGCTCCGTCGCCGAGCGGATACCACGGAATGAAGGCGACGCCCAGCCGTTCGCAGGCTTTGAGCACGTCTTCGGATTTCCGTGTCTCCAGGTTGTACTGGTTCTGCACCGAAACGATGGGCGCGATCCGGCGCGCCGCTTCCAGTTCCTTCGCGCTGACGTTGGAGAGCCCCAGGTGCCGGATCTTGCCGGCGCGCTGGCCCTCGGCGAGCGCGCCCACCGAGTCGGCGAAGGGTACCCGCGGGTCCGGAGCGTGAAGCTGATAGAGGTCGATGCACTCGAGCTTCAAGCGCTTCAGACTTCCGTCCAGCGCGCGGCGCAGATGCTCCGGGCGCCCGTCCGGATCCCAGCGCGCAGCGCTCGGGCGCAATAGGCCGCCTTTGGTGGCGATGACGAGATCCTTCGGGTAGGGGTGCAGGGTCTCCGCGATGAACGCTTCGGAGACTTCGGGTCCGTAGCTGTCGGCGGTGTCGAAGAAATTGATCCCCAGGTCAAGCGCTCGGTGCAGCAGCTTCTTCGCCGCGGCGCGGTCTCGGGGCGGGCCCCAGATGTCCGGGCCGTCGGTGGTCGCGCGCATCGCGCCGAAGCCCATCCGGTTTACGACAAGATCGCCCAGCCGAATCGTGCCGGCCGCCGCGGCGGGAGGGATGTGCATGAATAGGTGTGGGCGCGGTGCAGCTCTCATCGAGAACGGAGGCCGCGCGATGAACGGCACGTTCGTGTCCGTTCGATCGCGCGCGTTTGAAGCGGCGCTTCGCGTCCGCTTCAAACTATTTCGGCTGTGCCACGGTCCGCAGATAAGGCTTGTGCGTCTTGAAGCCCTGCGGATACTTTTTCTTCGCCTCCTCGTCGGACACCGAGGTCGGTATGATCACGTCCTGGCCCGGCTTCCAGTTCACCGGCGTCGCCACCGCGTGTTTGGCGTTCAGCTGAAGCGAATCGAGCAGGCGCAGAACCTCGTCGAAATTCCGGCCCGCGCTCATCGGGTAGATGAGCATCGCCTTTACTTTCTTGTCGGGGCCGATGATGAACACCGAGCGGATCGTGGCGTTGTCCGCCGCGGTGCGTTTGCCGCCGCTCGCGTTGGGATGGATCATGTCGTAGAGCTTCGCGACGACGAGGTCCGCGTCGCCGATCATCGGATAATTGACTGCGGTCCCCTGGGTCTCCTTGATGTCGTTGACCCACTTGTTGTGGTCGCTGACCGGGTCGATCGAAAGCCCGATGATCCGGGTGTTCCTCTTGTCGAACTCGGGCTTCAACTTCGCCATGTAGCCGAGCTCGGTGGTGCAGACGGGCGTGAAATCCTTCGGATGCGAGAAAAGGACGGCCCATTTGTCCCCGATCCATTCGTGGAAGCGGATCGTTCCTTCGGTGGTTTCCGCCGTGAAGTCCGGCGCTTCGTCGCCTATGCGAACAGTCATTGTCGACCTCCGTCTTGGTAGCGGGCCGGAACGCCCGGGCGCCGCGATGGCGCGTTTCCGGACCTAAAGTTGAGAATTCCCGTTGAACGGTGGGGGATAAAAAAATTATACTCCGCCTCACGGCTGAGAGCTGATGACATTTGAATAGGTTGCCTGTTCGGAGGGGCCCCGTAGATGAATCCCATTGCGAGAATCACCGGCTTTTGCGCGCTGGCCGTCCTGGGCCTCGCGCTGGCGGGGCCGGGCAGGGCCCAGACCGCGGACATCATTCTCCTTCACGGCAGGATCCTGACCCTGGACGAGCGCTCCTCGATCCGCGAGGCGATGGCGGTGAGCGAAGGCAGGATCGCGGCGTTCGGAAGCTCCATGGACATCATGAAGCTTGCCGGGCGCAAGACGCGCGTGGTCGACCTTCGCGGGCGCACGGTGATCCCGGGCCTCATCGACTCGCACATCCATGCGATCCGCGCGGCGCTCTCCTACAGCGTGGAAGTGAACTGGATCGGCGCCTCCAGCCTCGCGGAGGCGCTCGGCCGCGTCCGCGAAGCGGCGCGCCGGGCGAAACCGGGCGATTGGCTCATCGTCGCGGGAGGCTGGACTCCGGAGCAGTTCGAGGAGAAACGGCGGCCCACGCAGGCCGAGCTCGCCGACGCCGCGGGGGAACATCCGGCCTACGTGCAGCTCTTTTACGGCTGGGCGCTCCTCACGCCCGCGGGCCTGAAGGCGCTCAATATCGCGACCGATGCCGACGTGCCGCCGCGCGGGAAGCTCGAAGAGGACGCCAACGGCAACAAGACGGGCGGCATCAGCGGAGACACGGCGACGATCACGGCGCTTTTCTCCCGGCTTCCGTCCCCGGGCTTGGAGCAAAGGGTAGCGGGCACGCGCGCGTTCTTCAGGGAGCTCAACCGCTTCGCGCTCACCGGCGTGGTCGACCCGGGCGGATTCGGCATGGCGCCGCGCGACTATCAGGCGCTGTTCAAGGTGTGGCAGGACAGGACGCTCACGCTGCGCGTCGCCTACACCGTGTTCGCGCAGAAGCGCGGCTCGGAGCTGGAGGACTACCGCAATCTCACGCAGCTCCTGCCGATGGGAATGGGCGACGAGATGCTGCGCTTCAACGGCATCGGCGAGAACGTCGCCTGGGGCATGTACAACAACGACAGTCCGTCCGATGAAGACAAGGCGCAGTTCTACGAGATCGCCCGATGGGCGGCCGGGCGCCGCATGTCGCTCAACATGCACTGGCACAACGACCGCTCGGTCGGGCAGTTGCTCGACATCTTCGAGCGCGTCGACAGGGAAACGCCGATGAGGGACTTGCGCTGGGCCATCGCGCATCTGAACGATGCGTCGGCGGCGACGCTCCAGCGCATGAAGGCGCTCGGCGTGGGCTGGGCCATGCAGGACGCCCTGTACTTCGACGGCGAGCGCTTCCAGAAGGAAAAAGGCGCGGAGGCCGCGCGCCGCGCGCCCCCGATCAAGACGGCGCTCCGGCTCGGGGTGAAGGTCGGGGCGGGCACCGACGCCCACCGCGTCGCCTCTTACAATCCCTTCGTCGCGCTGCGCTGGATGCTCGACGGCAAGACGGTCGGGGGCACCGCTCTTCGCGGACCGGAGGAGACTCCGACCCGCGAAGAGGCGCTGCGCATGTACACGCTGGGCAGCGCGTGGTTTGCGCACGACGAGGACAGGCGCGGCTCGCTGGTGGTGGGC
>Ga0137448_1000083_pt1 | contig 9493 bp, 7 predicted proteins | sample EasRivERMGT418_2_FD_102316 | JGI IMG/M metagenome (GOLD analysis project Ga0137448, IMG submission 102316) | Soil microbial communities from meander-bound floodplain in the East River, Colorado, USA - East River MetaG ERMGT418_2 | ecosystem: Environmental > Terrestrial > Soil > Floodplain ... | reverse complement strand
TCTGGTCCGGGAAGGGCGTGAGATCGACTCCTGCGGCGAGCCCGCGGAATGTGTGCATGCGGTGGTCGCTGAACTGATCAATGGCCCCCTGGGGAATCTGTCGCCCACACTCCCCACCTCGACCCCGATTCGCACTGTCCGGATAGTTGGCGATGTGGCCTTTCTCGATCTGGGCGATGAACTGGTAAAAGCTCTTCCGGGAGGGAGTAACTCCGAAATGACGGCTGTCTATTCGATCGTTAACACGATTGCTTTTAATTTCCCCCGGATAAAGCTGGTGAAGCTGATGTTCAACGGCAAGGATGTTGAAACAGTGGAAGGGCATCTTGATCTGCGTGAGCCGCTGGCGCCGAATTTTACATTGGAAAAGAGATGAATCAGGCTGAAGACTGAAGGCTGAAGGCCGAAGGTTTAAAACCTTTAGCCCTTTGCTTTTGAGGGATACCATATGAAAAAAACATTTCTGCAGGCCATATATGAACGGGTGCTGGTGCTGGACGGCGCCATGGGGACCATGCTACAGGAGCGCGGACTGCAATCCGGCCGGTCGCCGGAAGAGATGAACCTCACCATGCCCGAGGTGGTCGCGGGTGTGCATCGGGAGTATCTGGAAGCGGGGGCCGATATTCTCGTAACCAACACTTTTGGCGGGAGTTCGGCTAAACTCTCCCACTATGGCCTTGAGGAGAAACTGTACGAAATCAATGCGCAGGGCGTGGCGATAGCGCGTAAGGTCGCGGGCGAAAGCGCTTATGTGGCTGCATCCATGGGGCCGACCGGAAGGTTTGTCGAGCCTGTTGGAGATTGTCCCTTCGACGAGATGACAGCCATCTTTCGCGAACAGGCCCAACCTCTCATCGAGGCGGGGGCGGACCTCATCACCCTGGAGACGTTCCTCGATATCAAGGAGGCGCGGGCCGCCGTGATCGCCATCCGCGAGATATCCTCCGACATACCTGTAATCGCCATGATGACCTTTGACGACAACGGGCGCAGCGTGCTCGGCACACCGCCGGAGGCTGCCGCCATAACCCTGGAAGCGGTGGGGGCAAACGTCGTCGGCTCCAATTGCGGTCTCGGCGTGGACGGGATCTACGGGATACTCACTGCCATGCGGCGCGTGACCCGCTTGCCCCTCATCTCCCAGGCCAATGCCGGCCTCCCGTATCTTAGGGACGGAAAGACCATATTCCCCGGCACTCCCGGGGAGATGACCGCATATCATGAGCGGATGCTGGAACTGGGGGTCAGGATCATCGGCGGTTGCTGCGGCACCACGCCGGCCCATATAAGGGCGATCCGGGAGGCTCTCGCCGGTCATGAAAGATCGTTTCCCACAACCGGCCCGCCCGAGAATGTGACTTTCCTTTCCAGCCGCGGCGGTTTCACGGCAATAGGCCCCGGCAACCCGGTGGCTATCATCGGTGAAAGGATAAACCCCACCGGGAAAAAAGGGTTTGCCGCTGAGCTCAGGGAGAAAAAGGTTTCCTACATACGCCGTGAAGCCATGGAGCAGACAGAGGCGGGCGCGACGCTTCTGGATGTGAATGTCGGTGCGCCCGGTATCGACGAGCCCGAGGCAATGGACCGGGCAGTTTTCTGCGTGACCGGAACCACTGCCGTGCCGCTGGTCCTCGATTCGTCCAATCCGGAAGCGCTGGAGCGCGGCCTCAAGGCAGCGGACGGCAAGGTGCTGGTCAATTCTGTCTCAGGTGAGGAAAAGAGCCTGGCAAGAGTCCTTCCGCTGGTCAGGAAATATGGCGCGGCTGTCATCGGGTTGACCCTGGATGAAAACGGGATACCGGAGAGCGGGGAGGCGCGCTTCGCAGTTGCCTCAAGGATCCTGGATGCGGCAAAGGAAGAGCGGATTGCCGCCAGGGACGTCATTATCGACTGTCTGACCCTGACGGTCAGCGCCGAGCAGAAAAGGGCCATGGAGACCCTTATCGCAATAAGGCTGGTAAAGGAGCGGCTTGGTCTGAATACGGCGCTTGGAGTGAGCAATATCTCCTTTGGACTCCCCTGCCGGCCCCTGATTTCAGGCGCCTTTTTCGCAATGGCCATGGAGGCCGGCCTTGATGCGGCAATTATCAATCCAAAGGAAGAGGCGATGATGAGCGCTTTTCGCGCCGCGATGGTCCTTTTGAACAGGGACCCGCATGCGGCCGCCTATATAGATGCCTATAAAGCCGCTGTTGATGCGCCATCCGGGCAGACTCCTTCCGAAGAGCAACTGCTCGATACGAGGGGATGCGTTTCCCGGGCGATCATAAACGGAGACAGGGAAAACATTGTCGGGCTGGTGGAGGAAGCTCTCAAGGAAGGGCTTACTCCCCTGCAGATAAGTAACGAGGCGCTACTCCCCGGCCTGGAAGAGGTGGGCCGGCGTTTTGAATGCAACCGCTTTTTCCTCCCCCAGGTGATGCTTTCCGCGGATACCATGCAGGCCGCCTTTACCCGCCTCAAGAGCGAAATGAAAGGGGAGGGGTTCGCTTCTCTCGGCAAGATCCTGATGGCCACCGTGGAGGGTGACATCCATGATATCGGCAAGAATATTGTCTGCACATTGCTTGAGAGCCATGGGTTCGAAGTGATCGACCTTGGGAAAAACGTGGCCGCCGAGCGGATTATCGCCGAGGCACTGAAGCATGAGGTTGACGCAGTCGGGCTTTCGGCTCTGATGACTACTACCATGGCCGAGATGCGAAATGTCATAGATAAATTAAAGGCGCAAGGGGTTAAGACCTTTACCATGATCGGCGGCGCCGTGGTAACACAGGATTATGCCGACGAGATCAGCGCCGATCTCTATGCTAAAGACGCAATGGAGGCCGTTGCAAAGATCAAGGCTCTTCTCGGGAAATAGAGCAGCTAGAGGTTCTCCTCTCCACCTCAACCTTTACCTTTACCTGTTTTTTAGTGGTTGCAACTATTTGATTTGTGTGATATTTTAATTAAAATATGTCATTTGGCGGACAAGGAACGGATATGGTTCTAGGCTTCAACCACAATATTCAATACAAGGGAGAAATTTTCCATATTCAGACCGAGGACAGCGGAGTTGAAACACCCCACATCATTACACTCCTCTATCGCGGCGGCACCATCATATCTTCAAAAAAGACCAGCTATGCAGATATTATCAAGGTTGATAATCTTGAAAAGGTGGTCGAAGACCTCATGAAGGACCAGCATAAAGAGATGCTGCGCCGGCTCAAGTCGGGTGATTTCGATGAGAGGGCGTTCGGCCAGGCATCTTCCCTTCCGCAGGAAATAGCTGAGAAGAGCAAAACGTCGACACCACCCCAGTCTGACGCGCCGGACGGTTCTTCAGCTCCGGAATCCGAGCGCGCTCCCAAACATCCGCAGAGTCTCGATGAAATAATACTCGATTATCTCGTTGCCGGTGATACTGAATAGCGGTATTACACTGAGAGGAAAGGTTTTTCGTGAAAGAAACTATCGCCAATCTGGAAGATAAGGCCAGAGAACTGCGCGTCGCCATCGTCCGGACGCTGCACAAATCACAGTCCGGTCATACCGGCGGTTCTCTGTCCGCCATCGACATGGTTACCGCGCTCTATTTCCACAAGATGCGTCACGACCCCGAAAACCCCGACTGGCCGGAGCGGGACCGTTTTGTCCTCTCCAAGGGACATGCGGCTCCGGCGCTATATGTGGCCCTTGCCCATGCCGGCTATTTCCCCAGGGAGGACCTGATGATGCTGCGCCGTCTTGGAAGCCATCTGCAGGGGCATCCGGACAGCAAATCGACTCCGGGTGTGGAGGTCTGCACCGGTTCTTTGGGGCAGGGGCTTTCCATGGCTAACGGCATGGCTCTGGGTCTCAGGCTCGACAACAGACCGGGCAGAGTCTATGCGCTTCTGGGAGACGGAGAATTGCAGGAAGGACAAGTCTGGGAGGCGGCCATGGCCGCCTCCCACTACAAAATAGACAACCTCTGCGCCCTGGTTGACGCCAATTCGCTGCAGATTGACGGAGAGGTGGCCAAGGTGATGGCTGTTGCGCCGATCGCCGCCAAATTCAAGGCGTTCGGCTGGCATCCCCTGGAAATTGACGGTCACGACATGTCCGCCATCTTGGCAGCTTTGGAGCACGCCGAGACCATCAAGGGACAACCGACAGTGATCGTTGCGAATACTGTCAAGGGGAAGGGGGTTTCATTCTTTGAGAACAAGGCGTCATATCACGGCGTGCCCCCCAGTGATGATGAGCTGCCCAGGGCGCTGGAGTGTCTGGGGTGTCTGGATTGAGGACCTGCTGCGTTCAGGCAGGAGTTTTCACGCACTCTGTAGTAAGCAAAGAAAGGAATTTCACATATGAGCAGCAATATGATTGCAACCAGAGATGCCTATGGTGAGACCCTGGCCGAACTGGGGGGGGAGAACGGGGATATCGTGGCGCTGGACGCAGACCTCTCAGGCTCCACCAAGACATCGTTGTTCGCGAAAAAATATCCTGAACGCTTTTTTAACATGGGGATTGCCGAAGCCAATATGATGGGGACCGCCGCCGGCCTGGCGGCCGCAGGCAAGATCCCGTTCCTTTCCACCTTTGCCGTTTTCGCGGTGGGGAGGGCCTGGGAACAGATGCGCCAGTCGGTTGCCTATCCAAAGGCCAATGTCAAAATCGTGGCGACCCATGGCGGGATTACTGTCGGCGAGGACGGCGGGTCCCATCAGTCCGTGGAGGACATCGCAATAGTGAGGGCCATTCCCAACATGACGGTCATCGTCCCTGCGGACGGAGTTGAGACAAGGGCGGCGATCAGGGCCGCGGCCGCCCATAAGGGGCCGTTCTATATCCGCCTGGGACGCAACAAGGTCCCGACTATTTTCGGCGATGATTACAGGTTTGAGATAGGAAAAGGATGCGAGGTGGCCGCCGGCTCCGATCTTACCTTTGTCGCCACCGGCCTCATGACCGCCCAGGCGCTGGTTGCGGCCGGTCTCCTGCACAAGGAAGGGATCTCGGCCCGGGTGGTGCATATATCAACCATCAAGCCGCTGGACCAGGACATAATCCTCGATGCGGCCATGGAGACAGGCGCCATTGTCACCGCGGAGGAACACTCCGTGATAGGGGGGCTCGGCGGGGCCGTGGCCGAATTTCTTGGTGAATCACATCCTGTGCCGATCAAAAGGGTCGGAATCAGGGACCGGTTCGGCACCTCGGGAAAAGCGGAAGAACTGATGAAATATTTCGGCCTTCTCCCTGAAAACCTGGTGGAGGCGGCCAGGGAGGTTCTGGCCAGGAAAGGCAAATAGCAGGCGACTTGTGGCTGGTTGCAATCCTTCTCTGCGAGTAAGAAAGTGAAACTTCAAATTCTTAAGTCATCAAAGGGGTTCACATACATCGCCGCCCTGATGCTGGTTGTGATCATGGAAATCATGCTTGGCGTCGCCGCACAGAGCTGGACCATGGTCATGAAGCGGGAGCGGGAAGCCGAGTTGCTGTTTCGGGGGAAGCAGATAGTGGACGCCATTGCCCGCTGGCAGAACCCCACGGGACAGGTCGGGGTGACATCACGTCCTTCGCGCTCCCTCGATGACCTGAGTTTTCTCCTAAAGGATCCGCTTAGCCTTTCGAAGGTGCGCTACCTCCGCAAGGACCCCAAAACATCTTATAACGACCCGATTACCGGCAAGGAGTGGGAAGTGATCCGCGACAATGCCCGGGGGGGAATTATCGGGGTGGCGAGCACGAGCGAGGAGACGCCGCTCAAGCAGAAGAACTTCCTGGAGATGTTCTACCCTCTGGACCCGCAGCGTGACAACTACCTTATAACCATGTTCAAGAATTTCGAGGGGAAGAGTAAATACAAGGAGTGGCAGTTTGTCTATCAGCCTGCCGGCCAACAGGCTGTGCCGGGGAAGATTCCTGTCTCCGGGATAAAGAAGGTCCAGTGAATAAGCAGTGCTGCAATCAGCCATGCTGTATTTGCATTGCATATAATGTTGAACCGCTACGTTAAATTCAAGGAGGCAGGTTGGTATTCAAAAGCCTGACAACCAGGGTAATTTTCATATCCATAAGTCTCCTGGCTTTCGGCATCAGCATATATACTTATCTGAACCTGAAAAGAGAGCAGACCCAGCTGATCAATTCCGCTCGCGAGAGCACCGATCTCCTTTTACAGACAATTGAAAGAAGCATCTACAACTCGATGCGGATCGGCAATACCGAGGATACTCAGATCATTCTGGAGATGGTCGGGCAGAACCGAAATTTGCTCGGGGTCCGCATTTTTCATCCCCATGGCATCGTCCTTAAATCATCGCACCCGGAAGAGGTGGGGAAACCGGTCAATGACAACGACTACCAATTGTTCATCAACAACCGGAAAGAAGGGATATTCAAGGTAGAGAGGCATGGCGAAGTTCTCAAGATGCAGAAACCGATCTATAACGATGAGCCCTGCTATACGTGCCATGGTCACAAGGTGCGCATTATAGGCGTGCTGAACGTCAATTATTCCCTTGTGGAAACCAGGCAGAGGATTGTGGAAGCAACCAAGCTCTTTGTCTTTTCGACCATTGCCATTGTTCTCTTCCTTGCAGGCTCGATATCCCTGATCATGCTCAAATTTGTCAAAAAGCCGCTGAATCTGATCATGGAAAACATGGCGCGTGTCGAGGCAGGCGACCTCTCGGTCAGGATGAAGGAGGTCAGGAAGGATGAGGTCGGGCGGTTGATTTCCAGTTTCGATTCAATGGTCGGCAAGCTCGATTCAGCGAAAAAAGAGCTTGATCAGTACCACTTTCAACAGATGGAAAGGGCCGACCGGCTTGCCTCCGTGGGTGAGATGGCGGCAGGCATCGCCCACGAGATCAAGAACCCGTTGACTGGCATCGCCGCCGCGATTACCATTATTAAAGACGACTTTGATCCGGACGATACGCGCACGGAAATAATCAATGAAATCCTGGAACAGATCACACGCCTCGACAAGACGGTAAATGATCTCCTCTTCTTCGGCAAGCCGTCGCAACCGGAACCGACCTTCACCAATATCAACAGCCTGGTGGAAAAAACCCTGATGTTTGCTTCTCAACATCGAAGCGGCAAGGAAATCGAGAAAAGACTCGAACTCGACGAAACCCTGCCGGCGGTTTATGTTGACCCCAAACAGATCCAGCAGGTGTTTCTCAATCTCATTCTTAACGCCTTTCAGGCAATGCAGAACGGGGGGATGTTGACTGTCGGAACATCACTGGTGGAGTTTGACGGCAAGCAGTGGGCCAGGGTTTCCATTGCGGATACCGGCGCGGGGATCCCGGAACCGATTCTTTCAAAGATATTTACTCCGTTCTTTACCACCAAAGCACAGGGGACAGGTCTTGGTCTGGCGATCTGCCACAAGCTGGTGACACAGCATGGCGGACGTATAAATGTCACTAGTGAAGACGGAAAAGGAACGGCCTTCACCATAGATTTACCGGTTTACGGAATTTCCCGGATGCAGGAAATGTAGTTTCCAAATTCAAAGGAGAAGGAAATTAATTCGAGCGTCGATTTTCCGGATTACAGGAGCAGCCATGAGAAAAACGAAAATACTGGTCGTTGATGACGAGCATCTGATCCGCTGGTCACTTGAGCAGAATTTGAAAAAACAGGGATATGAGGTGCTCACCGCCAGCAATGGCGAAGAAGCGCTGAAACTGGTGCATGAGGAGCAGCCCGAGCTTATCCTTCTCGATATTCAGATGCCCGGCATAAATGGCCTGGAAGTGCTGGAGAAGGTAAAGGAAACCGATGAAGATATCGTGATTATAATGGTCACGGCCCAGGGAAGTCTGGAGACTGCCGTCAACGCCATGCGGATGGGGGCTTACGATTACGTTAACAAGCCGTTCAACCTGGATGAACTGGCTATTGTAATCAGAAAAGCCCTTGAGACGTCATATCTGCGTCGTGAAGTGGCGGGGCTGCGCAGTGAACACAAAAAGGTCGGTCCCCCGAACATTGTCGGTGCGAGCAAGCATATGAGAAATGTCCTCGCAATGATGGACAAGGTTGCCAGGAGTGAAGCTTCAACTGTGCTTGTCCAGGGGGAATCGGGAACAGGCAAGGAACTGGTGGCTAAATGGATCCATTACAAGTCGAGCCGCGCCGAGAGGCCTTTCGTTGCCATCAACTGCGCGGCTGTTCCCGCCACGCTTCTCGAAAGTGAGCTCTTCGGCCACGAAAAGGGGGCATTTACCGACGCCAAGAACGCCAAGAAAGGGCTATTTGAACTTGCCGACGGCGGCACGATTTTCCTTGACGAAATCGGGGATATGGAAATCGGGATGCAGGCGAAGCTGCTGAGATTTCTCGAAGACAAGACCTTCAGAAGGATAGGGGGGGCAAAAATCATCACGGTGGATATCCGCATAATTTCCGCCACAAATAAGGATCTTTTGAAGGCAATTGAGGAGAAAAGCTTCCGGAACGACCTCTATTACAGGCTTCAGGTCATTCCCATCTTTCTGCCGCCCCTTCGGGACCGGAAAGAAGACATAATTTCTCTGGCGAACCATTTTATCGAGACATTTAATAAAGAATTCAACAAACATGTAAATGGAATTTCCGGCATGGCCGAAAAAATGCTGAGCGAATATCAGTGGCCGGGAAATATACGCGAACTGAAAAACGTTATCGAGCGGGCCATCATTCTCGGCAATGAGGATACACTTCTGCTTGAGCATCTCCCCCTGGAAATAATCGCGAAAAGCTCGTCTCACGCCCCACCGCTCACTTCTCTGAAACTCCCGCCCGAGGGTGTGGACATCGAACAGGTGGAAAAAGAGCTCATTCGTCAGGCACTTGAAAGCAGTGACTGGAACCAGTCCAAGGCGGCAAAGATGCTGAATCTGGGGATAGATGCCTTTCGCTATCGGATGAAGAAGTTCGGGTATTTGAAATAATCCATTTCAGACAGACTCAGGGAGAGTGAAGAAAAAGGTCGCGCCTTTCCCCGGGTTCCCTTCGGCCCAGATCCTGCCCCCGTGGCGATGAATGATCCTTTGCACGGTTGCGAGACCGATGCCGTAACCGGCAAAATCTTTTCTGTCATGCAGAGTTCTGAAAGGGGTGAATAGTCCGTCTATCGCCCTCATGTCAAAACCGACCCCGTTGTCACTGATGAAATGAACCTGCTTGCCGGCATGATCCTTCGAGCCGAATTCGATGACAGCTTCTTCTTTTTTTGAGCAATACTTGCTGGCGTTCCCCATGATGTTTCCCATCGCGATCCTGAGCAGATTGGCGTCTCCGTAGACCGTTACCCCCTCGGCAATCACGAACTTCATCCTGCGTTCAGGAGTCGTATGCCTGAGTTCTATAGCGATTTCGGTTGCTGTCCTGCTGAGATCGACCTTTTTCCCGACCATTTCGCAGTTCGACAGGCGCGAAAATGTCAGTAATGAGTCGATGAGATTGCTCATCCGCAGGGTGTCCAAATGGATCTTCCGTATAAAGTCGCTGCTCT
>Ga0137448_1000082_pt1 | contig 9508 bp, 7 predicted proteins | sample EasRivERMGT418_2_FD_102316 | JGI IMG/M metagenome (GOLD analysis project Ga0137448, IMG submission 102316) | Soil microbial communities from meander-bound floodplain in the East River, Colorado, USA - East River MetaG ERMGT418_2 | ecosystem: Environmental > Terrestrial > Soil > Floodplain ... | reverse complement strand
GGTGATGGGATTCACCGCGAAGAAAGAACAGGGTGATGAAAGCGCCGAGATCAAGCGGCTGTTTTCTCCGGAGTTCAGGAATCGATTGGATGCGACCATCTCGTTCAGGTCCCTCGATTACGACATCATCCTGCGCGTGGTGGACAAGTTCCTGATGCAGCTCGAGGCTCAGCTGCACGAGAAGAAGGTCGATGCGGTATTTACCGACGCGCTGCGCGAGCACCTCGCCAAGCACGGCTTCGATCCGCTGATGGGAGCGCGCCCGATGTCGCGGCTCATCCAGGACACGATTCGCCGCGCGCTTGCCGATGAGCTGCTCTTCGGCAAGCTTGCCAACGGCGGGAAAGTCACGGTAGATATCGAGGCGGGCAAGATCACGCTCAAGTTCTTCGAAGAAAAAGTGCCCGAGGTGGCTCCGGAAGCATAAGCATTCTCTAATGAAGCCGACAAAGGCCGCCGCGGGCGGCCTTTGTCTTTTTTGCGGGCGTGCCCCTTGACAGGCTAACGGGCCAGAAGGAAACTCGAAACCAGAAGGAGAAAAAACTCTCCGAGGAGGCCTGTCATGATCCGCGTACTGCTTTTCGCCGCATTTGCTTCGGCTGCGGCAGTTTTCGCCTCGCCCGCGTCAGCTCAGGGTACCGATCCTAACCTCGGCCGCAATCTCGCCGCTGCCTGCGCCAACTGTCACGGGACAAACGGAACGAGCCAGCAGGGCATGCCGAACCTGGCCGGCCAGCAGCGGGCCTATCTCGTGCAGCAGATGCAGGACTTCAGAGCCGGCAAGCGACCCGCGACCATCATGCACCAGATCGCGAAGGGCTACACCGACGAGCAGATCGACGCGCTCTCGGCGTATTTTTCGGCGCAAAAGGGCAGATAGGAGGCGACCATGAGCCGAATCAGCCGACGCGAATTCCTGAAAGCTTCCGGCGCCGCGGCCGCCACCTCGCTTCTGTCCGGCTGCCTGACTCAGCCGAGCGTCCCATCCAAACCGATCGGGCGCGTGATCGTCATCGGCGGCGGCTTCGGGGGTGCAACCGCCGCAAAGTACCTGCGCATGTGGAGCGAAGGCACGATCGAGGTGTTCTTGATCGAGCGCAATGCCGAGTTCATTTCCTGCCCCACGTCGAATCTCGTCCTTGGGGGGACCAAGACGATGGGTGACATTACGCGCAGCTACTCCAGGCTCCGCGAATACGGCGTGCAGGTGCTGCGCGACGAAGCCACCGCCATCAACGTCGAGAAGAAACGGGTGTCCCTCAAGCGCATCGAGGACCTGCCCTACGACCGGCTGATCGTGTCACCGGCTGTGGATTTCATGCACGAGCAGATCGAAGGCTACAACACCGAGGCGCAGAAGACCGTCCTGCACGCCTGGAAAGCCGGCCCCGAGACGGTCGCGCTGCGGCAGCAGCTCGAGGCCATGCGCGACGGCGGCGTCTACGTCCTGGCGATTCCCCGCTCGCCCTACCGCTGCCCGCCGGGACCCTACGAGCGCGCCTGCCAGGTGGCGTTCTATTTCAAGCAGGCCAAGCCGCGCTCCAAGGTGATCATCCTGGACGCGAACGAGGACGTCGTGTCAAAGCCGGGCCTGTTCAAGGCGGCGTGGAACGAGCTCTACAAGGGCATGATCGAGTACCGCGGCAACAGCGAAGTCAAGACGGTCGACGCGCGCGCGATGACGGTCAAGACCGATTTCGACACGATCAAGGGCGACGTGCTGAACGTGCTGCCGCCCATGCGCGCCGGCGACATCGCGCGCTCCGCAGGCCTCCTTGCCCCGAACACGCGCTGGTGCGGCGTGGACTGGCTCAGCATGGAATCGACGGCGCACAAGGGCATCCACGTGCTGGGCGATGCGACGCTCTCGGCGCCGGCGATGCCCAAGTCCGGTCACATGGCGAACAACCACGGCAAGCTCGCAGCAGCCGCGATCATCGAGCTCATGAACGGGCGGGCGCCCAGTCCGCAGCCGGTCATCGCCAACACCTGCTACAGCTTCGTGAGCGACAAGGAGGTGATCCATGTCGCCTCGGTGCACCGCTACGATCCTGCCCAGAAGACTCTGACCGTGGTGCCGGGGGCAAGCGGCGTCTCGTCGGGCCGCAGCGAGATCGAGGGCGGCTACGGCTGGGCGTGGGCACAGAATATCTGGAGCGACATGCTGGGCTAAGCCCAGCATGTCGCTCTACGAGCGTAAGTTACGAACGGGGGAAGAGGGAGTACCCTCTTCCCCCGTTGCCCCCAACGCCCCCCATCTTCCGAGTTTCTGACACGCTAGCCGGGTAACGGCACGCGCACTTTGCGCTCGAGCCAGCGCTTGCGGCTTGCTTCCGAGAATCCTCCGGGTCTGAAACCGAGCGCGCTCGAGCGACGCCAGAACAGCGTCTTCAGCATGTCGTCGTCCAGATCCGAAACGGACAGGCGGCGGATCGCGCCGCCTTCGAGCGCCGCAATCGCGAGGCCATCACGGAAGAGCACGCGATTGGGCGCGATGGCCGTGACCCGGCCCTGCGGAGTCACGATGCCGACCAGATTGAGCGGATCGGCGCCGGAGACCGCGGTGAACTCCCCGCTTTTTTCGAGCCCGCGAACCGCACGCAGTCGGCCCACCGCGTCGGGCAGCCCAAACTGCTCGCCGCCGAAGCCCGAGACGAATCGCCCGCCGCGGATCTCGCCGCGGGCCTCGAGCCTCCGAAAACTCCTCGCCAGTTCGCGCCAGGTCGGCAGGCATGCCTCACGCGCGAGCAGCGCGCGGAATACGATGCCGTAGCGGCGGAGCAAGGTTCGCGCGATTTGCTCGACGCGCCTCTCGTCGTCGACGGCCCCCTCTCCCCTGAGAAGCGCCCAGCGTCCGGCGGTGTCCACTTCATACGCCCTCCGGCCGCGGCGCCGGCGAGCGCGCTTCTCGGAAGGCGCGAGCAGCGCCCGCAGGCCGCTGAAGCTGTCTGCGGTGGCCAGCCCTGAACCCGCCAGCTCGCCGAGCGAGCGCTCGATCTGCGTTCGCAGCAGGCCGGTCGCGGATACGAGCTCATGGAAGAAGCATGCGCCACGAGTCTGCAGCGCCCCGAACACGGCACGCGCCTCCGAAGACAGTCCGCACGATTCGGACTCACTCGGGGCGCCCCACAATCCTGAGTGCTGCCGCAGCATCAGCGCGATCGGCGAGCTTCGAAGCGGGGACTTTCCCGAACCGTTTGTGGGCGAGATCCGCCCCCAGGCAACGCGTCCCGAAAGGCAGAGGCGATCGACGAGATCAGGTTCATAGTCCTGCACGCGCGCAGCGAGCACCTCGTGCTCCCATGCGCCGGCCGGAACTTCGTAGCCGTCGAGTTGTTCGATTACAGCGGCGAGACCTTCGACGCCTTTCACCTGCTGCTCACCTGCGACGTGCTGCCAGTGCAACAGGAACCGCATGAAGTCGGCAGCGCCGACCGGCTCGATCTCTGCGCGCAGCCGGTTGAGTGTGTATCGGTGAATACGCGCGAGCAACCTCCGGTCGCACCACTCGAGTGGGCCGGTGCCTGAGGTCGCCGTGAAACGGCCGCGGAGCACCCTGCCTTCGACTTCGAGCGCAAGCAGCGCGCCGTCTACGAGCGCACTGTCGGAAAGTCCAAGCGAATCGGCAAGCCGCTGGGCGGTCACCGGCCCGAGCACCTCGGTGCGCCCGCGAACCAGCTCTCGCGCCGCGTCCTCGCGCGTCCATGATTTGCGCAGGCGCTCGGGGATCGCCGGTATCGTGGATTGAGGAATGATCGCGTTCAGCTCGTCGAAGCGCTCGATCGAGATCCAGAATCCGTCAGCGTCGAACGCCCGTTCGGAAGCTACCAATTCATCGAAGAGCACGCGCCAGCTCGGCGACGCTTCTTCTGCACGAATGAACCCGGCGAGCAGCAAGGCATCGTGCAGCTCGTCGGCGGTGTTCGCGGCGGGCCACGCCTCTTCGCGCACGCGCTCGATCGCCGCCGGGTCGAGCGCGCCCAGATCCTCCGCGCTCCTCGGCTGGGTCGCTCGCCGCGTATAGACAGCGCGCGTGCGCCGCTCCTCGAGCGGCGCGTCGTCGAGAAAGGTATAGACGGCCGAATTCAGTATCTCGTGGCAGAACACCGAAGGTTCGGGCGTGTCCTTCGCGAGGCACCTGATTTCGCCCGCGAACACGCGCTCCAGAAACCGCACAAGCTGCGGAAGGTTCATCGCCTCTTCGAGACAATCACGGACGGTCTGATTGACCAGGGGATGGTCGGGCAGCTCGCGCGCACCCTGGATGTTGTCGAGGCACGCTGCGGCATCCGGAAAAATCGCAGCGAGCAGCTCCTCGGCGATCATGCGCTGGATCTGAGCGGGCAGGCGTGCGCCGTTGCGATTTCGCGGCACCGCAAGCGCGAGGGTCGTCGTCCAGCGCCAGCGCGTCTGGAAAATCGGTGAGTCGAGCACGGCCTGGACGAGCGTCTCACGCACGGTTTTCGGGTTCAAATAGCGGAACACATCGGGAAGCGGAAAGGAATGCATCGGTCCGAGCGACAGGACGAGCGCTTCTTCGGTCGCCGCCGCCTGCAGCTCGAAGTTGAAGCTCTGGCAGAATTTCTTTCTGAGCGCGAGGCCCCAGGCGCGGTTGATACGGCTGCCGAGGGGTGCGTGCAGCACGAGTTGCATCCCGCCCGCTTCGTCGAAGAAGCGCTCGAGCACGATCGTTTCGGCGGTGGGTACGACGCCCAGCGCTCGCTTGCCTTCGGCGAGATAGGCCGCTACCTGCTCGGCGGCCGGGCGAGAGAGCGCGTACTCCTCGATCAGCCACCCGGTCACGGCATCGAGCTCGTCCGGCATGTGCGGCCGATCGGGCCCGGGGAGCCTCGCGTCGGCATCCCCACGCAATTTCGAGACCGCCGCACTCATCTCGTCGCTTCGCGCGGGCGCCTCGCCCAGCCAGAACGGCATCGAAGGCGGCTGCCCTTGGGCGTCGGCGACGCGCACGACGCCATTCCCGATCTGCAGGATGCGCCAGGACGTGTTGCCCAGCTGGAAGATGTCGCCCGGCAGCGATTCGATCGCGAAATCCTCGTTCAGCGTGCCAATGAATTGACCCTCCGGCTCGAGCTTCACGCGGTAGTCGAACACCTCCGGGATCGCGCCGCCCGACATGATTGCGATCATGCGCGAGCCGCGCCGCTCGCGCAGCTTCTGGTGCACGGCGTCGTAGTGCACGAGCGCCGCACGCTGGCCGCGCTTGGTCGCGTACCCGTGCGCGAGCATGGCGACGACCTCGTCGAACTCGGCCTTTTCCAGACCGCGATATGGGTAGGCTCGACGAAAGAGCCCGAACAACGCGTTCTCTTCCCACTCTTGTGTGGCGGCCTCGGCGACGATCTGCTGCGCGAGTACGTCCAGGGGTTTGGCGGGAATGAGCACGCGGTCGAGCTCACCTTCTTTCACCGCGCGCAGCATCGCTGCGCACTCGATCAAGTCGTCGCGCGTGAGCGGGAAAAGCCGGCCTTTCGGCAGTCCCGCCACCGTGTGTCCGGACCGGCCGACTCGCTGCAAGAGCGTGGCGATTCGGTTCGGCGAGGAAATCTGGCACACCAGATCGACGTGACCGATGTCGATGCCGAGCTCGAGCGATGCGGTAGCCACCAGCACTTTGAGTCGGCCTTCGCGAAGCCTGGCTTCTGCATCCAGCCGCGCTTCCTTGGCGAGGCTCCCATGATGCGCGGCGACGTGCTCGGCACCCAGACGCTCACTCAATTGAAACGCCATGCGCTCGGCCAGGCGTCGCGTGTTCACGAAGACGAGCGTAGTACGGTGCGACTCGATCAGCTCGACCAGCCGCCCATAGATTTCCTGCCACACTTCTGTGGACATCACCGCCTCGAGCGGCGAGCCTGGCATTTCCAGTTGAAGGTCGATGTTCCGCTTGTGGCCGCGGTCGATGATGGTGCACTCGACCTTGTCCGCGCCAACCAGGAACCGTGCGACCTCCCCGATCGGTTTCTGCGTTGCGGACAGTCCGACGCGCTGCAGGCGCCTGCCGCATATGTGATCGAGGCGCTCGAGCGACAACGCCAGATGCGCTCCCCGCCGCGATTCGAGGAGCGCGTGGATCTCGTCCACGATCACCACGCGCGCGGTCTTGAGCATCTGGCGCGAACGCTCGGCGGTGAGCAAGAGATACAGCGACTCGGGAGTCGTCACCAGGATATGCGGCGGCTTACGCAGCATCGCAGCGCGCTCGGCTTGCGGCGTATCGCCGCTTCTCACCGCGGCCGTGATTCGAGCGGGCGGGAAGCCCATCTCCTCGGCGATGCGGCGCATCTCGCGGCGCGGCTCGGCGAGGTTCTTGTGGATGTCCGCAGACAGCGCCTTGAGCGGCGAGACGTAGACGACACGAACCTCGTCCGCCAGTTCCCCCCGCTCAAGGCTCTCGCGCAGCAGCCGGTCGATGGAAGTGAGAAATGCGGCGAGCGTCTTGCCCGAGCCGGTCGGCGCGGCGATCAGCGCGTGGCCGCCCGCGCGGATTGCACGCCAGCCCTCCAGCTGCGCCTCCGTGGGCGGCAACACGCACCCGCTGCCGGACTCGCGGAAACGGGTCTCCCACCAGCGCCGGATGATCGGATGGAAATCTTGGGGAAGCATGGCCTGCACTGAATATACGCTCAGTTCGGTACGGGGCGTAGAGGGTAACGGGCTTTCCCTCTCCCCCGTTCGTAACCTACCCTCTTTTACGACTTTCCCGTACTTCCGAAGCCGCCCGCGCCGCGCTGGCTGATGCTGAACTCTTCAACTACGTTCAGCTTCACCTGCACCACCGGCACGACCACGAGTTGGGCGATGCGGTCCATGGGGTTGATGGTGAAGGCTTCCTTCGACCGGTTCCACACCGAAATCATCACTTGCCCCTGATAGTCGGAGTCGATCAGGCCGACTGAGTTTCCGAGCACGATGCCGTGCTTGTGACCGAGGCCCGATCTCGGCAGCACAACCGCTGCAAGTCCAGAATCGGCGAGATGAATGGCGATACCGCTTGGCACGAGCTCAGCGGCACCGGGGGCGAGGGTGAGCGGCTTGTGAACGCAGGCTCTGAGGTCGAGGCCGGCAGCGCCCCCCGTAGCATACTGCGGCAATGAATCGAGCAGCCGCGGATCGAGGATTTTTACGTCGAGTGTCTTCAAGCGAAGAACGGCCTAGCGCCGCGGCAGCATCTTCGCGATGTGCGCAACCAGTTGTCGCGCCAGCACGATCTTGGAGGCGCGCGCGAGCTCGTGCAGGCCGTCATCGTCGAAGAGCGTGAGCGCGTTGGTGTCCTTGCCGAACGTATCCTGCGCGAGGTTCGCGGCGAGCAGCGGGATTCCTTTTTTCTTGCGCTTGGCTTGCGCGTTCGCCTTCAGATCTTCGGTCTCTGCGGCGAAACCGACGCAGAACGGTCCTTTCGGCAGTGCCGCGACCTCGCCGAGGATGTCGGGGTTGGGGGCGAGCTCCACGTTGAGGTTGCCGTTGCCGCGCTTGATCTTGTGCGGCTTGGGATCGACCGGATGATAATCGGCGACCGCGGCGACGGCGATGAACACATCGGCCTTCTCCGCCCGCGCCATCACTTCCTGATGCATCTCGCGTGCGGTCATGACATCCACGCGGTTGACGCCGGCCGGCGCCGCGAGCGCAGTCACGCCCGAGACAAGCGTCACTTCAGCACCCGCCTCCGCAGCAGCCTGGGCCACGGCGTACCCCATTTTTCCCGAGCTTTGGTTGGTGAGCCCTCGAACGGTGTCGATCGGTTCGTACGTGGGGCCCGCGGTCACGAGCACTTTCGTTCCGGAGAGCGCCTTGGGAACGAGGGCTGCTGCGACTTCGGCAAAGATCTCCCCGGGTTCGAGCATCCGCCCCAGACCGACTTCGCCGCACGCCTGATCCCCCGCAGCCGGGCCGAGAATCTGGACGCCGTCGTCGCGAAGGCGTTCGAAGTTGCGCTGCGTCGCCGCGTTCTCCCACATCTCAACGTTCATCGCGGGCGCCACCATCAGGCGACAGCGGCGCGCGAGGCACAATGCCGAGAGCAGGTCGTCGGCGAGGCCATTTGCGACCTTCGCCATGAAATCGGCGCTCGCCGGCGCAACAACAATCACATCTCTGTCCCGCGAAAGCTCGATGTGGCCCATGTTGTCGGGCACGCGCGCATCCCACATATCGGTGAAGACGGGCTTGTTCGAAAGCGCCTGCAGCGTCACGGGCGTCACGAAACGGCAAGCGGCTTCGGTCATGACGACGCGCACGTCGGCGCCGGCCTTGATGAAAAGGCGCGTCAGCTCGGCCGCCTTGTAGGCGGCGATTCCGCCGGTGATCCCGAGCAGAATGCCCTTTCCGGAAATATCGGTCATCGCGATTCGGCCTGAAGCGTTTAACCGCAAAACGACGATTTTAAGCGAATTCCATGGCCATTACAGACTGGCCCCTTCAGGAACGTCCACGCGAACGGCTGCTTGCGCTCGGCGCCGCCTCGCTCGCCGACGCGGAGTTGCTCGCGATCCTGCTTCGTACCGGCATCAAGGGAATGAGCGCGGTCGACCTCGCACGCCAGCTGCTCGGGCGCTTCGGCTCCGTCGGCGGCCTGCTCGGTGCCGGATGCACGAACCTTGCGGAGACCCCGGGTCTGGGGAGCGCCAAGCTCGCGCAGCTCCAGGCGGCCCTCGAACTGGCGCGCCGTGCGCTCAAGGAGGACATCTCCTCGCGGGATGCGCTGTCGTCGCCGCGAGCAGTGCGCGATTATCTGCGCCTTACGCTGGCCGGGCGCGAGCAAGAGGTATTCGTAGTGCTGCTCCTCGACGCGCAGCATCGCGTCATCGCCTGCGAGGAGCTGTTCCACGGCACGCTGACCCAGACGAGCGTTTACCCGCGCGAGGTGGTGAAGTGCTCGCTCAGGCACAACGCGGCGGCCGTGATTTTCGCGCATAACCACCCCTCCGGCGTCGCTGAGCCGAGCCATGCCGACGAGATTCTCACGCGCTCGCTGAAAAGCGCGCTCGCCCTGGTCGATATTCAGGTGCTCGACCATTTCATCGTCGCCGGCAGCCGCACGATGTCCTTCGCCGAACGCGGGCTGCTGTGACGATCCTCGGCGGATCCTTCGCTGCGTTTGACTTTGAGCTTGAACGCATGCCCTGTTTCGACCTATAATGCGCCCCTTTCCCGCGGAGCATTCCATGGCGCGCGTCTGCCAGATAACGGGCAAGAAACCCCAGGTGGGACACCACGTTTCCCACGCCAACAACAAGACCATACGCCGGTTCTACCCGAACCTGCAGTACCGCCGTTTCTGGGTGGAAAGCGAAAAGCGCTGGGTGAGGCTGCGCATTTCCAACGCCGGCGTGCGCATCATCGACAAGAAGGGCATCGACGCGGTGCTCAAAGAGCTGCGCGAGCGCGGCGAGATCTAGCCTGAGGAGTTGCGACGATGCGCGAAAAGATCAAGCTCGAATCCACGGCCTGCACCTTCCATTTCTCCGCCACCACCAAGAACAAG
>Ga0137448_1000079_pt1 | contig 9701 bp, 8 predicted proteins | sample EasRivERMGT418_2_FD_102316 | JGI IMG/M metagenome (GOLD analysis project Ga0137448, IMG submission 102316) | Soil microbial communities from meander-bound floodplain in the East River, Colorado, USA - East River MetaG ERMGT418_2 | ecosystem: Environmental > Terrestrial > Soil > Floodplain ... | reverse complement strand
GCCTGGGTCTTCGCGCTCGGCAGATAGCGCGCCGCCAGATCGAAGCTTTCCAGCACGCCTTCGCCCACCCAGCCCCGCAGGGCGAGCGTCAGTCGCTCGCTTTTCTCGAGCACCGCCTCGCGGCTCGCGGCGGTCGCGATCAGAAGATAACCCACGTCCGGCGCGCGCAAATCCGTGCTCAGCCGCTGGTGCAGCTCGCGCGCCGATTCGGGCAGCGGACTCAGATGCCCGAGGTCGTCGTCCCAGATCCGGTCGTGGCGCGCGACGATGAAAGCGAGCGCGGCGGCAAGCAGTACCCACGCGATCCACGCCGCGCGCCGCATCGCGAGCCCGGCGCGAACCAGGCTGAAGGGAAGCACGCGCGGCGGCGGCGCTCCCCGTCCCGGGGCCAGTGCGGGCAGGACCCAGCGCGTCACCAGGCCCGCCGAGAGCACCCCGGCCATCGACAGGACACCCAGCTGGGAGAGGCCCTGGAGGCTGGAGAGCAGCAGCGCGAGCGAGCCGAACACGGTGGTGAGCACCGCAAGGCGCAAGGTCGGCCAGACTCGGGCCAGGATGTCGAGGACGGATTCGCCGGGCTTGCGCTGCGTGAAGACATAGGAAGGGTAATCGACCGCCTCGCCGATCAGGGTCGCGCCGAAGGCGAGCGTGATCCCGTGAACGCTGCCGAACAGCACGCCCACCGCCGCGACTCCCACGAGCAGGCCGGTCAGCACCGGCAGCGCTGAGAGCGCCACGGGGCCGGGCGAACGGTATGCGAGGACCAGTATCAGGAGGACCAGCGCGCCCGCGAGGCCCGTGAGCCAGCGGGTGTCGTGCTCGATCGCCGCACGCGTGCGCGCGGCAAACACGCCCGGCCCGCTGATCAACACTCGATATTCGGGACCCGCCCCCGTAAGTCGAAAGGCGCCCGCCAAGGCATCAGCCGCCTCCTGCTGGCGCACGGCATCCATCCCGGAGGCCGAAGTCTGCGCGAGAAGGAGCGCGCGAGCGCCGTCTCCCGAGAACCAGACGCCGTGCCGCGAGGCCGGGGCACCCCGACCCGCGGCCTCGGCGAGGCTGCGCAATTCGCCCGTCGGATCGCTCGCAAGTGTCGCTTTGAATGCCGCTCCTTCGAGCGTTGCGAGCCGTTCGAGGTTTTCACGCAGCGCACGGGCGAGCGATGGCTCGCTGAAGCGCTCGGCGCTCACCGTCGGGCTGAGCAGGTAGCGATGCTTCAAGCCCAGCTCGCGCGCGCCTCGAGTGAATTCCGCGCCGCCGTTGGTGACATAGTCGAAGCGCCGGTCGGCTGCGAGCGCGCGCGCGAGTTCGCGGGAGAAGCGCGCGAGCTCGGGGGGCGCGCCGCCCTCGATCGCGACCAGCATGGTGCGGGAGGCCACGCCTGCACGCAATTGCTCGACCAGGAGCCGTTCCAGGCGGCCGCTCGAGGCGGGGAGGAAGGCCGTCAAATCGCCGGTAAAGACCACGTGGCGCGCGGTCCACCAGGCGCTCGCCGCGACGATCGCGAGCCAGGCGAGGAGCGCCGTGCGCCGATAGAGCCTCACGGGGACTCTGCGTGGATGGTCATCACCGAGCCGTCTCCGCCCGGCTCCAGGATTTCAATGCGGACGAGGCGCGAACCCGAGCCGGCGATGACTATGCCCTTCACGACTCCGGCGACTTCCACCTCCCGGGGAACGAGCAAGAGCGTCCAGCCCCGCCGCGTCCCTTCCACCCTGACCTTATAGAGCCGCTCCAGTCCCGCGCCGTCGCCGGCGAGCGTGGCGCGCAGGCTCTCGACAAGCGCCGCGGCGAGCGGCGCGTTCTGCAGCGCAATACGTCGCGTCTTGCCCTCGCGCTCGATCGTCAGCCAGTCGCCGTCCACGCGTATCGCTTCCTTGAACGGCAGGGCCTGGTGCATCTCGAGCCGCGCAGGACGCACGTAGAGCAAGGTGCCGGAAAGGTGCAGGGGCTTCTGCAGCACCGCGACGCGCTTGACCTCGGAATATCGGGACCGGCTCGTCTGCACCTGCGCGAGCTGCGCCATGAGTTGAGCGAAGTCCCAGGGCTCCTCCTGCGCCGCAACCTGCAGCACGCCGGCAAGGAGCACTAGCGGCGCCGCGCGGGCGATCCTAGCCCGGGGACCCGCGCCAGAAGTCATAGAAGTTGAACCAGTTGTAAGGCGCAAGACGGCAGAAATGCTCCAGGCGCTCGGCGTAGCGTTGGGCCCATTCGCGGACCCACGCGGCCCGCTCGGCGCGCTCCCCTGCCGGCTCATCGCAGAACGGCTCCACGTAAATGACATAGCGCCTCCCGCCTTCATACAAACCGGCGAGCAGCATGACCGGCACCCGCAGGCTGTGCGCGAGCAGCAGCGGCCCTTGCGGAAACGCGGCCTCACGGCCGAAGAACCGGCACATCACGGCTTTTTCCGAGCCGGCGCAGCGGTCGCCGAGCACGCCGACCAGCTCCCCGCGCGCGAGGCACTCGCTGATCCGCAGCATGGTGTCGACTTCGCCGGGCACGATGATGCGCGCGCGCAGCGCCGGATCGAGCAAAGGGTTGAGCACCTCGGCGATATTCGCGGCGTTGTCTTCGTACATCACTACGTTGACCGGCAGTTGATGCCCGGGCGCCAGCGTGCGCATCAGCTCGAAGCTGCCCAGGTGCGCGCCGAGCAGAAGACAGCCTCGTCCCCTGGCCAGCGTCCGGCGCAGGAGATCGAGGCCCTTGACCTCGATGTCGAAGCGCTCGAATTGTCCGGCCATGAAATACACGCGATCCAGAACCGTCGTGGCGAAGGTAAAGTAGTGCCGCCAGAGGTCGGCGAGGCGCGCCGGCCGGCCGAGCGCGCGCTCGAGGTAGAAGCGCGAGGTGCTCCTCGCGCGCGGCGAGAAAAGGAGGAAATAGGCGCAGATCGGATAAAGCAGGAAACCCGCGAATCCGCGCCCGCAGCGCAGGGCGAGCCACTTCATGAGCCGAAGCGCGCTGCGGCTGCCCCGCTCCCGCTGGTCGAGCCAGGGCGCCTTCCAGGGGGCGTTCATTTGCGCGCGGTCCGGCGCGGCGCGAGCTTGCCCGCGCGGGCCACGGTTCGAACCACCTCGACGAGGGGGCGGGGCTCGTGATGCCGATAACGCACGCGCCGGAAGACGTGCTCGCCGACGAACAGCACGCCCACCAGAAGATATTCGATCCCGTTCGCAAACAGCGACCAGGTCCGGGGCGTCGCCAGCGCCGCCAGCGCCGCGGCCGCGGCCGCCATGCCCACGAACAACGCCGTCCACATGACTGTCGAACATCGCGCATAGCGCGCGAGATCCGGAGGAAGGTCCGATCCGCGCACGAGGCGGGCGAACCAGCCGATCATCGGCTCCTCACCGGGCGCCAACGTCCTTCCGAACCACACGGCCAGAGCAAGGTCGATGATGACGGGCGGCAGCTTGAGCAACGCCTCCGTATCGGCGACGAGCGGCGCCGCTGCGAGCAGCGCGAAACCCGCCAGGCCCCACAGGCCCCGAAACGACAGGTACACCAGCGCGGCGATGCACAGCCACGCTGTCCACGCCAAATAGGCGAGCCCCGTGGTGACTGCGGCATGGGTGAGTACAGGGTAGGAAAGCAGCAGCAGAACCGCGAGCGCACCCCGAGGAGCCCAGCGATGCATAGCCACAACTCCCGATTAGCTGATTTTCAAACTTTCGCGGCACTCCGGCCAGCATTCTACCGCTCCGGCATGCTCGTTCAAGTCCGCCTTCGGGCCTCGGACGGCGGCGGTGAACCGATGCGGGGCTTCTCGGCAAAATACTCCGAAAAAATTCCCAGGCAGAGTACGCGTCGTACATTGATGAAGCCGGCATGCTCAATGGTGCTCAGGACCCGTGCGGGAGGAACACAGGCTTCGATGGTATCCCAGTGATATTTCCACATGCGTGGAGTGTCCGCCTGCCGGGCCACGATGCGGGCGAGCAGCGGAACAATGCGGCCGAGATACACCTTCAGAAGGGTCGCAACCAGAGGGCTCTCCGGGCGCGTAATCTCCAGGACACACAGCCTCCCGCCGGGCTTCAGTACGGTAAAAAAATTCCTGAATGCACCCTCCAGATCGGATACGTGCCGCAGCGCATAGCCCATGCTGAGAAAATCGAAACTCGACTCCGGAAACGGGAGTTGCTCCGCGCTGCCTTCCAGGAGCCGCACTCCGGCAGGAACGCGCGCGTTCTGCAACATGCCCGGACTCGGGTCGACGCCGGTCACCTGTGCCGGATCGGCGACGATATGGGCCGCCTGCGCGGCCAGCAGCCCCGTCCCCGCTCCCACGTCCAGCACGCGCATGCCGGGCCGAAGTCCCGCCCGAAGCAGCGCGCTTCGCCGATACGAGGACCCGGAACCCAGCGCGCTCATGCGCTCCATGCGGTCGTAGTCCGGAGCCGTGCTATCGAAGGCGCGCCGCAGCCATCCGCGGCGATCCTCCTCGCGCGCGTAATATTCGGTCAGCGGGGGATGCGGCGCGCCCGCCATGTCGTTCTCGGTCATTCGGGAATCAGCCACTCGCACTCTCCCTCGGCGCACGCCTTTGCGGTTCAGTTCCTCGCTGCCCATGCCCGCTTCTTGGAGTTCGTTTCAAAATTAGCCGTCATTCCGAGGGCGCAGCCCGAAGAATCTGCTTTTCGGCTCTGCAAAAGCAGATCCTTCGCTTCGCTCAGGGTGACAGCAGGCTCATTTTGCAACCGGTTCTTAGTTGCCGCTCTTCCAGACAAAATCGAGCTTCGTGCGCCAGGCGCGTTTGCGTTTTAGCCAGGCTCCCAGGCTCTCGCGCCAGTTCTTGATCGAGATAACGTAATAGATGATCTTGAAAAGCAGGAGCGGGCCCCGGATCGGTGTCTTGCCGAAGATGTCGGCCGAAAGCAGCGACAAGACCGCTTCTTCCAGCCGGAACGCAGGACGCGGCGACATGAACATCTGGCGCAGCGCCGGCGTGGTGATCCGGTAGATGAACCATGAGAACGTTTTGAGACCGTGCTTGACGGTTTTTTCATAGCGCTGCAGGCTGCGGGCCGAGACATCGCCGTTGCGCAATGCCTCATCGACGACCTCGGCGCCGAGTTCGCCGCTGTTCATGGCCAGGAACACGCCGCTCGAGAACACCGGGTCGATGAACGCATACGCATCCCCGACCAACAGATAACCGTCGCCGGTCATGCGCGTCGCGCGATAGGAAAAATTGCCGGTCGCCAGCGCCGGCGCCATGAGCTTCGCGTCCTTGAGGCGCTCGGCCATGAGCGGGCACAGCGCGATCGTGTCGAGCAGGAATTGATCCACGCTGACCTTGCGGGTCTTCATGTAATACGTCCAGCACACGGCGCCCACGCTCATGGCGCCGTCGCGCAGCGGGATCATCCAGTACCAGCCGTGATCGAACCAATAGACGCTGATGTTGCCCTCGTCGCGGCCGGGACGGCGCACCGCGCCCTGGAAATGGCCGAACACGGCAGAGCTGCTGTGCACCGGGTTGCGGCTCTTGATCTTGAAGCGATCGGCGAGGAAGGTGTCGCGCCCGGAGGCATCCACCACGAAGCGCGTCTCCCAGCGTTGCGCGTTGCCCCGTTCATCGACGGCGTGCACCAACGAAGTCGAGCCTCGCCGGAACTCGATTTCGGTGACCTTGACGCCCTCGCGCACGTCGGTGCCCTTGGCGGCGCTGTTTCGAAGCAGCAGGTTGTCGAACTCCGAGCGCCGCACCTCGTAGGCCGAGGGGTAGGACTTGTCCATGGCGTTGGCGAAGTAGTAAACAGCCGGCGCGTAGCCTTCGTAATTGAATTCGGCGCCGGGCTTGAGGAGCCCGATCCGGTCCACCTGATCGAGCACGTCCAGGCGCTGAAGGAGCGGCAGATTGAGCGGCAGCAGCGATTCGCCGATGTGAAAGCGCGGATGATGTTCCTTTTCGAGCAGCACGACCTTCCAGCCCTTTTGCGCCAGAAACGCCGAGATGGTCGAGCCGCCCGGGCCGCCGCCGATGACCAGCACATCGCATCGGTATTCCGGTGAGGCGACAGGGGCAGCAGGCATGGTGGGGTGTGCAGGGCGCGGTGCGGGCATTTTACCGGCCCGGCCCGCGCGTTCAAGTCCGCTCTGAACGGGCGCCGCGTCCGTACTCGGGCCTAGCGCAGGATTCTGGCCCCGGGCAGCTCCGGGGACACCACCCCCATCGATATGACGTACTTGAGCGCTTCGTCCACGCTCATGTCGAGCTCGATCACGTCGGCCTTGGGCATCATCAGGAAGAACCCCGAGGTGGGGTTCGGCGTGGTGGGGACATAGACGCTCAAATACTCCCCGCGCAGGTGATTGGCGACGTCGCCGCCCGGTTTTCCGGTAAGGAACGCGATGGTCCAGCTCCCCGTGCGCGGGTACTGCACCAGCAGCGCCTTGCGGAACGCCTGGCCGCCGGGGGCGAACAGCGTGTCGCTCACCTGCTTCACGCCGCTGTAGATGGTTTTCACCACCGGGATGCGGCCGAGGATGTACTCCCAGAACAGGAGCAGCCGCTGGCCGAGGATGTTGGAGGCGAGCACGCCGGTGAGGAGCACGACCACCACGGTCAGCACTACCCCCAGACCCGGAATCTGCCGGCCGAACAGCGCCTGCGGCTGATACTGCGGCGGCAAGAGCAGCAGCGAATAGTCCATCGTCGACACGATCAGTTCGAGCACCCAGATCGTGATGGCGAGCGGGATCCAGATGAGCAATCCGGTGATGAGATATTTTTTCATTGAGCGCCGCCGCCGAGGTCGTGAGGAGAGGGCGCGCCCTCTCCTTGCGGGCACTTCATGCTATGAGGACGGACCGGCGCCGGAGACGGCTGGGGATTTTGATTCGCTCTTGCCGTCGGACCTGGTGTCTGACTTCGTGTCCGGCTTCGCACCGGACTTCGTGTCGGATTTCGTATCCGATTTCGCGTCGGATTTCGCGTCGGACTTCACGTCGGACTTCGCGTCGGACTTCGCGTCGGTTTTTGCGTCGCTCTTGTCCGTGCCGCCGCTCTTCGCCGCCGGCTTCGGATTCTTGAAGTCGGTGGCGTACCAGCCGCTGCCTTTCAGCTGGAACCCCGCCGCCGTGAGCATCTTGGAGAAGGTCTCTTTGTCGCACTCGGGACAGAGTGTCATCACCGGGTCGCTGATCTTCTTCAGGTATTCCTTCTGGAACCCGCAGGATGTGCATCGGTATTCGTAGATCGGCATGGCGCCTCCAAAGCCGCCAAATTATACCCCGAAGCAACGGGGGCGCCCCCGCAGCTTTCAGGCTCCTTCGCGCGCGCGGACCGATGGCGGCGGCGGGAGATTCACTCGATGCCGAGGTTTCCGGATACTCCGACAAGGCGCGGCAAGTCGAGCTTGCGCGGTTTCACGATTTTCTTGTCGCGGAGATAGCGGCTCAATACCTCCCACATCGGCTCACCGGCGTTTTCGTTCGAGGCGCGTTCGGCGACCGGCGCCCAGCTCGCCACCTTGTAGAGCTTGTCCGCTTCGATCGGGCGCCCGCGCAAGCGCATGTCGCCGATGCGCGTGCCGATTTTCGCGCCGGGCGTGCAGCCGTAGCTCATCCCGCCCACCCGCACCATGTCCCCGCCCTGCCGGTAATACGGATCGGGGTGAAACAGGTTGTCGCACACGTCTTCGAGGATCGACTTGATCGCGGCCCCCGTCATCTGCGTCACGACGGTGTCGGGATAGGTGATCGCGGTCTGGTTCATGACCTGCTCGAAAGTGATCGCTTCGCCCGGCAGCAAGCTCGCGCCCCAGCGAAAGCCGGGCGAGAAGGCGATCTCGGCGTCTTTCGCTTCCATCAGAGAATCGAGGATCAGCTGGTCGAAGGAGCCGTTGAAATTGCCGCGGCGGTAAAGCAGCGCATCAGTGACCGCGAGCTTTTCGGAGAGCTTCTCCGCGTACGGCGCGCGCTGCGCGTCTATCAACCCCGCCATCTCGCGATCGGCAGGCAGGAGGTTCGCGAACACCGGCAGCAGTCGGTAACGATGCCCCGCGATACGGCCGCTCCGGACCTCGAGATCGAGAACCGCGAGGAATTTCCCGTTCGAGCCTGCGTTCGTGACCAGCGTCTTGCCGCTGGCATGCGACACCACCACCGGTGCGGGCACCCCGTCGTGGGTATGGCCCCCGAGAATGACGTCGATCCCTGCGACCCGCCGCGCGAGCTTGAGGTCGACGTCCATGCCGTTGTGCGAGAGCAGCGCCACGACCTGGGCGCCCTTGCCTCGCGCCTCGTCCACCGTGCTCTGCAGGCGCCGCTCCTCGATGCCGAACTTCCAGCCGGCGACGAAACGGCGCGGATGGGCGATGGGCGTATACGGAAACGCCTGGCCGATCACAGCGACCGGAATGCCGCCCAGGCTGCGGATCGTGTACGCCTTGAACACCGGGTCGCCGAAATCGCTGGTCTCGACGTTCTGCGCGAGGAACTCGATCCTCCCGGCAAAATCCTTGTCCACCACTTCCTTGACGCGCGCCGCGCCGTAGGTGAATTCCCAATGTCCGGTCGTGATGTCCACGCCGAGCAGCTTCTGCGCCTCGATCATGTCCTGCCCTCGCGTCCACAGCGAGGTCGCCGATCCCTGCCAGGTGTCGCCGCCGTCGAGCAGGAGGCTCGCGCCGCGCTCTGCACGCAGCTTCCTGACGAGCGTAGCGAGATGGGCGAAGCCGCCCATTTTTCCGTACGTCTGCGCCGCTCGCGCAAAATCGAGGTAAGTGAAGGCGTGCGCTTCGCGGCTGCCCGGCTTGATTGCATAGTACTTGAGCAAGGCTTCGCCGACCCGATGCGGCGGAAGGTTCCTGCTCTCCCCGACGCCGAGATTGACGCTCGGCTCGCGGAAGCAGACCGGCAACAGCTGCGCGTGGCAGTCGGTGAAATGCAGCAGCGATACGTTGCCGAAGCGCGGCGAGTCGTAGAACGCTTCGTCCTTCGCTTGCAGGCGCGCGTCCAGCGGAAGCCCGGCCGCCGCCGCGGCGGCGAGCACGCGCAGGAATTCGCGGCGGGAGAGGGACATTGTGGCGTCATTCCCGCAAGCGGGAATCCAGAGATTTTTTACGCCGCTGGATCCCCGCTTGCGCGGGGATGACGTTGCGGCATGCGCCGCAACGTCACTTGTTTACGGGCGAGTCCGGGTCGAGCAGCAGCGCGACAAGATGCGTGATCTGCTCCCCGGTCAGCACTCCGTTGTGGCCGAAGCGCGGCATGTTGGAGCAGGCCAAGGACGATTCCGGGTTGTAAATCTTGCCGTAGACGTATTTCTGGACCGCCTCGCCCTGTCCGCGCAGCTTGCCGAACCGGTAGAGGCTCGGGCCGATGGTGCCGAAGGAGATCTCCTGCGGCGCGATCTGGTGGCAGTTGTAGCAGGCGCCTCCGTTCGGCCGCTTCGCGTCGGGATCGGTGAAGCGCAAGCCGTAGCCGTCCTGCGCGATTTTCTCGCCCTGGCGCCAGTCGCCCATCAGTTTGCCCGACGCGGGATAGCGCAGAGTCGCCGCCTGGGATTGCTCGATCTTCGCCGCGATTTCCCTGGGCGGCTCGTTGCGGTACAAGCTGCATAGCGCCTGGACCTCGTCCTGCTGCTCCACCCGCGCGGCCATCTGCCGGTTCCCGTGCGTAAAAGATTCCCGGAAAACCTGCTCGGCGCGCTGCCCGCCGTCGGAGAGCTGCGTGACGCACCCGGC
>Ga0137448_1000078_pt1 | contig 9714 bp, 6 predicted proteins | sample EasRivERMGT418_2_FD_102316 | JGI IMG/M metagenome (GOLD analysis project Ga0137448, IMG submission 102316) | Soil microbial communities from meander-bound floodplain in the East River, Colorado, USA - East River MetaG ERMGT418_2 | ecosystem: Environmental > Terrestrial > Soil > Floodplain ... | reverse complement strand
GTAGTGCAAACCAACCGGCGCGACGTGCGACAGGGCGAAGCCGGGTTTGCCGACGAGGTTGGCCGATGGCACCTCCACATCCTGGAAGTGAAGCTGCGCCAGACCCGCCGCGCGGAACCCCATCAAATCGGAGATGGGTTCGACGCGGAGACCGGGAGTTTCCCTCGGCACTACACAAGCCACGGGACGTCCGGCGAGCTTGCCGAATACCAGAAACACTGCGGCGAATTGGGCGCAGGTGATCCATTTCTTCTGCCCGTTCAGGGTGACGGGGCGGCCTTCTGCATCCTGAGCGAACTCGGTGACCAGGGACTGGATGGCGCTTCCTGCTCCAGGTTCCGTCAGAGCAAAGGCCCCGATCATCTCCCCCTTGGCCAGGGGAGGAAGCCATTTGCGTTTTTGCTCCACGGTGCCCCACTTGAGCAGCGCCATGGAAACCATGGATTGGACCGTCAGCACACCCGTCAAGGCCGGCAATGCCCTCCCCAGGGCCTCGTTCAGCAATCCGAACGTGACCATGTCCCATCCCTGTCCGCCATACTCCGGCGGCAGGCTGCAGCCCAGGTAGCCGCGCTGTGCCAACTTCGAGATCGCGGAATCAGGAATTTTCTGGTCCCGATCCCACTGCTCGGCAAACGGTTCAACGTTGAGCGCGACAAAGGCCCTGAATTCCTCTCGTCTCACCTTTTGCGAGTCGGTCAATAGCTGCTGCATGCGAGCCGCCCGCCCTTAACCACGTCGCCGTCCGTTCTTCTTCAGGACAAAGGCTGTCGTCGCGTTAAGCGACTTGAAATTCTCGATATCCAGATCGTCCATTCCCATTTCTATGGCGAAAGTCTTCTCGATGAACGTCATCAGCTGGACGGCAAACAGGGAATTGACGATTCCCGATTCAAACAGGTCATCGTCATCGTCCAGTTCCGCGACGGCGATCGAGCTCAATATGAAGCCCCTGACGGTATCCCTGATGCCTCTCTCTTCTTCGGTACGCGTCACCCTTTATGCCTCCGGATAAACATGAAATCCTCTCCCGCTCTTGCGGCCCAAGTGGCCGGCATGCACCAGTTTCCTCAGCAATGGGCAGCAGCGGTACTTCGGATCCTGGAAGCTCTCGTAGAGGACATCGAGAGAGCGCATCACCGTGTCCAGCCCGATCAGGTCCGCCGTCTCCAGCGGCCCCATCTTGTGCCCGAAGCATTTCTTGAAAATCATGTCGATCTGCCCGGCTGAGGCCACGTGGTCCTGCAAGACGAACGCGGCCTCGTTCATGAACAGGTGCGAAATGCGGTTCGACACGAAGCCGGGCATGTCCTCGACTACGATCGCCTCCTTGCCGAGCACGGACAGGAGCCTCAGCAAAGCCTCGACGGCGCGCTCCGAGGTGTGGAATCCGCGGATGACCTCGACGGTCGGCATCAAATGGACCGGATTCATCAGATGAATGCCCATGACGTTGGCCGGCCGCTTGGTGGCGGCTCCAATCTGCGTGATGGAGATGCACGAGGTATTGGCGCCAAAGCAGTCGTTTGCGGGGACCACCCGGTCCAGGCGTTCGTAGACCGGCTGCTTCACTCCCCAGTCCTCAGTGACGTTCTCGATGACGAAGTCGCACGACGCGACCGCCTCGAGATCGGTGCTCAAGACCATGCGTTGCAAGGCCTCGTCCCTGCCCACGCGCGGCAGCGTCTTGGAGAGCAAAGGCACGACCCGGAGGTTCTTCAATACTTCCGCCTGGGCGCGCTGCAGGATGTCCTCCGAGACATCGACCACCACCGCCGACAGACCATGGAGCACCAGGTCGGTCACGACGCCGATGCCGATATTCCCGGCGCCTACGACGCCCACGCTTTTGAATTCCATCCTAGGTCGCCCTCTTGCCCATGACGTTTTTTCGTCTCTGCCGGCCTCGCAACGCGGCGGCGGAGGTCGTGGCTGTGTCGCGGGTTTCTCCAGGCGCTCCCTCCAATCTCGCAGCGAGGAGCTTGACCGTCGGGCACTCGAACACGGTCACGATGGAAAGCGTCCGCTTCAGTTCCCGCTTGATCATCGCAACCAACTGGACGGCCCTGAGCGACGTGCCGCCGGCATCGAAGAAATTGTCGTCGAGCCCGATTCGCGGGTTGCCGAGGACTTTTCTCCATATGCCCGCAAGCGCGGCCTCGAGGGCGTTGCCCAGCAGCACGTCCGGCACGGCGGCATGGGGCTGTGTCCCAAGCCGGTGTTGCTCGATGGCCTTGCCGAGCCGGCCGATGTCGCACAAGTGCTCGCCGATGTGCTGCAGGCGCTCGGAAAGGCCCGCGACCTGGAACGCCGAAGCCGCCCGCCGCGGGGACACCGCGGATTCAGCCTTTGCCGGCGGCGGCTCCCCGACCGGCGCCCTTGCCTCAGGGTCGTATCGCAGGCTTGCAAGGAGATCCGCTGCAAAGGTCCAGGTGCTGCTGCCCGCCTCGCGATCGGCCCCGCCGAGACTCATGACGAATTCGAGCGCCGGCGTGTTCTTCGCCGTGGGCGCATAGGTGAGTTCGACAAACCGCTTGCCCTCCGCCAGCGCCAGGCGGCCGAGCCGCGAACCGAGTTCGTGTTCCACCCCTCTGCCCAGCACGCGACAGCTCAACAGGAAGGTGTCCACGCGGTAGCGGTCCGCGTGCGTCTCGTAGATCAGGACGCCGACGAGCCCGTAGTCGCCGAACCGGTCCGCCACGCGCACCGTGAGACACCTGGCTCGCCCGCTCTGCAGGAGCTCGCGGATTTCGCCCGCCGTGCGCCTGATGGTGGTGAGATTGAACTGGTTCGTCCGCTGCGTCAGCTGCGAAACACGGTCGAGCTGGTCCGGCGCCGCTTCGGCGATGTCCACGCGCAGCTGCAGGCCCTGGAGAAAATCCTTCAGCGAGAACGATTGCTCGCGGTAGCGATGCCTCTCCCGGTTTTCCTGGTACATCCGCGTGCGGCTCCGGTCCTCGGCGGTGGAGCGCCGCTGGTCGAACGCCCAGGTGTGCTGCAGGAACGAAGCGAACGACGCGCCGTCCGTCGGCAATTGCAGGGTCAGGACCTCGGGGCAGCGGATCCTGACATCGGCGCAATCGATCGGGTTGTCGTCAATGAAGATGAAGCTGTCCAGCCCGAGATCGAGCTCATCGGCAAGCGAGCGGATGTTTTCCGACTTGCTGCTCCAGTTGATGCGCCACGCCGCCAGGTGCTCGCGCTGCAGGAGCATGTCGGCGCGCTGTTCGAAAACCTCCAGCACGTCGCTTTCATTGTTCTTGCTGCACAGGCAGAGCAGCATGCCGGCATTCATCTGGCCGATCATGAATTCCTGCAGCGCCCGGAACGGCGGGGTGACCTGGATCCCCATGGGGCCATCCTCGCCGCATACCCCCTGCCAGAGCGTGTTGTCGCAGTCCAGTACGATCACCTTGGCGGGGCTCTTCTTCAGGCCGAAGACTGCGCGAAACAGCGCGCTGCCGATCGCGGCATAACCCTCCGGCGTGTAGGGCACGTGACCCATGCGATGGGCATGCGCATCGTAGTAGTCATCGAGCGGATAACCGCGCAACACCGACGCTGCTGCAATCACGTGAACACCCGGCAAGCCGCCGGCTTCGGAGGCAAGGCCTCTCTCCGCCTCGTCCAGCGCGGCTCGCAGTTCCGGGTCGGCGTCCGCCGCCGGGCTCCTTGGGCAAATGCACAACAGCAGCGGCGCCGCCGTCTGATTGGCAAACGAGCGCAGCGCAACGCGAAACTCCTCGACATTCCGCGCGAGGCTGGCGGTCCCGCGGCGCGCCGGCTCCTTGGCCGCGGCGGCAGCGTCGCGCGAAGTGAGCTGCTCGCCGACCTCCTGCCGGATCGCATAGACATTGAACAGCCCGGCGTTCTCGAGCAGCGATTCCTGGTCGACGGCGCAGCGGAACCCCTTCTCGCCGAGCAGGTGTTGCACCCGTGTGACCGCCTCGCCGGAGCGGTCGTGGATCTCGATCACGATCTGGCGGATTTTCGGCCAGTCCCGGTCCTCGATGCCCTCGAGGATGTCGAGCTCGCTCTTCTCGGCGTCGATCTTGAGCAGGTCGATCCTGGCGATCCGGTTCTCACGCATGATGTCCGAGAGGGACACGAGCTGGACCTCACAGGTGCTGCGGCGCAGCCTGTCGGCGGTGAGCTCCTCGACGTACTCGTCGGCCTCCACCGACTCGCTTTTCAGCACGTTGCGCACGACCGCTCGAATTGCCGCGCGGTCCTCGGTTTCGTCCGAATGCAAGCCGGAGAAGACCGAGGACTTCTCGTAGAAGGTGAAGCTCGCGGTCCTGCGCCGGTCCGACACGCCCACTTGCAACGCGTGGACACCCGCCCCGTAGGCATCGCAGTTTGACTTCAGGAGATCGTGCACCAGCGGCGCGGGCTCGCAGGCATAGATCGTCGGATTGGCGCAGCGGCTCAGGACGAACAGGGAGAAGAGCCCGATATTGGCGCCGATATCGACCACGTTGTCGCCGTCCCGCAGGCGGATGCCGTGCCGCAGGTAGCATTGATCCTCGAAGATCTCCTTGTAGAGATACTCCGTCTCGTACCGATTGAGGTGAACGATTTCCGCCCCGTTCGGCAGCACATGTCTCGCGCGGACGCCGAAACACTGCTCGGCGCGTTCCTTGCTGAGCGCGGGGAGGGCGGGGCGATCCTTCCCGGCCCATTCTTCCAGCCCCAGGACGATGGCGTTGACGCCGCCGCTGTTCCGGCGCAAGGCGCTACCCGCATCCAGCAGCTGCTGAAACACCTGGTTGTACGGCGCAAACTCGATGCCGAGCCGAACGCCGAAGTGGTCGCCCCAGAATTTCAGGGAATCCTCGAGCGGCTCGGCGGTGAAATTTGAGGCAACGACCAGTTCCGTTGCGATTGCTATGTCGGGAGCTTCGACGCGCTCCAGCAGGGTGAATGCGACCCGGGAGAGTTCGAGGTACGTCCTGCCGGACTCGTCGAACACGCGGACGTTGCCCTGGAGCGCGTTGCCGTCGCCGCCCTCCCGCAGCAGCGCGGCGTGCACCCACAACGCATCGGGGAGATTGACGTCTGCGATCTCGATGCTCCCGATCGATCGCAGAATGAACGTCTTGCCGGACTCCATGCTGAAAGGCGCCAGCAACTGCGTCACGGAATCCAGCAGGCTCGGGTGCAGGCAGTGCGGTTCGCTGTCTGCAAGCGTGCGCGCAAAGGAAAGCCGCCCCAGGCACTGGTCGCCCGACCGCCAGATCGAGCGGACATGCTGAAACCCCGGCCCGTATTGATTGCCGTTGTCGCGCAGTGACCTGTAGAAGAGCTCCGCGCCAATCGCGGTGTGAGGCTGCGCTTTGAATGCCTCTACCGAAAACCTCCGGGGAACCGCTTGCGGAGGTGGCGACTCGCTGCGGTCGATCTCAAGGCTGGCCGTGGGCTGCCGGGCAGGGGGGCGAGCACGATCGTTGTCGGCAGCCGCTTCGTAGAACGTGTATGAGATTCTTCCGTCGCCGCGGTCCTGTGCTTCGACCTCGATGACACTGTCTTCCGCCGATAGGATGACCGGGCTGTGGAAGGCGATATTGCGTACGAAACCCGGGACATGCTGGGTCAGCTCGCGCTCCAGGCGCAGTGCAAGGTCGATGTAGAACGAACCGGGCAACACGACCATGTCCTGGAAGCCATGATCGGCCAGGTACGGTGCGGATCGGATGCCGAACCTGAATTGCCTGCGCGCCGACGCAGGGCTGTCGGTCGCCGGAGCGCTGGCGCGATTCGGCGCCAGGGTCGACGCAGTGCCTGTCACGCTTGCGTTCAGTTCCATTCTGGATCGGCGCGCGACACCGATTCGCCTGCGCAGTTGCGTACCACCACCGCGGCCACGAACCCCGGTGCGGGGGAGAAGGCGTGCAGCGCCCAGCCGCATCGGTCCCCGGGGATGTCCCCGACGCGGAGAATTTTCTCCAGCTCACCGGGCGTGAGCGTCACGTCGAAGCGATCGAGCGGGTGCGAAAGTCCCTCGCCGATCGCCTTGATGAACGCTTCCTTGCGCGTCCAGCAATTGAAGAACCCCAGCGGCCTGTCGCGCGGCGCGAGCTCTAGGTAGGCCGCGTTCTCGCGGCGCGAGAAGAAGCGCGCCGCGATATCGTCCGCGTCCGGGACGACGCGAACGGCCTCGACGTCGACGCCGATCTCGCGCCCGGATGCGAAGGCAACCACGGCCAGGTCCTCGCAATGCGACACGTTGAATCGCAAGTCCGAGTCTGCGAAACCCGCGGCGAGCGCGGGCTTGCCGTGGGTCCCGTAGGTGAAATCGATCGATTGCGCCGGCACGCCCAGCCGCGGCGCCAGCAATTCACGCAGCCGCGCACGCGCGACGACATAGCGGCGCCGGTCGCGCTCGCGGAAGAAGCGGTTCGCCCTATTCTTCTCCGCCGCTGACAGCAGTTGCGTCAACGCACGGACTTCCTCCGCTGCGATATCCAGCATGATCGCGACTAATTCGACCGTGCAGCCTGCGAGCGACACCACCGAGGGCGGGACCGCTCGCGCAATCCCATCGGGCAGGACTTCCCGGGCTCGTGTCGCGCTCACCGTCATGGGCGCACATCGTCGGGGAGGACCGTGTCGCCGAGCAGTATCGATGAGCGCCGCGCTTCAGCCGGACCTGTACACAGGTACTCGGCGCCGCAGTACCAGAAGACCCGGCGGACTGCGCGGGGAAGGGAGGCGATCAGCAACTGCTTGCCATGCCGCCTTTGATGGCCCTGCAACAGCAGCACTAGCCCGATGAATGCGCTGTCCACATGCGTGACGCCGCCCAATTCCAGGCGCACGTCCCTTCCAGTCAAGGCCGCGTGGTAAAAGCAGCGCCGCAAGCGGGCGATGTTCGAGTGCGTCCAGACCCCCTGCAGGCGCAGAACATGACACTGCGCTTCTTCCCGCATTTCCACCCTCGCGGCAGTCAGTTGCTCGGGGTTCGACAGGTTTCGCCTCGAGTACCAGGCATAGGGGAGCACACGCGTGACCAGCAAGCCGAGCAGCGCCAGCCCATCGGTAAAGTAGCGGCGCCACAGGCTGGGCTGCTCCTTGATGCGCCACAGCCATTCCAGCCCGCAATTCTGCATCCAGGCCGGGGCGCGCTCGACGGTTCCGGCCGCAAAGTGCAGCACCGCGCCAAGGTGACTGATCACCGGAACATTGAGCCGTTTCCGGTTGCGCTGTATCCACGCCTGGCCCTTCTGCGCGCCGAGCGAGATCACCAGGACATCCGCCTTGCTGGCGTTGATCCGTTCGATGACGTTGTCGGTGCTCAGTTCTTCGAGCGAACCGAATCCGGGAGATTCATAGCCCGCGCAAGTCAGGCCCTTGCCTTCCAGCTTGAGTTTTTGGCCCGCCAGTTCCGCTACGCCGTCGGGGCCGCCGAAAAAGTAGACCGACAGCCGTTCTCCGGGCCCGCGACGCAGCGCATCGAAAAGGGCGGCGCCGGCGACCCGCTCGTGGATCGGAATGCCGATCAAGCCCGCGAGCCAGACCAGCGGCATTCCATCTGCGACGCTCAGGTCGCTGTTGATGACCGAGTCGCGGAAAGCCGCGTCCGACTGGCAGGCGATCAGCCAGTTAACGTTCGGCGTCGAGAGAAAGCAGGGCGAGCGGCTTGCCGCCGCAGACCTTATCCGCCGCTCGGCGCCGGCCAGGTCGACCGTGTCGATGGGCAGGCCGAGGAGGCAATGAACCTCTCTGCTGAAGTCGGGCGCCTGCGCCGCGGATTCAATTCGCATGTCCGCCCCTGACGACCACCCAGACCGTCTTGGCGATGATGAACAGGTCGAGGCGCAGCGACCAGTTTCGCAGGTAGTCGAGATCGTAGTCGATGCGCGCCTTCATCCGCTCCACCGTCCTGGTCTCGCCGCGAAGGCCGTTGACCTGGGCCCATCCCGTGATGCCCGGCTTGACCTTGTGCCGCAGCATGTATCCCTTGATCAGCTTCCGGTACATCTCGTTGTGCGCCACTGCATGGGGCCGCGGCCCGACGATGCTCATGCGTCCCTGCAGCACGTTGACGAACTGCGGCAGCTCGTCCAGGGAGGTCCGGCGCATGAACGCCCCGAGCGGCGTCAGGCGCGGATCGTCCGCGGTGGCCTGCTTGATCACTTCGCCGTCTTCCATTACGTGCATGGTGCGGAACTTGTAGACCACGATCTCGTCGCCGGCGAGTCCGTAGCGGCGCTGCTTGAAAATGGCGGGGCCCGGCGACGTGACCTTGACCGTGATGGCGAGCGCCAGCAGCAGCGGCGCAAGCAGGGCGAGGATGAGCAGCGACAGGACGATGTCGGCGGCGCGCTTCACCAAGCCGTTCCAGCCGAAGAACGGCGTGTCGCAGACCCCGACGATCGGCAGGCCCCTCACGGAATCGATGCGGCCCTGGATCAGGTCGGTGACGAACATGTCCGGAACGAAATACACCGAGGCAGTCGTGTCGCGCATCTCGTCCAGCAGCGAAAGGATGCGGGATTGGGATGCCATCGGCAGCGAAAGGTAGACCACGTCGATGTGGTTCTTCTTGACGAAATCCGGCAGGTCCCGGATCTTGCCGAGCACGAGGTATTCGCCGTTGCCGCTCAGCCGCTCGGGCTCGCGGTCGTCGACGAACCCGATGACACTGACGTTGGAGTAGAGGTCGGCCTTGAGCCGCCGCGCCAGCTCGATGCCCGGCTCGTTCATGCCCGCCAGCACCGCGCGCTTGGCCCCGCCCTGGAATTCCCGGATCGCCGGAGACGCATAACGCAGCAGGAGGTGCGCGCCCACGAGGCAGGCGGGTGCCACCCACCACCAGGCGACCAGCAATTCACGGTCGAAGTAGTCGAGGTAGCGGCTGGCGTAGCCGAAGAAGAAAAGCAGGCCCGACAGCGTCAGCCAGCCGATCAGGATGTCCCTCACCGCGCGCCCCGGGGACTTGGTCAGGCGCGCGGGACCCGGAAACGTCAGCGCGAAGGCGATGATCGCCAGGATCATGTGGTGTGCGCCGAGCTGTCCCTCGGTCGTCATCACCACGCCGCCCAGGGACAGCACCAGGACCAGCGGCTCGAGCGAAATCTCGATCAGGTTGAGCAGCTGATCGCGGCCCACCGACATGCGGTTGGCCTTGCGGAAGAAGACGGGGGTGGCCAGCTGATTCATGGCAGTGAGGTCGGCCCAGGGTCACGCGGCGAGTTCGGCGCTCCGCATCGGCGTTGCCGGGACCTGCCCGGACGCCGGGCGATTCACCCGCGCATGAACTTTCGGGATTCCGCGATAGCCTGGTTGTACTTCGTTGCGGCTTCGAACCGGCTGCGCACGCCCATCTTCCTGAAGATGCGGCGCAGGTGGTTCTTGACGGTGAACGGGCTGATGCCGAGGCCGGCCCCGATTTCGGCGTTGGCCTTGCCGCGGCTGATCCAGTCCAGGATCTCCTGCTCGCGCGTGCTCAGGTCGTGCCATTCCGTGCCCGGCGCCGGCGAGGAGGGCGCAGCGAAGCGGTACGCGGCCACGCGGCGGAACGCAATGTCGATCTGGGAAACCAGCAGGTCGACGATGTGGCAGCAGCGGTCCTTCGGTCGCCCGCGGGTGAACGAGCGCGAATGCATCGCGACGTACAGGCTGTCGTGCCCGCCGCGCTCGTCGCGCACGCCGTGCACCAGGATCGAATGCAGCCCGCGCAAGGCCGCGTGCAGCGGGCAGGAGCAGGCGCCG
>Ga0137448_1000076_pt1 | contig 9851 bp, 6 predicted proteins | sample EasRivERMGT418_2_FD_102316 | JGI IMG/M metagenome (GOLD analysis project Ga0137448, IMG submission 102316) | Soil microbial communities from meander-bound floodplain in the East River, Colorado, USA - East River MetaG ERMGT418_2 | ecosystem: Environmental > Terrestrial > Soil > Floodplain ... | reverse complement strand
GTTGCTGTCCCACAGGGTCATCTCTTCCGCATACCAGACACCACGCTCCGTAAGTTTCGCGTAAAAGGACGACATCCGCCCGGCATTACACGGTCTGATCCCCATGACAAAGTCCATTATCATGGCGGCGTTTCTCTCAATCCATTCCCGGTCATCTATTCTTGCTATAATCTCGGGGTAACGGGGAGCAAGTTCCGCCTCGGCGGCGCGGTTCATGACGAAACTGTGCAGGGAGGCGTTCATTATAATCAGCGGGTGGAGCGGATCCAGTTCTGCGGGAGAAAACCGGTAAAGGCTGTCGTTCCAACCTATTACGACGTTGATTTCATCCTTTATGAAATGATCGATGATCAATTCCAGCGCCTTCGACTTGTCATCGACAAACCTTATATCCAGGCAGCTGCCCAGTGAGGCATAGAGGTAAGGGTGGGTGTGATGGTCCTTGAGAAGTGGAATCCGCTCTTTCACGTTCATAATTATCCAATAACGGGGTGCTTTGTTTTTATCTCCGCGCACTATACCAGAGGCTGTTGATCCCCGACAACCGGATTGGTCAGAGTCCCGATCCCTTCGATTTCAATTTCTACAATCTGCCCCGGTTGCAGGTAGACCGGGGGTTTTCTCTTGAAACCGACGCCGTCGGGTGTGCCGGTCAGTATGATCGTCCCCGGCAGCAGGGTAAAACAGCCGGAGATGTAGGAGACTATCCGCCGGACCGGGAAAACCATGTCCGAGGTTCTGGAGGACTGCATCACCTTTCCGTCGAGCCTGCAGGTAATGGCGAGGTTGTCGGCGTCGAGGTCGGTCTCGATGGCGGGTCCGATGGGGCAGAAGGTGTCGTGGCTCTTGGCCCTCGCCCATTGGCCGTCGGAAAACTGGGCAGCCCGGTTCGATACGTCGTTGGCTGCCGTATATCCGAGAATGTAATCCGTGGCCTCATCTTCAGGAATATCCTTTGCCAGTTTACCGATAACAATTACCAGTTCTGCCTCGTAATCGATCCTGCCGGGTCCCTTCGATGGAAGGATGATGGGGTCGCCCGGACCGCAGAGGGAAGTAGTCGCCTTGATGAAGATCAGCGGTTCGGAAGGGGGTGTAAGACCGGTCTCTTCAGCGTGCTTCCTGTAGTTGAGGCCGAGGCAGATGATGTTGGGAGGCTCCACCGGAGGAAGGAGCTTCACGGAATCCAGGTTGATGGCAAGCGGTTGCCTCTCCAGGCCGGTGAATGGGTCCCCGCCGCATGGGTAGATGCGGCTCCCTTCAACTATACCGTAGCACGGATTCCCTCCGGAGATGTAACGGACAATTCTCATTCTTTTATCCCCCTGGTCGGGAATTAATCCCCCATCATTGCGGAAATTAACCCTTATTTGACTTGGTCAGTGAATGATACGAGCTTTAACTAAGGATTTCAACAGGGAAATGGGTTCGTAATACGTTGATCGGGGATTTACCGGCAAGGCTTCTATAGGCGGGATGCCAGATAACGGGTCCATTCGTAGCAGCGCCTTGTCTCTTCCGCGATGGCTGCGAGATCTTCGGTGGTTATGTTGTCGCGCATGAGGCCGAAGAAATCCGTCAGCGGGGCCATTTCCGGATGGAGGGCGCTATGGATCTTTATGTCGGCTGCCAGGGCAACCTCGGCATCCCCCAGCAGGCCGAGCTCCTCCAAAGGGAGCGGGTTATCTCCCGCGGCCCCGGCAATTAGCGAGGAAATTCGGACCCCCTCCGTTGCCATCCTGACAAGATCGGGAACGCAGGATTCGGCCGTTCCCGTAAATGACGGCGGGATAATTCCGTCATCGAGGCACTCTTTCCAGATCCGCCCGTATCTCCTTGCCGTTTCCTCATCGCCTGAGTCGCCGCCGTCACAGCGCTGCCAGTCGAGATATCCTTCGGAGTCGAAGAAACTTTGATAGGCCTTGACTCCCTCTATTACATGGGAGCGCTCACCCTGCAGCATGGCGCGGCAGGAATAGTAAACGGCATCCACCGTCAGCATCTCCCGGCAGACCGGGGTGGGGCAATTGAAGTTGTAGCGGCAGGGGGCGCAGGGGATGTCGGCCAGTAGAGCCAGGTTGCCTGAGCTGTACGGTCCTGTGCCGTGGAAAAAGGCCGGGCCTGTGCAGAGCATCAGCGTGGGGACCCCGCCGGCGGCAGCGAAGTGCATGGTGCCGGTATCGTTGGTGACCAGAAGAGAGCAGCGTTTGAGCAGGGAAAAGAGCCCCTCTATGGACGTTTTTCCCACCGCGCTGATCGCGGGATGGGACATGTTCGAGAAAGCCCGGTCGGCCAGGGGCTCCTCGCTTTGGCTGCCGAAGAGGATAGTCCGCACACCGAGTCTTTCCTGGAGTAGATCAGAGAGTGTGGCGAAACTCTCAGGAGGCCAGCAGCGAACCGTGTCGCTGGCGCCGAGCTGAAGGCCTATAAGCCTCTCCCCGGAAAGCCCGTTCTCACGCAAAAAGGCATCTGCGAACGCTTCCCCCTTCCCGGTGGCGACCAGTTCCACCCCCCTGCCGTCCGGCCTCACTCCCCCCAGCCGGGTAAAAATGTCGACGAGATTTATCCTGTTGAGCAGCCGGTTGTTCCCTCCCTGGGTGGTGAAGAGGTAGACCCCCCAGAGTGAATGGATGAGTCGCTCCCCCTTTTCACCGGAAACAAGCCCCGAAAACTTTCCGGCGTTCGTGAGGGAGGTGAGAAAGGCGCTCATGCAGCTGAAGGTGAGATTGATCGACAGGTCGTAGCGCTCCTCCTCCAGTTCGCGGACAAATCTCTCCATAAAGAAATAGGGAACAAGGGGGTCGCTGGCAAAGACAATCCTATCGGCGGCTTCTTCCTTGGGAAGGGTGATTATCTTGTCGTAGCCACGTATAAGGGGGAGGATCCCGGTGAAGCGCTTTTCCACGACGAGTGTGACCATTGCATCGGGGTATGCGCGTTTCAGTATCCTTAAGAGCGGTGTCGCCTGGATCAGGTCCCCGAATCGTGTCAGGCTTATGACGGCTATCTTTTTCATATCGTGCTCAATCCAGTTTAAGTTCGACGTTTTTCAGCGCGAGAAAAATCTTCTCTGCCCGCGACAGGTTCCCTTCGCCCTCTCTCAGGGCACCGTAGATGTCCGCCAGGGTTGGGGAAACGGCCGGCAGCAGGCGATCCAGAAGCTCCCTCAGTCCCTCCTGGCTGCCGATCCCTTCCCGCAAGCGCTCCTGTTCGTCCATGCGGGAGCGGTGTCTCTCCGCCATGACCGGTTGTTCTACAAGCATAACAGCAAGAAGCTCTTCCATACGTCTGACATAGGTATGTTCGCGAAGTACCCTTCCCCTGCCCGTTTGCGCAAAGTGGTTCCTCTCTTCAGGCCGGTCAAGGTAATGGTCGATCTTCTCGCGAAGTTCGCCAAGGTCGCCGAAAAGCTCCATCTCCCCGTCTTCGAAGAGTTCGCCCAGCAGCGCCCTTCTGTCCACCAGTTGAAAGGCGCCGCATGCGGCGATTTCAAAGGTCCTCGGATTTACGAAGTCACCCGCCGGGTCGACCCCTTCGTGGCTTAGGGATGAGTGGAGATTGAGATTCACCGCCGAAGCGTTGAAAATCCTGACGCAGCTCTCTGTGTCGATGCGGGCGGCATTCATCTGAATCAGCCGGTCAAGGGGGGGGGAGAAGGGCCATTCGCTCCCCCATATCTTGAACGGATAGTCCGCAAGCCCGCGAAAGAGATTGCAGCGGTTATGGTAGCCGGCGCCGACAAAGGAAACGGGACTGCCGAACTTCTCCAGATCCTCCGGGAGAAGCTCCATGGGAGCATGGGTCTCCGGGGCAGCGGCCATGGGGAGGTAGGAATAGCGAGAGACGCCTACCTTCAGCAGTTCCCTGCCGAAGACCTCCTTCTGGATGCCGAAGAAATGACTGTAATAGGGTGCCAGTTCCCTCCAGTAGGTGAGGACGCGGTGATCCTCGACGAACCAGAAGGCCGTGGGGATCTCCAGGGCGGCGAGCTGCGTCAATGTGCCGGTCAGGAGCGGAGCCTGGGCCAGGGCCAGCACCATGTCCGGGCGGCTCTCCTTGGCCATCAGCTCCACGCTTCGCGATATGGAGGAAACCAGATCATTTCTGAACGCCTTCCGACAACGCTCGAAACGGAAATTGCCGACGAAATCCATTCCGGTTCCGAAGGCTTCACTGGCGAATGTCGTTACGACATGACCCATTTGCCGCAGGGCAGAGGCGCAATAGCGGGCGATGGGAAGCGATCCTCCGTTTATGGGGTTGACCAGGAGGATCTTCATTCCTCCCCGCCTTGCCCCCCTGAGGCCTTCACCATAGGATTGGAGTGTACCCAGTGAATCGGAGTGAAGGCGCAGTGAGGGGGGGTGGGGGAGAATCGTCCGGACCAGATCATCACCGTGGTACCTGCGCAATCTATCCGGCGATATTCCGGCCAAGACCCGGAAGTTTCCAAGAACGTCGGAAAGGTCGAGGTTTTCCATGGCAGCCCTGAACAAATCCAGGTCCGGCTCGATGACAGAGCCGCAGACACCAAGGCCTGCAAGTCCCTTTAAGTGGTATCCCAGCCCGAAGCCCAGGACTGTCACCATGCCTTCCTTGTGAAGTTCGTGCTCGGAGGCCACGCGTCCGGCCCAGTTCTCCCCCTCCCTGGCGGGATCGCGAAGAGAATGGATGGCGAGACCGCGCAACTTCAGGGTAGGTTCACCGTTTGTCGCGGTCTCAATGGGAATGCGGCTCCATTCTGTCCGCTTCTCCACCATCTCTGCAAGCGCAGGATCATTCTGGCGGAGAAAAGCAAGGTTACTTTCGAAAAAACCCATGATTTACGTCACTCAGTCTGCTAACCGGTAGCGGTTTCTAAAAGATTCCCGGGCATGGCAATTTCCCATTTCGGCCTGAGCTTCCATGGAGCCCAGTTTCGCCGCCAGGGCAAGCACCTCCCGCGCGTCGCCAAAGCGGCCGTCGCGCACAAAGAGGCGTCCAAGTCTTGCCAGATTGGCGGCGCACAGCGAAGCCAATGTCTCGGAATTTTCACGATACTCATTCAATGTCTTTTTCATGTCCTGATAACTCCCTGGTCGGAAATTTCGATTTTCATTGTGAAATCAATCACAAGTATCTAGTTTCATAAATCGGTCTTATTCCGGCTTTTCTTGAAGGTTGCAACAATTTATCTGCAATATGATTGCCAAAACAAGTCAAACAAAACATCCTGTATTTACGCATATTTTTTTCCGGTCCGAGGGAATTGTCAAAATATTGAATGGGATGCCGGGATTGAGCTATTTAATTGACAAAAATATGAATAACTGGAGACTGCCCGCGCCCTTTGGCCGCTCAAGACGCAGAGGCCGCAGACACTATGCAGATAATATACAATGTCTGGAACTCTTCAGATCCGGTTTACTCTTGTGTCCACAGGGGGAGTGTCGGTTAAGAGGGGTTTCACTGAAATCGGATCCGGCAATTGCGGCGCATTTGCGAACTGCCCTGTTATTGGCAGAATAATTGCTTTTAATTCTGGGTCAACGTCTACTTCTATCGCCAGGGATTAAAACGAAATGATCGACCCCAACTCCGTTATTCTGAAATACCTCGACTACCAGAAGCTGAAAGAGCCGCCGTTCAGGGTCGTCATCCTCGACAGCGGCTATCACACCGTCCGTGAATGCCGCAAGGGGCTCGAAAAACTTGGCCACAGCGTCTTTACCATCGCCCCGGGTCCCGATTTCATCAAAAGGCTCCTGAATCTCCTTGTAGAGGCACACCCCGATTTTCTGCTGGCCGTTAACCATCTCGGCTTCGACGAGGAAGGGAAGCTTACAGGACTCCTGACCGAACTCAAGATTCCCTTTGCTTCCTGGTACGTGGACAGCCCCACCTACATACTTTACGGCGGAGGGGAGAACATTTCCCCATATTGCGCTATCTTCTGCTGGGAGCGCTCTTACCTCGGGCCGGTGGAGGAGATGGGGTTCCACTCCCCCACATTCCTCCCCCTTGCCACCGATCCTGAGGTATTCTCACCCGGTGGAAACTCCGTGGAGAGCCGTTTCGTTGCCCCCCTGGCCTTTGTCGGCGACTCCATGGAAACGGCGCGAAGGAAATGGGAAAAGATAATATCGGGGAGGGTAAAGAAGGAGATCGAATCCATATCCGCGGAAGAGATGCAGATTGACAGGAAGAAAGAGATTCTGGATATCTTTCCCTCCCTGGCAGGCCATGCCGAATGCAGACGTTCGGAACTTGACATCGAGGCGGCCCTGATCTGGAAGGCGACCCAGCATTACCGGGTCAGGCTGGCGAAGTCGCTGGTGCCGCTCGGGCTGGTCATTTACGGCGACTCCGGGTGGCGCGGCTTAATTGACAGGAAGGGGATTCTGCGGCCGCCGGTGAGCTATTTCCGGGAGCTTCCGGAAGTCTACCGGGGGACCTCGGTGAATATCAACTGCACCAGCTTTCAGATGAAGACAGCGGTGAATCAGCGGGTATTTGACGTGCCGGCGTGCGGAGGCTTTCTGCTAGGCGACTATCAGGAGGACATGGACCAATTCTTCGAGGTGGGAAAAGAGGCGGTCTGTTTTCGAAGTACGGAAGAGGCCGTCTCACTGGCAGCCCATTACCTCCGGAACGGTCCGGCACGGAAAACGATTGCCGAATCCGCCCGTTGCAGGGTGCTGGCGGAACATACCTATGATAAGAGGATGGCGACGCTGGTCGCTGCCATGAAGCATAAATTCGCCTGATAACAGGCTTCATTCAGCATATTTTTATTATTTAACGGAGGCCTCGGGGTTTACTAAACCCGGAGGCCTTTATGTTGCCCTATACCGCCGCCCGCAATTCATTGTCTATCATCTGGCGCATTTCCCATGCCCCCTCGAAATTTGGATCAAACAGAAGAATGGTATCGAGTTGCTCCAGCGCCTCGCTCCCCTTATCCATCCTGAACAGCACCCCGGCCAGGGAAAAGATCATCTTCAGGTCGGCGGGGTGGAAACGGAGATAGTTACGCAGGTGATGTTCGGCTCCGTCGAAACGTTCGAGACGGTAGGCACATTTGACAAGTTCGAAGAGGGGGGTGAGGTTTTCCGGCTCCCTTTCCACTGCTCGGGTGAAGAGGAGATATGCCTCGGACTCCTTTCCCTGCATGTTTCTGAGCATGGCCAGACCGCAGAGGGCCTTCGCATTTTCGGGTTCCGCCTTGAGCGCCCTGGCAAAATAGATGTCGGCATCTTTCAATTTCTTCTGGTAGAGACAAGCGACCCCGGCGCCGACAAGCGCCCGCACATCCCGGGGATCGTTCAGCACCCCCTCCTCGTAATAGCCCCTGGCCTCATCCATATTGCCCAAATAGGCCTTGCAGTCGCCCATATCGGCGAGAACCGACTTGTCACCCAAATCCCGCGCCTTCAGGAAGGAGTCGAATGCCTCGTCATATTTCGCCCCGGCTTTGTTTATGCGTCCCTGTTCGACGAGGCTGGCCACGGAATCACCGGACGATGTTTCGTCTCCATTCGCTGCTTTTAAAGGCGCATTTTTGACCGAGGCCGTGGAAATGCACTCCAGGAGTTCTTTTCCCCCCTGATAGCCGGGGGATAAGGCCATAAGCCGTTCCATTACGTCCCATGCCTCTTCATATGAGCCGGCCTTATACAGGACGCCCGCGAAGGAAAAGAGGATGTCGAGATCGGCCGGATGGTATTTCAGGTAGTTCCGGGTGTGGGTGACCGCATGCTCAAATTCTCCAAGATCATAGGCGGTTTTTATCAATTCATGCAGGGCGGCAATATTTTCCGGATCGGCATCCAGCGCCTTCAAGAAATAATCATATGACGCTTTTTTGTGTCCCTGGCCGTATCTGCTCATGCCGAGGCCGCAGAGGGCCTTCGAATTTGCGGGATTCTCGTGCAGTGCCTTGCCGAAGGCTACGGCCGCCGCGGAATACTGTCGGGACAGCAGCTTCAACACGCCGATACCGGTGTGGGCCAGGGGATCGTCTCCCCTGACTTTCAGGGCTTTCTGATAAACCTCTTCGGCTTCATCGACCCTTCCCAGGTTGGCCAGGCACTCTCCCATACAGGCAAAGACGGAGGTGTCGCCCTGCTTCCCGGCGGCGGAAAAAACCTCCAGCGCCTCGCCATAGCGCCCTTCACCCTTGAGGGACATACCCTTCTCTGTCAGGCTGCTGCAGGAACTCCCCGCAATCCCGCCTTGCCGGTCCGTTTCCGTTTCGGGAACAGCTTTTTTTCGTACCGCCTGCTCCTCTCCATTCACCTTGAAGATGTGCATTCTGCCGTCCGCCATCAGCTCCTTGCGGAAGCCTTCCAGACGATAATAGTCGTTGTCGTCGCAACGGATTTTTCCCTGCCAGCGGGCGAAGAAGCGCCGGGCGTTGGGCTCTTCATGGGTTTTGCGCCCTTCGCTCGTCTCCTCGAAATGGATGAGGTAGCTGTCGGGTGCGTAGAGGATTCTTTTCCCCGCTTCGCCGGCCCTAAGACAGAGATCGACATCCTCATAGCCGTTCACGTATCCCTCATCGAAGCCGGACAAAGCATGGAACAGCTCCCTGCCTATGATCATACAGGCTGCCGTGACACACTGCATGAAACGTTTCCGGGTAACAGCGGGGTCGTTGGCATCCAGTCCGTTGAAGATGTGGTAGCCGATCCCCTGCTCATTGAAGGCAACCCCGGCATGCTGTGTCTTGCCGTTCGAGTAGATGAGGCGTGAGCCGCAGATATCGGCACCGTCCCGCTCGATGCCATCCAGCAGAGCCTCCAGCCATCCCGCCTTGGGGATCGTGTCGTTGTTCAGGAAGAGCAGGTAGTCGCCGGTGGCCAGTCTTGCCCCCTGGTTGCAGGCGCGGGCGAAGCCGAGGTTGGCGAGGTTGGTGATTATGGTCACATCTCCCGACAGGCTCCGCAGAAAGTCGGAGGTGCCGTCACTGGAGGCGTTGTCGACGACAATCACCTCATAGTTCAGCCAGCTCGGGGTGTTACGGGCCAGAGACTCAAGGCACTTCCGGGTATACTCGACCTTGTTGTAGAGCGGGATTATGATTGAAACCCTGCGAGTCGCCGGCGTCTCTTCTTTGTCTTCAGAAGAGGGGGAGGTTTCAGAATCAAGGTTAAGGACCCGCTGATAGGTGTCGAGATAGAGGGACGCCCGGTCGGCAACCGTGTAATGGGCCATGACCTCCTCCCGTGCATTTCGCGCCATCTGACGCCTCTTTACAGGGTTGTCGATCAGATAGGCCAGGGCGTTATACCAGTCGTTCGCGGTATTTCGCACGAGAATACCGGTTTCGCCGGATTTGACACATGCATAGGGAGGAAGGTCGGAATAGATGCCCGCGACGCCGCAGGCCGAGTATTCCAGCCACTTCACGTTGCTCTTACAGCGGTTGAAAGGATTGTCCTCAAGGGGCGCGAGCATTATATCCACGGGGATCTCCATCAATTTCCGCGCATATGCCTCATATGTCGTCTCAAATTGGACGGAGCGGAAACCGGGAAGCCGGGAGATCCGCTTCGTAGAGCACCCCATGAAGGTAAAAGAGACCTCGCTGCCATAACGCTGCGCTATCCTGGCAAGGACTTCCTCCAGCAGTTCCAGATCGGCTCCGTGAGTATTGGTACCGGCATAGCCGATGACGACCGGGCCAGAGGAGGGGGGGACGGTTTTGCCCAGAGCCCGGAATCAAGCATGTTTGGCAGTACATGAATGGTATCGTTGTATGCGGAGAAATGGGCCTTGAGTTCATCGGTTGAGACGGTAACGGCCGCGCATTTCCGCATGAAGTCATGGATATGAGGCGCGGCGAGCATCCCGCCCGCGTAATTCGGGTT
>Ga0137448_1000073_pt1 | contig 9924 bp, 12 predicted proteins | sample EasRivERMGT418_2_FD_102316 | JGI IMG/M metagenome (GOLD analysis project Ga0137448, IMG submission 102316) | Soil microbial communities from meander-bound floodplain in the East River, Colorado, USA - East River MetaG ERMGT418_2 | ecosystem: Environmental > Terrestrial > Soil > Floodplain ... | reverse complement strand
CACGATCGTCCCCACGTTTCCCGGATCCTGCACGCCGTCGAGGGCGACGACGATGCTGTCGCCCCGCGCGAAGAGCTGCTCGAGGGTCGCGCGCGGGCGCTCGAAGAGGGCAAGGATGCCCTGGGAGGTCTTGGTGTCGCTGATGTCGTTGAAGAGAGCGGGAGAGAACGCCACGATGTCATCCTGCGCGGGAGCGAAGGACCGGTGTGGGTGGGCGGCGCGCAGAAGTTCATCGAGCGCGCCATCCGACCACACCGATCCTCCGCTCACGCTCAGGATGACAGCGCGCCATCCAGCGCGGACCGCATCCCCCACCGCTTTCGGCCCCTCGATGACGATCTCCTCGCCGGCGCCGCGCACGGCGTCGCGCACGCGCTTGTACAAAGCGTTGTGTCGGCTGGAGATGGTTTTCATTAGAATCGCGCGCCGATGATACCCAAGAGCTCCTCGCCTCTCTCCGCGCTGTGGACCTTTCCGAGCATCCTCTTCTCGTCCTTCATCATCGCCTGGGCGGCGGAGGCCGCGCAGTTCCTGATCTCGCAGGGGCTGGCGCTGGCCATCCTGGCCTGGCTGCAGACCCTCCCGGAATTCGCCGTCGAAGCGGTGATCGCGTGGGAGGCGGGGAAGGACCCGACCAAGACTCATCTGGCCATCGCCAACTTCACCGGCAGCCTGCGGCTGCTGGTCGGGCTGGGATGGCCGATGATCTATTTCGTGGCCGCGGGGTTCGGATGGCGGAAGAAAAAAGGCTTCGTCAACATCGAGCTGGAACAGGAGCACTCCGTCGAGGTCTTCGGACTCCTGCTGCCCATCCTCTACTTCGTCTTCGTCTGGTGGAAAGGGACGCTCTCGATCTGGGACTCGTTCCCGCTCCTGGGCTGCTACATCCTCTATCTGTGGGTGCTGTGGAAGATCCCGCCCCGTGAGGAGGAAGAGGAAGCGCTGGAAGACCTCGGCGCGGTGCCACGGCGTGTGCTCGGACTAAAGCCGCGCTTCCGCAACGCGGCGATCCTGGGGCTGTTCATGGCCGGCGGCGTGATCCTCTACTTCTCCGCCCATCCGTTCCTCGACTCCATGCTGGCCATCTCCGCGACGTTCGGCATTTCCACGTTCTTCTTCGTGCAGTGGGTGGCGCCGTTTCTCTCGGAGTTCCCCGAAAAACTGAGCGCCTTCTACTGGGCCCGCAAGGTGTCGACGGCAAACGTGGCGCTGATGAACATGGTGTCGTCGAACATCAACCAGTGGACCGTGCTGGCGGCGATGATCCCCATCGTCTTCGTCATCAGCGCCGGGGGCAATCAGCCGCTGACGTTCGACCTCCACCAGCGTCACGAGATCCTCCTCACAATCCTGCAGAGCTTCCTCGGATTTCTGCTGCTGCTCAATCTGCAGTTGAAGATGTACGAGGCCTCGATTCTCTTCCTCTTCTGGATCGTGCAGTTCCTGATTCCGTCGTGGCGCGGACCGATGATTTATGTGTATCTTGGCTGGTGCATCCTGGAGCTGGTTCGCATGGTCGCCAGCCGGCAGGCGCCCGCCGCCTGGCGCGGATTGCGAAACACGCTGACGAAACGCCTGGCCTGATGGAACGTTCGCTGCTCACCCGACCCGGAATCCGCCTTTCGCGGCGCGTGACCGAGCTGCGGGTCTCCCCGACGCTGGCGGTGATGAACCGGGCGCAGGAGCTGATCGCGAAAGGCGTCGACGTGGTGGATCTCGGCCCCGGCGAGCCCGATTTCCCGACGCCGGTCTCGGTCTGCGAGGCGGGGAAGCGGGCCATCGACCGCGGTCAGACCAAGTACACCGCCAACCAGGGGACGAAGGCGCTGCGCGACGCCATCGCCGGCCGCTACAACCGCCGCTACGGCACGTCGCTGACCAGCGAGAACGTCATCGCCGGCACCGGCGGCAAGCAGGAGCTGTTCAACGTGATCCTGGCGCTGGTCGAGGAGGGGGATGAGGTCATCATCCCCTCGCCGTTCTGGGTCAGCTTCCCCGACCAGGTGCAGTTCGCCGGCGGGCGGCCGGTGTTGGCGCGCATCAGCGGCGAGCGGCAGTTCCGCCCGGCGTTCCGCGACATCGAGGCCGTGGCCACCGACCGCACCCGCGGCGTGATCATCAACTCGCCGTGCAATCCCACCGGCGCGGTGATCGCCGAGGGGGAGCTGCGGCGCATCGTGGAGTGGTGCGCGTCGCGCGACTGCTTCCTGATCTTCGACGAGACCTACGAGTTCTTCGTCTACGACGGGGCCGAGCACGCCTCCGCGGCGCGCTGGATCAACGAGTATCCGGACACGGTCATCGTGGTGAACTCGATGTCGAAGACTTTCGCCATGACCGGTTGGCGCCTCGGGTACGCCATCGCCCACCGCGACGTCGTCGGCGCGGCGAACAAAATCCAGAGTCACTCGACGTCCAATCCCAGCTCCATCTCGCAGGCCGCGGCCCTGGAAGCCATCACCGGCGACAACGACGCCGACGTCCGGCGGATGTGGGCGGCCTATGCCGAGCGGCGCGAATGGCTGATCCCGGCCATCAACTCCATCGACGGCCTCTGCTGCGCGCATCCCGACGGCGCGTTCTACATCTTCCCCGAGGTGAAGGCCTTCTTCGGCAAGAAGGGGATTCACGACTCGCAGAGTTTCGCCGATTACCTTCTCGACGAAGCGCGCGTCGCCGTCGTGCCCGGCGGCGCCTTCGGCAGCGACGACCACGTCCGTATCAGCTACGCGACCTCGATGGAACGGCTGCGCGAAGGCGTGCGGCGCATCGAGGCCGCGCTCGCCAAGTTGTAGGGAATCGCACCCAACGACACCCCGTTCTATCTGCGGACTTAAACCCCGAAACAGCAAGGAGCATCTGTGAAAAAGACTTTCATGACCATCATTCTTGCGCTCGCGGCGACCGCCGTTTTCGCGCAGGACAAGAAGCCGGCCACTCCGGCGCCCGCGCCCGCCAAGCCTGCCGCGGCCGGCGTGGTGATCGAAGAGGCCGATCCGGTGATCTGCACCGCCGGCGAGATCAAGATCCGCCAGTCGGAGTTCGAGGCGGCCATCAAGACCCTGCCCGATCAGTACCAGCAGTTCGCCGCGGGCACGGGCAAGAAGCAGTTCGCCGAGGACTTCCTCCGTATGAAGATCCTCGCGGCGGAGGGCTTCAAGAACAACCTGCAGAACGATGCCGACGTCGTGAAGCAGCTCAACCTGATGCGCGAGAACCTCGTCGCCAGCGCCGAGGTTAAGAAGCTCGAGTCGTCGCTGACGCTGGATGACGCCGCCGTCAAGAAGATGTACGACGACAACAAGAAGGATTACGAGCAGGTCTCCGCGCGCCATATCCTCATCGCCTTCAAGGGCAGCCCCGCCGCTCAGGCCGGGAAGAAGGAGCTGACCGAGGACGAGGCGAAGGCGAAAGCTGAGGACATCCGCAAGCAGCTCGTCGCCGGCGCCGATTTCGCCGAGCTGGCGAAGAAGGAGTCCGACGACACCGGCTCCGGCAGCCGCGGCGGCGACCTCGGCTCTTTCGGCCACGGCCAGATGGTGCCGGAGTTCGAGTCCGCAGCGTTCGGGACCAAGGTCGGCGAGCTCTCGCCGGTGGTCAAGACGCAATACGGCTTCCACATCCTCAAGGTGGAGAAGCGCGACCTCACGGCGTACGAGAGCGTGAAGGCCGGGCTGGAGAAGAACCTTCGCCAGACCAAGCTGCAGGAAGCGATCGAGGCGCTGAAGGACAAGGCCAAGCCGACCTACAGCGAGGCCTACTTCCCGCCCCCGCCGCCTCCCGCCCCCGCCGCCGAGCCGGCCACGCCGCCGCCCGCGGCGAAGAGCGAGACCAAGAAGCCTGAAGCGAAAAAAGACCCCAAGAAGCAGTAGGCCTGAGGGCGGCGGCAACGCCGCCCTTTCTGTTAGGCTTACCGGCCATGGAGATTCCGGCCAAGGTCTCGATTTTCAGCCGCACCCTCGAGGTGAAAGGCAAGCCCGCCACGCTCGTGGCCATCAACGCGCACGGCTTCTACGAAGTGGTCATGGAAGTGCAGCAGCGCAACCACACCGTGCTGTTCCCCATCAACGAGACCGTGGTGATCTTTAACGAGGCGTTGCCCGCTGCCGCGGCGGACTTCGAAGTGGAGAGATAGTAAGGCCTCACTCGTCGTGCCGTTTCCCGAACAGGTACGCGACCCCGATTCCCAGCAGGTAGAGCGCGATCATCGGCAAGGCCAGGAAGGTCTGCGTCACCATGTCGGGCCCCGGCGTGATCACCGCCGCGACGATGAAGGCCAGCACTACCGCGTACTTGAACTTCTGCATCAGGAACGCCGGCGTGACGATGCCGAGGCGGGCCAGGAAGAAGATCAGGATGGGCGTCTCGAAGACCAGCCCGGCGGAGAGGATGACCGTGCTGGCGAACGAGAAGTACTCGTCCACCTTGATCATCTGTTTGAACTGCGAGCCGGTCTCCACGAAGAACTTGCAGGCCGCGGGCAGCATGAACTGGTAGCCGAACCAGCCGCCGGCGATGAAGAACAGCGTGGCGAAGATGATGAATGGCGCCGCGTACCGCCGCTCGCGCGCGTACAACCCCGGCGTGATGAACATCCAGATCTGCAGGATGACGATCGGCGAGGCCAGGAAGATCCCGGTGAAGAACGCCACCTTCATGTAGAGGAAGAACGGTTCGGTCAGGCGGGTGTAGGCGAGCTTCTGATCGCCTGCGGCCAGGAACTGCGTGAGCGGCTTCTGGATGATGCCGAAGATGGGCTCGGCGTATCTCCAGCAGACGAAGAACCCGCCGGCGACGGCCAGGATGGAGATCAGAAGGCGCTTGCGGAGCTCCTCCAGGTGCTCGAGGAACGACATCTTGGGAAGCTCGCGTCCGGGCTCGGCCTCGTCGTGGGCGGAGCCTACGCTGGAAGCGGTATCAGTCATACCTGGGCGGGCTCGGTCGGCGGTTCCGAGGGCTCAGCCGGTGGTGGCTCGGTCCTTGATACCGTGTCGACGACGGGAATCTGCGTCGTGGCGAGCTGCTTGAGCTCCTCGACGCGCACTTCCCGCTCGATGGTCGACTTGAAATCGTCCGTGGCTTTCTTGAACTCGCCCAATGCTTTACCGATGGTGCGGCCGATGTCGGGGAGGCGCTTCGGACCGAAGACGATCAGAGCGATGATGAAGATGAGGATCATCTCCGGGAAGCCGAGTGAACCGAACATGCGTGCGCTTGGGCCTTTCTCCCCTGGGAACGGAGGCGTGAACATCGCCTCGGCGGTGAATACTCCGTATCTTTAATCAGTTACGACCCGTACAATTCTCGGGCGAAGAGTGACATGACTACCATCAAGAAAACCGACAAGTGGACGTTCTCGCTCACCGTGATCGTGGCCATCCTCGGCGCCACGCTGTTCGGCGGCATTTACGGCAACCGCCTCTTCGGCGCGCCGGTTCAGAACGACGTACGGAAGCGCATGCAAGAGTACACGGAACTCCTCTCGGCCGTCACTTCATGGGCCCCTGAGGAGGTCGCCTCCGACAAGTTCGTCTACTCCTCCATCGACGGCATGCTCCGCGCGCTCGATCCGCACACCAGCTTCCTCGAGCCAAAGGAGTACTCCGACATGCAGGATCGCCAGAAGGGGTCGTTCTACGGCCTCGGCATCCTGGTGACCAAGCGCAACGACCAGGTCACGGTCATCACCCCGCTGGAAGGGACGCCCGCCGCGCGCCTCGGCATCCGCGCCGGCGACGTCATCGCCGAGGTGGAGGGCACCTCGACCGACGACCTCACGCTCGACGAAGTGGTCAAACGCCTCAAGGGGCCGAAGGGCACCACCGTCCACATCAAGATCCTTCGGGTGGGCATCAAGGAGCCGATTCCGCTCACCATCGTCCGCGCGGCGATCCCCACCAACTCGATCTCCAACGTGCTGATGCTCAAGCCGGGCATCGGCTACATCCGCATCAAGGACTTCACCGCCACCACCGTCCGCGAGCTCGACGACGCCATCGCCAAGCTGAAGGAGCAGGGGATGCAGCGGCTGGTCCTCGACCTTCGTCAGAACCCCGGCGGATTGCTCGACGCGGCGGTCGGCGTCGCCGATCACTTCCTCGACAAGGGGCAGATGGTCGTCTACACCAAGGGCCGCACGCCCGATTCGGCGCAGGACTACGTTGCGCCCGGCAAGCACCAGAAGCTCGATATGCCGGTAGTGGTGGTCATCAACCGCGGCAGCGCCTCGGCCTCCGAGATCGTCGCCGGCGCCATCCAGGACCACGACCGCGGCATGGTGGTCGGCGAGACGAGCTGGGGCAAGGGTCTGGTGCAGAGCGTCTACACCCTGCAGTACGGCGCCGGGCTGGCGCTGACGACATCGAAGTACTTCACGCCGTCCGGCCGCAACATCCAGCGCGATTACAGCTCGTTCTACGACTACTACGTGGCCGAGGAGAATGACGACGGCAGCTCCTCCGAGATGCCGCTGAAGGACCGCAAGAAGTTCCAGACCGTCACCGGCCGCACCGTCTACGGCGGCGGCGGCATCACCCCCGACGTCTTCGCCAAGCCGGCGCCGCTGTCGCGCACCACGCAGCTCCTCGAAGTGCGCAGCGCGATCTTCAATTACGGCGTCGAGTACGTGGCCAAGCATCCGGAAACCGACAAGGACGTCACCATCACCCAGAACGTCATGGAGGATTTCGTCCGCTACGCCACCGACAAGGAGATCGCTCCGGTGGCCGACATCCGCGACGCGCTGCAGAAACCGAACGACCGCCGCTACATCGAGCGGGCGCTGAAGGCGGAGATCATCGCCGCCAAGTACGGCTTCGACGCCTCCTATCCCTTCCGCCTGGAAGGCGACAGTCAGATCGAGAAGGCGCTGGAGATCCTGCCGGAGTCGCAGAAGCTGGCCGTGAAAGCCGCCGAGGTGCGCAGCCACGGCGTGCCGGGGGCGTCGGACGCTGGCACGGCCCGTGCCCAAGCAACCCCGAAGACGAACTAAAGCGACCAGGTTCTAAGGCGAAAGCGAGCAGGAGGCCCGCCTCTTGCTCGCTTTTCTATTTCTTATGCTAAGGTTTCGCCGCTTTTCGGACAGGGAGACTCACGACGTGCCTGAACTGGGAAAAAAGTACACCTGCTATAGCTGCCACACGAAGTTCTATGACCTCGGCAAGGCCGTGCCCATCTGCCCCAAGTGCGGCGCGGACCAACGCGACGCGGAAGACACTCCGGTGGTGACCACGCGCGGCCGCGCAGCGGCTCGCAGCGCTCCCGTGGTGGTCGAGGAGCCGGTTGAAGAGGATTTCGCAGCGGAGGCGGAGACGCCCGCCGTGGAGTCGGAGGACGAGGAAGAGCTCGTCGTCGAGCCGGAGCGCGAAGAGGAAGAAGCGGCCGACGAAGACGACGCGGAAGAGTACTAGGAGGAGACGATGAAACGATTAGGACTGCTGCTCGGCTGTCTCGGTGCTCTCCTGCTGGTGGTGCTCATCCTGGGCGGCTGGTTCATCGGCGTTCGCAATCACCTGGTCGAGCTCGACCAGCAGGTGCTGGCGCAATGGGCGCAAGTCGAGAACGACTACCAGCGCCGCTTCGATCTCATCCCCAACCTCGTGCGCACCGTGCAGGGCGCGGCCAACTTCGAGAAGTCGACGCTGGAGGCGGTGGTCAACGCGCGCGCCAGAGTCGGCCAGGTGCAGATGCCCGCCGGTGCTCCCGCCGCATCGAATCTTCCTAATGATCCGAACGCCATGGCCCAGTTCGCGGCGGCTCAGGAAGGCCTGAGCGGCGCGCTCTCGCGACTGCTCGTGGTGGTGGAGCGCTACCCGGAACTGCGCGCGACCGAGAACTTCAAGGAGCTGCAATCGCAGCTCGAAGGGACCGAGAACCGCATCGCGGTGGAGCGCAAGAGGTACAACGACGTCGCGGCGCAGTACAACACGGCCATCAAGAAGTTCCCCGCCAACCTGGTGGCGAACATGACCGGGTTCAAAGAGAAGGCGTACTTCCGCGGCGCCGCCGGCTCGCAGCAGGCGCCGGAAGTGAACTTCAACTTCGGCGCGACACCCGCGCCCGCGCCCGCAACCGGAACCCGCTGACGTGCACAACCGCCTCGCCGCCGTCGCGATCGCCCTCTGCGTCGCGACGGCTGCGATCGCCCTCGACATCCCTCCCAAGCCCACGGCGTGGGTCACCGACAACGCGAACATCCTCAGCCCCGAGCAGGAGCAGGCGCTCAACGAGAAGCTCGAGGCGCTGAAGACCAAGAGCGGCGCCGAGTTTCTGGTGATGACCTTCCCTTCGCTGGAAGGGGAGGACGTCACCGGCTATACCAACCGCGTCGCCGAGCAGTGGAAGGTGAAAGGCGACAAGGCACTGATCCTCTTCGTCTTCACCAACGACCGCCAGATGCGGATCCAGGTCGGCTACGGGCTGGAGTCGGTCATCACCGACGCGTACTCCTCGCGCGTCTACCGCAACACGCTGCAGCCGGCATTCCGCAAGGGGCAGTACTACGAAGGCATCGACGAGGCGATCACGCAGCTCGGGCAGAAGGTCGATCCGACGTTCTCGCCCCAGAGCCGCAGCCTGCCGCCGTCGGGAGGCCGCCGCGCGTCGGGGTCGCAGGCCAGCGGCCGCGACATCATGTTCCTTCTCTTCATCGTCTTCATTTTCATCGTGATCATCGGGCCGATCATGCGCCGCCGCGGCGGTTGTGGCGGGTGTAGCGGCTGCTTCTGGCCGATGTTCTTCGGAGGCGGTGGCGGCGGCACGACCTTCGGAGGCGGCGGAGGTGGCGGCGGCAGCAACTGGAGCGTCGGCGGGTCTTGGGGTGGTGGTGGCGGCAGCTCGTTCGGCGGCGGCGGCGCGGGCGGGGGATGGTGATGAAACAGAAAGAGTTCCTCGAGAAGCTCGACCAGCAGCGCATCACCACCGCGATTCAGGAGGCGGAGCAGGAGACCTCCGGCGAGGTCCGCGTCCATGTGCAGCCGAAGGCGATCGGCGGCGAGATCCGCACCGTCGCCGAGCGAACCTTCGAGCGCCTGGGCATGACCAAGACCGCGCTGCGCAACGGCGTCCTCCTCTTCATCGCCACCGAGGAGCAACGCTTCGTCATCCTCGGCGACCGTGGCATCGACGAGAAAGTGCCCGCCGGGTTCTGGGACGAGATCGCCGCGAAGCTGACCATCCGCTTCTCGAAGGGGGAGCTCACCGAGGGGATCGTGGAAGCGGTCACCGCCGCCGGCCAGCAGCTTCGGGAGTACTTCCCGCGCGCGGCCGGGGACGTGAACGAGCTGTCGGACAGCATCAACGTCGAGGAGTAGCGCATGCCGTGGTCCGTGGCCGTGGCCCTCGGCTCGAACCTCGGCGACCGCGCGCTCTTCCTCCGTCGGGCGATCCATGAGCTTCGCGGCGTCGTGGACGTCGTCCGGGTGAGCGCCTTCATGGAGACCGACCCCGTCGATGCGCCGCCGGGATCGCCGCGCTTCCTCAACGCCGTCGTCGCCGGCTCGACGCGGCTCGGGCCTCAGGAACTGCTCGACGCGCTGCTGGCCATCGAGTCACGCCTCGGCCGCCGCCGCAGCGTTCGCAACGCGCCGCGGGTCATCGACCTCGACCTCATCATCCACAGCGCTCACCGCGTCCGCACGCGGGCGCTGACCCTGCCGCACCCGCGGTTTCGCCAGCGCGCGTTCGTCATGGAGCCGCTGCGGGAGCTGCGATTGGGGTGGCGGGTTTAGCTTTAGCGGGTGGCGACCGGTCCGCCGGTCAGCGAGACGTGCACGCGCGCGTGCTGGATGGGTGTGGCCCTCGACAGGAGCGGGTAGGGGTTCACCATCTCGTCGTTTTCGTTGACGCCGAAGTGGAGATGGGAGGGCGTGTATTTGGCGTTACCGGTGTTGCCGACGTATCCGAGGAGCTCGCCGCTGCGGACTT
>Ga0137448_1000071_pt1 | contig 10015 bp, 18 predicted proteins | sample EasRivERMGT418_2_FD_102316 | JGI IMG/M metagenome (GOLD analysis project Ga0137448, IMG submission 102316) | Soil microbial communities from meander-bound floodplain in the East River, Colorado, USA - East River MetaG ERMGT418_2 | ecosystem: Environmental > Terrestrial > Soil > Floodplain ... | reverse complement strand
CTTGATCCTCGCCATCAGGCGTTACACGCAATCATGGGCTTGAAGGGGCGGAAAGAAGACTGTTCCCGGGGGGGGGGCGAAGGGAAGATCAGGGGCCAGACCACGGTACGGACGCCGCACCCGTACGTCTGGAAGAACGTCTCCGCGTCGAGCATCGTCAGCAGGAGCTCGCCGTCGTGATCGAGGACGAACAGGATAAAATCGGCATCCTCGTACCCGTGGAACTTGAACCGTCCGCGGCGGCGGCACGCGCCGCGGTTATGCTCTTTGCGAGTCTTTATCCAATCATGGCACGCCTTAATTTCTATTCGTACATTTCCACAGATAAGGTCAGCGCCTTCGGTTTGTTCAATAGGCTCCACGCCGAAAGCATTATGCAAATATGCTAATACGCGGGAGTCCGATTCAGCATAATGACGCCATCTTGGATGAGTAAGGCCTGGGTGTCCCATCAGCCTGGTCCGGAGGCCGCGAGCTCCAGGTCCGGCTGCTCCGCGATCGCGGCGGCCGTCGGCGCGTCCTTACGCCGCGGACACGCGCCGCACAGGTGATCGCGGACCCACGCGCCCGGCACGGCGGTTGTTTCGTCGCCGGCCTTGTACGTCTTCACGCGCCTGGACGGGAGGCAGAAGACCCGCACCAGGTCGGGATAATCGCGATGGGGGGAAGCTGAAACAAAGACTCGTTTCCGGCAGGGGCCGTACCACAGCATTCGATGTACCTCCGCACAGGGTGGAGGGCCGGGTGTGCGGACCCGGCCCCCCTCGGTCCCGGAAGACCTTGGCGCCCTGGTGGTACCATTACCACCATAGAAATACTAACGTCAAGAAAAAAACATTTGCAAGGTGGTATTAATGGTTTATTATTTGGTGGTGGTTCAGACTTCGTGCGGGAGGTCTTCCGATGGAATCAATCCGTGATTATTTACGTAAGGGAATCTCTCAGGCGGGATCGCTTAACAAGCTTGCGGGAGCCATAAAAACAGCATCGCCGAATATCACGCGAATCCTTCAGGGGTCTGGTTTCCCAGGCGATGATGTTGTTATCCGTCTCGCCGATTATCTTTCCGAAAACCGGGAAAAGCTGCTCCTGATCAATCAGGCGGAACGGGCTCCGGAGGGAGCTCGCGGGGAATGGAATACGATCGTCAAGAAATTCGCCGGGGCGGCCGCGATCGCGTTTATCGTTTCGACCGTTCTGACCGCCCTCCCCTGTCTCGCCGGTGGAGCCGAATCAATGTATATTATGTCAAATATCCTCTTGGGAACACTTACCCTCTTAATCTTTTCCCCGCCCCCTGCCGATACGATCCCCATTTAATTATCCCCGGGGGAAACGTGTTTCGTATCGAGACGTTTTCGCGAATCTCTCAAGGAATCTATCGCGTGATCCTTACCACCGACGACCCCGGGATCCTGCCGGCGCTGCGTCTCCTGCGTGGCGTGGCCGCCTTGGCCGAAAAACTCGACCGGCGGATCGATCAGGAGCGCCGCGTGCTGCGTCTTTTGGACGATCGCCAGGCGAGTGCGCCGGAAGCCCGGGCGGAACGGGCGAAGCTCCTGGCGATCTACCGGGAGCTCCCCGGCAGCCGCGGAGCCCGTATCAAGCAGCTGCGCCGGATCCTGCTCGACACCTACGAGCGGATCACCTACGACGATGTGCTCGCTCTCATCTCCCGGGCGACCGCCGAGGAACGCATCTCGCGATCCGCCCGGGCGGCCGAGCTCGCCGCCGGCGGGAGCAGCTGCCGGGAGATCGGGGCGATTTTGCGAATCTCCCCCGCACAGGCCGCCCGCCTGGCCCATCCGGAGCCCCAAGGAAACGGCGACGCCCTAAAATGCCCCAGGATCGACGATCTCCCCTCCCCGGCGTACAGAGGGGCGGTTTTTCCGATTGAGCGCGACAGCGCGGAAAAGAATCATACGGGAAGGGCACTCCCGGAGGCGACCACACCCCCCGTTTTCGCCGGTTCTCCGATTCCGGGGGCGGTGCGGGGGAGGTAGAGGGCGGTCACCATCCCCCGGCACCCGGACGCGGTACAGCGGTGAAGGGTCAGACGGGAGAGATACGGCCGAACCAGCGGGGAAAGAGCGGCGATCGCCCCGGGGAGCTCCACCGTGCCCAGGTCGATCTCATCCCCCGGCAGGAAAGGTTCCTTGCAGCTGGCGCAGTAGATCATGGGGAGAAGGAGTATCCAGGCTTCTCCCTGGGCGAGTGTTCGTCATCGTGCCGGATCGAGCAGACCGCTTCGATTACGGTGAGCCGCTTCTCGTGATCCTCCACCTGGTCAAGCCGCGCCTCGATCTTCCCCGCGATCCGCCGCATCAGGTAGACGCCCGCCCCGCCCAGGGCGGCGGGGGCCAAGGTGAGAAGGTCCATATTACGCCGCCGGAGCGGGCGCTTCCTTCTTCCGGAAGTACCCGACGGCGTTGTAGATCGATACCGCCAGGTCGATCAGGACGGAGACGATCGAGCCCAGGGCGGAAAACGGCACGGTGATCTGGAACTCCTTCTGCAAGCCTCCCCAGGAGGCCGCCAGGGAGTCCATGACGGCCGCCTTCTTCTCCGGCCCCGGAGAATCCGCCCGGACCGATTCAACGAACTGCACCGCCGCCTGTACCAAGGAAATCAAGATCGGAATTAGCATGATGTACCGAAGCATCGCGAGCATTTTCTCTCCCCCCTTTTTTATGGTTTGCGTCGCCGATCCCGTACCCGATCAGAACCGCTTTCGGACGGTCACTTTCCACGTCGAGGAAGGAAGATCAATTGTCCCGCCCGTCCCGTTGTTAGCCATGATTCGGACCGTGTTGGCCGAGTAGACTTCCGCGTACACGGTGAAATTTTGGACCGTGTTGTCCGAGGAAACAGAGACCATATCGCCAGGCGCGGCACCGGTGACGGTGATATTCGTCGCGACCGTTTGCCCGTCGCCGGCCGCGCCTGGATCCCATACGGCGGTATTGGTAAGGGGGTCCGGAGTGATCGAACCGATCAGCGTAGTCGCGATCCCCGCCGAGAAATTAAACGCCGTGGTCCGGTTGTAATTCGTCCCGGCGGATTTCATCCGGATATTTTCCAGGACGCCAGGAACGGAGTTGAAATACATCCCGACCGCTCCACCGGGGATCGAAACCGTCTGGTTGATGGAGATGTTCCGGAAGATGGAGCCGCCCGCGTTCGTATCCGCCAGGATCGAGGCGGTTGTCGAGCTTCCGTTGATGACTTGCACGTTTTCAATCACGGAGTCCGCGGAATCGGTGTATACCCCGTACCCGGTGACGGCTTGAATCATGGCGTCGCGGACGGTGCTCCGCGCCGCCGTCGCCCCTGCGATCAGGATCGCGTGTTCCCCGATCGTTTCCCCGGTGACGTTGGAAATATGCGCGGTCGCGGTCGCGGTGATGATCCGGTGCGCGATCGCTACCGCGTGGACGTTGGAAATCTTGACTATCCGGCTAACCCCGGAATGAATGTAGATGCACTCTTTCCCGGCGGCCGTGATGTTCCTGAAATCGAGGTTCCGAAGCGTCACGTTGTCGATCCCGGTTCCCAAGTCCACGATCCCGCGATTCGACGCGTCAAAATCCGTTGCCAAGAGCCCGTCCACCAGGAGCCCGGAGACGTTCCCGGCGTTAATCATTCCGTTGTCGTTATTGCTCCCGCGGACGTTTAGGATCCGGACGTTCTTGTTCGGCGTCGAGGCCGCGCCGCCGAGCTGAATCCCGTACCCGGCGTTATCGAACAGTTCAACCCCTTCGATGAGCGGATCGCGGTTTCCGCCGGTATATCCGGCGTCCGGTTCCAGGTCGATTCCGCTTTGCGGGAGCGTCCCGTTGGTTCCCCAATACCGCCCGCCTTTCACGTGGAGACGGACCGTTGAGATCGCCGAGAGCCCCTGGCGGTAAGCGTTGTCCCCCTCGCAATCTATTATGAGAATGTCCGTCGGATAGGTCGCGGGCGTCGTAGAGCTGGACGCCAGATTCCAGGCGTCGCACACCGCATTGATCGACCGGACGTTGCGAAAGGTCAGGCGGGATGTGTTGTCCTGGATGTAGACGTTATGCGCGGTCACTTCCGCGGGCGAACGGTTCGCCCGGTTCGCGTCCAGGATCAAATCCCGGATAATCCCGTCGGAATTATTCTGAAAATATAAAATGTTTTTCCCCGAGGAAACCGCGGTCGCGTTTTTATATTTCACCGTCGCGTTATTGCCGATGACCATAAAATTGGTTTTCCCGGCAAAAGATAATTGCCCCGTGACGATGGCGGTTTTCCCCGGGGGGAACACAAACACCCCTTTATTGGACGGCATGGCGGCAATCGCCGCCTGGAGCGTCGTCGTATCGTCCGTTGTGCCGTCAAATGTTGCGCCTTCCGCACGGGCGTCCATCCACAGCCCTTTTATCATCAGGTCGCCCAGCTTTGGCGTCATGGTATAGGAGCCATCGAACAGGTTGTCCAGGGCCGCGCCGCCGTAGATCGTCAAGCCCCCGGCCGCGTACCCGGAGATCGTCCCGCTCCCCGACCCGGTAATGTTCCGGGAGAAAAACCCGTCCCGGAAATTTTTCAAATCCGTCGCGCCGCCGGAGCCGGTGATATTATCCGTCACCGTGAACGCCTGCGCCCCGGGGTGCACGAAATTCGGGGAGGACGGATACCCGCCCGGGGGAGCCGTACCCTGCTCGAAAAACCCCGCTCCAAAAGCTTGTGCATGGATAATCAGGGCGAGCACTCCGAAGAAGGAGAGGAAACAGAGCTTCTTCATCGTCGCCCCCCTCATCGCAGCGTGCGGCAGACCAGCCGCCCGAAGAAGAGATCCGGAGCGGCCGCGCCGTTGGTGACTTCGAACTCGATCAGGGCGTACGGCGGGAGGTAGATATCCACCGGCGTCATCATGTCCGGGCTCCCGATCCGGTCCTGGATCTTCCCGTAGTCGAGCACGGGAACGCCGTTGATCTTGAGGGAGAACGTCGTCGTAGCCCAATTATTCGGGTCCTGGACGCCGACGCCCAGGGCGAACGCCTCCCCTTCCGCGCCGATCCACCGCTCCGACCAAAGGTTCGTGGTCACCGCGTTGGCGACGGTTTCACTCCTGAAAAAGTCCCGCTGATAGTTCCTACCCATTGGAGGCCCCCTCCGAATAATCGTTGAACGCGACGACGTACCGATCGACGAACGGCGAGCGGATCCCCTTCCTGTACTTCGTCTCGCCGATGTTGTAGGCGTGGAAAACGGCCGGGGAATCGCCGAGGCCGTGGGCGGTCAGCTCCGCGAGCACTCGCCCGGCCAGGTCGAGGTTAGTATCGGGATCTAGCAATCGAGATTTGATCTCCGCGTCGGAGAGGGCTTTCCACTCCGGCCGGAAGAGACGCGCCGTGCCGATCCGCACGCCGGCCAGGCCGATATCCTGGCCGTCGAGGGAAACCGCCTCCGGATTCCAGCTGCTCTCCGTACGGCAGATCGCGCGGAGTACGTCGGGATCGAGGCGATAGTTCACCGCGACCGCCCACACGAGCCCGTCAAATCCAAGCTCGCGATCCGCTCCGACCACCTTCCGGACTTCGTTCTCCACGATCGGCTCCCCGTAGTACAGGATCACGCCACAGACGACGACCAGGCCCAGGACGTGCTCAGGCTTCAAGGCGCTTCGCCATGACGAGGAAGTAGAGCGCCGCACCGACCAGGAGCAGGGCGACCAGGTTCCCCGTCAACGCCGTCACCGGCTGCAAAATCCCCCCCACGTCGAGGGAATTTTTCGCGACGTAATTCTCGTAATCGTTCTTCGCCGCGGCGATCCCGCCGAGCGCGTTTGCGTTGGTCCGGAGCGCCTCCTGGTACGCGGAAAAATCGATCTCGCCGGCCTGGTACTTCCGGAGCGCCTCCGCGCCGAGATCCGCCGTCGGACGGGCGATCGGGCTCCAGAGCTCTTCCCACCACAGGAAAGGATCCACGGCCTACCCCCTGCTCTTCTTCATGGCGACGATCAGCAGCGCCCCCAGGGCGGCGGCGATCACGTAGAGCTGCGTCGCGTTCATCGAGGCGCTTGAAGAAGTCGGCCCGAAGGGATACCCGCCGGCGCCTCCCCCGCTGCCGCCTCCTCCACCGGCTTCCGACGGTTGCCCGGTGATCCGCTCGATCAGGGGATTGATCACCGAATCGACCGCTTTCGTCAGGAGCTTCGACGCGGCGGCAGACGCCGCGCCGGTCACCGCCGCCGGCAGGAGCGTGGAGGACCCCCCGGCGGCCGCGGGGATCGACGCCGCCGCGCCTTCATACGCCGCGCCGAACGGCATGTCGATCGACCCGGAGAGCGCCGCGGGGGGAATGACAGACGGCGGTGCCGCCGAGAGCGCCCCCGCCTCCAGCGCGAACAGCCCGGCTTCGGAGGTTTCAATAGCCGCCGGAAGCGCCCCCGCCTCCAGGGCGAACAGCCCGGCTTCCGATGTGGCCGGCAGCGCCCCCGTCTCCAGGGCGAACAGCCCCGCTTCGGAGGTTTCAAAGACCGCCGCGGGAGCCGCCACGGGAGCGCCCCCGAAGAAGGTAGGAAGGTACGGCCCGAGAGCGTACCCGCCGCCTACGGCCGCGGCCGCAAAGCCTGTATATTTCCCGAACGTCGAGGCGGTCTTCGTGCCGCTCCATTTCGGTTGAATCGTCCCGAGGGAGTACAACGACAGCTGGAACGCGGTGATGTTCTTCCCGGCCTTGTACGCGAATTTCGCGGTGTCTTTCCCGGCGTCTTTGAGCGCCCCGCCGACACGTTTGACGGGGTTTCCGTGGATTTTGAAATCGCCTGAAAAGGGTTTCCAGCAGCGGACGGTTTCCACCCGTCCGCGGTACCCGGCGATCTGCCGAATGTGCGAGGGCACGCGCCTACCGAGTCAGCAGATAGACGCCGACGCCAAGGGCGACCAGGAGCACGAGCCAATTCTGACTACCCTGGGAGCCCGCCGTGATCACCGGCCGGTTGAGCTCGTACGCGATCCGTGGCTTCGCGGCATCGGCCGCTGATGCGAACGACGTCGCGACGGTGCCGAGGATCGAATCAAATATCTGCGAGCCTTTCGGCAGGAAATCCCAGGTCGATCCCTCCGGAGCTACGGAAGAGGATCCGCTCCAAACGTCTTCGAATGCGTTGTCTTCGATGGGAACGTCGAACACGGGTATACCCTCCCTTGGAAGGCGCGGCGGGAGCGTTTCCGCCCCCGCCGCCCGCCGGTTAACTTCCGAGAACGTCAGCGCCCTGGCGGAACTCGTTCACCAGGACGTACAGCGTGCCCAGGGCCGCCACGTCGAGGCCCAGCTGGAGCTCCGTCATCCCCGTGGTATCGCGCACGGAGCGGAAGGAATTATTCAGCGCGAGATCGACGTAGTAGACGCCGGTAGGAGCGGCGACCGCCGCCGGCATCCCCGCGAGGGAGTCCTGAATCGCCCGGTGGAGGACGTTCGGCAGCGCCCGCATGACCTCCTTTTGGCCGTTGCGGAGCGTGATCTTGTTCAGGATCGAATTCGACCAGAGCCCGTTCGCGTCGGTCGCGTGGAGGTGGTACTCGTTCACCTTCCCGCCGTACGGCAGCGGCACCTTGAAATCCGAGGAGATCGCCGTGAGCGGGAACGTGAGCAGGTAGCTGGAGTTGTAGACGTTCGGCGTCTTCTCCACGTCGAGGATCTCGTGGAGCACCACGTCGATCGTCGGGGCGGCCGCCCAGGTCATCTCGCCCGCGTTGGCCGGCGTCCCGAGGCGCGTCACGGCGTCGAAGGCGATTTCAAGGTTGTAGATGAACCCGGGAAGAGGCTTGAACATCGTGGCGTCGCCGCCCGGATACCCCGGAGTCACGAAATCGATCCGGAAGCACGCGGAGAACGCCTTCCCGTTGCCAAGGTTCACCGATGCGAGATCGGCAAACGGCTGCGTGAAGCCGTGGTCTTTCAGGTTCTTCACGTGGAGCGTGTAGCCGTTGAGGGCGATCGCTCCCGGCTTCTTGTTCACGGTGATCGCGATCGACTGGAGCAGCTTGTGGACGCCGTTCGCCAGGACGGCCGACAGGTTGTTCGTCGCGACGTTCACCGTACCGGAGAGGTACAGGAAAATCGTCTTGATCGCCTGGGTGGTGAGGATCTGGAACGGCGCACAGATGCCGCCTGCGACCCCGCTGGAGAACGGGGCCGCGATCGTGCCGACGTGGGTGAGAACGTCTTTCTTCCCGAAATTCTGTTTGATCGCCACTTGGTTTCCCCCCTTCGTGGTGGTCTGGAGGTTGACGGTTGGAGGAGCTCGCCCCTTACGCGCCGAACACGATGGACTTGGCGGCGGGAACGCGCACCACGATGGCGATTGCCACCAGGGCGATCAGGCCCGTGATCAGGTAACCCTTCATCGCTGGTTCCTCCTTCCGTGAATTTTGATTCCGTGCATGGGTGGGACGATAACAGGCGAAAACGTTTCGCTGTCAAGGGGCATACTCAACCTTTTATGGGATAACTACCTGAAATTATTGAGGGGCGATTTCCGGAATTTCGTCCTTCCAGACGTGCGGAACATAGGGCGGGAGGTTCGGCAAGCCGTCCGCGGCGGATCCGATCACCTTCCGGAAATACTCGAGATCCCTCGGCTCGTGCGTCCGGAAGATATAGACCTCGTTCGCGTTGGAGGTTAAATCGCGATTCACTTCCGCCGGCCGCCTGGAGATCCCCACGAGCTCCACGTCGCGGTGACGGCCGTACCGGATGAGCGTTTCGATCTCTACCGGCATTTTCGCCGGCGAGATCGCCCAGGAGATCTCTTCGGCGACCAGGCACAGGGAGCCGACCTCGTAGGCGATCCGCGCGAGCCAGGGGAACTCCGCGCGTGCGTCCCGCGGCCGGAAGACGGCGAAGAACCGAGCGCGGCTGCGGACGTGCCTGAGCAGAGCCCCGAGGTTTTCAAACCGCTCGCCGTCGTACTCCCCCAGGGGATCGAAGACGATGACGCGCTTTTTCCCGCGGAGGAATTTCTTCGCGAGCGTGCTTTTGCCGCTCCCCCGCTTCCCGAAGATGCAGATTATCTTCGCCTGGGAATGGTGATCGGCGGGAGCCCCGTCTGGCGCACGATCGGCCGGGGCTCCCGCCTGGCCGTCAGACCGGGGCGGGAGGTTCGCCCTGGGCTTCCGGTTTTTTTTCGGAGGTTTTTTCCGTGTCAAGGTTCACCCGTTTCAGGAAGATCATGCCGAGGACAACGGACAGGGCGATCTCATCCGCCCATCGCTTCATAATCTCCGGCGCGTATTTGTTCGATACCTTCACGGTGAGCGGAACGGCGGCCGCGAGCTCCTGCTCCGACAGCTTCCAATGCGCCCCCTTTCTGGACGCGATGAAATCGAACGGCACCTGGAGGAACATCTTTACCGTCGCTTCGTCCAGGAGCTCACCTCCGGCGGCGGGCTCCCCTTCCGCCGCAGCTGCCGCGCCGGCGTCGCCTACGGGGAACGCTTCGTCGAGCTCGCCCTGGAGCGCGTCAAGCGGCGACGGTGCCGGAGCCGGTTCCGCTACGAGGTTCAAGTCGGACACGGTTTCCTCCCTTCGGGGTAACGTCCACGCCCATCGCGGTATCGATCGTGTAGGTTCCCCAGTTTTCCATCCAGCAGCATTTTGAGCAGCCGACGTGAAGCTCGATAGCCTTCCGCTCGAATCCCACTTCGACGAAATGAAAATCGAGCGGGAACTTGCACACCGGGCACTGATACGTCTCGACCGCCTTCCCGTTGTTCATCAGGAGCCCCATTGTGTCCACCACCCTTTCTGTTTTCTCAGCCGATCGTTTTCATTGACCAGCGACCGCACGAAATCCCGGCGATATAAATCGCACTTCTTGTCGATCTTGAATCCGTGCCCCATCGCCGGCACATCCCCGGCGTGCCAGATCGCCATGATCAGGGCGCCGAGAGCCGCGCCCAGGCCGAGCCCCCACAGGAAACCGTGCATGTACAGCTGGTCCGCGTTCACGGTCCGCACACCTCCGCGATGAATTTTTCGACGT
>Ga0137448_1000070_pt1 | contig 10235 bp, 11 predicted proteins | sample EasRivERMGT418_2_FD_102316 | JGI IMG/M metagenome (GOLD analysis project Ga0137448, IMG submission 102316) | Soil microbial communities from meander-bound floodplain in the East River, Colorado, USA - East River MetaG ERMGT418_2 | ecosystem: Environmental > Terrestrial > Soil > Floodplain ... | reverse complement strand
TATCGTCCAGGGGGGAGCCATTTTGTTACTGAAAAGCTCTTTGAGGGTGGTGATCGATTCGGACGCCGGGTCATAAAGATTGAGTGGATTGTAATCGAAATATACCCGGGGAAGGGTCACTGCAGCACAGAGACCGAGCGCCAGGGCGCCCACGGTTATAACCCGGTAATTTGTGTAAGGAACATTCGCAAGCGATATCCATCTCTGCGGATACTGGGGAATCCGTCCCTTCCTGAAACCGGTGATGGTCAGAAGGGCGGGGAGCAGGGTCAGATTGCAGAAAAATCCTATGTACATGCCGATGCCGGAGATGAGCCCGAGCTGCGCGATGCCCGAATAGGCGGTCGGCAAAAAGGCGAAGAATCCGAAGGACGTCGTTATGCAACTGAGAATCAGCCCCGTACCGACCCCGTTCGCTGTCGTGATGAGACTCTCCCTGTTGTTGTGGCCCGCTTCCACCAACTCCCGGTAACGGAGACAGAACTGGATACTGTAATCGATCCCGAGCCCCACGAAAAGGACCGCAAAGGTGATGGAGATGAGATTCAGGTTGCCGATCGCCACAAGGGCAAAGCCGGTGGTCCATATCAGCCCGGTCAAGAGGGTGGCAAGGCTCGCGGAAACGAGGCGAACGGAACCGAGTCCGATGAGAATCACCACTCCTACCAGGAGAAGGGAGGCGAACGTGGCTATACCCACGCTCTCCCTTACAGTGGTTACATCCTCGTAGGCAAGTAGCACGTCTCCGGTCAATCTGGTTTTTACGGATGCGTCGAATTTGAGTTCCGATATGATCCGGCGCATCGCCAAAGGAGGGGGAGCGCCCATCAACATACCGTCTTCATCGAGCTTGGGATGGATGATGATGAACTGTCTCCGCTGGTCGGACGCCTCCTTCTCCCCATACATGATCCCTTCCCAGGGAAGATGGTAGGGGCGGTTCGCGGCTGCGCTCCTGAACGCCGTTCCCACATGGTCGAGCATGGCATCCATCTTGCCCGACGGGTCGTTTCCGTAATTATCCGATATGGTTCCCATGAGCGAGAAGAATCCGGCCAGACTGAAATCCCGCATCAGAAGACCCATCAGGGGCTCTGCCTGGGCCAGATTGTCGGAGAGTTCATCGAGTTCATGTGTATCCAGGAAGAGAAGCCCGTTCCTTTCGAAAAAGTCGCCTCCACCGGGCTCGTACACGGAGCTGAAAAACCTTCCGTCTCGCCTGAGACGCTCGGCCAGGCGCCGCCGCGCATCCATGGCTTCGCCCGCTGAATCGGCATCGATTACTACGACTATCACGTCGGTCAGTTGGGGGAATTCCCTGAACAACTCCTTCTCCAGGTGACGGAAAGGGAGTTTTTCCGAAATCATGTTCGTGAGGTCGTCGTTGATCTTGAAATTTGCGACCGAATAGGTGAGAATCCCGAGAGAAAGCAGGGTAAAAGACAGGATCACCAGGAGGTGGTGTCGTTCCACAAGACCGACCCACCATGTAAGAAGACGCTTCGAATATTGTATGTGGGGCATTTTGCGTTCCGGATAATTTTGTTGCAATTGAGAAACATAATATGTATTACAGTTACAAATAAAAAGCCAGTATATTTACGGAATAAGGAGGCAAGCAATAATGACGTGTGATAAAAGGTGGCGTATTTTAACTGTAATTTCCGGTTCTCTCCTGTTCGCCTGTTTGGTTCTTTTTCCAATTACGGGAAAGGCTGAGCAGAGGGAAGCTGAAGATTCCGTAAGAAGAATGAATTCGGCGCTCCTTGAGAGTATGAAGAGGGCCAAAGAGATCGGTTTTCGCGGCCGCTATAAAGTTCTCGATCCGGTAATTCGTGATGTCTTCGCGCTCCCATTCATGGGCGAGGTGTCCATGGGAAGCAACTGGAAGAGTCTTTCCCTGGAGCAGAAGAAGCTTTTTCTCGATACCTATACCGATTGGACCATAGCTTCATACGCCAGCAATTTTGACGGTTATTCGGGAGAGAATTTCAAGATCAGGGAAGGACAGAAGATCAGCGGGAAAACGGTTATCGTGGTCAGCAACCTTGTCAGACCGCACGAAGATACCATCGATTTTAATTACTCATTGAGGCGGATCCATGATAAGTGGCGCATAGTCGATATCAGGATCGAGGGGGTCAGCCAGCTTGCCCAGACCAGGTCCCAGTTCGTCACTGTAATGAAGAAGAAGGGCTTTGACGGATTGATTTCATCGTTGAAAGAGAAGATCGCGGCCCTGCGAAACAAGGACCAGGCAGAGAAGTGAGGGATTGTCTTTTTCTCCTGAATCTCGTCAAGTACGAGCTCAGGCTGGTTCACATCGCGTCAATGGGGTCGTTGGCATCCGGAGTTTCCGGATGGACACTGGCTCAGCCATGAGGGTCTCCAATCTTTGCCGCCTGGCAGAAAAAGGTCTGAGCTCCCTGCTGGATTTCCTCCATTGTCAGATCCTTGCTATGGGTGGCGAGGGTCCAGCTATAACCGAAGGGGTCTTGCACGGTTCCGGCGCGGTCCCCCCAGAACATCTCCTGAACGGGCATCCGGACCTCGGCGCCTGCTTCAATGGCTGTGCGGAAAGCATCATCCACATTTTCCAGATAAATGAAAAAACTGACCGGTGAGCCGCCGGAGGTTTCCGCGCTTTTACAGGGTTGCTGCGGGTTTTCCTCGCTCATCATGATGATCGAGTTGCCGATCTGGAGCTCGGCGTGCATCACTCCCTTGCCGTCTGGCCCCGGCATTGCGAACCGCTCCTGGGCGCCAAAGGCCCTTTTGTAGAATTCCATTGCCTTGCGGGCATCTTTGAATACGAGGTATGGCGTGATGCTGTGAAAACCTTCCGGGATCGCTTTTGTCATGGTTCTTCTCCTTGTCTACGGTGAACGCGGCCGGTTCCCTCAGTTTCCAGGACGGGAATTTACTCTTCGGCGAGCAGTTTTACCGGCTGTTATCATCAATTATTTTGGCGAACATATAACTGGTCAGGCCAAGAGCTTGGCAAGATGGCGCACTGTCTCGGCAGGATCAAGTACCAGCACGCCTTCGGATGTTGTGCCCAAAAGAAATCCGAAATCGCGACGGTCGCCTGTAACCAGGATATCAGCCTTGCTGGAGATAGCCGCTGCCATAATTGGGGCGTCTTTCTCAGGAAGCGGAAGAAGTGCTGCCCATGCAACCTTCTCTGGCTGCGGTTCGGAAACAATTGTGAGGAGAGGCAACAATTTTCCCAGAGTTGGAAGTTTTTCGGCAGCTTTCAGAGCCAGGTTCCTTTTTGCTTCATCCAGGGCATAGAGCGATGTGCAAGGGGTAATTGCCCCTGTTTCTGCAATGGAGATCAGATAACCTGACGCACCTTGAGGGGAGTAAGCTGCTGTGAAAATTATATTGGCGTCAAGAAAGAGCTTCATGCTGCCTTCTTTTTCACAAGAGCTTTTTTGAGTGCCCTCGCCTCCGCTACGGGTAGCTTATCTGCTTCAAGGAACTCCACAATTCGCTCATCACTGTAAATCTCTAACGGATAAACCACCGCCTGGCGAAGGATGATAGCGCCATCATCTGTTGTATCCACAAGAAGCGGTGTTTCATCGGTAATCCCAACCTTCTTGAGTACCGACTTTGGGATAGAGACCTGCCCCTTTTTCCCAAGCTTTACCATTTCCATATATTACTCCTTTCCATTCTCCGGCATTCCGGAATCTGGAAAAATGTTACTCTCTATTGCACGTCATGTCAACGGAATCGAGCACCATTTTATTTTTTGGCCACTGCCATGACGCAATGAACGCCATCCCCTTTAAACCCCGGTCCAAAACATCCGTTACAGGATATACATCTTGCTGGTTTAGTGTCTCCAGCCTTCCATCGTCTGATCAAATTTGGTTCACGAATAAGTGGGCGGCAAATAGATACATAATCAGCCAACTCATCACTCACCAGTTTTTCTGAAACTTCAAAAGTCCGAATTCCACCAACTAACATGAGAGGCACATTGATTCTCTCTTTATATCGAACAGCCGCGTCGTTGTAATAAACATCTTGATCCTGTCCGACCCTGCAACAGGAGTAAGCTCCTGAAGCATATACCGTCCCGCCACTGAGTTCTATGGCGTCAACTCCGGCTCTTTCGAGCATTGAACACACCTGGAGCGTTTCATCTTTAGTAAGACCACCTTCTACAAAATCCTCGGAATTTATCTTCACAAAAATAGGATATTCCTCTCCGACCTCATTCCTGACTGCTTGAAATGCCTCTAGAAGGATTCGCGCACGATTCTCAACACTTCCACCGTATTTGTCAGTCCGTTTATTGAAAAAGGGAGAAAGAAACTGGCTCAGCAAATAACCATGCGCAGCATGCAGCTGTACACCATCGAAACCGGCTTTTTTAGCCCTCCCTGCACCTTTTACGAAAGCCTCAACAATTTGTTTTATGTCGAGCAAAGTCATTTCTCGACATGCTGGGAATTTGTCAGAATCGTTTGCAGAAGGCCCTAAGACATCGAGCCCGGTCAGAGCTGATGGGGCATAACACCCTCCATGAGCCAACTGAAGGACAACCTTGCTATTGGCATCGTGAACCGCTTTGGTCATTTCAGTGAGGCCTTGAAGATACTCGTCACTGTACACAGCCAATTGGCAGGGCGCCGCTCTTCCTTCCGGGCTCACAAAAGTCAGGCCTGTAATTATCAAGCCCACGCCTCCATGTGCATGTTCAACCAAATTGTCAATGTTCCTTGGCGTGCAGAACCCCTTATCATCGGCGCGACCGTCCCATGTTGCCGAGAAGACAAATCTGTTTTCCAGAGACAAACTTTTGATTTGGGTTGTTTCAAATACTTTTCTCATTGTCGTTCCTCCATATTCCCATAAGGTGATTCCATGAACTCTTCCTTCGAACCCCGTCAATTATTCTGACCATTTCATTACAGTCACCCCCTTTCTTTCAAATCACAGAAATACACTGATAAAAGGTAGACTGGTCTACTTAAAACGAAATCAAAAAAATGCCAGTTTGTGATAACGTCGTTGCAAACAGACTTCTTCAAGCATCCATCTGCTCATTCTCACCCGGAAGTTCTTGCACCGACCGGGCATGCGGAGAGGCAGCGAAAACAGAAGTATTGGTAGCCTATGAACCCTGCCTGATAAATGCTCATATACTCAGGGCTTCGGAGCATGGCCTTCTGCTCTTCGGCAGGCGACTCACTGAAGCGGGTCCAGAAGGCGATGCTGGCTCCCATTCCGTGTGGCTGGCTGTTCTTGAGGCATTTCAGAAAATTGGTTTTACCCTCGTCATTCAATGCGCCAACTGGGCACGCTTGAACGCAAAGACCGCATCCGGTGCAGATATTCTTCTCCACTGGTTGATCCGAGGCCAGATCAAGTTTCGAGAGCACAGCCGTGAAAATTACCCTGGTTCCGAAGCACGGATGGACGACCAGATTATGGAGACCGAAAGCGCCCAAACCAGCCGCAACCGCTGCATGGCGAAGCGACAGCTCGCCCACGCCAACCTTTCCAGGTGTGTTGAAGTCCATCGGATATGACACGGGAACAGTCATGGCTGGGCTGTTTAGTTGCACTTCCACATGTCTTGCTACGCGGTAGCACGTCGAACGTGAAAATTCCATCAGGTCGAGCCTGGCGTTCATTGCCAGTTGCGGGCTTGGGCTTTCACACGCCGAAAGTTCCCGGAAGGCCATGACTATCATGGATCTGGCACCGGGGAATAGAGACTCAATCGCAGGGGAGTTTGGGCTCCGGTAATCGGCTACCGATGCGAACCCCACGTCATCGACCCCCAAACCCAGGATGAAACTGCGTATGCTTTCTTTCATGGTCCGTTCTCCGATTATTGTGACAAATAAACCGATCTTGCAATTATTCAAAGGAGCTTATGATTTGAAACCGACTACATCTCAAGCACCCATCCTTTCCCCTGCTTGACAACTTCATCCTTCATGGCAGCGAGAAACCTGGATCTCAGTCTGTCACTCATAAGGGCCTTTTTTACCGGAGAGAGCTTCAGGAACCCTCCGACAAAGGCTCGCATGAATTTTTCATTTACACTCTGAGGGTTGGCAAATATCTGATTTTGCAGAGTCCCTCTTTCCAGGCTTTGCAGCATGATTCTCTCAAATGTGCTTTCCGGATGAATTACTCTTGTTCCACGTTTTGCCAGCGTGCATGCCTTCTTGGGACATTTTAGGGCACATACCCCGCAGCCGATGCAGATGGAGGTATCAACTTTGGCGGCCTGATTCTTTTTTGCATCCTGGTGTTCCCCTGCAACCATCGAGATCGCATTGATCGGGCATGCCTTAGTGCATTTCCCGCAGCCGATGCAGGCATCTTCACTAATTTCAGCAATAAAATTTGAGGTGACTATGCTGTTAGGGTAACCGTATTTGCTTATACCCAGGAGAGTAGCACAGCAGCAACTGCAGCAATGGCAGACAAACTTGGCGTTTTTTTGAACGTTGTCGACGCCGAGGACTAGCCCCATCTCCCTTGACTGGGCGAAGTTCTCCGCCATCTCGGTGCGGCTGACTTCACGCGCCAGGTCGTGCCTGATCATAAAATCCGCCGCATACCCGAACTGCGAGCATTTTCCCAGGGGGACGGCACATGTTTCCTCGCCCAGGTGTTGTTTCTCGTGGCGGCAGCTGCAGAGGCCGATGGAGAATCGGTCAGTTCCCGCGAGCAGGTTCGAGACCTTTTCATAATCGAGGACCTCGTAGCCTTCTATCGGTTTCAGAACCTCTTCATGAGGAAGTGCCCTGATGAAAGTGACCTGCTTGCCATCCCTGTAGTTCGCCTCGCGGAACGCGCCGTCGACGTTCATATATTCATGGAGAAGCTTGGCCCATTCCTTGGTATTTGCGTCAGGTCCCATGCGCATCATGGTGAATTCAAAAATCCCAACAATCATTGGGGACGGCATATAACGATACTCTTCATTAACCCAGATATCGACAACCAGACCTTTAAAAGTCAATTGATCAATAATCCGACGTAATTCAGTTCTGTCGTAATTAGTGGCTCTAATCAGTTCTTCAAAAGTTGATAGCCCATAAGGCATCCTGATTACAACATCCGCTTCCTCAACAGAGTAGAGTTCCTTCAAAAGAGCATGCAGCTTGCTGTCCCACGGCGCTCTGGTCTCCAATCCGTCGATCTTCTTGCCCAGTTGCCTGAAAATGTCCTTGCCGACCAGGTGTCCCATTTGCTACCTCCTCTTTGTTTAAATTACCTCACCTTGACGATGACCTTGCCTTTTGCACCTCCTTTTTCGACGTAAGCCATAGCCTCTTTGGTCGATTCGAATGGAAAGACCCGATCCACAACTGGGCGTATGATCCCGGAATCGATGAGAGAACCGATTTCGCGCAATTGGTCTCCGCTCGGTCTCATGAATAGAAATGAATAACTTACGTGATGCCGTTTTGCACTTTTCCTGGTTCGATAGCTCAAAAGGCGCATTGCCAGTCTCAAGATCCATGTCAATCCAATGTCTTTCGCAAAATCGGAATCAGGTGGACCGATGAGCGAGATGAGCTTTCCACCAGGCTTTAGCACACGTAGAGATTTTTCGAGCGTCTCTCCACCCAGAGTAGCCAAAACCACATCGTAATCATGGAGGATATTTTCGAAATCCTCTTTCTTGTAGTCTATGACAATATCTGCGCCGAGGCGCTTCACCCAATCGAGATTGGCCGTGCTCGTTGTCGTCGCTACGATCGCACCAAGATGCTTCGCCAGCTGAATTGCAAATGTTCCTACACCCCCGGAGCCCGCATGGATGAGAACTTTTTGCCCTCTCTTCAGGTTCGCTCTTTCAACCAGCACTTGCCAAGCGGTCAAGCCGACGAGAGGGATGGAAGCCGCTTCTTCCATGGTGAGTTCTCTTGGCTTATTCGCCACCGCATCTTCTTTTATCGAAATGATTTCCGCGAACGCACCGATCCGATTGGTATCTGTCCGCGCATAGACCTCGTCGCCGGGCTTGAATCGCCGCACTCGAGATCCGACTCGGACTACGACCCCGGCCAGATCATTGCCCAAAATCAACGGTAAACGATAAGGCAAAATCAGTTTCATCTTTCCATCTCTGATCTTGAGATCCAGAGGGTTTACACTAGCCGCGTGGATCTGGACCAATACGTCATCGTCCCGCAGCTCAGGGTCTGGCATTTCGCACGCCCGCACAACATCGTTGCTTCCATAACGATCGATAATGAATGCCTTCATCATATTTGCATCCTCCAATTTCTCGTTAAATCAGGTTGTACCGCGGACAGTGGCTCAGATGTCAAGCAGCGGCGAGGAAACGAGCGGCCGTTTCAGCAGACTCCTCTGGAAACTGAAAATGCGAGCCCTGCCCGGAATCCGGGAACAGCCATCTATGGTGACATCATAGTTGCGAACCGTTATAAATAGACTGGTCTAGGCGATTTGAGTTTAAAAAAAGCCGGGAATTAATCCGTTTCTTCTCTTTTGGTTAAAAACCTGTTGAAATACAAATACATGAAATTCTTCAAAGGTTCTGGGGATTTGTTTACCTTGGCTAGAAGCAGAGCACCTTCAAAAGATGCTATTAAACTTTCTGCGAGCATTTCGGGCTTCAGATCTGCCGGGATGGTTTTCTCATCCTGTGCTTGGAGAAGTAACCTGGCCAAAACCTTGTTCCAACCTTGCAGAGAGTGCTCAAGACTTTGCCGGACCTTCTCAAATTGATCAGACAATTCCAGACTCAGGTTGCCAATCAGGCACCCCTTGGCACAATCATTACCTTCAAATCTCGCAATTAACATTTCGAAGCTTTTTTTGACGCGTTCCAGCGGTGGTAAAGACTCATCATTGAAAATAGGGAGGAAAGCTTCACCGATTCCTGCGACATATCTATCGATTATCGCCAAGCCGAATTCTTCTTTGCTAGAGAAGAAATTATAAAATGAACCCTTCGGCACATTTGCCTGTTTCAGGATGGCCTCGACACCGGTAGCAGTGAAGCCTTTGCTCAACATGAGCTCCAACCCTGCCTGGACTATGTCGTCTTTGTTGTGAATTCTTTTCATGGTTACAAATTAGACCAGTCGTTCCAATATGTCAAGTGCTTTTTTCTCTAACGCCTTATTGGATAAATTACGAATGTAGGTCGTAATCCAAGATGACTGCACCATTGACGAGAGAGCTACCCGACGCCGATGAAAGGTCATAATTCAACGACGGTCAACTCTAAAGTAAAATTAATGGATTGAAACGGTGTTAACTTCATTATGGTCAGCACCTTTTTCATACAGGCGCAATAACGCCTTCTTTCCTTTGTTTAACTTATGTTCATGGTTATATAGGCATCACACGGTTGTTACAACATGCTGTAATAACAAGGGCATATACAGTTATAATTTCAATCTACCCCCAACCAATACCCCCGCCAAATTTCTGTTTTTCCCTTTATCAGAGACAAAACTCTACTCTACCCAGTTATGGACCGTATCCGGGTGGCAAGTCGGGTTTTTGGGGCGGGGGCGGCCTAAAGGAAAAAGTCGTCCCGGATAAAGTTGGGAACAATATGTGCTGGCAGTAATCTATGGCATCATTTATTGCGGACAAAACGGTTGGATTGCCTTTGAGAAAGCTATCGTCTTCTTTTTTATATTTTTTAAAAAGGGGTTGTGCTTTGCGACAAACGCCCTTTTCATATTCATCCTTGGCCCTGGCATAAGTCGAGCTGCTTAGGTCGGCATATGCAGCAGGGGCTAAAAAGCCCATCGAAAGCACGACAACTATCGAGGTCACTGGTAATCTCATGGTTTCTTCCTTTCCACATTAATTCTGCCCTTTCGGACATGATTCATCGTTTTCAAACCGCAGACTGATTTTCGATGAAGCGATGCGAGTTATGTGGCACGCCACTTCTCCCCCATGGTCATGCAGATGCAGCACTCCCTTGTCGCCGGGCCAGCTTTCCTGCAGAAAACCGACACACTTGACTGCAGCGCTGGATGAAGATATGTTGTCGAGCCTGCACTTGTAACTGGAGCCGCCCAGATCGAGCTCGCATCTGTCGCTCGATTTGACCCGCACGCTGACTCTTTTGTCTTTCATGGTGCTCCTCCTATCATCTTATAATCTGTTCTCCATTTCCTGTCTTCATTATACGCCTCTTGTCGAATCAAGAGGGATTTAGTGTTTAAAGAATGTATACCGCTAAGACATTATGCGAGAAT
>Ga0137448_1000069_pt1 | contig 10247 bp, 9 predicted proteins | sample EasRivERMGT418_2_FD_102316 | JGI IMG/M metagenome (GOLD analysis project Ga0137448, IMG submission 102316) | Soil microbial communities from meander-bound floodplain in the East River, Colorado, USA - East River MetaG ERMGT418_2 | ecosystem: Environmental > Terrestrial > Soil > Floodplain ... | reverse complement strand
GTTGGGATGTAAGGATGTTGGGATGAGCCGGCCCACCCCGCTCGGAACTGCTCGTAACATCCTAACGGCCTTACATCCTTACCTTTGCGCGGCCGCCTGCTTCCGATACCACTCAACTTGGTACTTCTGCACGTTGCGGTTGTGCTCGTCAATGGTCGACGAGAACGCATGCGAGCCGTCGTGCCTCGCCACGAAGTACAGAAACTGCGACTTCGACGGCGCCGCGGCCGCGAGCAGCGAGGCCATGCCGGCGTTGGCGATGGGGCCGGGTGGGAGGCCGGGGAAGCGGTAGGTGTTGTACGGCGAATCGATCTGCAGGTCGGCCTTATGGATGTTGCCGTCCCAACGCTTGGCCAGCTTCAGCGCGTAGATGACCGTCGGATCGGCGCCGAGGAGCATGCGGCGGTTGATGCGGTTGAAGTAGACGGAGGCGACGAGCGGCCGCTCCTGCGGCAGCTTGGCCTCGGTCTCCACGATCGAGGCCAGGGTTACCGTTTGATGGAGCGTCAAGCCGGTGGTGATGTAGTTCATCTCCGCGCCGAAGTGCTTGCGGAAATTGTCGGTCATGGCCTGCACGATCGTCTTCGGCGGCGTGCCGGGATTGAACTTGTACGTGTCGGGGAAGAGGTAACCCTCCAGCGATTTCGCCTCGGGGGCGATGTCACGGACCGACTCGCCGTCGGCCGTCAGCGAGCTCCACTCATCCTCGCGTCCGAAGCCCTCGGCGGCGAAGATGCGTCCGATGGCGAACCGGTCGATGCCTTCGCGGATGGTGACGCTCTTGAGCACCACGTCGCCGCGGATCAGCTTCTCCAGCACCTCGGCGGCGGATATCGGCTTCGAAAACTCATAGACGCCCGCCTTCACCGAGTCCTTGTAGCGGACGAGCTTCATGTAGATCAGCGGGATGTATTGGTCGCGAACCACTCCCTCCGCCTGCAGGTGGCGTACGACCGCGGCCGTGCGCAAACCCTTGCGCACTTCCACCAGCTTTTTCGGCTCGGGGTAGCCCTTGTAGGGCGAGGTGACCGCGCTCCAGAGGAACCACCCGCCGCCGGCGGCGAGGAGGACGGCGAAGAAGAGGATGGTGGCCAGCGACTGCGCGAGCTTGCGGCAGCCGCCCCCCCGGCTTCGCTCAGGGCTGGCGCCACGGCGGCGGGCTATGGCGCCCTCCCGGCCGCGTCGAGGTAGGACTGCAGAATGACGGCTGCGGCGTGCATGTCGATTTCGCGTTGGGCGTCGCGGCGGCGGCGGCCGCCGGCGCGGAGACGCTCGGCGGCTTCTACGGTCGTCAGCGCCTCATCCCAGAGCACGACTGCTTTGCACGTTTTCTGCCGCAGCCGCTCGGCCAGCTCGCGGAACTTCGCCTCCCCGCTGCTGCTTACGGCACGCCGCGGGATGCCGAGGACGATGGTGTCCGCGTCGAGCCGACGGGCCAGCGCGGCGAGCTTCTCCACCACGTCGCCCTCGTTGCGGAGCACCGAGTGGGGGGTGGCGATCGAGCCGGAGTCGCTCACCGCGATTCCGATGCGGCGGGCGCCGTAGTCGATGGCCATGACGGACATGCGCTTACAATATCCGCGCTCGGAGCTCACATGAAGAATTTCAACCTGGACGCCATCCTCGAGGCGATGCTGAAGATGTCCGATCGCGTCTCGGACCTCAACTTCTCCGTCGGACGGCAGCCGCAGGTGGAGATCGACGGCCAGCTCGTCCCGGTCAACTTCCCCGGCCTTCCACGCCTCACGCCGTACCAGACCGAGATGATCGCCATGCACATGCTGCGCGGCGACCGCGAGCTGACCCGCACCCTGATCCAGAACGGCTCGGTCGACCTCTCGTACTCGATTCCCCAGAAGACGCGATTCCGGGTCAACGTCTTCTCGCAGCGCGGCACGTACGCCATCGTGCTGCGCGTCATCCCCGAGGGCATTCCGACCCTGGAGTCGCTGAAGCTGCCGCAGGAGCTGTTCAACGTCTGCAAGCTGAAGAACGGCATCGTGCTGGTCACCGGGCCCACCGGCTCGGGCAAGTCGACCACCCTCGCCGCGATCATCAATCAGATCAACCAGGAACACGCGTACCACATCATCACCATCGAGGACCCGGTCGAATACATGCACCGCCATGCGAAGTCGACGGTGAACCAGCGGGAGGTTGGATCGGACACCAAGACCTTCGCCCTCGCCCTCCGCGCCGCCCTGCGCCAGGCGCCGAAGGTGATCCTCATCGGCGAAATGCGCGACGTGGAGACCATCGAGATCGCCATGGAAGCGGCGGAGACCGGCCACCTCGTCCTTTCTACGCTTCACACCATCGATGCGGCGAAGACCGTCGACCGCATCGTCGGCGTCTTCCCCAAGGACCAGGAGCCACAAGTGCGCACCCGCCTGGCGCAGTCGTTCCGCTACGTCATCTCCCAGCGTCTGCTGCCGAAGGTCGGCGGCGGGCGCATCGCGGTCATGGAAGTGCTCAAGTCGACGATGCGCACCCGCGATTACATCCTCAAAGGGGAAACCGATGGTCGCTCGCTGATCGACGCCATGCACGACGGCAGCGTCGACGGCATGCAGATCTTCGACGACGAGTTGGAGAAGCTCTGGCTGAAGGGAACGATCACCAAGGACATCGCGCTGGCCTACGCCACCAACCCCACCAACCTCGCGCTGCGGCTCACCGACGATAACCTGCCGGCCGGGACGAAGAGTGAGGACAGCGACTCGATGCTGTCGCTGCTGGAGTAGCGGGATGATCAAGATCACCTGCACCTCCTGCCAGAAGCCGCTCTCGCTCGACGAGACCAAGCTCCCGATGAAGGAGGTCTCGTTTCCCTGTCCGGTGTGCAAGACGAAGCTGACCGTCGACCGCCGCAACCTGGAGATGGCCAGCGCGGCCGCCGCGTCCGCCGGCGAGGCGCCGGCGCCCGAGACGCACGAGGAGGAGGAAGGCTTCGGGGCCAAGGCCCTCATCGTCGGCAACGACCATCCCGCGCTGCGACAGGCGGCGAAGCTGGTTGGGTTCGTCCCCATGCACTTCAGCGAAGCCAAGCCGGCGCGCGAGTACTTCATGCAGGAGTTTCCCCCGGTGGTCATCCTCCATCCGGCGCAGATTTCCGCGCCGCCGCTGGAAGCGATGGCCCCCATCGTCTCGCTCACGCCCAACGACCGCCGCAAGGCGTTCTTCATCCTGGTGGCGGAGAACCTCCGCACGCTCGACGGCAACGCCGCATTCCTCTACGGCGTCAACCTCGTGGTGGCCACCAAGGACCTCGGCGCCTTTCAGCAGATCTTCCGCGACGCCTTCGCCTATCACGAGCGCCTCTACGGCGCGATGAGCGTGGTGATGAAGGAAGTGTCGTCCACGCACTGAGGCAAAAAGAAAGGGCGCCGCGAGGCGCCCTTTCGAATTCCAATCGAGTGGAGCGACTACTGCTGCTGGACGCCTTCCGGATACTGAACGAACGTGCCGTTGGAGTAGATGATGTCGCAATCGAAGTTCGTCGTCGAAGCGCCCTGGATCGTTCCCTCGTTCACGCCGTCCTTGCCGGACGAGAGGATCACGTACTGCTGTCCTGCCGTAGCCGCGCCCCATGACTGGTCGGCTGTGAACGTCCACGTGTTGCCCCAACCGTCGCGGATCGGGAACGTCTTGACGTAGGTCGGCGCGAGGTAGTCCTGCAGGTTCTTGGTGGTGACGGCGCCAGCCGGTAGGGTGATTGCGCCCGCGGCGGTGTACTTGTTGATGTCCGTTGCGCGCGCTTCCCACGCGGTGGCGATGGTGCGCATGTCGGCCATGGTCCTCTTCTGCTTGGAGCGCTGCATCGCAGTCAGCAGGTTGGGGATGGCGATGGCCGCCAGGATGCCGATGATCGCCACGACGATCAGCAGCTCAATCAATGTGAAACCCTTCTGTTTGCGCATCTAGAGCTTCCTCCTTTTCTCAACCCTCCTCCGCAAGCGATATGCCACGCAGCGTAGAGTGGGTAAGTAGTTTAAAGAGAAATGGTTGGCTATTCGAAAGCCTCTGATTTCCACCCCGTTCTGACGGTTTTTGCTGGGCCTACCTGACACTTCTTGTCAGCGGGGCGGCGGCGGCGCATCGCCGGGCCTCATCGACCCGCCCGGCGTGCTCGAGGAGCGAGCACCGCATCTGCCACGCCACCGCGTCAAGAGGGTCGCAGCGAATCGCGCGCTGGAGGTCGCGATCGGCGGCGGCCAGGTCGCCGGCCCGCCCGGTCAGCAGGGCGCGATTGTGCAGTGCGGCGCCGTAGCAGCGGTCGATGGCCAGGGCGCGATCGAGGTCGATTCGCGCGCCGTTGGCATCGCCGGCCGCGATCAGAGCTACGGCGCGACTGTTGTACGCCAGTGGGACCTGATCGTCGTAGTCGATGACGCTGGTCCAGAGCGAGACCGAGTCGCGCCACACCGCGCAGCGCTGCCACGTGACGACCGACAGAACGAGGGCGCCGGCAACGATCACCGCCACAGCGGCGTTCCGCCCCAGGACCGCCACGCCGGCCGCCAGGAGGTACGCCAGACCGATCGACGGCAGCAGCGTGTAGCGGTCGGCAGCCATCGTCCGTCCGATCGACAACAGCGGGAGCGTCGGCGCGATGGCGATGAGGAAGAACGTCATGCCGAAGAAAAGCGGACGCCAGCGAAGCGCCGTGGCAGCGACGGCGACCACCAGCGCGACGACCGCCGCGGCGCACGCCAGGTCGGCGGCTCCGATTGACCTCGGATAGGCATAGAAGGCGGAGAGATTCACCGGCACGATCTCCCGGGCGAGGTACATCACCACCGCCCGGCAGGCGATCAGCGCCCGCTCCAGCGGCGAGAAGGCGAAACCCGGCAATCCAGACAGCGCCCCCGGTCCGCGCTGCGCGAGGATGGCCCCCACTCCGGCGACCGCGCTGGCGGAGAACAACGCCGCGGTCTCCGCGAGGCGCGGGCGCCGCCGCTCGAGGAAGTCGATCAGCAGCGCGGCAACCGGGAAGACGACCGCCGTGGCTTTGGCCAGCAGCGCCAGGATGAAGAGCGCGAACACCCAACCGAAGCGAATGCGCCGCACGTACGCGAGGAGCGCCGCGGCGAAGAAGAGCTCGCACAGCACGTCCTTCCTCTCCGCGATCCACCCCACCGACTCCACGCGCAACGGGTGAATGGCGAAGAAGAGCGCGCCGGCCAGGGCACCGAACGGGCTGCCGGTCAGCTCCAGCAGCGCCAGCAACACGCAGAGCGACGCCAGCGTGTGCAGCAGCACATTCATCGCGTGCAGCTCGCCGGCGCGGATCCCGAAGAGCCGCTCGTCGAGCTTCAGCGACAGCATCGTCAGCGGGTGGTAGTTGCCCATCACCGGCGCGGTGAGGAGGGTCGAAAGCGGCATCGAAGCCGATCGAAGGTAGACCTCATCGTCCCAGTTGGTGATGCCGGCGCGGAAGAGGGGAGCGAAAGAGACGGCGATCGCGGCGATGAGGACGACCGAGGCGATGAGAAACCGGTGCCGCATAGGTCAGCCGGACGAGGGGAGCGGCTCGAAGGCGTAGCTGCGCACCACCCGTCGCATCAGCGACACGCCCTGCATGAACCAGTCGGCCCGGATGCGCTCGTCCACGCCGTGGATGCCCTCGGTCTGGTAGAAGTCGACCGGGAACGGCCAGACGCCGTACGCGTCGATGCCGTGGGCCCGGAGGTAGCGCGAGTCGTTGTATGAGGCGGCGAGGACCTCGCTTCCGACCCGGAAGCCGGTGCCGTACTCGCGCTTGATCTCCCGCTCCAGCAGCCCCCACAACGGCGTGCGGCGCGAGCTGAACGGCGCCGGCCCGCTGGTGCGCACCACTTCGACGGTGGCGCCGAACGGCGCGACCTCCTCACGCAGCCGCTCGATGCGCCGCTCCGGCAGCTCATCGGGGAGGTTGTACATGGTGACGCTCATGACGAAGCCGGCGGGCGCCGGCTCCACGCCGCCGAGCCACAACACGTTCTGCGTCAACTCCTTGGTTCCCGGCGACAGCAGCCAGAACTTGCCGTCGGCGACGGCGCGCTCGATGTCGTCGAGCAGCTCGTGCTGCTCGATCCGCAGCGGCGCGATCTCGTGCAGGAACTCCTTCACCTCGGGGAGGATGCGGTCGGGGTCCGGCGGGGTGATACGCGGCTCGAGAGCGACGCGCGCGCGCTGCAGGGCCTGGCGCGTCGCGGCGTGCAGCCGCACCCGGCAGACCATCTTGGTGCCGATCTCGATGCCGAAATAGGTGATGCGCTCCATTTGGGTCTCGGTGATGCCCCCCTCGTTGAGCGCGTAGCGAACGCCGCGGAAGATGTCGGGGCGATGCTCGATCAGCCACCCGGTGCCCAAGAGACCGTCGTTCTCCTCGTCCGCCGCGGCCAGAAAGACGATGTCGCGCTCCGGGGTGCGACCGCTGCGCGCGACGTCGAGAAACGCCTCGAGCTGGCAGATGGCGATGCCCTTCATGTCCAGCGTGCCGCGGCCGTAGATCAGGTTGAAGCGCTCCGCCGCGGCGAACGGCGGCCGCGTCCACCTCTCCGGTTTGGCGGGGACGACGTCGATGTGATTGATCAGCAGCAGCGCGTCGCCGTCGCGCTTTCCTTCGAGCCGGGCATAGAGACTGGCGCGGCCGGGCGCGGACTCGATGATCTCGTAACGCACGCCGCTCTTGGCCAGGATGGCGGCGAGAAACTTCGCGCCGTCGATCTCATTGTCTTTTGACGTGTCGATGCGGACGTACTGCTGCAGCCGGACGATCTCCGGCGTGATGCGCGCCGGCCTGGGGATCCACAACTGCGAGTCGATCTCGTCCTTGACCCGCCAGTTGTAGATCATCAGCGCGCCGACGGCGGCGCCGCCGGCGAGGAGCAAGGCCAGGGGAATTCTCCAGCGGCGCATCAGACCTCGGCGGCCGCCGGCTGGGGCGGGCGGCGGCGGACCACGACCAGCATCAGGAGCAGCCCGGCGGCCGCGCCGCCCGAAATGAACATCCCCACGTATGCAATCTCATTGCGGTAGACCATCTCCACGCGATGTTTTCCCGGCGGTACGACGATGCCCTGGTAGCCGATGTTGGTGACGACCGGCGTCACGGGCTTCCCGTCGACCGTAATGCGCCAGAACTTGTGCGGCGTGACGCTCATGACCAGGAAACCCTTGCCCAGGCTCTCGACCTCGATCATGGCGCGATTTGCGGTTTCGGAAATGCCGCGCACCACCCCGCCGGCCGGGACGAAGCTCGGCTGGGCGATGAACGCCGTCGCGTCGCTGAACTTCGACGAGGTCAGCTTGCTGACGAAGTCCTTACGGTCCTTGATGGTCACCACCTGATCGGCGAAGTAGTAACGCGGATAGTGCACCCCTTCGATGAAGCGGGTCGGGGTGGAGACCTTGAAGTGATTGCCCGTCCGCTTCTTCTCCTCGTCGAACGGGCGGTAGGCGGCACGGTACCAGGCATTGGACATGGCCATGAACGGCTGCCACCAGTCGCCGCGGCCGGAGCGCTTGAGGTCCCAGACGCAGTCGGTGAAATCGATGGTCGGCAGCAGCGCCGTCTTGTCGTAGTCGCGCTCCATGACCGTGCGCACCCGCACTCCCGCCGGGGTCATGGGGAACAGGCCGTTGCGCACGATCCAGTAGACGGCGTCGCCGGTGGAGAAGTACTGCTGCGCCGGTTTCTCGCTGCCGTACCAGTCCACCTCGTGAAAGACGCGGTAGTCGGCACGGTTTGGCGGGAGGCTCTTCGCCAGCGGCGGCGGATCGAAGAAGCGGCGCGGCATCCGCGGATTGAGCTCCCATGTGACCAACGCCATATCGGCGATCACAAAGACCGCCGCCGCCGCCGTCCACACGGCGCGGCGTCGCATGCGGATGGTCAGGAGCAGGGCTACGATGATCATGCCGCGCGCGGCGGCGGTGATCCAGTCGTGCCACGACAGCGACACCATGCGGTTGGCGTTGGCGCCCGCGGTCAGCCCCCAGATCTTCATGAACGCCCGGCCGTATAGCGGCGTGAGGCCCGCCAGGGCGATCAGCGCGGCGACGCCCGTCGCCGCCACGGTGAACCCCAGCGCGCCGGCGCGGACGTCCTCGTCGCCGGCGAACATCCGCTCCAGCATCTGTGAGGCGAAGATGATCATGGCGAAGATGGCCATCAGGATGAACTTCTCCGGATAGCGGATCGATCCGGCGATGCCGGCCTTGTACAGCCCCTGCAGCAGCGGCGTGTGCCCCCCGAGGGCCAGCAGCGAGGAGACGATGAAGATGATCAGCACCAGCCGCCCGCCGCGCGGCCGGACGAACGCACCGCCCACCGAGAGCGCGATCACCGCCGCCCCGACGTAGACGCTGAAGAGGAACGGTGACCCCATCCCGCTGTACAGGCCACCCCCCCAGTACACCATCACCTGCTTGATGGAGATGTGGCCGAGGATGTTGGGGAAGATCATCTCCCCGAACTTCGCCCACGGCATGCTCCAGGCGCTGACCAGATCGAAGTCGAACGGCCGCGAGCGCGCCGAGTCGTGCACGTGATCGAAGGCCGCGAAGGTCTGCGCCGCCCCCACCAGCATCGCCGCGCCGGAGATCAGGGCGATCCACAGGACGCGGATGATCGACTGCGAGACTCGCGGCGTGCTGTACCACCCGCGGTAGAGGGCGTAGACACCGATGAGCAGGCCGGTCTGGGCGATGGTGGTCGGCTCGGCCACCAGAAACTGCAGCCCGAGAAAGAGCGCGCCGAGGGCGAAGTGGCGCCCGCTGCGCGTCAGGAGGAAGCGCCGCACGTAGAGGCAGGTCAGCGGCAGCCACGCCGCGCAGAAGAGAATCGGCAGCAGGTTGACGTACGACAGATAGAGCCCGCCCAGCCCGTACGCTACCGCCCCGAACCACGCCGCCTCCGGCCGCAGCTCCATGGAGCGCAGCAGGGCGTACATGCCGAGGAGGCCGATGTAGATGTGGAGAAGAACGTGGAGGCTGTATCCGAAGTTGTAGCTCGGCAGCAGGATCAGCCAGGTCAGCGGATAGAAGACTTCGTGCTCCGGATTGGCGGCGATCGGCTGCCCGGCGGAGAAATAGCGATTCCAGTAGGGGAACTCGCCGTGCTGGACGATCTCCCGGAGGATCTGCTTGGTGGGGTAGTAGTAGCGCGTCAGGTCGCGCATGTAGAGCTGATTGACGCCGAACAGGACGTCGGCGAACCAGAGGGTGGCGAGAAGGGTGAGCGTCGTGACGGCGATGACGTCGGCGCGGCGTTGAAACACGGCGCGGATTGTAGTCGTTCGCCGTTGGCGGTTGGCCGTTGACCGTGTGAGATGCGGTCAACGGCCATCGGTCAACGGCCAACGGCCAACGGCGAACGACATGTTATTCTCGCCGCCCCCATGCCGCTCCACGAAAAGAAGGTGATCGCCGTTCTCCCGGCCTACAACGCCGAGAAGACGCTCCACGCCACCTACGACGACATCCCCAAGGACTGGGTCGACGAGATCCTGCTGGTCGACGATTGCTCGCGCGACCGCACCGTGGAGCTGGCGCGCGCGCTGCCCATGCGGGTCATCGTCCATCCCCGGAACCGCGGCTACGGCGGCAATCAGAAGACCTGCTACCGCACGGCGATGGACGAGATGGGCGGCGAGATCATGGTCATGGTCCATCCCGACCACCAGTACGACCCGAAGATCATCCCCGAGCTGGTCCGCCCGCTGCTGCGCGGCGACTCCGACGCCGTCTTCGGCTCCCGCATGCTCGGTGGACGCCCCATCGAAGGGGGGATGCCGAAGTGGAAGTACTGGGCCAATCTCTTCCTGACCATGGTGGAGAACGCCACCTTCTACATCTTCCTCTCCGAGTATCACTCCGGCTTTCGCGCCTACTCGCGGCGGTATCTCGACGCCGTCAACTTCGAGGCCAACTCCGACAACTTCGTCTTCGACACCGAGATCATCGCCCAGGGTGTGGCCAAAGGAATGCGCATCCGCGAGGTGCCCATCGCCACCCGCTACTTCGACGAGGCCTCGCAGATCGGTTCTGGCGCTCGGTGCGATATGGCCTGGGCATCCTGAAGACGATGTTCTTCTACAAGCTGCACAAGAAGCGCATCTGGTCGCACCGCATCTTCCGCGACCCGGTCAGAACGGCCAGCTCGGGGGCGGCTGCCTCTGCGACGCGGCCGCTCGCCTGACCAGTCCATACGCCGCAGCCGCGGCCCGCGGGTCCTCTCCCACCTCCTCGGCGATGGCGTT
>Ga0137448_1000067_pt1 | contig 10418 bp, 9 predicted proteins | sample EasRivERMGT418_2_FD_102316 | JGI IMG/M metagenome (GOLD analysis project Ga0137448, IMG submission 102316) | Soil microbial communities from meander-bound floodplain in the East River, Colorado, USA - East River MetaG ERMGT418_2 | ecosystem: Environmental > Terrestrial > Soil > Floodplain ... | reverse complement strand
TCATAAGTTACACTGTATTTAGAACAACTTCTACTAATACGGTATATGAAATTGGTGAATTACAAACGGTTTATAATCCAGACAACTCCATAGGAGAAAAATGGGAAATGACACGAAGTTATACTGGAGATGCTGATATAACATTTAGTATAACTGATGCTGGACAAGTGCAGTTTAGTACAACTGCTATATCTGGAAGTGGTCATTCTGGTGTAATAAGTTTTCAGGCCACAGCTTTACTACAATAAAAGGATTTTATGTTTGGGTTTCGTCGCTTTTTTAATGGAATAAACATCACTCCAAAAACTAATTCTACAGCAAATGAATTAGGAGATTTTGATGTCTCAAGTACAACCTCCAAGTCCTATTTTCATAACGGTTCTTCATCCTCACCATTAGTCACTGAAGCTCATTCAGCCACTCTTACTAATAAATCTATTGATGCAGATACTAATACAATAACCAATATAGATAATGCTGATATTAAGGCTGCCGCTGCGATTGCTAGAAATAAACTTGCTTCAGGTAGTGCAAATCATGTTTTAACTAACGACGGATCTGGAGTTATGTCCAGTGAAGCTCAACTTCAAGTATCAAGAGGTGGTACCGGAGCTGGAACATTAACTGGATATGTTAAAGGTAATGGAACAAGTCCGTTTACAGCATCAGCTACTATTCCAAGAGCCGACATAGCTGCTGGAAGTGTTGATCAAGTAGTTATTAATAATGGTAGTGGGCTCCTATCTTCTGAAGCGGCTTTATCACCAACTCGTGGTGGTACAGGAGTTTCTAATAATGCAGCAGCAACTTTAACGAGAAGTGGCAATCATGCATTAACCGTAACTACATCCAATACCACTAATATTACTTTACCAACAACAGGCACGCTAGCTTCATTAGCTGGAACTGAAACATTTACAAATAAAACATTTGATGATCCTCTTAATATGCAAGAGGAAATTACACCGGCTAATCCGGCAGTTGGATACAACAAACTTTATTTCAAATCCGATGATAATTTATATACTTTGGATAGCGACGGTAATGAAGCTGTACTTACAACTTCATCCCCAAATGTACAAGAAGAAGTACAAAATTTTATCATCAACGGTAATTTTGATTTTTGGCAAAGAGGCACATCAGTGCCTAATGTTAATTCTACCACAATAACTAGTAGGTTGTTTGTTACGGATAGATTTAATTATGTAGCTGAGAATAGTACCGTTGCTGAAGTTACAATAGAACAAAGTTCTAGTGTTCCAACATTTGCACAATCTGGATTTAATAGTATATTTTCTTATGAAGTTGATGTGACAACAGCAACACCTGGGGCTCCAAATGCTAATGAAGGAACGATGGTTGTTTATAATATGGAAGGATATGATTTTGCTAATGTTGCTAATAGAACTTGTAGCTTAAATTTTTGGGTGTTGGCCACAAAAACCGGAACATACTGTGTAAATTTTACAACAGCAAGTGGAGTAGAAACATATGTGGCTGAATACGTGGTAAATTCTTCTAATACATGGGAAGAAAAAACCATTCCTATAGTGTTTGATGGAGATAATATCTTCGCTACTTACACACAAACTAGAGATTTGTCAGTAAATTGGGTGTTAATGTCTGGAAGTAATTATACAATATCAGCAAATTCTTGGCAACCACAAGGACTTTTTAACCCTTGGGCAACATCAAACCAAGTAAATGCTTTAGATAATATAGCGAATTTTTTTAGACTTTCTCAAGTACAATTAATTCTTGGTTCATCTACAAGACCCTTTGAAAGAGCAGGTAAAACAATAGAACAAGAAATAGCGTTATGCCAACGATATTATGAAAAATCTTATGATATAACTGTAAATCCTGGAACAATAACTAACGTTGGTGCAGAAACTGATTTATCACAAACCTCAGGATCAGCTGCTCACATAAACGTTAGATATAAAACTAGAAAAAGTTCTCCACCAGATATAGTTGTTATTTACAATCCAGTAACGGGAGCTTCTGGTTCTTTAAGGAATATTACCGCTGGTTCTGATTCAGGAGCAACAATTGCCGCTGGTTTTGTTGGAGAAACTGGATTTACTGTCACAGGAGGATCTGGAACCACAACACAAGATCTCACAGCGGGACATTGGACTTCTGATTCCGAACCAACTTAATATGGGGATAGAAAAAATATGTCTAGTAAATCAAAATCACAATTTCGTCTCTTTCAAATGCTAAAATATAATCCTAAAATGAGAAAACAAAAAGGTATTTCGAAAGAAGTTGCTAATGAATTTGCATCTTCTGGTGATAAATCTTATTCAGATCTACCAGAAAAAAAGAAAAGAAAGTTTAAATCTCTTAGAGACTAAATGATTCAAACTTATTATAATTTAAAAATAATCGATAATGGGGATATGGCTGGTAATATTAATTCAGATATAATTGATTTTACTAATATTAAAGATGCCACTTTTATTTTTTTATGGACCGGAACTAGTCCAACGGGCGCAATTACCATAGTATTTTCTTTAGATGGAATTAATTTTGGAACTAATGGCACTAGTTTGGTGACGGGTTTATCTGGTAATACAGGAAATAGATCTGTTGTTCTTCTATCTATAGCTCCTTTATATGGTAGAGTTGTTTATACCCGAACTGGCGGTTCTGGAACTCTTAATGCCTGGGTTAGTGCTAAAATAGAGAATTAGATGATAAATAAATTTAATTTAAATATTATTGAAAATGGGGATATGGCATCGAATATTTCATCTGAAACCATAGATTTAACAGAAATTACCCATTTAACAGCTCAAATGTCTTGGACCGGGACTTCTCCTTCTGGAGCAATACAAATTTTTTTTTCATGTGATGGAATAAATTTTAACACAACGGGAGCAGTACTTGCTTCATCAATCACTGGAAATTTGGGTAATCTAGTTTTTTCTAACTTCACTGCTCGAAGGACAGCTCCTTATGCTCAAATTAGATATCTCAGGACTAGCGGTTCTGGAACATTAAACGTGATTTTGACAGGTAAAGAACTTACAACAAATTTTAAAAATACATTAGTCCAAAATATCTTTCCAAATGCAACACTCACTAATGGTGTGGAAACCGAAATTTTTGATATTTCACAAGTTAATCAAGTATCATCGTATATAGATATTACAAGAACTAGTTTTATTAGTGGTGCTATATTTCCTTTTTTCTCAGCAGATGGAGTTAATTTTGCAAATAATCCAACAACTCCCTTATTTAGTTTTCAAAATGGAAGTGGTACAACTATACAAACAGGTACTCGTGCAGTTGCAGGACAATATATGAAACTTGTTTTTACAATTACTTCTGGTTCTGGTTTTGTGAATAGTTGTGTAATTGCTTTCAAATAATATGACAAAATTTGTGCAAGAAATTTTTACAAATACGGCAATTACAGATGAATTATTCTCTGAGGTTATCGATGTTGGTAATAGTACTTCTTTATTATTACAAGCGGTATATACTGGAAGTTCACTTACGGGTTCTTTTTTGGCCTATCAATTTTCACCAGATGGGGTTAATTTTGGGGAATTAGGAACTGCTGGCACATTAGCTATTAATGGTACTGGTGTTCTAGTAGTTTCTGAACTTACAGGGACTGCAATGTCAGCACCATATGTTAGAATTCGTGTTAATGTTGGCTCCGGTTCCGGAACCTTTTCAAAAGTGTATTTAACTGGAAAATAACAGTTTGTTACTATAAATTAATTATCTTGATTTTATGTTTTAACTTTTAACAACTATTAATGTATTCTTTTTCTACATTTCTTAGGAGATAAAATGGCTTTTCTTTGTATTATTATAGACGATGCAAATAATAGTATCGACCAGCTTAACGCTCTAGCAATTAATGCAAGCGCAAATCAATTTGAAGGTGCTGTAAAATTACGCAACTATCTGGATAGCGCGTTAGCCGGAGTAGCAAGTGCTAGTATGCAAGTTACCACAAGATCCACCGATCCAAGTGTTGCAACGGCTGGTTCAAATTCACAGCAACGTACTTACGACTTAAAATAAGGTAATAGGTTAATATATGATGTCTGATAAGTTAAAAGCATTAGGCAAAAGACCCTCTAAGATGTCTGATGCCAAAATGGCTGCTAAACGAAGTGTTCTTAATGATCTTCGTGGACAGGCCATGGAAAAAATGGGTTCTAAACTTGGTGGTCTTAAAAAGGTTACTGTTGCTTCAGACAGTCCAAAAGGATTAGAAGAAGGTTTAGAAAAAGCTAAAGAAATGCTTGATTCTAACGTAGATGCGTCTGAGCATGCCGAAGGTATGGAAGAAGAAGCCGAAGAAGAAATGTCTATGGAAGCTCCTGGTGAAATGTCTCCTGGAGGAGAACAACCAGAATTAAGTTTAGAAGCCCTTAAGATGGAAAATGAAGAGCTTAAGGAACGCTTAGCCCGTTTGGAAGCAATGGTAGGCCAATAAAGCGTTTTTAAAGGCATTTTAAAAGGATTTAAGCGGGTTTGGGAGAACATCCCGCCCGCTTTTGTTTTTATATAAGGACATAGTAATGGCAGCTAAACCATATTATACATCAAATAATTTAATAGAAGCCGTAAAACGAAAAGCCTCCATACCCCTATCACAAGTTACTTTTACTGAAAATGATATTCTAGCATTTGCTAATGAAGAAATGATGATGAGTCAGGTTCCTATGATGCTTGCTTATCATGAAGAGTATTATGTTTATAATGAAGAAGTTGTTCTAGAAGCCAATAAAGATAGGTATCCTATTCCCGCCAGAGCAATTGGAATGCGACTTAGGGATGTTAAATATAAAGATAACAATGGCAATCTTTATGACATGACTAGAATTGATCCCTCAAATAGAGAGTTATTCCAGGGAATTACTTATCCAGTTAACGTTTTAGCTGCCTATTATCTAGAAAACACCGATTTGGTGTTACCCCATGTAAGGCCACAAACTTCAACTGGTACTATATCATTTTCTTACTTTTTACGCCCGAACCAACTCGTTTTGGACGAAAGAGCTGCAATTATTAATGATTTCTCAAAAGAAATTACTGTAGATAATGCTCTACTTGTGGCGGGGACTTTATTAAATGTTGGGAATATAACCTTTACTGCAGTAGTTGGTGCTCCAGGAACTAATGAGTATCAAATTGGGGCCTCATCAACGGATACAGCCACAAATTTAGCCAATGCGATAAACACTAACGGAACTTATTCAGCTACTTCCATGGTAGCGGTTGTAAGTTTATCATATGAAGAAGTTGATTTATCAATTACTACTCCTAATGAAAACAACGGTATTTCTATTTCTACTAATATAGAAATCAACTTTACGGCAAATATTGATACAGATGTATTTGCCAATGATGATTTAATAGATTTTCTTCAAACTGGGAGTGGTCATAAAACATATGGAATTGATCGAGAAATTCCTTTAAATGGTATTTCTGGAGCCACCATCACTTTTTCAGATTCAGAAGTTCCAGATGGTGTTCATTCTGGAGATTATATTTGTTTAGCTCAAGAATGTATTATTCCACAACTTCCCGATGATTTACATAATGGATTAGCTGAGAGAGTTGTTGCCAGACTTTTGGAGGCCCTAGGGGATCGAGAAGGATTGGGCGTTGTCAATGATAAAATTCAAGATATTGATAAACGAACAGGAAACTTAATTGATCAACGAGTAGACTCTGATTGTCAAAAGATTTTAAACAAGTATTCTTTGTTAAGATTGGGAAAGAGTGGAATCAATCGCGGTTATTAATATGAAACACGTTCTTTTAAAATCCCTACCTAGACCAGAACAAGAGTATATGATTTATGTACTTATAGATCCAGATACAAAAGAAATTCAATATGTTGGTCAAACAATTAGAGGATTTAAAAGAATTAGAGAACACTATAGTAAAGGATATTTGGGTAGTTCTAGAGTAAATAGATTTGTTAAGCGATTAAAAAAACAAAATAAAATTTTTGATGTGGAGTATTTAGAATATTGTGATTCTTTCGAAAAACTTTTTGAAGCTGAACAATTTTATATTTCATATTTTAAATTTATTGGTATAGATCTTTTAAATCATAATTTACAACCCTTAGATTTGTACATTCCTAGACCATTATCGGTTCAAACTAGATTAATGATTTCTGAACGTACTCGTTTGGCCATGAAGCAACCTGATGTTTATAAAAATTTAATAGAAAGTCATAAAGGTTTACCATCTTCAAATAAGGGTAATAAATATTCTAAAGAAATTAAGATTAAAATATCCCAAGGAACGGAAAATAAAATTAGATATGTAGAAGACGATTTGGGTAATATTTTTCGAGGAAGTCAGGTATGTGCTGATTTTTGGAAACTAAACCGATCTGGTATACAACATGTACTCAAGGGTCGGTGCGAAGAAAATTACGGACGGAAATTTAAATATCTAGACGCAACAGATAAAGAATTTGATGAAAAAATTAAAAGGGTAATTAAATACGGAGATTATTAATGCCCAAAGATGTTCTTGCAAATCTTAGGGCTTCGGGACTTTGGACGCAGCCCAACCAATTAGAAGCTCCTCCTGGGGGTTTAATTGAAGCCAATAATGTAATTATCAGACGAGATAATGTTATAGAACCTCGTCGTGGAATGAAATTATACGGCACACAAGCTTCTTCCGCAATAAAACAACTTCTAGAATATAAAGATAGAATTTTAAGACACGTAGGCACCACTTTGCAGTGGGATACTGAAGTCGAGAACTTAGCCGGAGAAAGTATTTTTAATACCTTCTCAGGAAGCTTTCAAGAAGTGGAAGAAGGTTTACGAATTAAAGGATTGGAAGCAAATGGTAATTTCTATTTTACAACTAATGATGGAATTAAAAAAATATCTGCAACAAATGCTGACGAATTTACAACTGATGCTGGTTATATTACCAATGCTGGTGCCCCCAAAGCATTAGATATTGAAGCTGTTCCAAGTATTGAACTAGGCTCTAACACTGGGTTTTTACCTGTAGATAGTACTGTTGCATATAGAGTAGTTTGGGGAAATAGAGATGTCAATAACAATGTTGTTTTAGGTGTTCCAAGTTCTAGAAGTGTTGTCACCGTTTCTTTATTAGAAGTTTTATTACAAGATTTTGTTAGAGTTCTTCATATCCTAGATGTTTTAAATCAATCTGGTTCTTTGATTACAGATGGTGATTATTTTGAAACTTTAGGTCTTCCTATTAGTGCTTCCGCCACTCAACTTCAAACTAATCTAATAGATTTAACACAAAAAATAGACCAAGATTTAGGCACATTATTTGATTCTTCGGATATCTCTTCAGCATCCGTATCTTCCAATATAATGACTATCACTATGAATGGTAGCGGTCTTGCTACCTTGGGTAAATTGACCGTTGGAGATAGAATTTTTCTAGAAGGAACATGGACTGGTTCTGGTAATGAAGATTTGTCTGGATTAAAAACAGTTTTAAGTATAGATGTGGGTTCTACTAATGATAACATAACAGTAACTGTTGCAGCCAATAACGGATCTGTTACTCTATCGGGAGAAAGTATTACTTACGGTTGGTTTCGTTCTATAACCGAACCTGGAATACCTTCAACTCCAGCAACACACACTCAATTAGAAAATTTACAAACTTATTTACAAAGTACTATAGAAGAATTACAAAGTAGTAGAAATGTAAAAGAAATTGCTAAAAACGATGGGATTAGCACAGCCAATCCAATGGAAATTACAACATCTACTATAACCAGTAACGTTGTAACTATAGATATAGATGCTGCCGCCAATCCTCAAGATTTTCTAGAAATTAATGATTTAATTGATTTAACCGGTGTTTGGGAAGATGATACAGGACAGCCTTTCGCTAGAAATTATTCTGTTAGTAGTGTTTCTTCTTCTAGTTTTCTTTTTGCCTCCTCAAATTTAAGTGATGGAAATGTTACCATTTCAACCACTTCAATCACTTATAGGGTTCAGAGATTTACTGAAGAAATTCAAATTGCTTATATAGATGATTTAGAAGTAACTACTACCACCAATGTTTTATTGGATATAAACATTCCATATGATGTAACAGTTGATGATTTTTATCAAATTTATAGATCTAGCATTGTAACAGCAACGGGAACTGATATTATAGGAGATTTACAACCAAGCGATGAGCTTCGTTTAATATATGAAGCCTTCCCAACTCAAGCTGAGGTTGATGCTAGATTCTTACAAGTTGAAGATGTTGTACCAGATACTTTCTTCTTAGGTGCAGCTAATCTATATACAAACGAAGATAGTGGAGAAGGAATTTTACAAGCAAATGATCCTCCACCATTAGCCAAAGACCTTAATTCTTTTAAAAATCATACTTTTTATGCAAATACTCGAACTTTAAACAGATTTAGCCTATTCTTATTGGGTGTTTCTGATATTATTGAAGATTATGATAATGGACTCAAACCAAAATTTACTGTAACAGATGGCACCACAACAAATGAATACACCTTCACAAAGGGTATTCAAGAAATGACAAATATTACATGTCCTGTTGCAACAAGTTTAAATGGAAAATATTTAGATCTATATAGTGCAGAAGATTCCACATCCTATAGATTCTTCTATAATACAGGTATTACAGACATTACAGATGGAACTCCGGTAACTATTACCTCAAACGGTCATGGATTATCTAATGGAGACAGTGTACAATTCTTTGCCACTAACTGCACCCCAAGCATCGATGGAACATATTCCATTTTCAGCGTTTCAACCAATACCTTTGATATAACCCCTACTACGGCAGTAAATGATCCAGGAACACAAGGTCAATGGATGAAAATCTTTTCCGGAAAGCAAATGGTTAAGGTTGATGTGAATGTTGTTGATGCTAATACAGTAGTTGCTGATAAAACATTAAGTGCTATAGGTCAATTTAATCAAGATTTTTCTGTATCTGTTTCTACTAATATTGTCACTGTAACAAATGTTAAAGAAGGTGTTACGACAAATGCCTCTGGTGGTCCGAGTTCTGGATTTACATTTACTTATACTGAAGGAGCAGGAGAAAAAATAGAACGTGAAATTACTGCATTAGATTTTTCTGGCGTTACAGGAGCTTCTTTTACATCCGTTGGTAATGGAGACTTTTTTAGAATTAATACTCCGTTTGACAGAAATCTTTACTATGTTTGGTATAATGTTGATGCAGGAAACAGTGTTCCTAGTGCGGCAAATCCTGGAAGAACAGCAGTGGCTGTTGCTATTTTATCTGGAGATACAGGAGCACAAATTGCCACTAAAACACAAACAGCATTGGATGCATTAGGGACTTTTAGTACTTCTTTGGTTACAGCGGTATTAACAGTCACAACTACTGATCCAGGGCCAGTTATTGATGCAACAAGTAATACAATGCCAGGAGCTTTTGTGTTAACTATAGAAACACAAGGGGCGCTTGAAATTCTATTATCTAATTTAGCTTCACCGTCTTTAGCAGTTGATGAGACAGCTAGAAGTCTTGTAAAAGTAATTAATAGGAACAGTGGTGAAACTATTAATGCATATTATCTATCAGGTATAAACGATGTTCCCGGAAGAATGTTTTTAGAATCTCGTTCCTTACAGAATACAGAATTTTATTTATTAACAAACCAAATTGGTACTGGAGAATCATTCAATCCAAGTCTTGCTCCTTCTTTTACAATCCTAACTAATACAGCGGCAGATCCTACTGTAATAAGTGTAACAGGACACGGATTAGTTGATGGAGATCAGGTTGTTATTAGTAATAGTAATAGTGTGCCTAGTATAGACGGTCTTTATGAAGTTTTTGATGTTACAATTAATACTTTTAGTATAGATGTTAACGTTTTGACTGCTGGGACAACTGGCTCAATTCAAAACGCGGATATAGCAGAAGTTTCTAATAATGAAACAAGACCCAACAGAATCTATTATTCAAAATTACAACAACCAGAAGCAGTTCCTCAATTAAATTTTCTAGAGGTTGGTGCTACAAGTAAACAAATTTTAAGAATATTTCCTCTTCGTGATACTCTCTTCATATTCAAAGAAGATGGTATATATCGTATATCCGGCGAGAATACACCCTTTAATTTAGCGGTATTTGACAACACCGCTGTTCTTTTAGCACCCGACTCTATTGACTCTTCTAATAATTTAATATACGGTTGGTTCGAACAAGGTATTTCAACGGTTTCTGAATCGGATATAAAAAATCTTTCTAGACCGTTTGATATTGATATTTTACCTTTATCTACTCCAAATTATCCAAATTTTAAGACAGCCACTTGGGGAATTGGATATGATTCCGATAGTTCATATATTGTTTGGACAATTGAGGAACAAAATGATATCGAAGCTCAACAAGCATTCAGATACAGT
>Ga0137448_1000066_pt1 | contig 10584 bp, 17 predicted proteins | sample EasRivERMGT418_2_FD_102316 | JGI IMG/M metagenome (GOLD analysis project Ga0137448, IMG submission 102316) | Soil microbial communities from meander-bound floodplain in the East River, Colorado, USA - East River MetaG ERMGT418_2 | ecosystem: Environmental > Terrestrial > Soil > Floodplain ... | reverse complement strand
AGTTAGCAGAAGCGTTGATCGAACGGAAGGGTCTACAGAAGAAGTTAGAGAGATTGTCGGAGAGATTGTCGAACAACGCGAAGACACAGGAGGGGGAAGTACCAGCAGAGGACCCGAAGGCTCTGTTGATTGAGATTACCGACGCGAGTAGTGAATTGACAACGTTGGTGATCCGCATTAACAAGACAAATTCCCATGTGGCATTATTTGGGGCTTTAGTAGTGGATGTAGGGTATATGTCACTTGCGGACGGCCTGGCCATGAGGGACGGGATAGCGAAAAGGAGAAATATTTTATCCAAGTTCGCGGAAGCGGCAACAGAGCCAATAAGGGCGTATGGAAGGATGGAGATTAAGTACAAGCGTACCATGGATATACCGGAAATCCAAGCCATGATCGACAGATTGACTACTGAGTACAATGCCCTGGATGCGAAGATCCAGGGAAAGAACTGGGAAATTGACCTGATATAACAGAAATGTGAGAGGGACAGCGGCATGAGCGGATGTCGTGCGATGGGCGAACCGCTAATTCTTGCCATCGCAGTCCCTCTCACAGAGTAACGCCAAGCAGGTAATCTTGAATATTGCATGCAGCGGGGATGATACCAAACTCTGGCAGGGGCGCAGGGAAGCCATAGCGGAGCCCAAAGATCCGCTTACTGTTATTCCCAGTACGAGCTCACATCGTCACTGTTTAACCCCAGGGTGTTTACTGTTACTTTCCCAAAGTATGTAATGTTTAGGGTGAGGGTGGGTGAGGGGCACTTGGCGACTACATATAATGGAGGAGCGCGATGAACATTCCCTGTAATCAAAGATGTAGGAAATGTAAAGAAATGAATACTGGGAATTTGAAGCAAATGAGTGGTGGAAAGGGAGAATTCTTCGCAGCATATTGCAAGAAATGCGGCAAGCGACTGACGAAGAAGGTATACACGCATATGTTTGACACTATCAAGATTGGTGACCATGTGATATTTGATGATAAAGTATATAATCCGCCATACTTTCCAGCCTATGACAATTATAAAGGGCATGTGTTTGAAGTATTGGCATTTTATTATGAACATACCCACGTTGGGTTAAAATGTCTTGATGCAGACGTAACTGTAGCAGGTTATGTGCATCCTGATGAATTACAGTTGGCAGACAATTGTGGGTTATGTTTGGGCGCGAAGGGTGGGGTTAGGGGAAATGAAAATCGAGTAGACAATTTAGTCCTGTGCGATTATTGCAGTACAGAGATAGAAAATACAGTAGTGGAGGCAGACAATGGATAAGATGAAAGTGGCGTATATGCTTCTTGGTCGCTTTATCCATGACCGTGCTACCCGTGAGGCAGTAACTAATGGTTTCTGGGTAATGAGAACCTGGGGATTTGCAACCACCCAAGCAGATCTATGGTGTGCTGGGGTTAGAGATGAAAGAATACACCCATTTACACATGCAATAATGAAAGATGTCGAAATTATAGAAAGGACGGGATGAAGTATGGTAGCAATACCAGCAGAACGATTGGCTATTTTGAAAAAGAACTATGTAGCATTGTGTTGTGCGCCAAGGGTCCAAGCAATAAAAAGTGCAAGTGGACAAATAAGTGACTATGATGCTAGGATTGCCAATTATCAGAGGGCGTTGATTACCCAAATAAGAGAAAAAGAATTTAAAATACTAGAACTTGAGATGTTGAAAAAGCCTGTTGACATGCATAGTAAGGAAATAGAGTTTGATAAGTTATTAACACATCCTGACATAGAAAACATAGCAGTTGATGGTAGTAATATATTAGTGTACACGGTCCCGATTGAGATCGAACATAGACATAAAGTGTATGATATCGGGAAGTTTTGTATAACCCTATCATCTAATGCCAACAACAACTGGATAGTATTATTTAAAAACCTCACAAGAACTGAGGGTGATGGTCGCCCACATCCACATGTTAACAGCGATGGTCGCCCATGTTTGGGGAATATCAACGAATGCTTACCCAGTATTATTGGCGCTCACCAATATGCAGCAGCAATTTCAGTAGCGATTCAATACATAAGATCATATACAAACAATGACGAAGGAAAGCCATACGTTGATATTGAGTATTGGCCTGTTAAAAAGAGAGTGCCTGTGTCGGAGAAAATCGATGCTGACCGTCTATAAATACCAGGTACCAATAGTTGATAATTTTGAATTGGAATTACCAGTCGGAGCCAAGATTTTGTCTTTTATGGAACAACGAGGCGCTCCGTGTGTATGGGTGCTTATAGACCCAGATATGCATCATGAAGTACGTAGGTTTAGATTAGCAGGCACTGGACATCCGATCACAATTGACCCTGATGAATTGAGATTTGTGGGGTCTGTTTTATTACGTGGTGGTGATCTGGTGTTTCACTTATTTGAAATAATTTAATTGGCAATTTACTGGTGGGGAAAAGGTCCCTCCAGATAGTGTGATAGTTAACCAATATCAAATATCTCAAGGGAGGGAAGTCATGGATCAGGAAAAGAGTTTGGTAGTAAGAAAAAGTCAAGTCCCGGCATTTAGTGTAGAAAATAACCTGTCGATTTCCGATATCTTGTCAGTAGCCGTGAGCGAGGCCGAATCCAAGCTGAATATCTCTCTGAAGGCTGGGATGGCCAAGATCAAGGCGATTGAGACCAGAATCAAGGCCGTTGATAAGCAACTTGACACCCAGATCGATGTTCTGAAGGTGTCGTGTGGCCTACAGGAAGACATCAATATTGCCAGCAAGGTAATGGCGAAGTTGTTCGATTCCACCATCACCATTACCGCAGATCTCGACAAGAAAGAAAAGAAGGTGGCGTACGCATACCAGTGCGGGTACAGTAAGGGGAACAAGAAAGTGCCTTTCTCAGATGAGATCACCCGCCTGGTAGATCTACTGGATTCCGAAAAGGAGACTCTGGAGCTTGCGCGTGCGGATGTGGCTGAAATTCGCAAAAGGCTGGCAAATATTCCAGCACTGGAGCGCCGCTATCGTGGTAAGCTAGTTGCCAATCAGCTTGAACAAACTGCCGAAGGGAAGAGTGTTCTGGCTGTGATCACTGCCAACATGGAAGAAGAGATCCGCAATATATAGATGTTTGGGGAGCCCCGCAAGGGCTCCCCGTCATTCTTTTTGGTGGGGGTGCCAGATGAAAAACACAAATGAAGAAACAGATGAGGAATATACTGATAGAGAGGGAAGTTGGGTAGGACCAAGAGATAGCGCCGATGATGACGACGGAGAAGATGAAGGCGAAGAAGGACCAACTTGTGCACCAATATCAAAAATGGTTGACAAGATTTTGAAAGGTGACGATACTTCTAATTTTGGGTGTGACAATCCGATAGCATTAATTAGATCAAATTCTGAACCAAACACCTGGCTTTTTACAAATTCTAATGCTGAGATTGTAAGGAGTGAAGAAGTTGTTTTTGGTAATTCTCCAGAAGAGTTGATTGCTGCACTTGAGATATACCTTGGTGTTGGTGACCCCAGGTTGCAGTTTGTACGTAATCATTCATGGGGCAATATGAATAAATATGTGGAAGTTATGGAATATCCAATATTTCATTGTGAAGTGGCTGATGATGCTCAAGTTTTAATGGTTTTATTAAAAGAGTATGAATCGATTCAGGTCATTTATGGTGGCGATGCTGCAAGGCAATATATGGAAATTAGAGAACTATTGGCTTTAAATAGGTATTCTACAGCTGAGGCTCACAATGTGGTTACAAAGAATCCAAAAGCAGCTAAGGCATTTTTAAGCCGCTTAAAATCAAGGAAAAAGAGTGTGGAAAAAACTTTTTTAGTTAAAGATATACATGAGTGTATATATGGTATCCAATTGTACGTACCAAGTCTGCATCGGTTTAAGGTTCATACAGTTGGATATGATGCGTTTGTTGATTTTATAAGTCTTTTGGCCATGTTTGAAGGGGTATATGGACCCAATAGCCGGTATAAGATAGAGCCATTTCGCCAATTAATAAAAAAATGGCGTACGTCAACAAAGATATCGCATGCATTCAAAAAGGGGTCAATGTCTGTATTTATTGCTTGGTTGGATAGAGAGGCAGCTTTGCCAGACAATACAGAACCCCCGATTATTCAAGCAATGGAGGTTAAGGACGTAATTGCACTATTGACCAAGAAAACCTAGTGAGAAATATTAAACAACTGGGCCAAATATGAATAAAACAAAATCCACAGCAATTAAGAATTTGTTGTCAAATGCAATGACTTACGTTATGCGTTACAACGAAACGGTAAATCATGAAATAGTAAGAAGAATTTTGGTATTGTGGGAATTCTTTCACGTAGGGCAAAGATTATATAAAGATAAAACATATGCCCTAGGTATACGATTATATACGAGGAAGGAGGCGCAACAAGAAGCAAGGACTAAAATGTTACAAAAAATGGCGTGGGTATTACAACCTGAACATAGGTTGCATATCTCGCCAAGGCTATTTCACAAAATAGCCAAATTGTATTACTCATTATAAGTATTAAGGGGGATTAATGGCTTCACTCACCCAATGTCCCGGCATACCAGAATTAAATCACAAGTGTAGTAGAAGGGTATTAACACGTGAGATATGTGAGGATTGTGAAAGGATAAAAAAGACTAAGATGTTCCCTGGGAGAAGGTGCCCAGGAGTTCCAATGGTTGGTCATTCATGCCACCTATTAGTCCGTCGTAGGCTTAGATGTGAATCATGCGAAAGGATACATACACAACACCAGAAGTATTTGCATAAAATGAAGCTCAGTATTAAAAGGGTGTGTCTCAAATGTGACCGGGAATTTATAGCTAAGAATAGGTTTTTACGCTTATGCGATGGTTGTAGATCAAGTAATCGTTCATCTGAACATGCTGGGATGGATGAAACACGGTATACTATTAGTATTGGAAGGGGATGATGATGGAAAAAGAACCGCACATACAGCGTCACAAGGAATTACACAGGGCCCTTGATGAATTAGCTGCTGATTTTATAACTCATACTGGCAAATTACCTTCACAGTCAACGATCATAGAATTAATGCAGTGGTCGCATAAGCAAACCACAGATCCCGATGTGAAGGAGCCATAAATGTCATATGAAGGGAGAGAGATATCGATATGTGAAAAGGGGCATTTGATTTACTCTGGTTGTGATTATTCATTTGATGGCCCAGAACCATGCCATTGTGGTGCACAGATAGTGTGGTTTAGAATGGTGGACGACACTAACTGTGAGGCATATGGTGATTTTCCAATTGGGGTTTTCAAAATAAAGACATCAGAAGTTACAAACACGTGTCCAACATGTCAGCATACAACGTTGATCGAGGATGCAACATACGAAATCCCCACATGTACAAACTGTGGGTCTCAAGAAATACGCAGTGGTCTACATCAGCCGCATTATGGTGGTACCCCATTTGTTGGGAATATTAAGTGTGAAGCATGTGGTACTGTGCTATTTAGTAGCCAATCCTAGATGCCCGTGCGGCAGAGAGAGGATTTGCGATGGGAGATCGCTCACCTAGATGGGTAAACCCAACTAGGAAGGCAGGACAACGCAAGTGCCTCAAATGTGATGTTAAATTTATATCAGTTAGTAAGTATCATCGATTGTGTAATTTTTGTAGGGGTATAAATAGGTACATTGCCGATATTGAGATTGAAATCCCACGCAAATTATGGAAGAAGTTGGCATTTCAACATTATCATGCAGGAGGATAGGAATGAAAGAAAAAGAAGATTTTGAAGGTCCGAAAGAAGAACAGGAAGACGATAATGTACACCATGGGAAGGGTACCGATCTAGTTATTACGGTATTTAACAAAGAAACCAAGGAAACAATTACCTTGGATGCAGGTGACAATGGAGAACAGTACATCCTCACAATGGCCAAACTAAAATCGAACCATTTATTTATGGCAAAGTCCTGTGATACCAAGTTCTTGATCGATCATTTAGTACATATCGCTCAAGACAATAAACAAGAGTATGTGGTTGCATTTATGATGGCAATGACCATGGGAATAATAAGCAAGAAGCTGTTCCAGAACGTCAAGGTGTCTAAGATGGAAATCGGCCTTGATGAAGATGGACTGCCGGATATACCTGGCTTGGGACCCGATAAGCCAGGGAAACCGCCAACATTTAACTAATGGGGAGGATTCGTGCAGATGGTTGATGAAGATTTCATGAAAGCCTTGGAGGCTATGAAAAAGAACCTCGCCAACGCCAAGAAAGTCATCTCTGCACAAGAGGAGGTTCTTGATCAGTTCCGTAGTCCGCCTTTTCTCCAGGGCATTGTAGTTTCGTTCTGTGGAGGTGGAGAATGTGGAGATTGGAAGTCTTTCATAAAGGGTTCAGTCGTAAAGATTCGCAGGGACTCTGAATTCGCTCACCAGAACCCCGGATCTGGCGTAATTCAAAAGATCGATGCCCGTGGTTGGGCGCAGGTCTTGTTTGGCGATGGGAATGCCAATTCATACCGCACTGGGAAACCTGACATTGATGGTGGTCTGTGTGATCTTGAATTTGCGAATGCAAGCAGCAATGAAGTGTGCGTGCTGGAGGGCACTTCAATTTATTATGCTGCCAGGCCATTTATCAAGCTTAAGTTGGGTGACACAGTAACGTTGAATCCAATGACTAAACAGATCATTAAAGTTGCAGAACCGGCTGTGTCTGGTGAAATAAGGTATGTAACTAGTGTAATATCTGATGTACTGGTAGAGGTTGCCATCCAAGATACGACCAAGGTCGTATTTACTGGCCAATTTGGCGGGAAACTGGAAAAAGGTGATCGGGTTGTCGTTGACAATACAACCACCGTAGTCCTCTATAATTTGGGCAAAGACGAGCTCAAATTTGAGGTGAAGACCCCAACGATGGCTATTAGTTGGGATGATATTGGTGGTCTGGAAGACGCAAAGAGAGAAATGATTGAAATTGTAGAACTTCCGCACAAATTCAGTGCTTTGTATAAGTTCTACAATAAGAGACAGGCAAAGGGCATCCTGTTGTGGGGGCCACCTGGGTGTGGTAAAACCATGCTTGGGAAGGCGGCAGCGACCGCAATGGCTACCACACATAAAACAGATGGAAACGGGGCTGGGTTCCATTACATCAAGGGGCCAGAAATCCTGGATAAATATGTCGGTGTTGCTGAAGCCACCATCCGTAGGATATTTGAAAGAGCCAAAAAGCATAAGGCTCAATATGGATATCCTGCTGTTATATTTATTGATGAGGCTGATGCAATTTTAGCCAAGCGTGGCTCTGGTATAAGCTCAGACATCAACAACACCATCGTCCCAATGTTCCTTGCTGAGATGGATGGTATGGAAGAGTCTGGGGCGCTTGTGTTGCTTGCAACGAATAGAGCTGACGTATTAGACCCGGCAGTAACACGTGATGGGCGAATTGACAGGAAGATTAAAGTCACAAGGCCCACGCTTCAGTCAGCTGCTGAAATATTTATGATCGCATTAAAGGGTGTTCCGGTAAACAAGGAATCGCCCAAAAATGTGCTTGCACAAAAAGCCTCCGAGTCTTTATTCTCAGAGGATAGGTTGTTATATCAGATCCATACTAAAACTGGTGGCACCATACCATTTACTCTTAAAGAACTGGTAAATGGGGGTATGGTGGTTGGTATTGTCGATCAAGCAATCTCTCTCGCTATCCACAAGGATATTAAAAAGTCCGCAAAGACTGGATTATGCGAAGAGGACATCATGATAGCTATTGATAAGGTTGAAGCTCAAAATAGGGGTCTCAACCACAAGGATGAATTGGAAGACATGATTGCTGGTTATAGAGACAATGTCGCAAGTGTTGTTGCAGTAAGGAGGTAATTATGTCGATCCAAGAAAGAGTCAGAATAAAACGCAAAGGTGACGGTGATATTGGTGGGTCAGACGAATTTGGAGGTCTGGCTGAAGAGTTGTCAGATACTCCTGGGATTGATGAAGTAAAGAGAGCCTTAGACAATGATCTTGGTGTCATCAATTTTATGATCAATAGGACCCAGGATAAAATTGAACGGAAGAAGAACCAGGGCTCAACACGTAAAAGAGACGATTGCAGTTGTTAGCTTTAGGGAGGTGACCAAGATGTTTGATGGTGTTTGGACCTGTCTAATACTAGCAGGCGCTGTTGCATCAATCTCATGCACCATAAGTAAGTCTGGTGTGATGCGACCTGTAAGGCATTGGGTACGGGAAAAGAATGAGTGGTTTGGCAAGTTAATATCATGTGTATATTGTACAAGTCACTGGGTATCAACCGTATTGGTGGTTATTTATCGACCAACGCCATTACGGTTGATACAACCAATTGATTCAATAGTCGCCATATTTTTAGTAGTTACCATGGCATCTGTGATGATCTATTGGATTGATTGGTCTATTGGGTTTAAATCAGATCAACCATCAAAACATGAAACAGAGGGGGATAATGAAAGTAATTCCTAATTCGGTTGTTGCTTTTCCAGAACGGTATTTCAATAATAACCCGATGTTGGAGAAATTTATAGTAACACGTCTAAAAATCCGTGGGCAAGCTACGGTTGGAGTACGTGGACAGCGTTTTAAAGAGGTATGTGATATATTAAAAATACCTCAGGCAAAAGTGGTTGGTAAGCCTACAATATATAGGGGTGTGTATTTTGCCAGCATTGAAAGGACCACACGTCCTAAAGCGAGCAAAGAAGACGCAATTAATACAATGCGTCAAAAATATATAGAAATATGTAGTGGCCCCAAATTAGGTAAGGCAGAACGTTTAGAACGAGATATACGCTCTAGGGAAATGTCTATTAATCAAGTTCAGGTAGATTTGGTGAGGCGTCTCAGAGCTCTTGAGGGAAGGAGACGAGAGCATCAAGCACTCTTTATTGGTCCACAAGAGAATCCAGAGGTTAAAGGTGCTGAATTTGATAAGTTAGTAGCCCATCCTGATATAGAAAGTGTATCAATATACGAGAAAACCATTAATGTATTCACTGGGCCAATTTATATTACACATAACAATAAGGTACGTGACATTGGTCGGTTTAAAATAGAGTTGTCAATTAATCCGACCCATTATTTAGTAAGAATGCATAATCTGACTAGAAAAGTTCGGGGATGTGATCACCCTCATGTTAATGCAAATGGGACACCATGTCTTGGTAATATACAAGAATGTATCCCAAATATGATTGCAGACCGCCAATTTGCGGCTGCTGTCTCTGTGTGTATCCAATATCTCAAGTCAACCAATGATGGAGGCCATCTTTCAAAAATTACCGACTGGCCTTTGAAGGCCGAAGAAAAGAGGAAAGATGGGAAAAAAGTACAAAAGTAAGACTGATTACCTAAGTGATTAGTAAAAGAGCATATATATGATTACAATGAAATCACTTGCAATGCGCCAAAAGTATATAGATATTGGCAATAAATCAGGCAAAGCAAAAAGACTGGAACAAACAATACGTGAGAAAGAAGAGCGCATTACTGCATCCCAGGTTCATTTGGTGGCCCTTATTAGAGACCTTGATGTAACAAGGGCCGAATATCGGCTTGCCTGTATTGATTCACCAGGGCTTGCAGAAATTAAAGGTATGGAATTTGATAAATTAATGGAGCACCCTGACATAGAAGATTTTTCAATGGACGAGAATCATATAAATGTACTAACTGGGCCAATCTATATTGAGTATCACCGCAAAGTGTACGACATTGGGAAGTTTAAAATAACCCTAGCAATTAATCCAAGGAATTTTGTCGTACAAATGAGAAATCTAACCAGATCGTTATATGGTACGGCCCATCCTCATATATATGATAATGGGTCCCCATGTCTTGGTAATATTCAAGAGTGTCTGCCTCAAATGGTTGCAGAGTATAAATTTGCGGCAGCTATCTCTGTGTGCATCCAATTTCTCAAATCTGTTCATGAGGATGCGGGACACTATTCAAAAATCACTGACTGGCCTTTGAAGCAGGCCGAAGAAAAGAGGCAAGATGTCAAAGGGTAAGAAGTATAGGTATCTCAGTGGTGATTACGGTGATGGATGGGGATGGGGAGATGGAGGTAGCTTGGGAAGTGCATATACATGGGCACCTGAGCCAGTAAAACCTTTAACTCCACATGTGGCAGAAACAAAAGTGGAACGGCTGGGAACAAGTGGAGTCCCCACCATATTTATCTCCATGGAAGCATATCAGGATATGAACTATATTCTGGGAGAGAGCGGTAGGGATGAGATAGGATGGCTTGGGTCAGTGAAAGAGACCGAACATGGTGACTATTTGATTGAGAAAGTGTTTTTATTTAAGCAATCAGTAAGTGGTGCACATTGTGAATTTGATCAAAATAGTGTCAGCCAGTTTTATACCGAGATGCTCAAGGCTGATCCAGCCAATAGAGACATGTTGAATCGAATCCTTTTCTGGGGACATGCCCATCCTAGCAGTTGGGTTGGTCCATCAGGGCAGGATGAACATCAGATGGACTTGTTTTCACACAACAAGTACTTCATTAGAGGGATTTTCTCTCGTCAAGGCAATTGTGAATTCACGTTTTT
>Ga0137448_1000063_pt1 | contig 10818 bp, 17 predicted proteins | sample EasRivERMGT418_2_FD_102316 | JGI IMG/M metagenome (GOLD analysis project Ga0137448, IMG submission 102316) | Soil microbial communities from meander-bound floodplain in the East River, Colorado, USA - East River MetaG ERMGT418_2 | ecosystem: Environmental > Terrestrial > Soil > Floodplain ... | reverse complement strand
GGTCGGTCGTGTCGGTCGCCGAGGCGCTATCGCCCGCGCCGGCGGTCGTGATCACGAACACCAGCGACAGGCGTTCGCCGGAACCGATGCGGTTCTTGATCGTGGGGTTGCCGCAGTCATACGAGCTGGCCGACACTTCGTCGGCGTCGGTGAAGGCCTGCGCCGAAGCGAGGCGGGCGAGGATGTCTAGAATCATGAGTCACTCTCCAACACAGAACGCGCCGAGCGCCGTCTTCGTGACGACGCTCGGCCAAAAAAGGGGTGAACGACGAACAGGCTCGGCGTCCCGCTAGACGACGACGTCCTCGGTGTTGAGCAGCGCGTCGGTGCGCCGCACCGGCGTGTCGCCGAACATCATCACGGTCTTCCCGGCGACGTTCTGGAACGTGACGCCGCCGCCGGCGCTCACCTGTTCCTTCGTCTGATGTCGCAGGTAGCGCCGGACCGTGCGGTTGACGTAGAACGCGCGCTTGCCGAGCTCGTTCGGAATCCGCTCTTCCGCGTCGGCGAAGAGCTCGAGCAGATCCGCCGCGTCGGAGGCGCTGCCGAGATTCGAGACGTCGATGTTCGCGATCCGCACGACGTAGCGCCAATCCTTGAGCGCGATGCCGCACTTCCACTGCCAGTGATCCCGATACGCGCGCATGAGCGCGCCCGTCACGCCGCCGGCATTCTCGACCGTCTCGAGGCCGAGGTCCTCGTGAAAGATGCCCGCGCGCGAGCCAGAGGGGTAGATGCCCGTGATGGTTTCCGGGTCCCACGCGATCAGGTACGCGGAGGTGTTGTCGGTCGAGCCGGTGCCGCCGGCGGCGATGATGTTGTCGGCATTGCCGGCCGACAGGCTCGAGTAGCGCGCGGCCAGGCCGATGAACTCCTCGGGCGCGGACGCCGACCCGTAGATGAGCGTCGACGCCATTTCCTGATTCATCGCCTCGAGGAACGCGCGCGCTTCCGACAGCCGCACGCCGCCCGCGTTGCCGCCGAGGTCCGCGAGGTCGCGATCGACCTGCGAATACGCCTCGAGCATCCCGCACTGCTCGTCGATCTGCGCGGTGCGCGACTTGCTGGTCAAGACGCCCTGGTTGAGCAGCCGCCAGAAGACGTCCGGCAGGCCCGTGCGCACCGTGGTGCGGTGCCCGGTGATGAGGTTGCCCTCCATGAAGGGCATGTCCTCGAGGATCTGGTTCGTCTGCGCGAGCAGTTCGATGATGCGCGCGACCTGGTCGTTCGGGTCGAGCCGCTTGGCGTAGTCGAGCAGCGTCATCGCGGTCGTCGCGATCGCCGCGGCGCTCGAGAGGCCCGTGGGGCTGGTGAGATGGAACGCGAACCCCGTCGCCTGCAGGAGCACGGCGACCAGGGCGGTCAAGAGCGCTTTGATAAGCATCGGTGTGTCTCTCTCTCTGAAAAGTCGGCGCTACGCGGGTGTCCGGGCCGACGACTTGAACAGCACGTCCTCCGTCGCCAGGCGTTCGCCTGCCGGCGGCTGCGCGCCCCCCAGGTTCGGGCGGTCCTCACCCATCGCTTTGCCGATGCGGGACAGCAACAACACCAACGGGGGGTAGTCGCCGTATCCGTTCTTGTTCATGACGGCGCGGAGCTGCGCCCCTTCCGGCATCGACGCCGGCAGGAAGCGATCGAGCGCGCGGAGCGCGCGCTCTTGCGCGGCCGCGAGGTGCGCTCCGCCAATTTCCGGGTGTCGCGCGAGCTCGGTGCGGAACGCCTGCTTCTGAGCCACGAGGCTCGTGTTCAGTTCGGTCAGCGCGGCCTGCGCCTGGTCGTTCGTCCAGCCCTTCTCCTTCGCCAGCGCGGCGACGGTGTCCAGGTCGGCTTGATCGACGGCGCCGTCGGCCGGCAGCGTGAGCGCGTAGGTCCCCGGTGGGGCCGGCGGCGCGGGCGGCGCCGGTGGGGCCGGAGGTGGTGCGGGAGGGTCGCCTACTGGCGGTACCGCCGGTGCGGGCGCCGGCGCGGGGGCCGGGGCTGGAGCGGGCGGGGCTGCAGGCGCCGGCGCTGCTGGGGCGCCGGGGGCCGCGGGCACCGGAGCGGGTGGGCTCGGTGGCGCTGCTGCTGTCGTCATGTGTGTGTCTCCGTGGGTGTCGTGGAACGTTCCTTCCGCCGGGTTTTCCCGACGCACTCCGCGCGCTTCAGCGCTTCGTGCTGCATCTGCAGGAAGAGCTGCGGGTGTTGCTGCGTGAAGGCCCACCACTTGAGCATCCGGTTCCGGACGCCGAGCTTTTGGACCTCCGCCGTGTCGATGTGCTCGAAGAGAAACCCGTCGCCGAAGATCTCCTCCCAGAGAAACTGCCGGCCCTCATACGTCGAGAGCTGGTGCCGCCAGCGCGTCGCCTGCGCGCGGGCCTCGTCGCGCGCCGAGCGCCGCCCATAGGCGACCTGGTCGGGATCCGCCGCGTTCGTCTGGATCGGCTCCTCGATCACGGGACCCTCCGCCGCCGCAGCCGCCGCGCCACGCGCTGCGCCATCTCCGCACGAATCGCGGGTTCGCCCCGGCCGCGCCAGTACTGCTCGCGGTCATGCGCGGCGAGAATCGGGTCGGCGGGCGGCGTGAGGGCCTCGGTATAGGCCCCCACGTCGCGTCCGCTGACCTGGCCGTGCGGCCTCATGCCGCGGCTCCCGCGACCAGGTCGTCGAGCGCGGTCGACTGGCCGCCGCGTGTCGGCGTCTGCCCGAGCGCGTGCGCGCCCTGGCCGAGGGTCTTGAGCTGCTCCGCCGCGGCCGCCTGCGCCTGCGCCTGCTGCCGCGCGGCGAGCCGCGCCTCGGCCTCTTCGTCACTGCGCACGATGTTGGGTTGGATGCCGAGCGTGTCGCCGTAGACGTCGACGACCTGCAGCGCGTTGACCTTCTCGAGGCTCTCGGGGAACGTCTCCGCCAGGCCGATGACCGTTGTCAGGAACCGGTCGAGGCTCGCCACGCCGGCGGCCTTCTGCGCCTGCGACATGATCGACAGGTATTCGATTTTCAGGTCGAGGCCGACGAGCTCCTCGGGCGGCTCGGGGATCGCGCCGGCGGCGAGGAGGATGTCGAACCCGCGATCGATCATCGGGTCGAGCAGCTCGTCGTTGAACCGCTCCGTGACCGGCCCGAGCACGACGAGCTTCTCTTGCTGCCGCACGCGCACCTCTTCCGCGGTGTACGGCTGAGTGGTGTCGCTCATCGCGAGCATGAGGAAGAGATCGACGAAGAACATGCGGTCGATGCGCTCGCGCACCTCGGCCATGTCCTCCTTGAGCTCCCGGAGGCCGTCGAGGCGCAGCTCGTGAATCGGCGACAACCCCGCTCGGCTGTCGAGCGCGTCGGTGTACGTGATGTCCGCCGGGTTGAGACTGACCTTCTGGTTGCGCAGATTCGGCGGCGCCTTGAGCGGCGGGTCGATGGCCTTGTCGAGGGCGCGCGCCTTTTTCTTCTGCATGAACTGCAGTTGCTTGGCGTCGCCGAGGGCGTCGATGCCAGGGCTGGCCGTGCCGTACGTGTCCTCGCCGGTCACGCCCCACCGCGGCACGAACACGGGGAACGAGCGGAAGCCGCTCTCGCGCAGAAACCCGTCGCGCCCCTCGAAATCCTGTTCGGTGCGGCCCGTCTCGAAGTGACACGACTTCCACCGCATCGCGTACTTCGCCTCGAGGCGCTCCGGGTCGTAGATGTCGTTCGGGGCGACGTACCACGTCACCTCGACGGCAGTCTCGAGGTGGCCGTTGTCGTAAAGCGACTTGACCGTCTCCGAGAACCGCGTCCAGTCGATCGGGCCGCGCGGATGGTCCGGGCGCCCGAACTCCTGGATCAACTGCCGCACCGTGCGCCGGTAGGTGTAGACGAAGGTCGTGACGACGTTGCGCGCGTCGAGGCCGACGGCGTAGCTGCCGACCGGGTAGTTGTAGACCCGGAGCACGTCCTCGTCGTCCTCGAGCATCGCCATCGCGCCGGTCGCGAAGATGCCCGTGTCGTGGTAGAGGACCGGCAGGCCGTTGTACAGGTTCGAGCGGAGAAAGACCGTGTGCAGCCGGTGCGTGACGGTGTGGAGCCACTGTTTGACCGGTCCGCGCTCGGCGAGCTCCGGATCGCCGATCGTCACGCGGAACCAGGGCTTGGCCGGCGACGTGATGCCGCCGTGCATCCCGGACTCGAGCGTCCGGGCCGCGAAGACCGGTTCCGAGTCGATGATGCGCTGCGACCGGCGGTCGCCGCGGTTCCGCTCGGACGTCGTGAACCGCGCGCGCACCGGCGTGAAATGCTCGGCGAGGTCCTGGTAGTGCGCATCGAACGAGCTGCGCTCCTGGATGAGCGCGGCCGCGATCGATTCGTACTGCTGGCGGCGGGTGTTGCCGCTCAGCGTGCCGGGGACGTCCGCCATTAGTAGCCACCTCCGTCCAGTGCCGGCGTCTTCGGTGCGGACAGGGCCAGGCGCGTGCGCGTCGTGCCGAGGCGTGGCGTCGGTTTCTTCGTGACGGCGCCGGGCCGGGCCGCGCCCATCCCCGCGGCGCGGGCTCGGGCCCGGGCGAGGAGTGGTGCGAGGAAGCCCCCGACCCCGCCGGCGGCCGGCGCGTCCGGATCGCGCGGCGCGGAGACGTCGCCCTCGCGCACCGTGCCCCCGGGGATCCGCATGCCGGGGAGCGCGGCGCGCCCGGGTCCCGCGACGGCGCCAAACATGCCCGCGAACCCGCGACCGCTGAGGCCCATCAGGCGGTCACCCGCTTTTCCCAAATCGTCTCGAGCGGCCGATAGCCCTGGCGCTCGTAGAAGTGGCCGACCGTCGACCCCGCCGGCTCGATCATGTGAATCGCCCACGCGTCACGCGTCCGCGCCCACGTCTCGAACGCCTGGAAGAGCACGACCGCCGCGCGGCTGCCGCGGTGCTCCGGCTCCATCCACCAGGCCACCTCGGCGACCGTCACGAGGCCGGTGATCGGGTTGGGCGTCGACCACCCGAGCAGCATCCCAACGATCGCGTCCGTCTCGGCGATCGCGGCGAAGCCCTGGCGGATGACGGTGCCGACCACGGCCGACACCTGCGCTGGGTTCGGCGCGACGTTCGGGTACGGGCCCTCGACGAGAAACCGCACGCCCATGCGCACCATCGCCGGCTCGTCCTCGAGGGTGGCGAGGCGGACGCTCGGGATCCGGCGCGGCGGGGACTGACAGTCGCCACGGCCGCAGAAGGGCGTGCGGATGGCGGGCGTGCACTGACACATCAGCCGCGGGCCTCCGGCCACTGCGAGGCGACGACCGACGCGAGGGAGAGCGTCGCGATCGCCAGCAGGATGCAAATCGTGGTCACGGCTGGCCCTCCGCCCTGGGACGCGGCACACCCTGCGCCACCGGACCGACCGGCACGATCTCGTCGTACCGCCGCGCGACCTCGCGTACCGTGAAGTAGTCGGGCGAGTACTCCGTGACGACGTACGTCAGCTCGACCCCGCGCGCGAGGGTCCGGAGGATCCTCATCGCTCGGGCTCCGGATACTCCTCGCGCACCGCTGCGCGCCGCCGGCGCGCCTCGTCGGTCACGTCCTGGAGCGTCGGCACGTCCGGCGGCGTCCCGAAGATCCGGGCGCCGAAGAGCAGCCAGCCGATCCGCCCGAAGAAGCCCAGGCGCAGAAAGGTCGAGAGCGCCTGCGTGAGCGTGCGCAGCGCGGCCTGGTGCGCCTGCACGCCCGCGCGCACCTTCCGCGACGACAAGGGACGCCCGGTCGCCGACACGAGCGCGCTCATGCCTTGCGCACCTGCGCGCCCTTGGTGGGCTTGACGAGCGCGAACTTCACCGGGTCGGCGGTGTCTTCCGCCGCCGTGAGCGCCGCGACGACCACGTCGCGCTCGACGCCGGCGGCCACGAGCTCCTCGATGAGCGTGTCCTGGTTGAGGGTCGTCCGGCCCTTCTGCTCGTGATGAATCACGTCGTAGCCGTTGCACGTCACGAGCTCGCCCTTGCCGAGGCCCGCCTTCACGAGCAGCGCGTCGATGAGCGCCCGGCACGCCTTCTCCTGCTCGAGGTCGTCCTTCGTAACCTGCGCGACGACCTTCTCGAGCCGGCGCTGACGACGGACGAGCGTCGGGAGCTCCGCGAGGGCCGCATGCGCCTGGTACGTGCCGGTGTTCACGCGGGCACTCCCGTCAGCTGCACCTTGCGGATCGGGAACGACTCGCCGGCCCGCGTCGCCAGGCGGATGAACGCCCGGGCCGCATAGTTCGGGCGACCGACCGTCACGCGCGCCTCGAAACTGTCTGGGTCCGGTCGACGACCGAGGTGGCGATACCGCACCCGCGTCGCCTTCACCGTCAGGCGGTCGCTCAGATACACCGTGGCGGACCGCGCGCCGGTACGCGCGAGTGTCGACAGGGCCTTACTGAGAGCGGTCGTGGTCGTCATGCGCGTACTCCGTCCGTGATCGCCTGCCCGTCGGCGCGGCGGCGCAGGTGCCCGAGCAGCTGCGCGGGCATGTCCGGCAGCATGTAGGTGAGCGCGAGGCCGTCGCCGAGGTCCGGCGATCGCCCGAGGCGCTTCTTGATGTGGTCCTTCTCTTCGAGCATGAATTGCCCGTCGTGGAAGGTGTAGGTCGGGGTCGTGAGCTCGGCGATCAGGTGGTCCGCGTGTTCGCCCGTCGGTGGGAGCGCGACGCCGGCCTTGATGGCCTTCGCCATCGCTATCCAGCCCTCGGCGCGGCGGTTCCGGTACCGGGGATCGACGGCCTTGCCCGCGAAGTCCACCGCGTGCGGCGACTGCCCCGCGGTCAGCAGGTTGTCGACCACGCCGTTGCCCCAGGCGAACGAGTTGTCGATGAGCTCGAGCTCCGAGCCCCACCGCTGCTTCGCCATCATCACGCGCGCCACGATCTGGTTCGTGTTGGCGCCGCGCATGACGACGGGGTTGAACACTTGCAGCCCTTGCCGCGGGAACAGCACCGTGCGGTCGTCGCCGAACCGGGCGACGTCGACGCCGATGCGCTTCTGGATGTGGCTGTAAAGGGTGTGGTCGAGCACGCGCGCCATCGCCTTCTCGACGTCGTCGATGCCGAGGAGCGCGTTGATGGATTGCGGCGGGAACTGCCCGAGGATGTAGGACTTGACCCACGGGTTGTCGCGGCCGTAGGTCGCAATCTGCTCGCGCGCCCACGCGGCCGGCGTCTGTTGGCCCTCGGCCACGACCGCGACGCGGGGATTGTGGACCCAGGCCTTCGGGTCGTCCGGATCGCCGGTGACGCGGATGATGAGCCACTGCGAACGCAACCGGTTCGCGGCCTCGTGCAGCATGCCCTCGAGGGAGATCGGGTTCCCGCCCTGCAGAATCAGCCCGAAGTGCGCGGCCTGGCCGATCGCCTGCTCCGCCGCGCGGAGAATCGTCGGGGGAATCGAGCCGCTCTCGTCGACCAGGACGAGCACGTTGGCGCCGTGGAGCCCGGAGAACGTGCGCCCCTGCTCTTCCGCGCTGCCGGACTTGGGCCAGGTGCGCGCCGACAGAAACCACGTGGCCGGGTGGTCGTTCGCCACGATGCGGTCGGCCGACCAGGTGAACGCGGTCCGCATGTACTCCGAGTGGGCCTGCCACTTCGCCAGCTCTTTCCACAGGTTGTCGCGGAGGTTGTCCTTCGTGATGGAGGTCGCGAGGCCGTTCGGGTGCTCGCCGGGCGTGCACTGGGTCCCGAGGAAATACAGGCCGGTCCACGCTTCCGCGGTCGTCTTGCCCGGGCCCGCGCAGGCCTGCAAGCTGATGCGGCGCACCGTCGGGTCACAGACGGCGATGAGCGTCTGTTCCTGCCACGGGTCCGGCGTGGCGCCGAACTGCTCCTGGACGTAGCGACACGCGCCGTAGGGCGGCTCGCGGTAGCTCGCGATCTTGGCGGCGGCGAGCTGCGCGTCACCCACGAGCAGCCCCAGGAGGAGCGTCGCGATCACGCGCCTCACTCGTCACCGGCCTCGGCGTCATCGTCCGGCACGGTGCCGGCGACAATCTGCTCGAGCGTCAGACGCCCGGAGTGCGCCACGGGCGTAGTGGTCTTGCCGGCGACGCGGTCGAGGATGTGCATCAGCAGCTTCGAATCGATCGCGCCCGAGACGATGTCCGTGACGAGGCGCGTCTTGAACTTCGGGTTCGTGAACGCCCGCTCGAGCACGTCCGTAAAGAAGGCTTTGACCGTGGCCGTCGATTTGTTTGGCGTCCCAGCCGTGCGGCCGCCCGTCTTCGCGCGCAACGTCTTCGAACGCTACGGCGTGCGACGTCGCGGTCGTGGCTACTAATGCGGGGGGTGGACTAGAAGTACGGCGAGCGCCGATTGCGAAGCATCGACGCGACGTCTTCCTCACACGCCACCGCCATGATGTAGTCGGCCACACGACGGGCCTGAGCGACTCGCTCCTCGAAGCCATGCGCGTCCGGTTCCCTGCGCGCTAGGTTGAGGAAATCGGCCCACGCGTGCAGCTCCTTGGCGAGGTCGCGACAGCGCGCTCTGGTCATGGTGTCCCCGTCTCCCCTTCCGGCGGCTCGGGCGGCCGCCAGTCCTTCCCGACCTTCACCGCGCCGCACGGGCACCGCTTCACCACCTGGCCACCCTCGCGCCTGATGACCTGGCCGTGCCGCCGGATGTCCTTCCCGCACCACGGGCACCGACAGGGGCACGCCACGCGCGTCACCGCCGCGCAATCCCGAGCTCCGCCAACGTCCGCCCCACCCGGGCGAGCTCGCGCTCGAATTGGTCGACGTCGAGCTGCTCGAGCGTCGGCCAGTCCCGCCCGCAGTCCGTACACTGCCGGCGCCGCCGATACTTCCCGTCGGGGTGCGCGGGTTGCCACGACCGGTAGACTGCGGAGGTCGACCCGCCGCACCAGGGACATTCAGGTTTGAGCACGTCGGACGCCCGACGTCGCATCTGCCGCCGCTCGGATGTCCCGGGCGGCGGGCCGAACGCCTGCCGCCTGCGCGCCTCGCCGCGGCGATCCTCCGCCTGGCCTGTGTTACCGGGGGTCGCACTCGGGGTCGTGCCCTGGCGGGCCGCCTGGCTCGCCGGCGGGGGGGTGTGGGGCGCAGCCACGGGTGTCTATTTCCGTCTACTTTAGAACCCGGATCCGGGCTGCGGACCGCGGCGCCGCGCCTCGAAGATCTGCTCCGCCGAACCGACGAGCTGGACCCAATCGATCTTGCAATACGGCTCGCCCGCTTTCGCCCGCCCCCACATCGCGTGGGCCAGGGCGCGCCACTGTTCAGTGGTCGCGGGAGTATCTCGTTCAGCGCGAGGGGGTTGGGGGGACACCACCGGTGCCGGCGATCAGATTATCGGTGGAGTGATCGCGACACGCTAGGTGAATCGACCGAGACGGGACGGGATGGGCGTCGGCGGCGGCGCGCAACCGACGCCCATCGTAGGCCCTACACCTCGTTGTTGTTGACCGGCGGGTCGCTCGGCGGCGGTGGCTGCGTCACCGGGACCTGGTTGGCCAGGACCGCCTGCGCGATGAGCTGCTGCTGCGTCTCCAGTTTGGCCGCGAGATCCAGCAGCTCGGCGAGGTTGTCGACATTGTCGCGAATCAACTGCCCCAGACCCGTGGTCAACGTGATCAAGCTCGCGACCGCAGACCCCGTCTCTTCGACTTCCCGCGTCAGATCGTCTAGTTCCTTCATCGTGCGTTCTCCCTGTTTGAGTAACCGATTAAGTCTCCCGTTGACCTCCACGAGCTCGAGCGCGATCGCCGCCAGGTTCCGTTGTCCCGCGATCATCGCTTTGAAAATCCCCATATCTACCCTTCCGGACCATCAGCGCCGCGCTGCGCCGCCTCAAACAACTCCCGCAACGGCCCCCGCCAGTAGAACTTGCGCCGCGGCCAGTCCTCGGGCAGCGGTGGGAACCCGTCCCCCTCGACCCCCTCGCCCAGGGCCCACCGAATGACGTCCGCGAGCCGCTGGTTCTTTTGGCTGAGGCGCTCGAGCTCCGCCCGGAGCGGCTCGACGATGGCCACCCGCGCGGCTTGCCGCTCGGCGAGCTGCTGCGTGTCGAGCGCGTCCGCCGCGTCGATCGCGGCGTCGACCTGCGCGCCCACGCGCTCGGTGCGTGTCTCCGTCATCGCCCCTCCAACTCCGCCAACGCGTAGTCCCGCGCTCTCGTCAGGTGGGCCATCGCCGCGCCGTCGTCGTGGGTGTGATCCGGGTGGAGCTCCCGCGCGCGGGCCCGATACGCCGCCTTCACGTCCTCGATCGACCCGCGCCACTCGCGTACACCAAAGAGCACCAGGCGCCAATCGGCCGCGGTGTCGGCCGGCAGGGCCTTGTAGCCGGCGAGCGCCTGCTCGAGGGAGCCGACGCCGTAGCGATCGATCCGCCGGAGCGCGTCGAGATGCGCGGCCAGCCCCGCGATGTTGTCGGCGACCCGTGTGAACGAGTCGCACGCGAGCACCGTCGCGCGTCCCTTGACCCCGAAGTACACCGCGGCCCCAGGGTCCGCTGGGTTCGTGTCGCCGCGCGGGATGCCCCGCATATTGATCGGCACATTGGTCGAGAGCACTGGGTTCGTCCCCCCGATGAAATCGACTTGCCGCTCGAGTCGCTCGGTGGCCACTTCCATCGACACCGCTGTGATGCGCTTCTGCACGCCCTGGTCGCCACGGTCACGCGTCATCGAGAAGTTCGCGACCTTGCGCTGGCCGTACCGTTTCCGTGGCCAGCCCAGCGGCCACTGGAGCGGGAACCGTGTGACGGCGACCTCGGTCACACCACGCCCTTGAGCGCGATCGCCGCGTTCGCCGTCATGACCGCCTCGCGCAGGAGCCGCAGCGCCGCCTGCTGGTCCGCGCACGGCGGTACGTGCTCGAGGATGGTGTTCGCGAG
>Ga0137448_1000062_pt1 | contig 10937 bp, 14 predicted proteins | sample EasRivERMGT418_2_FD_102316 | JGI IMG/M metagenome (GOLD analysis project Ga0137448, IMG submission 102316) | Soil microbial communities from meander-bound floodplain in the East River, Colorado, USA - East River MetaG ERMGT418_2 | ecosystem: Environmental > Terrestrial > Soil > Floodplain ... | reverse complement strand
TGGCGGACACCATGGGCTACCTCCGTTCAACGAGGCTCGAGTAGAAGGCCTCGATCTTCTTCGCGTGAGGAAGGACGTCGTACTGCTTGACCGACTCAAATCCTTCGTCAACCATCGTTCTCCCGAACTCTCGGTTCTCGTGCAGTGTCTCGAGCGACGCCAGCCACTCCTCCTCGTCGCTGCAGAGGATCCCGCCGCCCACCTCGGCGTACGGACCAACGTTCGATGAGACGACAGGATACCCGGTGGCCCAGTACTGCAGGATCCGAAGGTTCGATTTGCCGTAGTTGAACGGCACGTCGGCCAGGGGAGCCAAGGCGACGTCCGCGTCGACTGCGGCGAGCTTGAACGGGTACTCCTCGAACTCGCAGAAGTCGACGATCTCGACCTGCGCGGCTGGCAGACGGGCGTCCTTGATGGTCTGCCCGAACAGGACGAGCCTGGCGTCTGGATGGGCCGAGAGAAACCGACCCATGGCCGGGATTACGACTTCGAGGTCTCCTGAGTGGCTTGGCGATCCGGCCCAGAGCACCTTGAACAGGCCGTCCCGCCTGAGGCGGTCTGCGCGCGGCCAGCTGGCGAGCTCGACCATGTTCGGCACGACCTCGATCCGCTTGGCGTGCCCACGGTACCGGTCCGCCAGCCACTGCGTGGAGACCTGCACAGCGTCCGCCTGGGCCATCATCGCCCGGATCGCCTCCTGACGCGCCGGCTGGCCGTAGGAGGCGTACTGGGGGTGCCAGGGCTCTAGGCAGTCGAAGGCGTCGTCGATCTCGTAGACGACCTTCTTCCCCTGAGCTTGGAGCGCGATGGTGAACTCGAGCACAGAAGGACTGTTGTCGATCTGGATGACGACCACGTCGTAGTTCAGAGCTTCGCGGCCGAAACGGGCGTTCGAGGCGTGGGCAACCGCCCGTCCGCCCATATTGAGCGCGTACATGGGCATCAGGCAGCGGTAGAAGGCCGACACCTTCGACATGGTCGCGTAGTAGAGAACTCGGACCACGCCCGGCTGAAACAGCTCTGCGGAGACGCCTTTCTGAGCCTGCTCGACGAGGGAGATGACGGTCCCCGGGGTGACCCGGCGAGGCATCTTCTTGCGGATCTGGTCCGCCACGCGGGTGGCGAACTCGAAGTCCTGGAGATGCATCACGACCGGAGCGCCCTCGAACGTCACGGCCACCTGATCGTCGATCCTGCGGACCTGCGCCCCGAGGACCAGCTTCGCGACGATCTCCGGAAGCACAAGCCCCTTCAGGCTCGGCACCACCGGTTCGACCCGTACGGAAGCCTTTGCGGCTGCTGTATCCTGCATGGGTCGATTATATCCCCCACCGCTACGATTTTGCCAGAACCTTGATCAGGATAGGCAGGACTTTCGCTCCGTAGTCGAGGACAGTGCCCAGGACGTCCTTCACGGTGGTCCGAAACTCGACCGAGATGTCCACTGCAGCGGCGTGGAGCTCGTTCACGATCGTGTCGGACACCACAGCCATCTGCCGGCGGATCTCCGCCTGCTTGTCCATGTCCGACATTTCCTTCGCGAGCTCGACGGTCAGCTGCGCCAGGCGCCGGGTCCTCTCCTCGAGGAACTCCTTCTTGTCCTTTTCTCCGGACAGGAACTGATCCAGACGTCCGCGCAGCAGATCCTTGAGGGATCCCGCCAAAGATTCAACGAGCGGATCCATGTCATTCCCCCAGAGATCTCTTGAGCGACCCGGTGATGTCCCGGAGAGACTGGAGCAGCTTCAGTTCGTCGTCTTTCGCTGCGGCGTTCAACTTCGGATCCGCGTTCACGTAGGCCGCGTACTTGACGAAGAGCTTCTCGTGCTGATCCTGGAGGCGTCCTACAGCCGCCTTCTCGGCGCTGCACTTGCAGGACGTGAGTGAGAGGACGAGAACGAGCGCGACGACAACGACCTTCATTCTCATTTCGAAGCCTTCCCTTTCATGAGCGGATTGGTCAGTTTGTCGTGGATCAAGCCTGCACCCAGGCCGCCACCGACCGCGAACAACAGTGCCGAGACCCAGTCGGTCTTCTCGAACGCGTGAGCCAGCTTCGCGGCGACCACGAAGAGGATCGGGAAGGCCTGCGCCAGGCCCTCTTCCTTGCCGGCGACCCAAGTCGGGAACAGCTTCTTCAGGATCCCGATGGCCGAAGTCGTCCCGGCCGTGATGAGCGCGAATACCTTAGCGTCGATCTGGTCCATGGCTTCTTCCTTAAGTCTTGACGTCGTTTCTAACAGTTCGATTCGTCTCAACGCGTTCCTCGAGCTTCTTGATCATCGCATCGAGCTCTCGCTTCGCGATCTCCTTCTGCTCTGGAGCGACTTTCGGATCGTTGCAAAGTTCGGAGAGCTTTTGAGCCTCCTCGATCAGTTCCTTCCTCGCGATGTTCGACCGGTCGCAAAGAAGCTTCACGGTTTTGAGCGTCAAAGATGTCATCTCTGCTTTCCTCCCTTCGACTGCTCCATCTGAAGACGCAGCACTTTCAATACCCCAAGGACGTCCTCCTCGGACGCCGCCTTCTTCTCGTTGCACTCCTTCAGGTCGGAGTACAGCCGGTCCGTCCAGTACTTCGCGAACAGGCTTACTGCGACCAAGGCCGTCACCAGAGCGCCGATGATTGCCCAAGCTAATGGGCTGACGCCGCCATCCGGGGCGACAGCCGCTACCAGCGCCACGAGGAACGCATGAACCATCTCGCCTCCTCACCCCGGTCGTTCCCCGTCCTTGTCGATCAGTCTTCGTTCTTGATCCCGAACTTCGCGCAGACCTCGACCGCCAGCTCCTCCATCTTCGTCAGCCACTCCATCGCCTTGAGCGCGTCCTGCACCCAGGCGTCGAGCTTCGACGGAAGGTGGACGGCTTTCTTCGGACCGCACTTTTCGTCGGGCTTGAGCTCCGGCTCGCGGAGCGACGGCTTCTTGAACTCTCCTTCGAGATCGAGGCTGGGGTAGGTCTTCTTGATGTCCTCCGCCTTGGCGAGGCCCGCCCGGTAGTCGCGCCAGAGCGCGTACTGGTTCTTCGTCTTCCTCCAGAGGCGGATCTCCTCCTCCAGGGAGTCGTCGACCATCGCGAAGTATTCGAGCGTCTCATCCCAGTTCAGGAGCTTCTTGATCTTATTGAGCCGGGTCTGGTCGAGGAGACCCTTGTGCCCGTCCTTCTGGCAGTACGCGGTGCAGGCCCCCATGATCGCGTTCCGATCCCGCATCGTGAGCGTCCGCTCGACGCAGCCTTCCGGGATCTTCGATTCCGGAACGGACGCAGCCTCCCTGAAAGCGTCCTTGATGACCTCCCGAATCACGCTTTTCTCTGGAATCTGGCTCTCGGGAATCAGGTTCTCAAGGATCTGCTTGCCATCGTTGCTCATGGGGTCTCTCCATTCCTAGCGCCAAATCGGGATGAAACGCTTTTCTCCGTTGATGGTGATCGCGAGCCATCCGTACTTCTCCGCCGCTTTACAGGCGATCGGAGAAAGTAGTGGAATCTTTGAGGCAGCGACGACCAGCGTCGCTTTCGCGAGGAGACCGAAAAAGCCTCTCCGGTTCATCCCAGAAAGTATAGCAGCCAAAGGTCACGCCCAACACGGAATAAATCTGTTCGCCGCGTTGATGACGACCCGGACCCAGAAGGCGGGGTTTCCGGCGGACGGAGCGTTTGTGAGTGTCCCAACTCCTGCACCCGCTCCGTCCGTAGCGTTCGTGAACAAGAGCCCGTTGTCGGCCGTGACCCGGACGTTCGTGAACCAGCCGTTCGCCCAGCGGTTCCCGGTCAGGCCGAAGTCGCAGGTGCCGTCGGAGCCCGGACGCACGGTGATGACCGAGGCGTTCCCGAAGACCATCGTGTTCGAGAGCGCGAACGTTGCACCGAAGCCGATCGCGGTAGAGTTCGCCGCTGTCCCGAGCGTCGTATCGGCGGTCGCACCGATGAACGTGCAGGTGCCGCCGGTAGTGAGGGCAAGACCCGCTGCGCGGCCCACGCCTACGCTGTCCGCGCCTGTGGAAGCGGCACCGAGCGCGTTTTGTCCAAATGCGCAATTACCAGTTCCCGTTGAGATCGCGTCTGCGGAATCATCTCCAAACGCAGAGTTATTAGCCCCACTGGCAAGAAACAAGGAGTTTGTCCCAAAGGCACAGCATCCGGTAGAGCCCGTCAATGTAAAAAGCGCACCTGATCCAAATGCACAATTGTCGCTTGAGGTTGTGGCACTACTAAGAGCCGCTTGGCCAAAAGCAGAATTAGTGTTACCTGACGTAAGAGCGTCAAGAGCGTTTTGACCAAAGGCGCAGTTAGAACCTCCTGTACATAGAAGTAGAGCATTTAGTCCAAAGGCGCTATTATTGTCAGAACTTCCTACGGAGCTACCAAGCGCATCGACCCCAAACGCACAATTTCCAGCACCCGTCGTAGCGGCATCCAATGCGCGGGAACCAAATGCCGAGTTGGTTCCGCCCGTGGCCAGCAGAAGAGCGTGGTAACCAAAGGCGGAAGAGTCGCTCGCAGTGCTGATCGCCCCGAGCGCATTTTTACCGAAGGCGTTGTTGCTTGTGCCGCTCGTGTTGGCGTCGAGAGCATTCGCCCCGAACGCGCTGTTGTCGGCGGCCGTGTTTAGGAGTAGAGCGTTATTCCCGAAAGCACATGCGTTGGATGCGGTGGTAATGGCCCCTAGCGCATTCGTTCCAAAGGCGCAGTTGCCAGCGCCAGAGGTTACGGCATCCCCAGCCATAGCTCCAAAGGCGCTGTTATTCGCCCCCGTCGTCAACAACAACGCATTGTGACCAAAAGCACTACAACTTCCGTTCGTCGAGATCGCACTCAATGCGCTCGTTCCGAAGGCACAGTTCCCAGTACCCGATGAGATTGCGTCGCCAGCGAGTGAACCGAACGCATTGTTCGAGCCGCCAGTGTCCAGCAGCAGCGCCTGATATCCAAACGCGCTTGAGTCGTTCGTCGTGATGATCGCGCCAAGAACGTCCGTTCCAAAGCCGGAATTTCTGGCGCCGCTCGTATTGGCATCGAGGGCGCCGAAACCGAAGGCGGAATTTCCGGTAGCGGTGTTCGCCGAAAGGGCGCGATCTCCAAAAGCGGAGTTCGACCCACCGGTCAGGGTCAGAGAGAGAGCGTCGACACCGAAGGCGCAGTTGCTTGAGGCGGATGTGCTTGCGCTCAGCGCGTTTCCTCCGAAGGCGCAATTCGACACACCGCCCACGTTCGCGTCGAGAGCGAAAGCGCCGAACGCGCTGTTGGTCGATCCCGTGTTCAGCAGAAGGGCGTTGTGACCGAACGCGCTGCAGTTGTTCAACGTCGTAATCGCCCCCAGCGCGTCACGGCCGAAAGCACTGTTCCCGGTTCCGCTCGTGTTGGCGTCGAGGGCATTCGCACCAAAAGCGCAGTTGTCGGCGGCAGTGTTCAAAAGAAGGGCACCCGTTCCGAAGGCTGAAGCATCTGAGGATGTTGATTGTGCGCCGAGGGCGTTTAGTCCGAACGCGCAGTTGCTGGTGCCTGACGAAATCGCGTCTCCAGCCTGGGAACCGAAAGCAGAATTCGATCCGCCGGTGTCATTTAAGAGTGCGTTGTAGCCAAAAGCGCTCGAGTCGTTGGCGACGACGATTGCACTGAGGGAGTCGTCTCCAAAGGCTGAATTCCGAACTCCGCTCGTATTTGAAAGCATTGAGCGGGCACCGAAGGCGTTGTTTTCGTCCGCGGTGTTTACCAGCAGCGCGCTCGCGCCGAAAGCACAGCAGCTATTTCCGCCTACAATGGCACCCAGAGCATTGGACCCGAATGCCGAGTTGCCGCCTGGGGTCGTCGTTGCGTCAAGAGCTCCGAAGCCGACCGCCGTGTTGTTGCTGCCTGACGTTACCGCGGCGAGCGTGTTCCTCCCGAAGCCTACATTCTGGACACCAGTCGTCGTAAAGTTTCCAGAACCCTCCCCGCCGAACGTATTGCTGGTTCCCGTGCTGTGGAAGCGCGCGACGCCGACCGTAAGCGCGTCGTTCGTGGCATCGTAGGCGAGCGCAGCCTCGCTCGCGAGTACCGTTGCTGCCGTGAAGTAGGCGACTTGTCCGGCTGCGCCGGTTCCGGAGACGCCGCCTCCGGAGGATTCCAGCTCGATGGTTGCTGGAGCTACCATTCGTTAATCCTCTTCGAACTGGGCCATGACGGTCGTCGCTGGCCCGGTGACATTTTCTGCTTCAAGAGCTTCGAGAGCTCCGTCCGCCCCACCGTAGATGGTGCTGCCGAGCAGGCTGAGAAGCTTCCCGCGACCCGCGCCGGCGCCGACTTCTCGGATCCGGACCCTAGTCGTCGAATCGCCTCCGGTGATTTGTACCGTCACTCGACGCGCGTTGGCGGGGATCGCCGGAAGCGCAACTGTCGCGCCGACGCCGACCGCCGTGTCGGCGGGTGTTGTGATCGTTGTGCCTGGTTCAACCGTGGCGGCGACCGGAATTGGAATACCGCCGGCGACGCCTTCGACTGGTTGGACAAATCCGTTCCTGGGCATCGTCATCGGCGTCTACCTCGAGTTCCAGTCCCTGTAGGAGCCGTCCTGGGTCACGGTCTCGGCAGCGATCACGAACCCAGGAACGCGCGCGTAGGCCGACACCGCAGCGCCGGCGGTTCGGGCAGTCACCCGGAAGACGTCGCGCCCCCGTAGCGTAATCGGCTTCGGAAATGGAGTAGGCGACACGGTCGTCCCACGCTGCTGACGGAAGTCCTGGTAGGTCCGGACTGGCTTGTTATTGATGAAGATGTTCCAGACCACGTTATCCCACTCTGCCGCGACGGTCAGGCCGTGGCCGAACGAGAGGAAACTCGCGAGAACCCTGTCCGGGACCGTGTAGGTCACGATGTCGGTGTCGGTCGCGCCGACAACGATTTGCGTGCTGTTGGCCAGGTCCTCCATTTCAGCGGTGATCGGAGGCTCGATCCAGTTCGGACGCTTCACCATGAACCGGCCGCGTTGGAGCAGGACGAAGAAGTCCTCGATCATCTGCCAGCGACGAGGGAGGTCGTGCTCCTCGTAGATCCGCTGGAACAGCTCCATTCCAGGAATCGTCGGGGGAGTCCACTTCGGAGTCACGATCCAACCGCGCTGCGGCAGTTGCACCTGGCCGCGGACGATCCGGTAGTACCGGTCCATGGGGTCGAAGGACGCCGGCGCGAGGTCCCCCAAACCGCTCGCGGGGCCGCCGGTGCCGAGACCGTTCACGGGACTTGCCATATCTTAAGGTCTCCCCGGGGAGGTCCCCGGACGGATGGTCTCCAGTTCCTTCGGATCCACTTTGATCTTTCGACACCCGAGCGTGATCCAGATCACGTTCGTCGCGTTCGAGAGGTCGGTCAGTTCGAACGTCAGCTGGTAATTCGGCTCAAACAGCGCTTCCTCCCACATTAGGAACGGGAACTCACCGTTGCCGAACGCGAGATCCTGGCGAACCGGAAGCTCCATGAGGCGCTTTTGCGTCGCAGTCTCGATGATCCGGACCGTGAAGTTCCCGGTCGAGACGACCATGCCCTTCGACCATTCGACAAACGCGTCGTCGCCGAAGCGGAGGACCGGGGAGGACGTCCCCAGCGCGGTGAGCGAAACGAACTGGTCGGTGGTGAAGAAGTAGGGGAAGGTTCGCGCGCCCTCACGGAAGATCTCCTCCATGCGGTTCGCGATCTTCCACGGTGCCTGAAGATGGTACCAGCGACGCCCGGACAGCACGAACCGGATCTGGTTCGTCTGGGTCGTGTTCAGGTTCCGAAACCTGGCCATGATTGCGCCGGTTCCGGAGACGACGTTCATGAAGAAGGACTGCGGCCAGCGGAACGGACGGCCGGGGGAGCTCGCGACCGGAAGTGCGCCCGTGAGCGGAAGGGTCACCCCGCCACCGGAGGCGATGGTCGCCACATGAACCTCGCGGTTCATGAGGATGGGCCGCTCCCGACCCTGGTTGCCCGGATCGAACAATTCGACCGTAAACCCTTCCGCTCGTTGCGAGACGAAGAAGGCGTCGAAGATCTCGAAGTGACCCTTGCCGTCGATCACCATCGGGATCCAGTCGGAGAGCTCGCCAGCGGCCAAAGTGATGGGATCTGGGTCGGTCGTCAGCCAGAACGGCTTGACGTACTTTTTCAGTTCGTTGACGGTGACGAGACCGGTCTCGGGATCCTTGACCCAGGTCGGGATCGGCTGACCCGGAATGTAGTCGTGCGTCGTGAAGTCCCGAAGCGCCCCCGGGGTCGCCTTCGTCCTCGCCCAGTTCGCGGGATCCGCGTAGGGGAGGCGTGTCCTGTCGGCCATCGTTCCTCCGTTACGGGATCATCTGCAGGCGGCGGGCCGCCATCACGGGGTAGATGAAGTTCGTCTCCCCGGACAAATCCGTCACGTCCATCAGAACCTGCTTCTGACGCTCGAGCAGGTACGTGTCCGCCCAGTAGAAGGGGAACTCGGCGTTGCCCCATCCGTTCTGGGAGTGGACGGTATTCGGCATAAGGAGTCGATTCGTCGCGCGCTCGCGCAGCGTGAACGAGAACGCGCCGGTCGAGGCGACCATCAGTTTCTGAACTTCGGTGTCGGCCGAGGCGTCCGACTCGAACGTAAAGCTCGCGGTCCCGTTTCCGACCACCGACGTCACGGTGCCGTCGTTCGCGGTCTCGTTCGGGACCAGGAAGTACGCGTAAGTCCGACTGCCGTAGCCGAACATGCGCTCGAGATCGAGCGCGATGTCGGGAGGTGCTTCCTTGTGGTAGATGCGCCGACCGATCAGGTTGAGACGGACGGTATTCTGAGCGCCGGAGAGGTCACGGAGATAACACTTCAACTGCCGCTGCGCGTCGCCGATGTTGAAGAAGTACGGCTCGGGCAGACGAAACTGACGCGCGCCGACGCCCACGATGCAGTTCGAGTGAACGGGACGGTTCTGGAGGCGACGCTGGGATCCCGGATCGAAGAACTCGAGCAGGAACGCGCCGGTCGAGACGCCCACGATCGAAGCCCAGTCGAAGTGCCCCTGGTAGTCGATCAGGAAGTTGAGCTCGCCCACCGCGCCAGCCTGGTTCGCGCCACCGGACGCCGCCAGCACGAGCGTTGCGTTGTTCGGGTCGGCCAGCCAGTAGCCGCGGACGTGCGGCTTGATCGGGTTGACGGCCAGGCCTTCGATGGGCCGACCGTCGGCGCCGAAGATCACGTTGCCGGAGGGGTCGCGCTTGGGAACCCTGACGAACGAAGCGAAGGACATGGGCCGCGTCTCCTTCTGCGGGGTTGTCTCTACCCGCTACGGATACCGCGGCCATTCCCTCCGGAAGAGGTCTGGCGCCGCCTTCGGTTCGACTGGATTATAGGACGGGATGTGTTAGAATGCAAGCGGTAGAAATAAAGCGACCCCGCGCACGTCACCACACGGGCGTGGGGTCTGACCAGCGAGTCCTTAAGAAGGAAGGAGCAGCGCGTGGCTGAAAGCATCATACCCAAAAAGCGCAGAAACTACTGTGCAAATACGGCACAAGCCGCTAACTGCGTGGTCTGTGGAGAAGAGTTCACGTCAACCAGAAGAGGTCACATCCATTGTTCGAAAGCGTGCTGGAAGAAAATCTACAACGAGAAGGCTATAGCCCCTCCAAAAAAGGTCGCGTGTAGATTCTGTGAAAAAGTATTTTCTCAAAGAACATCATGGCAAGCGTTCTGCTCATCCTCATGCCGAGATAAATGGACGAGAAACCCAGAGTCGAAAGCAAGAGTAAAGAGCTGCGAGACGTGCGGATCTAGTTTTGCGCCAACAAAAAGATGGAGCCAGAAGTACTGCAGAGACGAATGCAAGAAAGTTGCCTTTTCGAAAGCCTCCGAACGCTATAGAGTTATCAGTCGATCCGGCGGCCTATGTCACAACTGCAGGAAACCGAAACTGCCTCACAGCTCATATCTATGTGAAGACCACTGGTTCAACAAGATCGCAGCATCGAACGGAATTAAAGGTAGGGATGGCGGCCGACTTGTTAGAAAAATAATTGAAAGTCAAGGCTATACGTGTCCGTATACCGGAAGAACGTTGATTCTAAGTCTCAACGCCTCGATAGATCACAAAAACCCACGCTCTAGATTTCCTGATCAGGTTGGTCTACTTGAAAACATTGAGTGGGTGGACGTCCAGGTCAACAGCGCGAAACGAGAGATGACCAAAGAAGAGTTCCTGTCTTTCTGTAAGTTAGTATCGTCGAGATTTTGAAAATAAAAAAAACCCCACGCCTTTCGACGTGGGGTTTTTGTTTTGTTTCGAAAGCTTAGATATTCGAATACAAAACGCCGACCATGTACGTGAACCAGCGCCGTCCCGCGGCCGTGCCATCTGTTACTTTCTAACCTGCTTTCGCAGGCGGTCGCTCATTTCTGGCGACTCTCGTGGTTACCCACGAGTGCAGAGCGCATCATCGACTCACATGCATCATGAGTCGCCCATTGTCGCTCGTTCGGGCGGAGTTCCCGACTCGGGGTTTCCGCCACGGGATTGTCCTCTCGCGAGGAGTTTCCCCGTAATTTGGGTTTTCAGCGTAGGTCACCCTACGCAGCGACTTTGTTACAAATCGAGAGGGCCGAGCAGGGGCAGACCTCGTTCCGGAACTGTTCCACGCTGTCGATGCGACGAGCCTTGCGATCGGGCGTGGTGAAGTTGAAGTACGAGTTCTGCGTCGGCAGACCCTGCGTGACGATGGTGCCGCCGTAGTTGAAGCCCGAGGGGCCGATGCCCTGGGGGATCTTCTTGAGCGTCACCCGGGTGAAGATCGTGTTCGTCCCGAAGATCCAGGTGTAGGTCGACTTGTTGTAGATGTCGTTGAAGTCGGCCTGCGACACGCCGTACTCGAGCTCGCCGGTGAAGCCGACGAGGTCGAACAGGTTGGGCGAACCGAGCTGGCTGTCCAGCGTCATGTTCGTGTCGCACAGGCTCTTC
>Ga0137448_1000061_pt1 | contig 11376 bp, 24 predicted proteins | sample EasRivERMGT418_2_FD_102316 | JGI IMG/M metagenome (GOLD analysis project Ga0137448, IMG submission 102316) | Soil microbial communities from meander-bound floodplain in the East River, Colorado, USA - East River MetaG ERMGT418_2 | ecosystem: Environmental > Terrestrial > Soil > Floodplain ... | reverse complement strand
GCGAAGATTGAGCAACGCGCAGGGGCTATCGTGCGAAACGAAAACATTGCGTGCGAGGCTCGCATCGATGCGCGTGAAGAGCGGCTCGCGAAGCGTGTTGCGGACGAAACGGTGCGAGCTCGTGACTTGCAGATTGACCGCATTACCAAGGGGCAAAGGCCGTGAAACTGCCAGCCCTGCCCGGCATGCTCAAGAATCGGACGCTCGGCGAGCTCGCCGTATTTGCAGCATCGATGCTGGCTGCGGCAATGGACCCGGCTGCAGTTGCAACGGTTATCGAATTCGAGTCGGCACGCACGTGGTCGCCCTCGGTGAAAAACCCTACGAGTGGTGCAACGGGCTTGATTCAGTTCATGCCGAAGACTGCCGAAGCGCTTGGCACGAGCACGAGCGAGCTCGCACAAATGTCATTCGCGCAGCAGTTGAGCTTCGTCGTGAAGCACTTTCGCAGCGTTGGCATTGCGAAACTGAAGCGACTGGTTGACTACTATGCTGCCGTATTCTGGCCTGCAGCAGTAGGCACTGATGATTCCTTCGTCATTGCGAAAGCGGGCAGCGTGGCGTACGAAGCGAACAAGGTGCTCGACCCGCACGGCAACGGGCAGATAACTACGGGCGACTTGAGTGCCGCAATGCAAGCGGTGCAGGCAAGTGCCAAGGGTACGATTGATATAGTTCCGAGTTTCGCGACTGGCCTCGTGAACCCTAGAAAGGCTGGCATTGCGGTTGCTGGACTACTCGTCGCAACGGGCATCGGTGTGCTCGTCTGGAGGCTTCGACGATGAAAGCGACTTGGCGCTTTTGGGTGCCCGCCGGGGGCTTTCTGGCCGCGCTTGTGATCGGCGTTGGGGTAACGCGAAAGCACGCGGATACGCTCGCCGTGCGCAACGGCCAAAAACGCCCACCGAAACCGAGTGAAGTCAACATCCCTGCAGGTTGGTACCGCTTGCAGGACAGTGACGTCACGCCGGCAATGACTGCGTTCGCAACCGATGTTCTGAAGCAAGTCAAGCCACTGGGTGATTTGCAAACGACAACGCTCGACGGCAAGCAAGTCGGTGCGTTCACCGAATGGCACTGGGATGACCACGTTGACAATACTTTGAAGTGGCATCGTGGTGTTTCGATTCTTGCGCGCAGCGTGCTGCCCGGAAAAGTGTTGCTCGTAGGTGATTCGCTTGCGGTAGGGCTCGACAGTCACTTCGCGATGCTAGGTGTACCGCACGACAAGGCTGCAGTGATTGGCACCACCGTGCAGTATTGGGCAAGTGGGCAGGGCAATGCTGCACTGAAGCGTGCGCTTGTGGAAAAGCCCGACCTGGTGCTCGTGTCACTCAGTGCCAACGATGCATTTGTGCCGAAGGTCGGCAACGGTGACATTGCGGTGCGCGAAACGAAGAGCTTGCTGCAGCAATTCAAAGATGCTGGGGCAAAGGTCGCATGGATAGGCCCTCCGAGCCTCCCCCCTGAATACAACGGTCGAAAGCCTGACCCTCGCGTCATTCTCGGCATTCGCGAAACGGTGCTGGCAGATCCGAGCAACCGCTGGCTCGATGCAACGGGCCTGAACATTCCCCGTGCAGCAGACTTACTGCACCCAACTGCAGCCGGGTACCATCTTTGGGCGCAGGACATAATCAATGAACTGCAGCAGAAGGCGGTGGCTGCATGAACACAATGCCCGCGCAGCAACACGACGTTTCACCCGTGCTCGAGCACGACGAATTGCTCGATGCTGGTGACGAAGACACCACGGTCAAGACTGCTCGCCCTTCGTGGGCCGTCGAAGCAGAAAGCAAAGGAAGTACAGCATGACGGTCATCAATTGGATAACGGTCGCAATCGCCTGGTTAGGCGTCAACCTGGTGCTGCTCGTAAAGCTGCAGCAAGGCATTTGCATGGTCGGTGCTGGTGTCTGCCAGCTGTTCAAGTGGACGACTGCATCGAAGTGGTTCGGAACGTTTGCCGCAGTCGATACCGGGCGCATCATTCGAAAGCTGCCCATTGTGTGGGCCCTGATGCAGGCCGTGCTGGCTCGGTTTTTCAAGCCTACGATTACGAGCCTCTACTTTGGTGCATGGTGCTTGACGGGTACCGGGCTCGGCATTGGTATCGGCGCAGGCCTCGCAACGTCTTCGTGCGCACCGAAAAACACCATCGGGGCAACGTGCCCGGCCAATGCGATATGCGACAAGATTGACTTCGGTTACGGGGCAATCACTGTGTGCCTTTCACCGGGTGATTTGGCCAAGGTACAAGCCGGTGCTGCCCGCAGCCGGGCAGCACTGAAGTCATCGCCGGACGGTGGTACCTAACGATGGCAACGCGCCTGCGAATAGCCACGTCGGGCAAGGCAGCCAATGCTGACGATATTGGTGGTGCTGGTGTTGCGGGTGACTACTTACGGCGTGTAGCAAGCGCAACGCCCAGTCAGCCCGATGACGTTGAATGGAGTGGCACGCAGTCAGAATTGCTCGCGTTGACTAAGTATCCAACGGGCTTTGTGAATCGAACCGATAGCACTCTTGCGTTCAGCGATGCAACGCGTACCTTTACCGTTGGCCCGACCGGAGCGAGTTATACGGTGTGGTATCACGGCCAGAAGTTGCTGAAGTCTGCGCCTGAATCCGTGGTCTGGCCGAACGTCGAAGGCCTGCAGGCTGCTTACTTTGATAGCTCAGGAACCATTCAAACAACCAATAATCCGAATACGATTGCCAACGTGTTTGGTGGGGATGGCATCCCGATTGCGGCTTGGTACTGGGACGCCACCAATGCGCAGACAATTCGCAGAATCGAAGAGCGGCACGATACGTCGTTGCCTCCGGCGATGCACATTTACTTGCACCGGTACGTGGGCACGGTGCTCGAAGGGGCAGGCGGAGCACTCGGTAACTTCGTTGCCGGCGGCACGGGCAATGACGCGAATAACGCTGAATTCTCAGTCGCTGATTGTACCGTGGCAGACGAAGACATTCGTTGGCCCATCATCAACGCTGCGCCCCAAGTACTCTCGCCAATTGCTCAGATACCCATGTATTCCCTCACTGGGCCCGGTACAGGTATCTGGCGTCAAAAGACGGCTGACAACTTCCCGCTCATCTATTCGGGTACTGGCGGCTATGTCGGGGCAAACGGTCGATTGCCCTGGAATCAGTTCATTGCGGGTGCCTGGCAACTAACCGAAGTGACGCAACTGGACTTTGTGCTGGGCCATTACTTCGCGAGCACGGATTTGCGGCTGCCAATCTTTGGCATTGTCGGTCAGGCCGTCTACACGACGGCAACCCTCGCTCGTGCGGGTGCAAATGTCGAGTTGAACAACATCCAAAACCTGAATTCACTGCTTTCGACGGAAAAGCGAGCACTCGGTTCGGTTATCTTTCAAACTTCGGCCGCATACGGCAATGTGCCGAAGGCTCGAGTGGTCGTGACTGACACGGGACGTAACTACGTCGATTGGCGTGCAACTTCCATCTATACGGGAGTGATTCTCGTATGAAAGGCAAGGCTTCCATGGGCTTTTGGCAGATACTCGCGAATGGAACGAAGCGAATTCCGCTCTGGTACTTAGGTGCATGCTGCTGCCTGAACTTCATGCTGCTGCTCGCCACGGTTCCGCCAGGATGCAATCATCAAAACGTGGTTGATGCTGGCGCCGGCGCCGGCGGTATGATCTCGACGGGAGGCACACCCGCAACGGGGGGCAACATGCCAACTGGCGGAGCTCCAGGAGCAACCGGCGGAGCTCCAGGAGCAACCGGCGGCACGAGCACGAGCTCGAGCTCGAGCACGGATGCATGCGACGTTGCGGGAGCAAAGCTCAGTGCATTGCACTGCACTCAGCAAACCACCCCAAAGGGGGTGCCGTTCGCAACGGCGTGCAAGCAAGCGCACAAGTCGGGCCTGAACTGGCATCCTGAATGCATCGCTAAAGCAACGGCGTGCAGTCAAGTGCCAGCGCTGTACAGGGGCTGCCCGTGACTGCCACGAGCGGCAAGATATTCGCAGGCTTCGTTGCTGCCAGTGCCCTAGCAATCATGGTGGCAACGCTAGCCATTCGACCGAGGTCAAAAGCATGACTATCGCAAAGCCCAAAGGCAAAAAGTTCAGGCCATCGCTCGCAATGCGAATGAAGGCCAATCAACGTGCCCAAATCGCTCGGCTCAACGAGCTCGATAAGACTGACACGCTGGGCCGCGAAGATGCGACGTTTCGCCGGTTGCGTCGGGAATGGGACACGCTCGACAAGGAATGGGACCGGAAAAACGCGAAACGACTGTCGAGGCACCCGGTCACTGTTTACGGTAGCTCGACGGGCAAGACAAGCCTCCAATCGCTCGTAGCTGCAGAACGCAAGCTGCGAAACGGAAAATAAGCCATGGCCAAAGCGGTGTCATTGCAAGAGCTCGCCAACGCTGAAACCCAGCTACGCAATAGCCAGGCTCCGAAGGCAACGAAGGGTCCAAAGATTCCGAAGGGTCCGAAGCAAGAAGCAACGGTCGACACCTTTCTGATGGTGCTAACGAGCAAACTCGTGCAGTACGACACTCGCGAGATGAATCGCGAAATGAAGCATGGACGCGGCAACGTCTATCGACTGGGGTTGCTCTTCGAAGCTCAGAACAAGGTTACTGCAGACTGCGCAGACGTCTTGAATCGTAGTGATGCAGCGGCAATGAACGTCTTGAAACAATCGCTTGCTCGGCAGTTCACTCGTGACTTCAGCCCAGTGACGAACGTTGTGCGGCAGATTGACAGTTGGGTGAAGGATGGCCGTTTTCCGTCTATCATAAGAAAGTAGGCAAATGATGATTCACGCAAAAGGCCGTTCGATGGATGATCCAGTGTGGCGTGCAGCTGCGGCAAGCACGCGCAGTTACGTGCATCGGCACCGACTCATGTCACAAGCGGGTGCCAGCATCATGCAACCGCTCGCCTACATGATGGACCAAAAACGTAAAGGCTCGTGCGTTGGCAAAAGCTATCAGGGGCGGCTCAATGCATTGCTGGGGGTTGACCCGAGTGGTGTCGGGCTTTGGACCGTTGGGCGAGCCTTCGACGGGAATCTGGCAGATCCGAACGAAGGCACAACGCCGGCGAGTGTCATCAAGGCACTGCTCGAAAACGGCTGGGGCCCACGTCACGCCGCCGAAGACGACCGACCGCAGAGCGAAGATATGCAACTGCCAACGCTGGACGATGAATTGCAAGCGTACGATGGCATTCTCAACAATGCATTCGAACACTTCACAATCGTTGGCAACGATGCCCAGATTCAGAGTGGAACCTTCGACGCGTTGTCACGCACTGCACCAGGCGGCTACGTCTACGCGGTATCATTTGGCACCGGCGTGCTGCCACCGTACGAAGAGCCACCACCGGACACTGTGCTCGATGAAACGTATCTCAGTGGTGACAGTGACGCTGGGCACGAGCAGGGCCTCGTGGGCTACTTCGCCGATCGCAATGCGTTCCTTGTGCAGGGTAGCTGGGGCTCGTGGACATATTGCAACGTCGTTGTCAATGGCAAAACGGTGCGGTGTGACGGCTGTTGTCTGGTCTCGCCCAGTGTGATCGCGCACGCCTACGCGGTCGACGTGCTGCGGGTGCGGTGAATGGCAAAGCTAGCCAAACGAGTGGCGGTGCAGGTGCAAACCTGGACCAAAAAGTACAGCACGACGTATGACAAGAACGTCGAGGCGAAGCTAGTCATCACTCCGAGGCGAAACGACTACTTGCTGCTGAGCTTGCTTTCAATCGGTGGTAAGCAGGCCCACAAACCCGAAGCATTCGTCGAGACTCGCGAGCAGGTTGAATTTCGACGCAAGGGCCTTGCCAAAGATGGCTTCGTGCTGACCGTCAAAACCATACACGTGCACGAAGCCGAAGCACCACCGGCATGGGAGCGCTAAACCAATGACCATTCAACGCACCAATCCGGTGCCACCGGGTCGCTACTGGATTGACCTTGTGGGGCCGCAGAAGATTGGCAACTTTGGCGCCGGCGTGCGGGGCCTAAACGAGGCGCACCCGGGCATCATTCGGATCATTTCAGCAACGCGACACCTTGCCAACGAGGCCAAGGATTACGCTGAATCGCCGGATCTCACTGGCGTGCTGGTGCAGCTTTGGGAAGGCATGGTTGGGCAAATTCAGGACACCCCCGAGCGTGACTGGGTGCTCTTCCAAGTGACTGCGCCGGCGATGTGGGAATTCGACACCATGGGCACGCCCACCGTGGCAGCGGCGAACGTCACGTCAGAAGCTGACACCGCCCAACGACCCGACCCGGAGCCTGATATCACCGAGCAAATTCTGGCGGTGACCCATGGGGGCATCGGCGGGACGATCAGCAAGGTGGTGCTCGGGAGCGTTGCCATTGTGACCCTCGGTGCAGTAAGCTATCTGGTGATTTCGCGGGTCATTGCAAGACGGAGCGCATGAACATGGCAGACGCTGACTGGGGTCAAGTATTTCAGAAGTTTGTGTCGGGTGGTGTGCGCGCAGCCATGGGTATCCCGACGGTGCCAGATCCGAACATGCCGGCACCGGTGCTTTTGACCATACCTGACATCATGAAGGGCCTGCAGGAAGCGCTGGACCATTCGAACGACCCAAAGGAAGCTCCGAGGCTCGCTTTGATGCTGACGTGCATCCTGGCGCACCAGAATGGCTGGAGCACGGGGGAAGTCATCAAGGAAGCCACTTCAATGTGGACGAACACGGCGGCCTTGCACAAGGGCCCCTAGGCGTGCACAATGGCCCTCGTGACCCCGTGTCGTGCCGTATGCTCAGTCGTATCGGAATGCATTCGGGTCACCCTCGGAGGCGTGCGACCTAGACAATCGCATGGGAGTCCGGGCGGACGAGGCCAGCCTCGTTCGCACGCCTCCGGGGCCAACCAACTTTGCGGTTGGTGAAGCAAACCACTTTTCCGTAGCTCCGGAAGCGAGCAGCAAGGGGTTCCCCCACCACTTGCTGCCGTTTTTCTTTTGTGGAAGGCCCGCACCGCCCCACACCGAACGAACGCGGTAGGTGGGGCACCTTGAATGTCACCGTGAAACCGAAGCTTCCAATTGCGATCAAGCGTGGCCAGCATGGAAGCTTTTGGGTAGAGCTCGCCAATTCGGTGCTCAAAGACGTTGTGCCTGAAGGCCTTGAGATCAAGGTTCGAAGGGTGCGGCGCAGCAAGCCCGACGAGCCCAAAAAGCGCAGCCGCAAGGCGCAGAAACCCACCTGAACCCCATTGATGGGCAGGCAGCGAAAGAGGTGGCCCCCGTCCGCCCGGGCTCCGCTGCGCGCATTTTGTCAAGCTACTTCTAGGGAACCTTACTTGTGGCATCGGCCGGTAAATTGTGCGCGCAGCCGTCTTGCGAGTCCCCCCTTGAGAGAGAATCGAAGAGCACTCTTTGGTTGAAATGGCAGCGGCAAAGCTGCCCACCGCAAAACGAATTCGGACACTTGCAATGACCTGAAGGGTCAGAAATGACCCGGTTCTCTCTCATGGGGGGACGGTTGCTCGCTTGCGAGCAACGCAGGGGGGTCACGGATGACCCCTTCAGTCGGGGGCACCCGCAATGAAGGACCGCTGAACGTACGGGAAGCGAAAGCCCCTTGACGACCGACCGGTTTTCGTAGATTGATACCCTCGGTTTGCATATGCCGACCGCGAAAAGAACAACCGTCGACCCAACGCAGAAGCCAGCTTCGTCCGAGCTGAAGTGGGTCAAGCAACTGCGGCAAGTGGTCAGCTGGGGTGCAGTGTCGTGCCAACCGCTTGCAGCGTTGCCGATGCCGCTGACGAAGAATCGACTGGTGCGATTTCTTGCCCGTGACCTGCACGAAACGGACAAGCGAGCCATGGCACGACTCGCTGGCATTGTGATGCGTATCGACCTGGTGCCGGCACTCAACGTGCTCATTCGGACCGTTCAGATTCAAGCGAACGGGGGCATGCCTCGTGACGACGGCAAGGGCAAGCGAACATACGGTGGTGTCTACTTCGCTTTGTGTCGTGGTCTTTGGGCAGGCAAGACGTACGAAGCCAAACGGAGGGCTAGCGCATAATGCGTTGGACCATTGAGCTGTACGGAGCGGACGAACGCGTTGTCGTTGAAACCGACTCGCTTCGTGAAGCGTACGAAAACGCCCTGCAAATATACTTTTTCCGTCGGGTGCCGAAGTTCACGAAGCCAGTCAGCATCGAAGTCAAAGCAGACGGCAAAGACCTGCACGGTCGTGCTGATACGTGCCTCGCAGCCTTTGCGCTTGCCCTCGGTGCAGCGCTTGACCTGAACACTTGGGCAATCGATACACCCGAGCGAAACGAAGTGACCGAAGTACAGACCAAACTTGCATCGTGGCAATCAACGAACGTCGTGCCTTGGCCCGAAAGGAACTGGAAACTTGACTGACGTGCTTGACCCTTGTTTCAACTGCGCACGTGGCTGGCATCACCAGTGCGAAAAGAAAAACTGCATCGCATGCCACGGTGCAAGTGCACTCGATGCAACGCCCGGGCATTCGCAGCCCCCTGCAGCATCTGAGGTGCAACGGGTGATTGATGTCGCCGTCGAAGAGCCTGTCGAACCGCAAGTGGACCCGCATTTGAAGCACTTTGCCCAGCAATTGCTCATAAGTCTGAAGGTCAATGCAATGCTCTCAGGCGAGCATGCTCCGCCGGCGATACCCGTCAACTGTCCCGAGCACGGTTGGGCGACTACTCCAATCGTGACGTGTAACCGATGCCTGCAGATGTTTCCGGTGCTCGCGTTCTTGCAAGGCCCGCAGTCACCACCGAACGGTGGTGTCCAAACTGAAGTTGAACGCGTGCAGTTCTGCGATTGCGGGCTGCAGCACTACCGAGCTCGTTGCCCTGTATGCGAAAACCAGATTGACCAAAGCCCGCAAGGGGAATCGCACGGGTGACATACTTCTTAGGCCCGAGCCCGGTGGGCAATTGCCTGTACTGCGGCAAGCCAGTCGAAGAGCACCTGAAGGTGCACGGTGGGCTTGCCTTCAAGTGTCGCAACACGAAGGACGATGCAGAATCTGACGTCGAAGTGGAGTCAATCACCTGCTCGATGTGCGGCAACACATACCGGGTACGATTCACGGGGATGATCGGAGAAGTTCCGAACTATCAAATCATCGACCCGGTGTGCCTGCATATCCTACAAGCCAAAGGGAGCGGATGACCTTCGACGTCAAAAAGTTGCTCGGTGGCATGGGCCTTGTGGGCTTGTTCGGCATGTTGCTCGTGGGCGCACTGCTGCACGAGCATCGCTGGAAACACAAGTGCAGCAACTGCAACCGGCGTTCTTCGACGCACATCACTCAGAGAATTGCAGCAAACAGGCATCGAATTGGTAGAACCAAAAAGCTCTTCTGCCAGCGATGCAACACGATTCGAACGAAGTGGAATCCGGGGCCACGGCAACGAAAGCGGTGGGCGGAAGACTTCACTTTCAATCGTCCATACTTCGACCAGGGCATCACCTCTGCACGACCACGGAGGGCGCTTTGGCCAACGATATACCGGTGATTGTGGGCGAGCCGATGGCTTTCGACTGCTTCGGCGAGGGTATCTGCACGTGCGGTGCAGTCATCAAGTTAGGTGACACCAATGGACACCCAACGGTGATGCATCCCATGCCGATGTGCGAAACGTTCATGCGGTACGAATCCCCGATTGATTACATCAAGCACCTGAACGAAGTAGCCGCTGCGGTCACTGAAACGTGGGGCATCGAATGAGATACTTCGCCGGCGTGTATGCAATCGGAGCCATAGTCGAGCCTTCAAGTCATCCCGGGCAACCGGAGCCGAAACGTTGGACGCGCTGCTGGAGTACTCGCCTTGAGCACGACGAGTTGCGTGCGTTCATTCTTGAGACGAAAAACGAGATAATTCGCGTCGATTCGATTCACGCATTCGGCTTTGCTCTTATAGATGGCGCAACCGTTGGTCAATACTTGGTGTGGCCACCCGGTACCGAGCCCAATGCAGCACCAACCCTATTTGTCGAGCCCGCACGCGTTGCGTGGCGAGGCGAAATGATTCGCATCTTACTCGTGGGCAATGAATTCAAAACGCCCGAAGAAAGGACAGAACCCCAATGTCAGAAGCCGATCGAAACCCCGCAGACGTAGCGTTCAAAGCCCTCCAAGATGCCCGAGCAAAGCTCAAAGCAGCCGGTGTCGAGTACTATGTGATCGTAGCCTGGGATGGTTACACCGCAGACGATGGCACCGTAAGCGCTGACAACGCGCAAAGCGTTGTGCAACGGCTCGACCTGGTTGCGCGCAAGTACCGTCGTGAATTCCCCCAACTGTCAGCCATCGCAGCGGAGTGAAGCTATGCTCTGCTTGAAAGTTACGCATCGAGTCAAGGTGTCAAGCGATTACGTTGGCAAGCAAAAGATGCCTGATGACTTCGTTGGCGTCTATCCAGACGGTGACGTCGCACACCATGAAGTCGCGACGATAACCCTAGAGCCCGAGCCGTTCCAGCATAACGAAAGCAATCAGTGCAATCCTCGGCTAGTGGTCGACGTGCCACTTGACGACTTCGACAAGTATCCAGTCGGCACGCAGTTCGCGTTGCTAGTGATAACAAGCGAGTCGGCTTCATGACGCGTAAAGTGCTCAAGCGTAAGTCTGCACCGAAGCGCAAAACACCCGTGAAACGAAGACCGAAAGAGCCTTCCAAGCCAAAGCGAACTTATTCCACGAAGGCTGATCTCATCAAGAAACTGCATCATGCTACTGAAGCGTTGCAACCGAAGTGTGCACTGTGCAGGGAACCGAATCCGGATACCATCGTCACGACAATTGTCGTTGAGCATAAAGAGCCGTGGTACCGCCCAACGGGTGCGGCTGACTTCGACGTTCATGCGAAGTGCCTTCTGAATAACAAAGTACGCATCGACCTAGCGAGTACTCTGCAAGGTTCGTCATTGCAGGGGAAGTTCTGGCTTGCCACTGCATTCAATCTTGCACGGGAGGCTCCGACGAATGGCTCACTATAGTTTGGAGCGTGAAGCGGGCTGGATAATCGTTGTCGGTCCAGGCCATGAAAAGGGTACGGGCAAGCACTTCGACCCGCAGAAAAGTTACCTGATGAAGGATGCTGAAGAGCTCGTAGAGGCACTTCAAGGGGCTTACGACGCTGGCAGATTAGACGCGCTCAACCTCATGACGGGCCGTGCATTGTCAGCCGACCCGACGCATCGATACAACCAAATCTGCAAGAACTGCGGTAAACGGCTTGGCCAGCATTGCGGTCAGTGCTGCCCTGGCGAAGACCCATTGAAGGATTCGTGTCCGAAGTTCGAGGCCGTCTAATGGCTAAAGCAAAAGTTCCCGAGTATCG
>Ga0137448_1000059_pt1 | contig 11613 bp, 18 predicted proteins | sample EasRivERMGT418_2_FD_102316 | JGI IMG/M metagenome (GOLD analysis project Ga0137448, IMG submission 102316) | Soil microbial communities from meander-bound floodplain in the East River, Colorado, USA - East River MetaG ERMGT418_2 | ecosystem: Environmental > Terrestrial > Soil > Floodplain ... | reverse complement strand
TTTTAAACCTATATGATTTCATTATTTGCATATTTATTTATAGGATTTTCTATTTTTTTAATCGCATGTTATTGTGAGCATGATATGTCTTCTGTCCCCACATATTTTTTCATTATGTTATTAATGTGGCCTTTTATATTAATTGGAGGTATAATCTTTCTAATAGAAGAAAACTCTGATTTTTGGGATAATCTACAAATGATTATCGATAAAACTCCATTTATAGAAAAATTATATAATACTATACAAAAATGGAAACATACCAAAACATATACAATTTGTGGATATAAAATTAAATGTGATGGAAGAAAAAGAGGGAAGAGATGATAGAAATTTTTAAAGTTCGCCCAGATGCCAAGCTTCCGGTTCGTCATCATAAATATGATTGTGGAGCTGATGTTTTTGCTAATGAAGATGTATTTATTAAACTCGGTGAAACAAAACGAATTCCTTTAGGAATTGCGGTTAATGTGCCTGAGAATTGGTGTTGTGAAATAAAAGATCGTTCTAGTATGGGACTAAAGGGATTGAAGGTTTTGGGTGGGATCGTAGATCCGGCTTACACGAACGAATTATCTGTAATTTTAAGTAATTTAACATGTAATGAAACTAAAATTTATGGTTGGTCTTCAATAACCGAAGGATACAAAATTGAAAAGGGACAGAGAATAGCGCAGTTGATTTTTTATAAAGTTGAATTACCTGGATTTATTCAAACAAATCAAATGTGGATTGGAGATCGGGGTTTAAAAGGGTTAGGAAGTTCAGGAAAGTAATGATAGATAACATACATTTCGTACAGTTATTATTGGGAACTTATCATTCTTTATGTGAACCTCTAAGTAAGACTGTGCATCCAAAATTCTTGCAGATAGTTTTGTGTGGATATATTTTTCAATCAAAAGATTCTTTAGATTCAGACATCGTATTTAATTTAGGAACAAATTATCCACCAAATACTACATGTTCCAAATGTAAAGAACTGCTAAATGTTGATTGAAGTAAGAAATAAACGAAGTCCAAAAAGATTGTATGGTTATTTGGATATAGATGACGAGTTTTTACAAAATAGGTATATTATATTTCCCTATTATTCAAATGCCGATATTCGTAATTTATCAATTGGTAGTTCAAGAATAGAATTAGAAATTAGTTTTAAATATAATAAAAATACAAGGGAATATAAGAAAATCCTTTTGGCTGACAAAATAACCCATTTAAAGTATATTCCAAAGTTCCATCATTCCATCTGTCTTTGTAACTATAAGATATAATCCTTAATTATATTACACACTTATCTCCACTTTAACAACTATTATATATAGTGTTAAAAGTTAATCATAGTCAACGTAAATTAAATAGTCAACAAAGAAAAATAAAACGTAAAGAAGTAGAACAACGTAAATCTATTTCTAATAATTCCAAACCTAAAAAATCAGAAAATACTTGTCCAGATTGCTTTAGATCTGAACTTATTAAAAGTGAGATGGTTGGACGGGTTTGGTGGTGGTGTTATTGTGGATATCGGAGTAAAGCAAAAAAAGAAGTTTAATATAAGACAGCATATAATTATGCTTCTAAGAAGAGGTTTTTTACGCTCTGCCGTTCGATATGAGGCTATAAAAAGAGCTAAGGTTGGCCCAAATCAGTATAAATGTGAGCAATGTGGAGAAATTTTTAGATATAAGGATATTAATGTAGATCATATATTACCAATCGTAGATGTACGTTTTTGGGATGGATATGAAGAAGTTATTAAACGACTTTGGTGTCTAAATGAACAAGGAAATCCTGATTCTAAGGGTTTGAAAGTAATGTGTAAAAAAGATCACGCTGTAAAAACAGCGGACGAACGTGAACAGCGCAAATATTGGCGACAAATGAGGAAGAAAAATGAAACCTAGAGTTCTTCATAAGTGCCAATTTACAAAAGGCAACCCCACAAATATATATGTACAGGCTTTGTGCGGATTCATTTATCATCAATATAATACAACAGTTATTGTAGATAGACCTGAAGGTGTTATATTATGCAATTATTTTATCACAAGAACACCTAATAAAAGAATGTATTTTTCTTATAAGAACAAAAACGAATTTGTCACTTGCAAAAGATGTTTAGATATGTTAAACTCTTAATCAAAGGAGTGGTATATGGAATATATTATAGTCATGTTAGTCGGTGCTTTAGGTTTATTATTCTGGGAAAAGGCTAAACGACAATCAGCCGAGGCACTATTAGAAAATACTAAAGTAGAAAAAAAACTTTTAGAATTTGAACGGGAAAAGTTAGAAAACGATCTTCTTTTAAAATCAGAAGAAGAAAAAAGGGCTGCATTAAAAAAGCAGTTAGAAGATAATGCTTCGGATTCTACTAGTTTTTAGCATATTCTCACATTCTGTAATTGCTGATCCGGTTCTTATTGAATCTGGTCAAAAAGCACCGTTTTCCGGTTCCTTGTATCCCACCGAAGAAGCGGTTAAGTTAAAAAGACGTTTACTTGATGCTGACATATATGAAGAACTAACGAAGTCATATGAACGTAGCATTAATCTGTACAAAGCTAATGAAACCATACAAGAAAATAAAGTTAAAGTATTGATGGAGCAAAATGATAAATTGGCCATATCTCTAAGAAGCGAAAGAGAAATGACTGGATGGGAAAGATTTGGCTGGTTTGCATTGGGTGTTGTTGCTACAAGTGTTGCTGTAATAGGCCTTAAAGAGGCTTTGAAATGAAATCCAAAAATTCATCTAAAGAGGATTTATTCACACTTAGTGATACATTTACGAAAGTTACAAATGATGTAACAGATATATTAATATGGGATTCTTTGAACTCTATTTCGTCTCGTTCTAGTATTATGCCTGGTACAACAACCAATTCTACCAATTCTTCCATATGGAAATTCCCTGAAATTACTTCTGTTGTTAGACCAAATCATCCTAGAATTAAGATAAGATATGTTGCAGACCTTTGTGGATATGAAATTTCATATGATCCTTGGTATATATAATGAAAGAGATAGATGAATTATTAAAAATAGTAGAGGAAGATTCTGAAAATGTAAAAAATTATACATCAGCTTCTACTCCAAGAAATAAAGAAGAGGAAAGTGTATTTAAATTTTTAAAAGAATTTAACATACAAGAAGGTATTACACCAATATTAGGAAAAAATTTGTATAAAGTTTATAAAGATTGGACATCAACTCCAGTTGTTAGTAATGTTTTTATTAGAGTGCTTCACAGATGTTATCCTAAAAATGCCTTTAGCCAGTTTTTAATTAATATTGACAGTATGAATATTTCTCCTTATGCATTGGAACACTATCTATATAAGAAACCTTTAACGAGTGCTTCAATTAGAATGGAAAACCATTTTAATAACTTTTGCTTAATTTTTAAGATTAGAGCATCTGATAAATGGAGTAAATTTAGTGATCTTTACAATTTATACTTTAGATGGATTTTTGGGTTAGGGTTCAGACAAGCTCCAATTAAAATAAAACAATTTAAAGAACTTTTACACGTTAAATATGGAATGCATGAAAATAGTAACGGTTGTTATGTGAAAGTTGAATATGAGAAACTCTAAGAAGAACTTGAACGTTAGGAAAAAGAGTGTTGTATTAAGAAATCGTAAACTTGGTCAAAATAAACGTTCTAGAAAAAAGTTTGCCGCATTAGAACCCACTTTAAACCTAAAAACTAGGTATGAAGAACTTACCGATTTTGATTATATAGATAAACTTAATGATAAAGAAAAAGATTGGTTAAATAGATTTTTGGAAGAAGAAGTTAATGCTAATTTTAATCATGGCGGTAAGATTTTAAATAAGAAAAAAGAAGATAGGAAACGTTGTTACGATAAGAATAATGCTAGAAATAGAGATGTAATGAGTAGGAATAAGGCCGCTGGAAATTATATTCCAACTTCTCAATTAAATGAAACTGATAGAACTAGAGATGAAATGGAAATGTTAATTACCGCTTACGATAAAGAATACAATTCTTATGGTAAGAAACCGCCAACGGACGAGGATTAAGAGTCGTTAGTTTTGTTCAACTTGTTTATTAATTTTGAAAAAGTATCAGTCCCTGTAATTTTATCCACATTTTCTAAAACCGAACTGAATTCCCTAAGACCAATAAATGTAGAAGCCATGCCAACCAGCTTCAAATCCATGCCCAATAAATGAGTTTCAGCAAAATGAGCTATTAAAATACATACACAATAAGCCGCAAATTTAACAGCGGAATGTCCAACGTGCAAAGATTCAAATTTACCTTGTTTTAAAGCACTCCAAATTCCTGTTACCCAGTCTACAAATACTAAAACGCACATTGCTAATAGTATAGGATTTATTGGAGTAATCCATAACAAGAACGTTGTAACTAGTTGTGATAGAATCTGCTTCATATACTATTGTGAAAGTAATTGCCTCAAATCAGGTCTTTGCATGACAGCAAACATTGCGGCATGCTTTTTCTGTGTATTACCAGTTCTAACGGCATCTTCTAAAGTATCCCCATATTTCTCAAATCCCTTATCTCTAAGAACTTGCGCAAATTGTGTTAATTCATTATCATCAGCGTCATATAAATTGTTTGTGGCCTGCTCTAGTTTTTTCTCACCAGCTTGAGCCTGGGGTATCATTTGCTTTTCTAAATCTTCTCTAATCTTCTTAGTTCTATCTTCTGTTGGAAACTTTCTGGCCGCAGCTTGAATTACACCAGTTGGTTGAATTCTAGATGTCACTTCACTAATTTTTTCAGCACCTTGAGCAAGAAGTCCTGTGGCTCCAGCTAAAGTTCTAGATAAAGGAGCAACTTCACCCAAAGGTTTAATTTTAGCAGCTTTATCAAACAATCTTGATGCCTGTTTTAATTTTTCCCCTTTACCTTGGATAAATTTACTTCCTATAGTACCAATCCCAGAGGTTGCTGCATCTAAACTTGTTCCTAATCCGTAACCCATCCCGGCACCAGTTGCTGTGTCTTTCAAAACTCCACCAACATCACCTTTAGTTAAATCCGCTTCCGATCTGCCAAAACCAGCAAGTGCTCCAACTTTTGCTCCTAATTTACCCATGCTATGCAATCTATCTAATATAGAAGCGCCTTTAGAAGCTAATTTTATACTACCACCAAATGGCATTGCCAAACTTGTAGCAACATCTGCTCCATGATATAATAAAGGTTCCTGTTCTGCTGCCGTTGCTTCTCTTTGTCTTTCTATATCCCTATATTTTCTGTATAAATCAGTTATAGAGTCTTCTTGGCCCCAGAGCTTCGCTCCAGCTGTTCTTAAACCGCCAATAACTTCGTCAGATAGGCCAAAGCTGGCTCCTTGAAGACCGCCTCGTAATGAAGCTTCTAGTCTACCAATTTGTGGAATATTTGTAGGCATGGATGACGATGAAGCATTCTCCAAAGGAGATACTGAAGACTCTTGTTCCTCTTCTTCCTCTAATTCCAATAATTCTAATTCTTCTTGTGGTGTTAAAGGCATTTTATTGACCGTTTTTTTGACGTAGTTCTTGTATTCGTGCTCTTCGTTGTTCTGGAGTTAAACCAGATTTTTTACCAATTTGCGGTTGAATCATTGCTGCCGATTGAACATTTAAAAGCTTAATACCATCTTCTACCGGCAAACCAGTTTGCATGGAAATATTTTGTCCATAAACCTGAGATTGTTGTTGAATTCCACGTTGATTAGCCTCTTTCATCCCCCTAGCAAATGCTCTTAAAAACGTCCTATCGGTTTCTGGTAATTTACCAACTAATCCAATTGAAGCAATTCTTTGAATACGAGAAATCCAATCCGATTTACCACCAAATCCACTAACATCTCTTTCGGTCATTGCTCCAACTTCACCACTACCACGTGCTAATTGGTTTTGAATAGCCCTTACAACATCGGCTCCTAGCTCACCGCCAGTTTGTAGTATAGTGTCAACCATATCCGCAGCAGTCACTGAATCTCTAAGTTTTTTAGTATCGTTAAGAAGATCTTTGCTTTGTTTTTGTACTAATTCTCTTTGTATAGGATTCAACTTTTGAAATAAGTCAAACCCTTCTCCACCAGAAACTACAGGTTGTTGTGGTTGTTGTAAAGAACCTCTGCCCATTGCCGCACCGGTCGCTGGACTTAATGGAATTAATTCTCCGGTCCTAGGATCTTTTCTAAATTGTTGAGCATAGCCAGTTGTTCCAATAACTTCTTTTTCTCCAGTTAGTTTATTAACTCTTATATTAACTACTCTACCATCAGGCTGTTCTTCTCTTAAGAATTGCCATGCACCAGAACCACCTAAACTAGCACCTAATCCTTTAAATCCAAGTTTTTCTAATTGTGCGGCGGACATATCAGGTGGTACTTCAATATTTAAAGCTTTTTTAGCAAAGGCTCTTGCTGCTTCACTAATACCACTTTTTGGGTCCATCATTTGTTCTTGTAAAGTAAGATCTAATTCTTTACCGGTAATTCCAACTCCAGTTTGACGAGCTTTAAGTTGTTCTTCAACTTCTTCAACTGGACGCATGGTCTGTTTCTCTAGAGAGTCGGCTAATGAATAATCCGGTTTAGCTCTAGCAATAGATGAACCAATTCCTACTCCAGCTCGATATAACGTATCTGTAAGTTGACCTTCTCTAACTTGTTTTTGAGCATCAGAAAGTCTATTTAATAAAGAAAACCTATCTTCTCCTCTAACTGAGGGAATAATAGATTTTGGAACTTCCATATCTTCTAATTCTTCTGATTTAGGAGATGTGATATCACGCTTTTCTGTTTCTTCTGGACCTTCCACTTTTATTGATTTTCTAGGTGATACGTTTTCTTTTTGTTCTTTATTTGATAGATATTGTATTTCTGGTTGTGCCTCTAATAGTATATTTCCAAATGGAGGGGCTTCAGATCTCATTGCTCCAAATAAACCCGCACTTTGTGGAGCTAATTCTGGATGTTCAGGTCTTTGTTGTAATCGTTCATCTTGAATTTCTTGCACTTCTTCTAGTTGAGACGGATGCCGTAAAGATGATAGAAGAGAAGGTTGTGCACGCATAGCAGCCACTTCTTCTGGACGAAGGGTGTCAGATGGTTGTTCAAATAAACGTCTATATCTTTCTAAATCTTCTCTTGTCATATTAACTCTTATAAGAACTTCCGACTTTAGCTGGTAATTGAGTAAATTTTAGTTTATCTTTTTCTTTCTCTAATAATTCAGCATAAGGATCTGTTGAAGGCTCTAAAGATGGCGTGGCTTGTTTGGATAATCCACTAAATACTCCACCAACACCTGTCCCTACACCACTCCAAACTTTTCCAATATCTTCGGCCTTACCACCATAAAATCCGGCTTTAGCGGTTTGAGCGGCAGCCTTTGCTTTAGCTCTATCAAGAGCAAGCTGATAAGCTTCAGATTCAGCGGTTCTTTGTCGTTGTTTTTCTAAATTAGATTGACCGATATTCTTCTCAGAAATTCTTTGTTTTTCACCAAGATTTAAACGATCTGCTGAATTTTGCTCTGCAATGTTACGTTCTTGTCTAGCTATAGATTGCTGAACTCCAAATCGTTGAAACTCATCAGCAGCTTGGGCTTTGTCTCTTTCGATATCAAATTCTTGTCCACGCACTTCACCTGCCAATGAAGCTCCTTGAGAAAGGGCTTCACGAGCACGTTGTTGAGCCATTGCTGCAAGTCTATCCGCTTCTTCTGAACCAAGATTTGCTCCAGACTGAGCCTGTTGTAATTGAGCAGCAAGTTCCGCTCCACCACCAGCAATTCCACGAGCTTGCATATTTTGTATAATTTGAGCGCGTTTAGCTTCTGCGTCTGTAGATACCTGTTTACGCATTTGATTAAGAGCTACTCTATCTTCAGCAGTAAGACCGGTTTTAGATTGTTCTTGCAGCATACGTAGAGCACCCATCTGTGCTTCGCGCAATTCTGGTGCCTCTTGAATTTGTGCAACTTTTGATACACCAATGTCAACAGCCTGTTCTAATTCTGGGGTGTAAAGTCCAACCTGATTAAATTTTTCTAATAAAATTTCTCGCGCAACATCTGGAGGAGCACCAACTTTATCAATCTCAGCAAATGCTTCTTTCATTGCCTCTTCGGCAAGTTGACGATCTCCTGCACCAAAAAGTTCTCCTAATAACCCACCGATTATAGGAGCAGCAATTGCGCCAATTTGTAAAGCCATTATGAAACCCTCAATTTACCATATTGACCAAGATGAGATTGCTTTATTTGATTTACTAATGCATTCAATTTATCTTCACGTTCTTTGATCACTTCTGGTTTAAGCCCTGCAATAATACCAGAATCTCTTGTTTTTAATTTATTAATATATGCTCCAATTTGAGCTTCCAAATCTCCAATTGTTGTATTAGGAGTTAAGTTAATACCAGAATTTTGTATAGCTTTCGGACCACCTAATATATCAGAAACTTGTTGTAATTCTTGAGAAGCGGGCGGTTTTCTTAAAATTTCAGTTTGAGCATTTCTTAACGCAGATTCTTGTAATTTACTAAATTGTCCACCACCCGTTAATAATCCTTGTTCTGAAAGTTGAGGTAATCCTTGTTGTATACCACTTAAGGTCTCAGCTTCTGAGGTGCCACTTAATTTTGCAATAGCCTGAAGTTTGGCGATCTGTTCAGGAGATGTAACTGTTCCTTTAGAAATATCCGCCGTTTGAATAGTTTGTAACAATTGTTGTGGAGTTAGACCATACAATTGAATATCTTGTCCTGGTTGAATTCCAATTGGTTTAGTTCCTAATCCGGCTTCTGCTCCAGGTTGTGCCTGTAATTGTATGCCTAAAAGTTGAGCTTGTTGTGCGGTAATTTGACCTGATTCTAACGCTTGTTGTAATGCTTCAAATTGAGTTTTTTGAGCAGAAGTTAAATCTTGCATTCTTTGACCAATAGCCGATTGTATTTCTCCAGCTTTTCCGCTTAATGTTCCAGCGGTTTCTTTTTTAAGCTTCTCTAATGCTCCAGCCTGGGCTCTAGCCTGTTGGGAAGCTAGTTCGGTGCTTCTACCAACATCTCCAACCAATTCCCCAGCTTGTCTCCGAATCCCTCGGAGTTGTGGAGCCAATGCCTTTCCACTTAGAATTTCATCTAAAGAACGTCTAGTTTGTGTATATTGTTGAGAAGGACTAATTTGACTGTACTGTCTAATTAACTCTTGTCTTCCTTCACGACTTCTAGAAAGTTCAGCGGCTTCAGCAGCACTCATTTGTTGTCGTTTTAAAGACTCTTCATCTTTAAGTCCTTGTGGACCTTTATAAGTTGCATCTCTTAAAAGCTTAAATTTCTGTTCTTCTTCCGAAGAAACTTGAGGAGCATCAACATCTAATTTTTGAAGTGTGGAACCAACTTCTTCACCAGTTTGTTTCAACCCTCTTTGTTCTTCGCCTAATTTAGTCTGAAATTGTTGTTGAGCTTGTCCTAATTGTTGTTGTCCAGATTGAAGTTGACCTTTAATTCCTGATGTTACTGTAGGAGCAAGCCTACCTCCACGATTAGCCTGTAAAATTTGTTGTAAATTGACAAATCCAGTGCCTTTTTTTTGTCTTTCTTGAGGAGAGGCTGAATTCAAGGTATTTAAAGCCATATAAAATTATCCTATAATAGTTGTTAACTCTATGTATGTACGAAAATAGTTAATCTGAATATATTATTTGCCGTTAAACCTGTAATATGATTGATTTTAATAACGTTTCTTCCTCTGTTGGTAGTCTGTTCATAGCTAATAAAAGGGGCTCCTGTTGGAAAAATGTTACTATTTGTTTGATTTACGGCTCTAAATATTTCAACTCCAGTTGCTCTACTTGCATTATCATTCAATTCCACAAATGTTTCACTTAAAGGAAAACCATTTGAATCTACCTGAACATTAATTTCTTTATAAGTACCTTTCATATTATCAGGAAATGTTAGATTATGATTTAAGGCTTGATATAATACTTCTATTCCATAATTAAAATTCAAACTTAATTGTGCAACTAACCCTTGAAACTCTTTAGGAAAATCTTGAACGAAGAGGCGTTTTAAATTGGGGAGAAGCATTAGGTTACCTATAAGCTCTATGAGATTGGCTAACTGAACCAATTAAACTTATTCCATACAAAGAATATTTTTCTCTAGCAACATTATGATATATTTGAACTACCATATATCGGCAACGTTGTTTATTTCTTGGTATTAATGTCCTAAAGGGTGCAGAAAAACTATCTCCACCAAATGTATTATTACCAAAATCATCATTTCCAAATAAACCAGGACCAGAACCAGTTAGAATAACTTCTTCAAAATCAGGCAATAAATCTGTAGCAAATGAAAACGTAAATTCTGTAAATGTACGATTAGAAAACATTGCGGTAACATCAGATACATGTTTTAATCCAATAGGATCACCCATAGTTTGCGGAACATAAATAACATTGGATTCTATAGATTCATAAATAATTAATGGACCCACAATAAAAGGCAATAAAGTTCGTAAAGTGATACTATCATTATTAATATTAGTAGATAAAATTGTCGTTTCTAATAAAGTAGTGCTTTCAATTAACATGTAATTATTGAAAGAAACATCATCGTCATTATTTAATAATGTTATAATTTGATTATAACAAGTTTCCATATCTTCAAAATTATCAACTAAAGTAGTAAATGTTCCACCAGTTCCTGGGGTTAAGACTGCAACAGGAATAGAAAATGTGTTGTCACTAATTTTCGTTACAATATATTCACTATCAATGGATGGAACAGAACCAGAAACTCCCGTTATAGCAATTTTTCTTCCTGTAACTAAACCATGACTCGGGGATGTTATAATAGTTGGATTTGTATCACTATTAGAAGTAATGGCAAAATTAACTCTATTAATAATAGCATGCGAATAAGATATTTCTTGTATCGTATGAATACCAGAACCTGTGGTTGTAAAATTAACAGCACTTCCACCAATTAATGTAGATAGTTGAAATGTATTAGTCATACTAGAAATAATGTAGTAAGTTGTGTTCGTTGTTAATGGTGATGGAAGAGTTCCTGTTGAAGAAAGTTGAATAGGAAGACCATTTGTATATCCATGATTAGCAATTGTTATGGTTTCTGTTCCCGTATCGACATCAGAAGGAGAAAATTCATGAATAATACTAATAGAAGAATTAGCATCTAATTTAATCGCTAATTCTTCAAGTTTATCTCTCATATTATCCCCACCCATAGCTTCTAAAGTGGAGAAAAAATCGGTTTCATTTATTCCAGAATCTAAATCTAATTTTTTTAATAATTGATTAAAATCATATACAGTAACGGTTTGTTCTTGAGTTACAGCATAATTAGGCTCGATATTTTCAAGCGTTCCTAATAAAAGAACTCTACCGTCTTGTGTATAAGAATTTGCTGTTAATTGAATTTCAATTTGTCTATCAGCATAATCCGTTCTATTAAAATTCTTTCTTTCTTGTTCTATATAATCTACATCAGATGCCACTGCATATATCAAATCATCACTATCTTTAATTAATCCGCAAGTATTTCCTTTAGGCCATCTAGTCCAAGAATCAGTCAATTGACTGTA
>Ga0137448_1000057_pt1 | contig 11762 bp, 12 predicted proteins | sample EasRivERMGT418_2_FD_102316 | JGI IMG/M metagenome (GOLD analysis project Ga0137448, IMG submission 102316) | Soil microbial communities from meander-bound floodplain in the East River, Colorado, USA - East River MetaG ERMGT418_2 | ecosystem: Environmental > Terrestrial > Soil > Floodplain ... | reverse complement strand
GCTCGCGCGCGTCATCAAGCGCTTGCATGGCTTGATCAAACTGCGTCTTCAATTCTTCCAGGTTAAACGAAGCTCGCGATGACGTAGTAAACCTGTCGATTATTCGTTGCCGATCAGCATCGGCTGCCTGCACAACTTCCAGCAGCTTCGCAATCTCAGCGGTATCCTTGGCCAGATTGCGCTCGAAGGCTTCTTGCCGCTTACCCTCCGTATCCGCAAGCTGCGTCTCGATGTCGAACAATCTTTGAGCTGCGGACTCACGCTGATCTGCCAACTTCTTCTCTTCGGCTGCTTGCTTGGCACGCTCACGCTCAAGCTCAGACTCACGCTTCTTGCGCGCGGCTAGCTCCTCGCCAGACTCCACATCCTCTGGTGCTCCACCACGAACAATCGGCTTTATGTCTAGCTCGATCTCCTTCTTATTCGCTTCCTGCACTAGTTTGTCGAATTCACCGAATGCCTCTTCGAACCCTGCCTTCAGTATGTCCCCTGTCTCACCGAACGCATCAATCAGAATGCTTCCAGCTCGTCTAAAGTCTCTCTGCAGGACTGCCTGTATCGCTGCAATGTTCGCAGCCAGCCCTCGGCCAATTACCTGTAGGACCGTACTGATGACGGTCTCGGCAATCTTGAATAGTTGAATGACGACACGAAGAACGCGTCCTACCTCTTGGCCGAACGTCTTCATTGCGTCAACGCCTTCCCCCTCTGTCGCTTCCTTGAACCCGTCCATCGCCCCCTTGACGGACGGTAGCAGTCCGCTGATAAACTGGAGGGCCAGCCCGCGTACCTGATTCCTTATCTCGGTAAAGCTGTCGTTGACATTCTCAGCCAGCAGTGCGGCTTCCTGCGTGACGATGAGACCCATGCGCTCGGCCTTCTCGCGCACGGCATCGAAGCCTTCGGTCCCTAGCTGATTCAGCAGTGGGATGAGTTGCGCGCCAGCCTTACCGAAGATATCGTAGGCGAGTTTGGTCTTCTGTGCTCCGTCCCTGATCTTGCTCAACCGATCAGCGATGATGGCGAATTGTTGCCCTGTGTCCTTTCCAGCGAAGTCCTCTTTGGCCAACCCGAGCGCAGCAAAGGATCGCTCTAGTTCTTTGTTGCCCTCAGCGAGCTTACCTGTATTGACGGCCAGCTTGATAAGTCCTTTGTCAAGCTGATCTACCTCGACATCTGCTGTGCTGGCCGCTACTCGCAGAACAGACAAGCTCTCAGTGCCAGCGCCCGTCTTCTGTGCGGCCTTACCTATGGCGTCGGCGTAGTCAACCGCTTCTTTCGTCAACCTGATAAAGCTGAGACCGCCAACAGCGGCGGTCACCTTGGAAATCAGTCCGCGAACTCCACCAAAGGATGCAGTCAGGCTTGCGAATGCGTTCTTACTGCGCAGTCCTTGCTTCGTGGCTTCGTCACCAATCTTCTTGAGCGCGTCGGTTACCTCCTTAATGCCTTCGGCGGTTAGACGAACTCGTACGTCTGGTTTACCGTTCGCCATCTTTCCCTTCCTTCAATATGCGAGGAATTGCGGGAGGCTTTCCGGGCTTCTTCTTGTGAGGAGCCAACGTCGCCCAGAGCATAAGCCTCTGGTTGTAAGAGCGTGCCGCGTCCTCACGGATGAGGTGAAGATAGCGTAACAGAGCTTCGCGTAACGGCCAACACAAAACCTCCTGCGCTGCTCTGTAGTCATAGTCTGCGACGACCCTGACAAGATGATTCCAATCCGCGTAATCTAGTGCGCCACGTTCTGGCTTGAAGACTGTGCCGGGTCGTCCCTTCCCTGTTGGCCGGAAGAGCTCAGGGAAGTCCTCAAAGATACGACCCCTTGTTCGAAAAAATCCATCACCAGACGCACAGCAAATGCAAACACTGTGCTCTTATCCTCCTTGTCAGTTAGCCCCTCAAGAAACTGGGCGAGCTGCTCCGACGATTCGGGTGACCAGTCAAGGTCCGTCCTTTCAGCGTCGATGAAGCAGCTCGCCAGTACCGGGATCAGCGCTTGCGACTGAATGAGCTGATTGAGAAGCCTGTTGGCAAACTCTTCGGCACTTTCTTCCGCGTGCTTGATGATCTCGCTGATGCCAGACTTCCGAATCTGATTCATCAAATGGAGATCGTGCCTCACTGTTGAAGTGAGGACCTGACGTAGCTTTCGCCCGCCAACAGTAATCTCAATCGCTTTCGTCATGTCACACCGCCAGTGGGTCGTACCGCTCGAGAACGTAGTTCGGCGTTGTCGGGTGGTTCACGCCATCGCTCTGTACAGCCATGCGCAGGCTGAAGTTGCCGAAGTCGTCACCAATAAACCCAAGTTCGCCGTCCGGGTTAATGGACACACGCCACGCACGCAGCCTGTAGTTCGGGCCACTAGCGTTGTCCGATTCGAAGTGCAGGAAGGCCTCGATCAGTGACTCATTGCCACCGTCAATCGTCTGAATCGTAGTGACCGTCGCTCGCGTGAAGTCGACCAGAAGATCTCCGGTGCCATCTGGTATGGTTCCACCCGGAACAATGTACAGCAGCCCACGGATCAGATCCGCTGTATAGTCTGTCCCGAGCGTGTAGGTCGTTCCGGCTGGATCTGTCGTTACCACGAGCGCGGCAATATTTCGACTACCGAGATCATAGTAACGGCCATGTTGAACATTGGCGATTGCCATGTCCGTCACGGCTACCGCCGACTGCGTTGCTTCGGCAACGTTGCCCATCATTGCCAGTGCGAGATTCTCCATCTCGAATTCGTCAAATACGCCCACAACCTCAATCGTGCGACGCGAAACTACGCGCTTGAGAAGCGGGGCCGATTCTTCCACGGCACTGAACTTTTCACGAACCTCGTCCGTGGTAGAAAGCCTGAGCTCTGTCACGTTACCGACAAAGCGCAAACTGCCTGACGGTGCGTTATTCACGTACCGATCAAGCATCAGGGCTCCTCTCCCCAATACGAGATTGTCGCCGTTTGCAGCAAAAATTACCTGACTCACTTTGTCTCCTCCTTACGACATAGCCTCTTGATTCGTGGCTCGTGTCGTGTATGGAATTTCAAGTTCAACGGTTACGGCCATGTGAGGGTTCTCGCGCGCAGCTACACGCCACCTTATCGCTTGCTCTAAAGCCTCGTGGCTAAGCTCCACCAAACTGCCATCAACAATTCGTTTGTTGTTCAGCCTCGCTGTGATCCAGATAAGTGCTGGGTCCAACGACTTATCCGGCTCTGGCTCGGCTGTACGCAGTTCTATAACCAGCGTCAAGGTTCGTTTCGTCAACGGACTAACACGGTTCGATGCAGGCTCGACCATCTCCACCGAGTGATATACCATGGCAGTAGGTAGCGACTCCAAATTGATAGCTATCGTCTTCAACCTTTCGAACTCCGGTACGGCTGCGGGCCGACCAGTGTTCAGCGTTACTACGATAGCATCTACAATCTGATCACGAATACTACTCATGGTTCTCTCACAGTGAAAGCATGACGTGCGTATACTTGCCTTCGTGTATCGCCCTTCTTTGGCGAACACTGTAGCTCGTACCGTTTATCAGCACGATGTCATCACCGACCATTCCTACAACGTCGGCAGTATGAAATGTCAACCCTATCACGCGCGCGATAGCAGCAGTGTCCATCTGGCCCTCGTTAACACGCTCCTCAAACTCATCCTTGATCGCCTTCACAATGACGCCTTTGTAAACTACGTCGACAGCTGTGTTAGCGTTCAAGAAGATATCGCGGTCGTTATCGCCGAGGACCATGTGGCTCTCCTACTTCTTCCTGGACTTTTTCGGCTTCTCTTCCTCCGAATCATCCTGGAGCTTTGGTTCGTCACCATCGGCGGAGGGAGCTCTCTGCTCAGAGCTCATTTTCTCCACCTTGTCCCAGAATACCTTCGGCAAAGGGTCGCGCGTCACAACGACCTCACCTGCTTTGAACTGAACTTCCGTGATCGGTGCGAACAGTCCTTTGTTCTCGCCTTCGAGTGCCCGCACAAAGTTTTGACGACGCCGAAGCTGATCACCTTCGAGCTTGAGGACGACGCCTCGAAGCGTGATCGGCACCAACGTCCTGTAACTATTCATCGCTATCTCCTTAAGAAAGGGCGGAGTATTTCATCCGCCCGTGGGTTCTCCTGATGCCGATCAGGTCATCGTCACGAGCAACGCATGCTGCCAGAGTCCATAGGCAACATTCCGCCACGTCTCGACGCCGTACCAGTGCTTGCGCTCCTTGAACTCCAGCTCACTGCCTTCCACGATCGCCTTCATTTCGACCGCCGTCTCTTCCTGTCGGATGAGGGGCTTGATCGCACTGTCGGCGCGGAAGATTGCGAACTTGTCAGTCCAGGTCAGGCGAGTATTCGCGACGTAGGACACGTCGAACCCGCCCGAACGCACGGCAGCCAGAGTTGTCTGCGATGCTCCGGGAGTGTCGTTCGGAACATACAGCGCTCGAGATGCGATGCTCCACAGCGACACCGGGCACATCACGAGGAACGCACGAGCATTCTCGTTCATCGGCTCGTTCTGATCATCCCTGAAAGCTGCCATGGCTGCAATGCCGGTCGTCACCGCCAGTTGAAACTCTTCAACCGAGGGGCTGGCCGCTGTCGCACCATGAACGATCGTTGGCAACGTCGAGATATCGACGGCGATATCATTCGACTGGCTGGTAACATTCTCGCCTTCAACGTGGTCCGTGTCGAAGAAGAATTGCCCGTCGTAGCATACTGCCGCTTCGCCAGCAATGATCAGCGTGCTGAGCAATGACGCCCAGTGTGCAGTCGTTCGCTGGGCCATTTCACGAACCCGAACCATGATCTGGCTCGTCTTGTCGCGACGCAGCTCATCGATGTCAACTTCGAGTGTTGCTTCGTAGAGCTTGTTGCGGATCGTGATCCCGTTCTCGCGAAAGCCTTTGGCCTCTCGACCACCGACCCACTCGCGCATAACGGGCGCTTGACCGAGCCACGGATATTCTTCCGATGGCTGGTTAGACTGGAAGAGATTCGAGATTGCGCCGATCCACGCAGCTCCCGGATCCTGTTCCAGAGTTTTGTAGTACGTACCAATGATGGCACGACTGGAAAGTCTCTGTGCACCCATTGAATTTCCTCCTTATGAGGGTTGTTGATCAGATCAGGGCGCCGCCGTCCACGCTGCGTTGAACTCCACTACCGCGAGGCCTGTGGAAATCCACCGCGACACCACGCCAATCAGCGTGTTGTTCGTAGCGGTCAGTGTGAACACGTCGTCATCCGATGCGTACACCGGAGGACGGTCGTTTGCCGTGATGGCCAGCCCCGAAATCGGTAGCACGACCTTGCCTCTCGTCTTCACGCGCACGTTCTTGTCGCCGGCAGCTCCAGTGGAGTTGTCAGCCTTACGGTCCGCGAACCCGAGAAACTTATCGAGCGCCACGAGGGGTCGCGCGAAGCCGGAAGCATTTTCTCCGACAGCGCTGCCTTCGTAGATGATGTCCGTCGCAATGACCGGATACTCTTCGATCCAGCCAAGCTCATACGGACGAGCCAGATCGCTTGAACGAGTCGTCATGTGTTTTCCTCCTGACTACTCAGTTAATGTTGCCGCCATTTCAGGCCGACTTGGTCTTGAGAAAGCTCACATTGCTCTCATTTTTCTTGAAAGCAACGAAGATGCCGAAGTCATGCTCGTACTCCGACTTCTCTTCCAGACTCATGCCGTCCCAGACAGGCTTCAGTGCCGCCTCAACCTCCGCCTTCGGAGTGTTGGCATCGAACTCCGTTGCCTTCACTTCCTTCTCCTTCGGCCTCTCGACACGATCGATACTGGGCGCTGCCGGTTCCGGCGCTTCGGCACGCAGTTTGCCGAGCTTCTCGCCTCGGGCTGTCTTCTCCGCCGCCAGAACCTGAACCGCCGCCTGATCGCCGGTCGTCTTGCCGTCGAAAGCCAGTTTGTTGATCAACGCTTCGTGACCCGGGAGGCTCTGTGCAAGCACAGCCTCAATACGGGCACGTTCCGAAGTCGCACCTTCTGTGAGAACTTCCGTCAGCAGGGCCGAATGCTCTGCCGCCAGAATCGCTCGCGTAAGGGCGACCTTCTTCTCATCTGACATGGTCGTCACCTCTCTACTTGTTGAACCGGACATGCCGGCGATCACGGACTCGAGCGAACCGAGCCGGTCAGCCATGCCGACCCTCACTGCTCGTTCACCCACCAAGACCCCGCCCTGACCGTAATCTTTCAGAACGGTTTCTGCTGAAACTCCGCGGTAGGTTGCCACCGCATTGATAAACACTTCGGCCAGTGCATCCAGATGATCCTGGATCTGCGCCCTGCCTTGGTCAGTTGTCACATCCGGCCGCTTCTTCGGCGATTGCGAACTGACGATTTCCATCGTATCCTTTTCTTTCCCTGTGTACACGCGCGCAACGGTTCCGATGGACCCAACGCTGGCCATCGCATCCAACACAATCTCATCAGCTGCCGAAGCAATGAGATATGCGGCGCTCGCACCAAGGTGCGATACGTAGGCAGTCACTTTCTTCTTACGCCTCTTGCGGCCTTGATAGATCATAGACGAAAGTTCATTAGCTCCGTCTGTCTGGCCACCCGGCGAATTGATGTTCAGCACAATCGCCTTGACTGCCGGATTCTCGAGCGCGGCATTGAAGTCTTGGGCGATTACAGCATATGAAGACGCACCGCTGAGCATAGTGAACAGGTTCGCATATCGGAACAGCGGCCCCTCTACATTGACGATAGCCACGCCGTCGCGAAGTTCGACGCCTTCCGTTCCTGCGAGTCGCTGCCCATACTTCGCAGCAAGCGCCTCCGTATCCAGTTTCTCTGTACGGGAGGCAATCTCGACGATTGTCTCGAGACTCTCAGGCAGGATCGACCATGCCTGCTCCCTTATGTACGCGAGTACGCGCGCGTGAGGGATTACCGTTTCTGTACCTGTCATCACTATTCTCCTCTGGTCGGTTGATCTTCACGGTCACCCGTCTCTTTATCAGTGCCGGGAGTCGCGCCATTCTTCTTTCCGGGCACCGCGCCGTTTTCCCCGCCCTCTTCCAATGCCTTTTCCTCAGGAGCCTGTATGCCAAGCTCCTTATCAAACTCGTTCTCACGCTGCCGCTGCTTGGCAACATCTTCCCAGTCGCGACCAGTAAGGTTCGGTACCTCGAGCGCGCGCGTACTGAGGTTCGCCTTTATCCTGAAGTCGGCTGCCTGCGCTTCCTTCAACTCGTCGATTTGTCCGCGGCCCGGCCCCGTCCACTCTGCACCGAGCCATGCCTGTCGCACCAATTGGTCCGCTCCAACGAAACCGGGAAGTGCAATTCTCCCGAGCAACACGCCTTCTTCTACGAAAGCTTCGTAGATGGGTTGGCAGAACCGAGCCGCGAACCATTGCCTACGCGTTGTGAACGCGCGCCACGCTTCTAGCATCGCAGCGCGAGCCGCAGAATACGAAGCTGTGAAATGCTTGATCAAAATTTCGTACGGTATTTCCAAGGCCATCCCAACCTCTCGCAAAATGGACTGGAAAAACTGATCATACCCCGTATTTGGCCGCTTTGGGTCAACTACGACAACATCCTCGCCTGTTGCCAAATCCAAAATGGCCCCACTACCAAGCTTGAACCCGTCGCGCGAAGGATCGCGTGAACGCGGATCATCTTTCGCCTCCGGCATTCCATCCATAGGGCCAAATCCTTGCGCTGGAGCTTCCGTTTTTACGAAAACCGTCAGCATGGCGCTTATCACAGCAGCCATAAGCTCGGCCTCGGTGTATTTCTCTAGCATCCGCAGCGGTTCCAAAATTGGCGCAAGAAGTGGTTCACCACGCGACTGCCCGGGCCACAACCGTTCATAGATCTGCAAAACATTGCGACGCCCGGTGCTACTAAACACTTTGTACGGCTGCCACGCAATTGTCTTATCCCTAATCGCGTACGGATGCTTGCTCGAGACGTGGATAGTGGCTGCTACACCTCGTTCATCAAACTCGATACCACCGCGAAGCCTGTCATCATCCATTTTGTAGTCTGGATTCGACACACGCTCGGCCTCAATAATCTGAACACAAGTGCGGTACGGCATTCCGGGCCGTTCCACCATCGGCAGCAGAGCAAACGAGTCTCCACCTACAAGGAATGCTCTAAACGCAAGGGCCTGCAACCCGTAGATATTCGTATCTCGCGACAAATCACAGAAGGTGCTCTCGGCCCACGGATAGAACTCTGCCTCTAGTGCTTTTTCGTGCGTCGCAGCTTGTTCGCGCGTGAGTCCGAGAGCAGCCTCGTTGATGACGGGCTTCATTCGGAGTCCTGTGCCAATCACTGAGGTCACAAGAGTGCCGTAGATACCGCGAGCCACGGATGAGTTTCGGTGCATGTCGTGGCTGCGAGCTTGAAGAGTGTCACGTTGCCACTCCAGCTCCTCATCAGGATTCGATTTGGGCGCATGAAACTCTGCCGACTGCCTTCGAGTCGACGATGCGCCATGATAACCATCCATCATAGCCAGTTGGAAGCGCGTACGACGTCGGCGAACTCCCCAGCCGGGCGCGACAGTTTCAATCACGCGATCAACCGCGTTCTGTGGCTTGGAACTTTCAACCAGCTTCTGTATGTCGATGCGCTTCATACTGGCGTTGCTCCTCGCACGCGGATTCCGCCATTATTTTCACGGGCGATCATCATCAGCAGCCATTTCTCACGATCATACAGCGTCTTCAGGTCCGCCATGGCAACCGTGCGCCCGCCCGTAGGCGAATTGATGTTGTACGACTGCGCTCCGCCCTCAATGGCGGCGATGGCAGACTGTACACTCTCAAGTTGTTCCGCATAAGTGGCCATCAGTTCACTCCTACCGGATCCGTTCGCGTGCAGACCGCGTAAACGTCACCTAGTTTATCATTCATGTCAGCCGTTACAATGTTCGGACGCCCCTTCACGGAATAATACGTCGTCGTGCCGATTCGGTCAAACGTATAGCATCGAACAGCCACTCCCACCCTCTGATTTGGCACGGCGCTCGTGTTCCGGGTGCCGTCGGGATTGCGAGAATAGACGGGTCTTGAGGTTGCGGTCCCACTGTTAGATACAACGGCTCGAGATCCATAGGTGGCGATGAGGCCGTCAAGGTAGACTCGCTCTGCGTCGGTGGGTGGGACGAGGAGCCGTGCAGCTTCTGCGTCGGCAGATGCTTTGTCCAAAATTCCGGTGTTGACATAGGAAATTGCGAAGGAAAGGACTTCTTGGACTGTGAATCCTGAGGCATAGTTCTTGACTCCAGCTGCTGTGTTGCACGACCACGCGGCCCCGTAGGGCCAGCTCATTCCTTCAGGCGCAGATTCCCAGTGAACTTTCCCCAAGGACGGATAGCAGGCGAAAGAAGTTAGTGCAGCCGGAGGCGGTGGAGGCGGTGGAGGGGGTGGAGGAGGTGGGACCATTGCCCATGTGGATCTTGGCATGAACCGATCACCCGCACAGTAACCGTTAAACCCTTGCGCAACATCGCTTGGACATGCGCGTATGAAAGAACTTGGCCCCACCATACCCCAAGACTGCCAGCTCCCAGTGTTCCAGTTGCCGTCTTGGCTAGCTACCAGAACGAGGTCGTTGTTCGTTGGTGTCTTCCATGAGAAGACTATTGCCGGATCTGCGGCCTGCCCGGCTGTGCAACTGGCACAGACGATCGGCAGGTTGACGTCAGCCTGTGTTTGACAGGCGACTAAAGCGAGCAATGCTAGAAACCGCCTCATAGTCTCACTCCTGAATTACGAACCATTCGCCGTTTCGCCTGCACCATGCCGACTAACGGAATCTGTTGATGCTCTTCTGTCTTCTTCTCAACATTAGCTATGCGGGCCGCTTCGCGAGCATCGAGATCAGCCGCACGAGCCTCTTTCGCAGCGAATGCGTAGACCCAACAGTCGAGTGGTTCGAGAGGAACGTTCTTAGCCTTTGGAACCCAATACCGAACGTGCTTCCCTTGAATATACTTGACCACCACGACTTCACCGGTAAGTTGCTTGAAGTATCTCTCGTCGCAGCCCGCGCTGAAATGAGTATAGCCCGGATTTCCCGCTTCAGTGACCTTCGTGAGGCGGGTGAAGAGAACATCTTTGATTGTGTCGACACCGATTACGAAGACCTCTGCTTGTGATTCTTTGATCTGGCTGGGATGTTTTGGCCATGCAAGACGACCGGTACCAGCAGACCCTTTCGTGGCAAAAACGCGATATTTCTTGCGACGGAGGCAGTAGTTGTAGACCGTTTGCGTATGATGTCCGCCGGAATCGACGCATACACCTTCAACATAGAGCCTCCTCCCATCCTCTATCGGCCATTTCGTTGAAATCAGACGATCAAGGTCTTTCCACACTTCCGGCTGCGAAGGATCACCACGGATAACGAACTGAGCAATCTGCCAGTTCTCTTCACCCTTGCCCCATCCCCAAAGTTCGACATGAAGTCGATCATCCTGGGTATCGACCCCCATTGTGAGCAAGAGGACCCCCCCAGGAATATTTGTTTGATCATAGAGTTCGACTCGCCCCGGTAATGACTTGGGATCAATCGCGGTTCCCTCACGCCATGTCTCCCCAAGGGACGTGTTAATGAAGGTCTGAAAATCTTCAGGCTTCTGGCGGGCTGTCAGAAACAACTTCGCCATCTGCGCGTAGCTCACCCATGGACTGTAAGCCTCCCAGATATGAAAGCCCGCTATCCCGGTAAAGGGTGCGGTAGACCTCCACTCTCCAGAACGCAGCATCGAGAGTTTGTGCTTCTCCTGAATACGTTCGCCGCACTTGACGCACATGTAATATGCCGTCTCTGGTAAGTGGGCTCCATCCTTGGCTCTGTCCCATTTCACGTTTGACCATACGAGGAATTGAGCCTTCTTGCAGAACGGGCACGGCACAAAGAACTTCCGTTGATCGGAATTCAGGTACCGCATGTCTATTTCAGAAATGCCCTCGATCGTTGGCGTGCTTCCGCCAAGAATCTTACGGTTCCAGAAGGTAGTCGTTCGTTTCTTTGCAAGCGAAACGACGTTGCCCTCACGTTGCGCTAGCTTGCCGACGTTGACCGGGTAGCGGTCGATCTCATCAAACAGAATGATGCGAATTGGGCGGGAGGCAAGCGCAGCCGGAGAATTGGATCCGATGATACTGAGGCTCCCACCTGGAAAACGCTTATGCTTGATCGTATTTCCACGTTCTCCTCGATCGGACTTTCTGGTTCGCTCATCCTTCACCTTCCCGCGCAACACTGGCGTATCACGCAGCATCGGCCCCAATCTGTCCTTGGACCACGCGTCGGCCATGCCTCCGGTCGGCTGAATCAACAGCATCGGGCTTGGATCCTGATGCATGTAGTATCCGGCGACGTTGCCAAGGATCTCGGTCCACCCAATCTGCGCCGACTTCTTCACCCAGATCTCAAGCACGGACGGATCATTGACCGCGTCCATAATTCCACGCTGATAAGGCGCACGATCCGTATCCCACTGTCCCGGCTCTGCACTACTTTCGCTGCTTAGCTTCCGGTAGCGGTCCGCCCACTGACTGACCGACAGTTCGGGCGGAGGAGCTACCATGCGCGCAAGGTGCGTTAAGTAGCTCTGATCTGAGTTCCGAAATTTCATTCCACTTCGACCTTCAGTATCGCCTCGTAGGTGTTATTCTCCGTAGTCAGCACACTTACCTCGGCGTCATACGTGGTTCCTTCCACGCCTCCACCGAAATGTCCGGACGTAGACTGCTCGGCCGGAGTGTC
>Ga0137448_1000054_pt1 | contig 11861 bp, 21 predicted proteins | sample EasRivERMGT418_2_FD_102316 | JGI IMG/M metagenome (GOLD analysis project Ga0137448, IMG submission 102316) | Soil microbial communities from meander-bound floodplain in the East River, Colorado, USA - East River MetaG ERMGT418_2 | ecosystem: Environmental > Terrestrial > Soil > Floodplain ... | reverse complement strand
CGGTAGCGGTTCGGTCCCGGCGTGGACCCTCGCGCCATCGGGCGGCGTTCATCTATTTCCTTTTCGCATACCGGACAAACATACATTTGTTTTCTCCCTTCATAAAATGGGCGGGGTATTTCTACCCCGCCCGCCGTCAACGTTTGATGCTTACTTCTTTTTCAGTTTGGATATTTCCCAATTATTAGAGGAAAATCCCGATGCGAGTTTCTGCCGCCCCAAATACTTGACGGCTACGCAATCACCGGTTGCAAGCGTTTCATTATTCATCATGTATTGGAACAGACCGCCGGGGATGAAAACAAATTCCTCACCCGTCGAAAGGTCCGCGCCCGTGATGAGAAGGTATTCCGTTTTCTTCCCGTCGATCTTCCCTTCCTTCTTCTGGTAGCCGGTGATTTCGAAAGCGCGTTTATCACCGATTTCCGGTTTCCACCCTTGACCTGCGAGGACGCTTTCAACGTCATATCCTGCGGGCAACCATGATTCTTTTACGTCATGCGGTAACGGTTCGGTGTTCTTGCTACGGGCTTTTGCCATTGAATTATCCCTCCGTTTTGTCGATCAGATTGGAAACCAGAACATCGACGGCCTTTTGACATTCCGCCGGGAATCCTCCCTTGCGGATCTTCGCGCCATGCTTCGCGTACCCTTTCAATACGCGATTGAGGGATTTCAACCAATCGGTAGTTTTGAAGGGCTTCGCTGGTTTCGGTGTTCCCGTTCCTGAGCCTGTCTTATCGACGTTCCCCGGTTCACCGCTTTCGGTAGCGCGTTGCGTCCCGCCGAGGATGCGGGAAACGGAAGGTTCGGAAATGCCGGTTTTTTGCGCGATGAATTTTCCGGTTGCTCCCATATCTTTCATTTTCTTTATGGCGTTTGTCTGGACCGATGCCGAAAGGCGTATCCCATGCGACATATTCGTTTTCAGTTGAAGGGCGATCGCGTCGATTGCCGTCAACGGCGCGTGGACCTTTGCGGGGATTTTCTTTTCGTATTTCGCTTCGACGGCGGCGGCGATCCGATGCGTTCCGTCGATCAACCAAAAACGCTTGCCGTCCGCATGGGATTTGTCCGTTGACGGAATAGGTTGAAGTTCGACCGGCGGGAAAATCCATCCCGAATCGCGTAAAATTTGCGCGTATTGTTCGACGTTGCTTTTTGAAACGTTCACCCTGATATAGTCAGGGTGCTGTAGCAGTTCCGCGATATTTACCTGTTCATCTTTCATTTGGCTTTTCCTCCCCTTGAGTGGTTTCGATACGGTTGATTGCTTGCAATTCACGGTCGATTAATTCCCGTACAACGGCACCTTGCGAACCGTTTTTTGTATCGGCGCGGTAATTGATAAACTCAAGGTGTTCCGCCGATACCATGATGCGAAGCGGGACCAAGCGCATCGATCTTTTCCTTTTTAATGCCATTAGTTTTCACCCCCTTTCCGGTCCGGCATTTTTCTCCATTTTGTTACCCTCCAATAATTTACTATGAATATGATATATCCTATTCGATCCGATTGCAAGCGATTTCATGATGAAATTAAAACCAATTTCCCCTTGACAATCAGGTACTTGGATGATATTATTATTTCATCATGAAATCATTTCAAACGAAATAATGAAAAAAGCCCGTCAATCAGGTTTCAAGCAAAAAGTCGTCTATCGTAACTCTTTCGGGCGTTTCGCAAAGCGCGAGGATTCCGCATCGGAAGAAACGTGGACATATCGCGTTGATAAAAAGAAACCATCCAAAATTCTTGATCTGAAAATTGAAGCTCTACCCTTCCGCGAAGAAAACGTTTCATGGTTTCGATCTATTCAGGTTCCAGATACGGGGCGTCATGCGGGAAAAATTTCCGTTGCCTTGCAGGATACGATAAACGCGATTCCGGTTTCCCGCCATGATACGAAAATTGACGTTACCATGACGGCGAAAACTTCCAAAGGCAAAATCGTCAAACGAAAGCTTTCCTTCTATCATTACAATTCAAAAGAATTGAACCGTCATACTATAGGCGGAATCATTCGGCAATTGTTTTACGATCACGGCGAACGTCCCGCCTATCCTACAAAAATTGTCAAATGGGATACGAAAATAAAAAGGCGTGAATCCCGGTCCATGACTGAAAAGCGGCGGCAGTTGTATGACGTAACCTTTAATATAAAAACTACCGTTGAAACGCGCAAGCAAGGCGCGAAGCGCAAACAAAAGGCGAAGCGGTGAAAACGTTCGCGTTCGATACGGAGGATGATAGTCATGGAAACTGTTTACTTGTTAATTTCTATGACGGTGTTTCTCATTATACTTTTACGGATACGTTGACGGCGTGGGAATGGATTACCAAGCAAGCCCCGGTTTCGGTTTGGGCTTGCAATACTGAATACGATCTTCTAAATTTATTCGGTGATTGGACGGCGAAAGTTTTGACGCTTCAATATGTTTCAAGCGGTTTGATGCGGGCGACGATGGATGAAGCCGAAGTTGTTTTTTACGATACGTTGCGCCATTGGCCGATGAGCGTTGCCGCTATGGGCGAGTATATCGGCAAACCTAAAATGAAAGACTACCTTGCGGAAAAAGTAACGCCGAAACTTATTTCCGCTTGTCAACGGGATACGGAAATCGTTTTCGATTTCGTAAAAATAATGCTTAATAAATATTTCGCTTTGGGCTTACAAATAAAATCTACCTTGCCGTCAATGGCGATGCAATATTGGAAAAAGAATTTCGCACCGTTCAAGTTGCCGTTGCTCACTCATGAAACGCGGGACAAATTCCGGGGCGGTTATTACGGCGGGCGCGTCGAAGTTTTCCGCTTCAAGGAAATCAAAGGACCGATATACCATTATGACGTTAATTCCCTTTACCCTTACGTCATGAAAAAATTCCTGTATCCCGATATATCGTCCAATGAAAAGCATACGAAAAATCCCGATTTCGAAAAATACGGGATGGCGTATATCGACATTGAAATACCGAAAACCAATATTCCATGTTTGCCGTATCGGTCGGAAAAAGAAATCCTGTTTCCCTATGGGCGTATTTTTGGATCGTATTGTTATCCCGAAATACGGAAGGCATTGGAGGACGGCGGGCGGATAAATAAAATATTTTGGGCTATCGAATATTCCAAATCATGCGATCCGTTTTACGGTTACGTTGAAACCTGTTATAAAAACCGGCTTGCCGCATCGGATCAATTGACCGGCACGTTCTGGAAATTCATGATGAATAGTCTATATGGAAAATTCGCGTCGAAAGATGAACTGCTAACCCTTTCGAAAGATAGGGAATACGTCATAACGTCCGCATCGTCTAATTCAAATGTCATATGGTCCGCATATGTAACATCGTATGCCCGATTGGTATTGCTTGATTATTTGCGGGCGGCAAAAGAGGTTTATTATTGCGATACGGATTCTGTTTTCACTCCTAACGAAATGAATACTTCCAAGGAATTAGGCGCGTTGAAATTGGAAGGCGTTTATAAACGTTGCCAATTTTTAGGCAATAAAGTTTATGTCGTGGATGATACTTATAGGGCGCGGGGCGTTCCACGAAAGAAACCGGGAGGCGATCTTGACCCCGCGAAAGATTTCATTCAAACGGGGCGTTGCATATTCCGCCGTCCCGCGAGATTGCGCGAATCCCGGCGATCATTCGCGGTCGCTAATGTATGGTATGAAGCGGAAAGAAACTTCAAGGCGGTTTATACCAAAAGAAAAATATTGACAAACGGCAAGACGTTCCCCTTGACATTAGCACAATACAGCATATAATAATCCTATAAGAATCAATGCTTTACCGATTGTTTCACCGGGGCGGGGTTTCATGATTTCATCATGAAATCCCGCTACTATCGCAAGGGAGGAATAACCGCATGGCAATCGACAAGGGGAAATTGATCGAAAAAATGAAAGGCATGAGCGAGGAAGAAAAAGGGCTTTTTCGGGAAGCGTACAGCGAAGCATTTCCAAAGGAACCGGCGGACGATTCGGAAGTTTTGTCGGGCGAAGAAATCAAGTCCATTCGGGAAATTCTGTCATCGGTCAAGCCGAAAGGGAAAAAGGAAAAAAGCATCCTGAATACCCTTTTCGGCGGATTGGAGTAATCCCATGCCGGTATTCGATGAAGTGGTTCCTCCTGTTACCCCGGCGGGCGGTTCGCCTTCTGAAAGTCCTTCTGATTTTGAAAAAATTCGAAAAAGCATTTTCGGCGGCAAACATAAATCTGCCAAAATCAAACGAACCGATGCGGCGGAATCGTCGATAGATGCCGATGAACTGGCGAAAATTTTCGCGGGCGAGAATTGGGAGGAAGTAGCGTCCCTTTATTTCAATGCGCGTTTCGCAATTACCGGATGGGATGGATTCGAACTGACTACCCCGCAAAAGAAAACGTTAGGATTATCGCTTGCGTCAACCATGAAAATGCTCCTTAAAATCGACCCCGGTTATATCGCCTTGATCGTATTCACGGCGAATTTCGGCGGGCTTATCGCTCAAAAGGAAATGACGTATCGCGCAATCCTGAAAGAAGTGGAAAAGAATAATGCCCGAAAAGCAAGTTGACATAAAACCGCCGTCAAGGGAAATCGCGCTTGTATTCGGTAAAACCGGTATGGGAAAATCTAACTATATCAAAACATATCTATCCGCCTTGAAACGGGTCATCATTCTTGATCCGTTGGATGAATACCCCGCTTTAGAATTTCAGGATATTAATGACATGATAGATTATCTTGAAGGCGCGGAGGGTATGGAGGAAGATAACAAGGCCCGTAAGGGCTTTTGCGTCAAGTCATGCAATATTCTTCATCTTGAAGCGTTGGGCGAAATCGTCGATGGTATGCGGGACGTAACATTCATTATTGAGGAAGCGCAACGTTGTCTCCCTGCATCCCGGCAGGATCTTCCCGATTCGCTTCAACGAATAATCTTTTTAGGTAGGCATTTCGGGCGGTCGCTTGTCGTGGCGGCTCAACGTCCATCAATCGTTCATATTGCCGCCCGTTCACAATGGACGCGAATCGTAACGTTCAATCTAACCGAAATTGGCGATGTTCGATGGATTGAGGGTACAAGCGGATATGACGTTCAAAACGAGTACGATATTCGGAAACTTTCCGTTGGAACGTATTTTGAAATAACTCCGGGAAGTTTCGAAACAAAGCAAGCCCCGTTATACATACCCCGGCGGGCGAGGGGCGGAAGGGAGGAACAATCGGGATTGAAAAACGTTTTCGATCTGTTTTCAGCGTCATCGGTTTCCAACCTTTAAACCGAATGGAGGAATCACAATGAAGCTTCTTTGGAGTAGTTTGATTTCGACGGCAATCGTTCTGGTCGTGATTTTCGCGCTCAATCGCGTTCCGTTCACACGCGATCTGGTACAAGCGGCGATCAAGTAACAGGCCATGGGGCGGCAACGGGTAGTGAAAGAGAAAATAAACGTTGCGAAAAAATGCGCCGTTCTATGCGATGGTCAATTGATCGGCGCGGGCCTTGACTTGACCGATGCGGCGGTTTTCGTTTCGGAAACGCGAACCGCTAATCCTGAAAAAACCTTCAAGATAATCCCGCAACCGAAAAGCGGGAAGGGAGAATAATCCATGTTCAAAAATATGGCGTTGTTTCCAATTATTGCCGCTTTGTGCGGTTTTACCGGGGAATCCCATAACAGGGGATTCTATGCGGGCGAGTGCAAGCCGGGAAGCGGGATTTCCCGCGCCATGCTCAATCCTTCCCACGTTCCCATGATCGGGACGGAAAAAGGGGATAGGGCGGAAATCGAACGTATCAACGGCGGGACGTATGCGCTACCGGTCGGACAACCGACTATTATTTCGCGAGATCTTCCCGTTGGCGATCCTTGGTTGACGATGCGCCTGAATCTTCGCGGGCAGTTGCGTGACCCCGGCGTACCGGCTACCGGAACGGTCGTTCCCGATGCACCGTTAGGGCTTTTTTCGATTGCTCTTACAACGGACATTGACCGGGACGTTATCGAGCCGTCCGTTTCGGCGCGGGCGTTGTATCGATATGCTCAATTCCTTTACGGGACGGCGGGCGAAATTGTCGCCGCTGTTCTGCCGAATACCAATACCACGCTTTTCAATGCCGTTGTGGACATTCCTTTTGTCGATCCTCTTTTGAACGTTCCGATGGATACGGTACTGGACACCCGGCGATATAATGCTGTAACGTTGACGATCACAACGGGCGCGATTGCGGACGTTGTGAATACTCCGGCGGCGACTACCGTTTTGGAGTCCTGTTTCGTGGACATTGAAATCGTTCGCGTTTCTCCAAGGGTTCCCCTTCCCTTGACGGTCGCAAAAGCCCTTCCGTTCTGGAAGCGTCACGCTCCCGTTGTTCCTCCCGGCGATACCATTATTAACCTTGACCGTGTTCCTACCCTTGCGATCAAGCGTCTTTGCACGTTCTACGGCAACGGCGCGGCGGGACCTAATGCGCCTATCGTCGGCGTTCCGTTCACCGGCCTTGGTTCCAATGCCGGCATCGAAACAAAGCGGATTGCTTCAAACTTCCGCGATCATTTCGGAAATGCGTTGGGCGGGGTTTCCCGGCGTACACTTCAAGCGGGGAATAAAATGGATTACTCTATTGAAACATGGCCCGCCGGATGGTACGTTGCGGATTTCAACCTTGAGCGATCGCTTTTCAATGCGTTGGCAACGGGCGATAAGTCCATGCTACAAGCGATCTATACTTATCAAGGCGCGGGCGCAAACGTTCAGCAGTTATCCGTACTCGTTGCGGGGATTCAGAAACTTCGGGGCGGTGAAGGCGTTTAACTGGATTTCATGATGAAACCATAAACCAAGGGGCGGGGTAGCGATACCCCGCCCATTTAACGGAGGAAATAACCAATGGGATTTTTTGGCATGGGCGGGAGCGAGGATGACATGGTTTCCGGTTCATCGGTGAACGTCGAAGATTCTTTCAATTCGTTGTTTCGGGAAATAGGGACTACGCTTTCCGATGTAACAAAGCAAGGGATTTCTACGGTAGGAGCGACCGTCAAGACCGTTCTGGCAAACAAAATCATTTCTTCGCCGGAAGGTCAAGCGCAAGTCGCCGCATACAAAATGGAATATATTCTGAAATATCTTCCTTGGATGGCATTAGCGGCAATCGGCCTTTTCATGGGCGGTCGCTTACTCAAGAATTAAAGGGAGGAAATCCCTATGGGGTGGTTTAGTAAACAATGGGAAGATTTAACAACGCATGGTCCCGGCAAGGCGATTATAAAGGCCGGGGAAGATGTCGGGAAGGCGGCATGGAAGGGAACGAAACAATTCGCATCATTTCAATTAAACATGATGACGTTAGGCGCGGCGAATAAATTTACAAGCGTATCGAAATGGAGTGGAACGAAACACGCCGGAAAGTGGGGAACCGCTGTAGGTATCGGCGGGGCGGCGATCATCGGCGGGGCGTATGCCGGAGGTCTGTTTACTCCGGCGGCAACGGCGGCGGGCACAACGGGCGTTTCTTCTACCGGCGCGGGATTCTTCGGCATGACAAGCGGGGAACTGGCGGCGGATTTAGCGGTTGCTCCAATCGCATCGGGCGCGGGGTCGGCGGTTACTGCCGGGACGGTTGCGGGCGTAACGGCGGCAAGCGGCGGAAGCGGCTTTTGGTCCGCTTTAGGACTTGCGGGGATAGGTCAATCGCTATTCAAGGCCGGTGGAGATGTAGCGGGCGGAGCGGTTGATAAGTTGATTGAACGGGAATCCAATTCAATGTTCGGCGGTTCGGGCGGCGGGGCGGGCGGTCCCGGCGCGGGAATGGGAGGTTTTGAAGGCGGTGGACTGTTGGGCGGCGGTATGTCCATGTTGCCGTTTATTCTTATCGGAATTACATTGACGGGAGCATTTCTACTTTCCAAAAAAGGGAGAAAATGATAATGGCGAAAGAAAAACTTTTACCGATGGGAACCAATTCGCTTTTCATTTTTCGTTCAAATCTTGCAGGTCAAAACAGTCTGCAAGCTACTATCGAACAATCACCCGTTCCTAAAATGATAATCATCCCGCGAACGGGTTCCGCCGCGCCTATCGGTTCCGTTACGATGACGGCGAGGAAGAAGGGATAATCCCATGATGGATTATTTCGCGGGCGGCATGGAAGCGGATACCGATGCGAATTTTGAAGTTGCGACCGGAACAACGGGGAATACTACCATTGATTCAAATGGTTTATTTGTAACGAAAAGCGTTACGCCGGGAGAGGGCGCGGACTTCATCGGTTCGATAGGTTCCATGTTCAAGTATGGCGCGGAAGGCGCAATCGAAGCGGTGAAACTGCCGTTTCAAGCGGTCGGAAAAGCATACGAGGAAGTAAAAAGTACCACGCGAAACGTTTTTCTTTATTTGATCGGCGGGACGGCAATCGTCGGAATACTTGCAATAGTATTATTAGGTGCTGGTACGCGATTCATGGCGAAGATTGAAGGGAGGTAACGTGCAAATAACGCATGGGCATATAATTCGCGGTTCGCGCATCCCGCCGCAATTCGTTGGATTTCAACGGATTACAACGGACGTTGGAGCGCAAATAATCCTTGACTATCGGATACCGGATGATCGGGATTTTTGGTTGATGACTGGCGTTTGCATCGGGGAACCTACCGGCGCGGAAAACGTTGTGCATTTGCATTTGGTAGTCGTGCCGGGAGGTGTCGACGTTGCGGATAATCGCATCGTACTGGCACATGGTCCCGGCGGGGCGGCGGCGGTCCGCGAAGTTTTGAACCTGTCGCATGATGTTTATTTACCCCGGCGGTCCATCGTTAGATTGTTCGCGCAATATAGTGCGGGCGTTTTGGCAAAATCAACGGAATTACAAATCACCGGATGGTTAGTTCCACCGTTCGATCTTCCGTTGTAGGAAGGGGAAACCATGTATATATTAAAGCGAGGCGTTTCGCTACACATGACGGCGGAAATAGAAAAAATGCTGGAACGGGTTTATATCGTTTGGAAAGCGTTTGACGTTCCAGTTATCGTTACAAGCGGGATAGATGGTCCGCATCGTCAGGATTCACTACACTATAAATTTCGGGCGTTCGATCTTCGGAAGAATTTCGACGATCCGATTGTTTCACGGACTTGGGGAATCCATTGGCAATATATTTTAGACGGCCTGAAAATACAGTTTGAAGCGCATGAAATACCGGCGCGGTGCATTAACGAACAGGATCATTTGCATATCGAATGGTACGGACCATGAAACGAATCTTGGGGATTGGATTATCGTTTCTTGGAATCTTCGCGTTGACGGCGGGAGGTTATGAAGCGGTGAAAAGTGCATCGTCCATTCAATATCTTGATTTGATCCGTTCCGTAAAAAGGCGGTTTGGACTTGAAATGGTTCCTGATGGTTTAACCCTTGCGACGATTGAAACCGAATCATCGTTTATCGCGGGCGCGATCCGCAAGGAACCGGCTATAAATGACGCATCATATGGTTTGATGCAAATACTCTACGGGACGGCGAAACAAATGGGATACGGCGGAACACCGGAAGGGCTATTCGATCCTGAAACCAATATACGGTATGCAACGGCATACCAAGTATGGCTTTATAACCGATACAAAGACTGGAATGCCGTCATCCATTCGTACAATGAAGGACCGGGAAATTATGACAAGGGGAAGCGAGTCCCTACATACTTCGGGCGTGTTTATGCCCGTTGGGGAAAATGGGATTTGATGCTTTCGGCAAGCGGGGATATTTCCGCATGATGGCGACAAGCGATATACTGATGATCTTGTTGGCAATCGTAAACACTCCCGCTTTCGGCGGAATACTTGTTTGGATTATCAAGGTCGAAAAACGTTTGATGAAAATAGAAACGACCTGTTATCTGAAAAACAATATTTGCGATTCGGAGAGTAAATAATGGGAATTGACGCGGTGATAACGTTAGGCGGTTTATTGATTCCGCCTGTTTTCGATTTTGTCAAGAAACTTTTTATCAAGCCGTCAAAGGACAATGCCGAGTCAACCATGTCAACGTTGGCAGTTACCAAGCCGGAAGTTTTGGCAAATTATGTTTTGGCGATGGGCGAATACATGAAGGCGCAAGCGGCATTTTTCAATCGGGACGTATACGGAACAATCCCGGTTTGGATTTCCGGTTTGCGGGCGGTCATACGTCCCGCCGTTGTCATCGTCGGATTATCCCATTTTGCCTTGCATGGGATTTTCGGGGATGCTTTTGTTTTGGACATAGGGACGCGATACTTTTACGAAATAAACATATCCTCATGGTTTGGAACGAAAATGACAAAGGAATAATTTCATGATGAAATGCGGGAGGAAATAAAAATGGTTAAATTGTACAGCGTAACGGATTTCCTTTTTAATCGTACACCGGAACCGCCACCGTTTTCGGAAGGCATTTTTCGAACGGTTCCGGGGCGGTTCATGCCGATTGAAGAAATCGCCGCGCCAGTCAAGGTCGTAAACGTTGAAGAATACGGAATATCTCAATCCTCTTTCACCTTGATAGTCGCTAATACCGAATATACCATCCAAGGGATTGCGACGATGGCAACGTTAGTTATCAAGGCGCGGGGCGGGGCGGTTCAATTCTCCATCTATGAGGGACAATCAAATTTAGTTTATACGTTGCTTGCGGACGGGCAATCGTTTGAAATAAACGGTGTTCCGTTCGGGCAAATTACCAAGCCCATGAATCTATATGTTCGATCCACGGTAGCATTAACAGTAGTCGAAATAATCGGGATGCGGTTAATCTGATGCCGTGGATTCAAAGATTTACGGATAACTTTAATAGGGCGAATGGTGTTTTGCAGGGGGCGGGATGGATTGTAAGTGGCGCGGGCGGATGCAACATAGATACAAATAAAGTGAAAGGCGGCGGCGCGCCTTTCCAGTTTCGTGCATCATTCGCCACCGGAACGGTATTACTATCAAAGCAATACGCGGAAGCTGATTTAAATTGTACAAGTGCTACAGGTTCGGATTTTGGAGTGGTATTAAGATCACCCGGCGGAACGTCAAGGGGATATGGTTTTTGTTGGAGTCCTTTGTCGGCAACGTTGCGGATAATAAGATTTGTCGGCGGGGCGATTTCAGGATTAACGGGCGGGGCGGCGGGGTGGGCGCATCCTACCGGGGGAACAGGGTCAGGGAAAATAAGAGGGGAAGCGGATGGAAACCTTCTTTCAATATATTGGAATGGAGTTTTCATCGGTAGTCAAACGGATACATTTTATCTTGACGGCGGGGCGGGGGTTTTGAATACCATGCACTCATCGGCATTTTGGGGGATTGATAATTTCGTTGCAGGGGATTTCGTTAGCAATCCTTGGTTGACGGGGAAACATAACATCGGACCTAAACCAAATATGAGGTTCCGCTAATGACAATGAAAAACATCGCATTGGTCGGATTGATCGTCGCTATAGTTGGGGCGGTTGTATCGTATATGCAATACAGGAAGGCATGACATGAAGAAATATATTCCGATATTGCTTGCGTTGGGATTGCTTGCTTGGTTCCTTGTTTCGATGGCGAAGAAAATACCGAAGTATTAGGGAGGGGAAGTAAATGAGAAAAGAATATAAAAAATCTTCCGATGGATTGCGAATGTTACAGTTATCACCTTGTAAAAAATGCGGGATTCCAATTTGGATCACTAAAGGAAAACAACCTTCAACTTGTTTTGTATGTATACAAAAAGCAAAAATTAAAAAAGGTGGATTTCAAATTTTCCGTTAGTCCCTAACCCCTCCCTATCGCCCGCGCCTGTACGGGCGGGCTTCCCTTCTCCCTTATTGCATGATGAAATCGCGGCAGAAAGTG
>Ga0137448_1000053_pt1 | contig 12038 bp, 11 predicted proteins | sample EasRivERMGT418_2_FD_102316 | JGI IMG/M metagenome (GOLD analysis project Ga0137448, IMG submission 102316) | Soil microbial communities from meander-bound floodplain in the East River, Colorado, USA - East River MetaG ERMGT418_2 | ecosystem: Environmental > Terrestrial > Soil > Floodplain ... | reverse complement strand
ACAAGGTTTTCTGTAGAAGCACTCGACGCAGCAAGTTCATTTTTTATTTTACTTTCTCCGTATTTATTTTCCAATCCAAGCATCAACCCACCACGGTCAGCACTTGTTTCCAGACCTTTTGTTTGTGCTTCAGCTGCTCTTGCCCCGGTTGCTGCAAGAATGTCGTTTTTTATCTTGGCACCTGCTACATTTTCAGTACTAAGAGGTTGGTCAAATGCTTGCTGGCCTTTTTGTAGGTCAAGATGCATTTGTGCTTGCTTTTCTATACCTGTAACATGGCCAGCACTTGCAGCTTTCTGTGTCGCCAGTGAACTCGCACCTTCCTGTTCTTTCAAAGCAAGAAGAAGTGCTCCACGAGCTTGGCCTTTCTTTGTTGCTGCCGCATCGAGGTTATTCCTAAAATCTGATTCCGAAAAAGAGCCTACTCGCATGATTTATCTCCTTGTTTTAAAATAGTTCCAGAAAGGTCAAAAATTGACTTTATTACTGAACGGACGGCGGAAGCTCAGCACCAGTCTGGTCGTAAGATACGTTAATTTGGATGTGCTCACTGATGATATCCTTAGTTTCGTCATAGGCGTGGTTGGAAGAAACACTTCCTTGGAAACCGTAGTTAGCAGAAACATTCACTCCATTAAGCGCGGAGGCAATTAACTGCGCTGAAATCTGTGCGTTTCCTCTGAGAGTTTCCAGTTCTCCAAGGAACAGTTTTGCAACATTACTTAACTGAATTTCAGCCCTTTTCAAAACAAGGTCTTTAACATACCCAGCACCCTGCAGATTAAGTTCATTTGCTTTATTCTGCACTTCCACCATAAGAGCACTAAGCTTTACTCCGAGTTCCCTTACACCAAGGGCGAATTGAATTTGTATTTTTCCACTCTGCTCTATAATAGTATTCTGAATGTCAACTCGAGCTCTGTCAATTTCTTTGTTGATTTCTGTTATCTTGGCACTCGCCGCCCCAGGAGGTTCATCCCACCCGCGCGAAGAAAAGTACTGGGTTGCTTCGTTGTATCTGTTCTCTAAATCAAGTTCTTGTCTTGTAACTGCGCGGTCATAAATAGCTTGTTCCCACGCGGCAATAGAGTCGCCAAGGTTATTTGCAAGTTTATCTGTTATATCGCTTTTCAATGCATCAGTAAACGCATCACTGAAGGCTACAACATTATACAACCCAGCACCTCCGACACCGATAACGCTGCCAATTTCGGCGAGGATATCATCGTAGTTAAGGTCTCCTATCGCAGAAGTCATATCGGCTATAAACCCGGTAAGAAGAGTCTTAGCATACTCCGCCCAAACGCCAGAATCTATATACTTCTGATTAACCGCATTAAAAGCATCTTCTCTGTAATTGGTTCCTTGCGGAATTCCTACTTGGCTGGTTGCCATGATTAAGTCCTCTCTTGTGTTGCCATGAAGTATGAAATACCGTATATCACAGGAAACATAAAAGGGTCTTCTATAAGAATAGCTATTACTATAGAAACCCAAAAACCAGTGCATAATCTGCAATCTACTGGATGAACCAGCGGATTTCCTTTAGCCAACCATTCAGTATGTTTCTTAAATTTTTCCCTGTACTCAAGAAATAAAGCACTATTTACAATAATAAGAGTTAGAAGGTACGCAGAAAAAACAGAAATAATAAGTGTTCTCATTACACAACTCCTATTGGATAAAATCTTATATTATTACCAGTTGGTATTAACTTCGATTCCAGTACTTTTTCTAAATTCCCTTTTTGAATTCCGTTGAAGTACTTACTGCCAAACTTAAACGAATAAAATACATTACCATTTCTATCTACTGCCATTGAACCTCTTGGAACTTGGTCGTACAAAATTCCAGGAGTAGAAAGCGCCACAGTTCCAGGTCCACCATCTTGTAAATAGTATGCAAAATATCTTTCATCAGCTTTTGCCTGGTCTTCTACTCTATTATCTCCTCCACACATCCGCATCCAGTCAGTAAAATAAAAATCATCTCCGCCATCCTTTTGGATTTTTGCACTTCCATCTACTCCGTGGTAATCATAAAATCCATAAGTTTTTATGTCTTCACAGTTTACCCACGGAATAGCCATACTCGGAGGATTCGGATAAACTAGTATTAGAGGACTTCCAGGTTTATAAACTTTTATAACTTCGGTTATAGTATCAAGTACCGTTTTTACTCCATTTATTATAATAAAGTATTTAGTTGTTTTTGTGATATTTGCATTTACTATATGAAATTTAGCATAGTATTGAACCCCCCAAACTTCTTTAAACCCGGCTCTTTCAGCATTTGTATTGCTGAAAGTTAACTTTTCAGTTATTTCGGTGCCGGCTGCATTATTATAGCGTAAGTCAAGATAGCATAATTTTGTAACAGTATATTCATACGATTCTGCTACTTGATTATTATTTGTTTCTGTAGTACCACTGTTGCAGATAAAAATTGCATCATCTTGATTATGCATAACAAATTTAGGGCCGACCATGTTACTGCTATGCGACGTACTGAGTGTAAATGTTCTCTTTCTACTTACAGAAATAACTTCTGCTTCTCCTACTTGAAAAGCTTTTTTACAATCAAGATTTTGTACAAGATTTGTATTAACCGACTCTCCTGTTTTGCAATTAACAGAATCTCCGCACTCGTAATTACTCGGGTCGCCGCAATTATTAATAGCCATTACAGTACTTTACCTCCACCGCAGCCATTGCAGTTACTTTTTTCTGAGGCTTTAATAGTACTTACACTAACTGAATTAACTATATTATCAAGATTTACTTTAGCGGTGTTTAATTGCTCTTGGTGGACTGAGTCATTAAGTAATTTAAGATATCCTTCTTCAAGCGGTAACGTAGGATATAAAAAACCAGCACACAAAAGTAATCCAGTTTTTTGGGCATACTCAGCTAATGGCAGAGGTTGTATTCCTTTAACTTCACAAATATTTTTAAACTCAAAATAATCGAGTTTATTAGTCATAGATTTCCAAAGTTCTAATTTTTCTTTATTATTTGAAAGCATTTTTCTTTACCACCTTATGGACAAACCCAGATTGATATTTCTTTATAGGTAAAGTAAACATGCCAAGTACCACCACTATTTGCTTCGCAATCTACATTCCACCATTCAGGGCAACTACCAGGAGCTGTTATACTTTGGTCTGCCGCTGAGTACTGTGCTACACAACTAGTTTCACTACCTAAGCAACATTGTACACGAGTTGTATACCGAGTAATTCCAGTATAGAGTGTACTATAGCAGTAAGACCCACAAGAACATTGTATAGACAACTTTGTAAAAACTACAGACCAGACTCCACTTGGAAGTCTTACATCTTTTTCTGCACTTCTTCCACATATATCTGTTACTGTAACAGTACCAGGGCCGCAACCAGTTATTGACGTGATTTCCCCACTGCTGCTAATAGTACCACCAGAGAATCCCCAGGCGTACGGCGTTGCTCCACTTCCACCACCTTCAACACTATACGTAGAACCTACAGTTGGAGTATCTGTTCCACTTATTGTTATAGGTAATCCTTCTGCTCTTTCTACTGTAATTGTGGCTGTGCGCCCTTTAGAATCTGTTACTGTAACATCTGCAGAATCACAACAATAACTACCAAGTGCTGTTACAACTCCACTAGAATTTATGGTAGCACAAGAGCAGCTAAAAGTTAATGCTCCGCAAGCATTTTCTACTGTGTACGTAGTTCCAATTTCAGGGAATACTCCAGATATTGTTATATATCCTGAGTACTTAGTTGCCAAATCTTCAGTAGTATCTTCTGAAACTGCTGTTCTGCTAGAACCTTCTATAGACGTAACAACTATCTGAAGTTGTTTTAAGTCATAAACACTATAAGCTGAAAGTGCTTTCCAGTTTCCAGTTTGTGAAGTTCCCCAAATTCCTGTGGATATACTACCATAGTTATTTGTTTGCAATCCACTCCCACCGGCTAACACAGAGAAAACAACAGAAGTTAAATCATCACTTATTACTAATTTAGAAAGTTCACAAACAGCCTCTATTCCATTCTTAGAAAAACACCAAGGTTGTACGTGACGTGAATCAGCAGTATAACCAATCCTTACCCATGTTTCAACTTTCTTCCAAACTTCAGTGTAAAATCCACCAGTAGTTTCGTCCGGGTTTGCTACTCCTCTGTAATTAGTACCTATAATAATTACTGGCACACCAACTACAGTAGTTATCGCAAGGACTTTTACAGCTGTTACACCTACCACCGGAACTACTAAAGATGTTTTACCTCTAAAATATATATCCTTAGAAAACGGGGTATAGTAAGAAACATCACCTTCAATAGTAGTTAATACTTCTTCCAGCGCCGTAAACCCAGTATAACTTACAAGAGGATTTAGCGGAATTTGTCTTCCAGAAGGGCCTCTAATAGAAAATACTCTTGGGCCGCATACAAAATCTACATTTCCGTAATTTTCACTTGCAGGTAAAGGTCTTAAGACAACCCACTCAGGAGTATCCCTCTTTCCTGTCATTTTTATAAAGAAAGTCCCGTGGTCTCCATCTACAAGTGGGTAAGTGTAAGGCCCTGTTACAACTGCGCTTTTATCTAACTGCATTCCAGTAGGAAAGTCATCTGTCATAATATGGCAGAAGAATCCTGCGGGAGGAATCTCAATTTCTAGTTCTTCTTCTTTCTTAACCTCTTCAAACTCAGGAAAAAAAATTTCAACAGTCTTAAAGCCCTGGGTTATAGTTGCAACAATCTTAGCTCCGTTGCTATAATTAAGTTGCCTTGAAGCAGTTACTAATCCTCCAAGTTTCATACTATTTTCAAGGATTGCTAATTGCTGATTAGCCGCACCAACAAGCGTAAACGCAGATTCTTTCTTTCCTTTTAAAACAACTTTTATTTCGCCTACATTTTGCATTAGTAAGAACTCCGACTTGCGGTAGCTACTGGAAGAACATTCAAAGAATCAATAGTAAACTCGCCTCCATCGGTATTTTCAATCAGAAACCCTATGTACCTCGACGGAGTTGTTCTATTTGTTATTCTTGAAAAACTTATAGTCTTTGTTGAATGGCCAGAATTTGGAACTTCGTAAGTAACTCTCTGGCCATTACCCTGTATAACTGAAAGCAACAATTTATCAGTTGCTGTGTAACCAAGTGTAAAATTCCGCAATCTTTTCGGACTTTCTGTTGTCAAATCAGTTCTTGGAAGTTCAAATGAAGCATAAATTTCTTCTCCGTTGTCCGTTCCATCTTCACTTCCAAAGACAGAACAAATCCCAAATTCACTTAACCCAAACACCAACCCTTCTTTCTGCAACTGCCCTACCCAAGTAAAAGGAAGGCCAGAAAAGAAGCCAAATGCTCTTCGCTTTGTGTTTAAATAAATTCCTTTATTAGCAATGACACTTTCATCAAACTTACACCAGTAAACACCATCAATAACTGCACACCATTGCACAGTTGTTACATCGAATTTAAACTTATCTGCCGACAGACAAACGACTTTTCCAGTTTCGTCACCGATGTAAACTCCTTCATTTCCTACCCATATAGCCACAGGCATAACAACACCTTCAGCATTTGAAAGCATTGTTACTTTAAGTGAGCCTTTCAGCATCACATCATTTGTAACTCTTTCTCTTTTAACCGAAACAGCATCGTCACCAACAACAGAGTAAACTCCGGTTGGGGTTCCTGCATAAACACACTTCTCCCCGACTTTTTCAGCATCTATTATTGTAGAAGGAAATGGCCAGCTGTTATCGGCCAAAGAAAACCTTCCGTGGTCATAGCGTTCACTGTAAATAATCCACTTGTCAACAACGCACATTACTCGGCCATCAAATCCGAAGATTTTAGTTATGTTCTCCGGAGGCCCTTGAAACTCCCTTTGCGTAACTGGGCCATAATACTCTGGAGGAAGAATCCAATCAAGCAATTCTTCACCAGGTTTAACAAACAAGTAATCAACACCGTTTGTAAGATATATTCTACCTGACACAAGTCCAAATACCGTATCAAGCGTATTCTCAAATTCGTCAACAGCAAGGCTGTCAGTTAAGACTACCGTGTTGTGCGAACTGTCAATTCTGTACAAGATATTCTTCACAACAAAGTAAACACACCCGTTTGCAGCTATTGCATTTCTTGAATCAAGTTCTTCAACTATAAGAGACCACCCTCTTCTCCTCGACACAGCACCAGTAGCCGTATCGAAAATACAGTTAAGAGAATCTCTTAACTCACTCATTCCGTTATTCCAGTTAACAAGCAACTTAAATAAAGGAGATACGTTGTTTACTCCAGCACTTTCAGTAAATACTTGCACAGGTTTAGACATTTCAGTTTACTCCCTTAACTTTAATCTTAATCTTAACCTTAAACATTCATTACTGAGGTGATGTAGTTTTTTCTGTTCTTGGCAATCCAGGCATGCAGGTCGCTTATACCTTTTTGAAACAGGGCATAATGAGCAAGAGTGTTAACTTTCGCACCTTCCAACCCATCCTCAATCTGGTCAAATGCCATGTAACAAGCACCGTGCACACCTATGTTCTTATGCACATGGTCAGGAAAAGAATCCGGGGAATCAGTTTCGTTTATTAAAACAGGGGGATTTCCGAATACAATTGCTGCAATACTTTGGGGTACTGCTGGAATAGGAAAGTACCAGAGTACATGCCCTTCCAGTGCTATCATTTCTACAGCACCAACGTCAGTAAAAGTTCTTGACTGCCGCTGAATCTCGTTTACCATGTCTTCGAGAGTGTTGTAGACAATAATATCCTCGGAATATTCTCCGATAATGGAAGTCAGTCGCCCATTAAAGCCACCGGTCACCCCTCTAAGTGAATTGTACATTTCTCCTGATTGTGTAGAAATAGTCGCAAGTCTTTTCAGGTCTGGCAAGTTTACTTGACCCGCCGCTTGGAGAAAAGACTCATTGATATAGTCCGCAATCAAGTCAACATACGCATCGTCTTGAACAATACCGTTGGCTTCATTTTGCATTGCAAGCAAGTTCATCGGAAATCCCCCTGTTTATTTTTGCAATCCAGAAAAGTCAAAAATTGACTTTATGACTGGATGGATGTTACCCGGCAGTCGGCACTTTCATCAGCACCATGTGGACACGAGCTTTGCCGCCGGACTTGACAGCATCGGTAACAACTGCGTAGATGATAGGCACGTTAGCTGCCGCACCCCTGATAAGCATTTCTGCGCCTGTTCCTGACCCGAAAGCTGTAACCAGGTCAGATGTTGCTGCCATGTACGCCCCGGCAGTCTGCACCGTCACATCTGCAGTTTTGACGTACTCGTCCTGGTCAACAACAGCAATTGCGCCGCCAGTGGTAATGTTGTCGTTGGCAATCGTTCCCCTGCCGACGTCGATGGCCGCAGCCGCGTCGAACGGCTCCAGGATTTCCACGATAGGAGCTCCCATAATCTGGTACAGCCCCTTAGGGAAACTGGCCAGTACGATTTCTCCGCCGGCATCGTTGCAGCCGAAAACTGCGGATGTGAAGAAAAATGATTCGCTGTTTACAGGAACTCTCTCGTCATTCCTGCGTTTGTCTGTGATAGCCATGAGGCTCTCCTTCTTTGTTTATCGTTGAACTGCGTGAATTCCGGTGTTAGTAAATTGCCTTCGTGTCAGCGAAAATTCTCACTTTGACATCGGCGACCGAGTTTCCTTTTGCGAGGGAAACTGTGATGGAACCACCCTTTTCGAAGTAGTAGGACTTCGAGGCAAGAGGTGCAGACTTCATCCCGGCAACAAGCGGTAAAACTGTCGCATTTGCCATGAAGAAATCCACAACGTCGATGTCAGGGGTTTTAATGCCGATGGTGACTGCCCCAGTGGAAGCTGCGGTGTAACCAGTCAGCACCTGAGCAAAAATGTCAGCCACGAAGGTCTTCCGCTGTATAATGAAAACAGTTACCCTGTTTCCTTCGTTGTCGAAAGTCGAAAGGGTTTTGCTTTTGAGGAACCTGCAAACGTCACTCGCAGCATGAGAAATTGCATTTACGTCAGCCATGGCTGTTTCTCCTTTTAAGTCGCGTTGATAGTAAAGACGCTTTTACTTATGCGTCCAGTTTGGCGCCGTAGGAACTCGCTGTAACAACGCCGTAGTCGATTTTGTCAGCGCCTCCCTTCTGAAGAGCAAAGCCGGTTTTCTTGCAGCCCAGGATGCCACCGCCGCGAATCATCACGAAGCGTTTTGCATCCCTCTCGTATGGAACGAAGGACATGACGGAGGATTTGCTTTCACCTGCTCCACCCCATGCCCAACATGCTGCCTGGGCGCCGAGGAGAACGGTGCGGTAAATGCCAGCTTTGTCAGCCGCTGCGCCGATACCACGAATAAGCGGATTTCTTTCCGACTTCGTGATGAGCATTCCATTGTACTCGATTTCCACCTGAGGCTCAGCCAGCCTTCCTGCGGCACGAAGCAAATCGCCCCACTGCCCGACATTGGTATTTGCCCGGAGCTGGTCAAACACGTAGTTGTGCATGATGACCTTGAAGTAGTTTTTGCCGTTCTTCTTGAAGGGCCGAAGCTTGAATACGCCGGCAGGAATATCTCCGATTTCAGCCTGCTGCTTCATCCGGTCGAGGAAGGTGAGGTCGATGATACTGGAGGCATCAAGGGAAGCTTCGGCCACGCCGCCAGGAGTCAGGAAATGGGCGGTATCTGGCTCGGTGATTGCTTCAGCGAAAATTTCGCCGGCAACCCTGTAAGCACTGTTCCCACAGAGCACGTTGATGATGTAGTCCGAGAGAAATGCAGCCCACCACTCCTGCAGGCCGTCCTTCCCTTCCTGCATGAGGTTGTAAGGAACCCGCTGCTCGTCCATCTTGCCACCGGTGTCAACAGCCTTGTTGACTTCCTCGATAGTCATTTTGAAGTCGCGGAACCGGAGACGCTCTTCGGTGCCTTCCACTTTCTTGTCGCCGACAACAGGGTCACCTGTCAGCGGGAGACGGATGCCGAAGGTAATCGCATCCCCTTCACCTTTGCCGAGTTCAGTCCGAATCTGCACAATAGCATCGGTGCCAGTGCCGACAAGACTGTTGAATTCCACAGCTGGTAAAACGACCGAGAAAAGGTCTTTTGCCCAGCGCTTCCTGGTCAATGGGTCATTGGTAAGAAATCTTGTTTCCATACTCTATTTCTCCTTCAGAGTTTCTTGGGTTATACTGCTTGAAGTTCGTTAAAACTACTTATCAAGCTCCCCCTTGAGGTACTGTTCATAGACATCACGGGGAACTTTGTGCAATTCTGTCTCAGGCATAGCGTCGATTCTGTCAGCCGTCCAACCTCCTTGTTCGTGCGCGCCTCCACCCATATTGGCTACACTTCCAGGAGCATTAGCAGGCTTCAAATCTCTTACTACGGCTTTAGCAGATTTATTTTTCAGCGCAAGTTCTGCTTCGTCAGCAACTTTCTTTGCCGCTGCAATTTCTTCCGGTGTTTTCTTTTCTTCCTGCTTAACAAAATCGGGGTGATACTCCTTAATAAGCTCATACATATACTTATAAGGATTCCGCATTCCCCATACTTCTGTCTTCACCTGCAGCAAAGCAACGCCGAAGTCAAGCTTTCCTTTACTCTCTTCAACTCGTTGTTCAGCTGCAACTTCGAAAAGGTCTTCAAACCTTGCTTTCGTGCAGACTTTAGAAACATCTTCGTATTTCGGATTCACTTCCATTGCTGCGAGGACATCACCAAAATCCCTTGTTTTAACAATTTCTTGAAGTTTAGTTTGAAGTTCTTCAAGTTCCCCAGGTTCAATCTTATCACCTAAGTCACCTTTCTGAACTTTATCATGCCGCTCCACAATAGCCCGAAGCCCGATGTTTTCATTCCGAAGGTCTCTGAGCATCCCACGCAGTTCGAGAAGTTCAGCTTTTGTGGTATCCGGATTTTGCTCAGCTTCTTTCAGAGCTAATGCGGCCGCTTCTTCTGCTGCTACACGCTCTCTTTCAGCAATTTGTGCCGGAGTTTCAGTTCCCTTTTCATCCGCTTTTTCAGCACCTTTTCCATCTTTACCTGCTTCTAATGCTGCTGCTTCTTCCGCTTCCCTTACTTCTTTTTCATCAGCACCTTCCGGAGCCTCAAGCGATGCTATGTCAAGTTTACCTTCACCAATCTTGACTGCATCCTCTTGCACTTCGTCTTTAATTTGGATAGTCATTTTCCTTCCCTCCAGTTTAGTTTAGTTTATTTCCTGCTCCTCACCTTGCTTGTTGTGTCTTTCTCGCTTGAATCTCCTCCCTTTTAATTTCAAGTTCTTTTTCAGAAATAATTTTATCAGTAGTAACACCATCAACTTTTGCTTGAATTTTGAGAAGTTCCAGTTCATAGTCTCTATCTCTTTGTTCTTGTGCAGTCTGCTGACTCGCCGCATTCGCTGCTCGAACTTTAGTCTTGACAGTGTAAGGAACATCAGAATACTCCAAGATAAGGTCAACTGGAATCAAACCGGGGTTATTTCTGCTATATTCAGTTATAGATTGCAGAATCATTTGTCTTTGTGAAGCTGTTTCTATTGTTTCATCGACGTTAAGTTCAAACTCTCCCATTGTTACATCATTGAAGTTAGGAGCTTCCGGATTAAGTTGAGTATTGATTTGAAGCAACGAAGCCCCATCTTCTCCTTCAATTCTTATAATAGTAGGTTGGTCAACATATTGCTGGACTAAATTCATAAGTATGTCGTCGCCAGCAATTCTACTTTCTTTAAAGTTATCATAAAGCGTATAAAGAACAGCTAAGGAAGTTTCCTGTCGTAAATGAACTGTAACTCCAGGAGTCCTGGAAGAAGTCTCCTGTCCCATCATTTCGTTCTGAATACCAGAAGTGTCCTTCATAGACTGCGAACACTCAGCAGCAAAGGAACCATAGATAGGGGATATCTGAGGTTGCTGAACAAACTTAAACTTTTCTATTGCGCCTTGCGAAACTTGTAAATGAAACGAAGGGTCAGCACTTCTTTGTTCATACTCCTCTATATTAAGAATTGCTCCTGCTTCATGCGCAAGGATTCCTTTCGGCAGTGTTTGAAGTAAATGACTTAATTGCCGGCGCATAGTATTCACAGCACGCTGAGGGTCTTTCATCATCTTGATAGCGCCAAACCAAGCATTTGTATCTTCGTCTTTATAAGCTCCATAAAGAACGGAGGGATAATGGTCAAATTTATAAGGACTCCTTCCTTCCTCCATTACTTTATTGCCTGAGAAAATCCTGTACCACATGAATTTCTTCGGAGCAATCATCACATCAGGAACATCAAATTGCTTCTTCTGTCCACCGGGAAGTGGAATTCCTTCTTTACAAGCTTTTGCAAACATTTTAAAGTCTTTAGGAAAAAGCCACTCCGGATTTCCTGTCAGTGGATTTATAAACCAAGCAACATCTTCATACTTATAATACCAAGCTTCACAAATTCTATAAAGCTTCCTCGCTTCATTAAAGAAATTAGGAAGGTCAGTGGAATTTCCAACTACGTACCCTTGGTACTCAGATATATCAAAATCTTTCCACCGTGATTTCAGTTCAGTTGCTGAAAGCCAGGACTCAAGAATAAGATATCTAGCATCAGATAAGTCATACTCAACACTCTGAGGGTCTATATAGAAGTTTCTGCCTGAAAACCTCTTTGCTTTTATTTCAGGTTTAAAAGGATTACTCTTGTCGATGTAAAAGTGAAGGAGACTCCTCCCGCCTTTAACAGTATGTTCAAAACATTCAAGTTCTTTTCTGGCCAACTTAATTTTTTTCCTAAAATGCTTCATAACTGAAGTCATAAGTTCAGACAACGGCTCACTTGTACTGTTCGTAGGAATTATAACAGGGTCATGCTTAGTTTGCGCCGCAAGTCCTATAAGCATGTCCACTTTTGGTTTTACTTCATTATAAACAGAGCAAGGTCTTTTCTGCAAAGCCAACTTTGCTTTAACGTCAGAAGAATCCTGGTTTCCGGAATAGAACCTATAATCCTCCATAGAGTCTTTTCTGTAAAAAGTT